>Ga0207704_10000011_pt1 | contig 180140 bp, 144 predicted proteins | sample KBSMisM12_FD_184308 | JGI IMG/M metagenome (GOLD analysis project Ga0207704, IMG submission 184308) | Miscanthus rhizosphere microbial communities from Kellogg Biological Station, Michigan, USA - KBS Miscanthus M1-2 (SPAdes) (version 2) | ecosystem: Host-associated > Plants > Roots >...
TAAACACAATAGTAAAAGCTATGAGATAATTTCCTGTATTTCGTCACAAATACTAAGATAGCGGTTTCTGGCCTAGCCTTCACACCTAACCTACCGCCTTAGGCGGTGGTTTTACTATTATAATAAAAAAGCCCTGTTCAGGGCTTTCGTTTATACTTGAGTATCGCGATCCGGGTCGGGCTTATAATGTTCTTGTAATTCGGCCAGGTGCTTCTTCCCATAGGCAGCCTTTGTAATCAGGTAAAATAATACAGGCACTATAAATATAGCCAGCGATGTAGCTGCAAGCATACCCCCAAATACTGTCCAGCCAATAGTTTGCCTTGCCTGTGCACCGGCGCCGGATGCAACCAGCAATGGGCCAACACCCAGTATAAAGGCCATAGATGTCATGATGATTGGCCGCAAACGCAAGCGCACGGCATCCAATGTCGCCTTTTCGAGCTCGACGCCTCTGTCTACACGTTCTTTGGCAAACTCTACGATCAGGATCGCATTCTTTGCCGCGAGACCGATTAATGTGATCAAACCTATCTGCGCATAAATGTTATTATCCAACCCTTTATTAAAAGGTAAACTTAAAAACAATATTGCGCCAAAAGCCCCCAAAGGCACCGCGAGTAACACAGAAAATGGTACAGACCAGCTTTCATATAATGCAGCAAGGAACAAGAATACAAACCCAATAGACAGCATAAAGATGTATACTGTTTTTGAGCCTGATAAAATTTCTTCGCGACTTAAACCTGAAAACTCATAACCATATCCTTCCGGCAAGGTCTTAGCAGCTACTTCCTGCAAAGCTTTAATAGCATCGCCGCTACTATATCCTTCAGCAGAATTGCCGTCAATTTCAGCAGATCTGAAAAGATTAAAATGCGATATCAACGGCGCATTCTCAATCATTTTATAAGAAGTAAGGGTACTTAAAGGCACCATTTGCCCAGCCTGGTTACGCACAAAATACTGTCCAAGACTTTCAATATTGGTACGGTAGTTTGTATCAGCCTGCGCAACTACGTGAAAGTTCCGGCCGTAAATGGTAAAGTCGTTTACAAAATAACTACCCATATAGGTTTGCAGGGCTGAATTTATATCAGAGATCGCGACACCTAATCTCTTCGCCTTTTCGCGGTCAATAGTTAATCGATACGCGGGTGTACGGGCAGTAAAGAATGAAAATGCCCTTGATATTTCATGCCGTTTTCGCAACTCCGCCAAAAAGTTCTGAAGCGTTTTTTCAAACGTAGCGACGTCTCCGGCCTGTCTCTGTTCAAGTATAAAAGAAAAACCTGCGGTAGTTCCCAAGCCTGGCACGGCCGGCGGACGGATAACCACGACGGTAGCTTCTTTAAACCGGGCCATCTTTTTCTGAATAACGCCAACAAGTTGTTCTGATGTTAGTTTACGGTCGTCCCAGGGTTTTAGCTGAACGAATATGGTTCCGCTATTAGATTTATTAGCAAAACTAACTACGTTCAATCCCCCCAAAGCAGCATAATGGCCTACCTCAGGAATACTGTCCAACAAATTCATCATTTCATGCAAACGTGAGACACTTCGCTGTGTAGATGATGCCTCTGGTATATCGTAGGTGATATAAATACGTCCTTCATCTTCAGTCGGGATAAACCCTGTAGGCTTACCCCTAAATAATAAAATAGTCGCGACGACGATACATACCAGGATGATAATTATAAACTTGGAGTTCTTTATGCTTCTATCTACAGCATTTCTGTATCTGCCTGTTACCCTGCCAAACCATTCATTGAACTTGAAGAAAAACCGGTCTAAGCCCTTCGAGTTTTCATCTAGTTTATGGGGACGCAATAACAAAGTGCATAGAGCAGGTGTTAACGACAACGCCACAAAAGCCGAGATCAGAACTGAGATGGCGATTGTAATAGCAAACTGCTGGTAAAGCCTGCCAACAATACCCGGAACAAAACCGACAGGTACAAATACCGCGGCCAGGATTAACGCGATAGCAATTACCGGCGCCGAAATATCCTTCATAGCGTGGCTTGTGGCTTCTTTAGGCGACATTCCATCTTCATCCATATAATGCTGAACCGCTTCAACTACCACGATGGCATCATCCACTACAATACCAATAGCCAGCACGAAACCAAACAATGTTAATGTATTTATGGTAAAATTTAAGGGTATAAAGAATATGAATGTCCCTATTATCGACACAGGAATAGCCAAAACAGGAATCAATGTTGTACGCCAATTTTGCAGAAATAAGAATACCACAAAGATCACAAGCGTCAGTGCAATTAAAAGTGTAACTATCACTTCATGTACCGACACTTTTACTACCGTCACTGCTTCAAATGGAACAACATATTCGACATCTGTAGGAAATGACTTTTTAAGCTCCTCCATCGTCTTAACCACATTCTCCGCAGTTTCAATTGCGTTACTGTTGGGTGCCTGGTAAATCAAAAGGTAGGCAGCCCTCTTATTATCGACAAATGAGTTACCAGCATAATTGAATTTACCTAATTCCACCCTGGCTACATCTTTTAAATGCACCACCGCCCCATTTCCAGGCTGGGTCCTCACAATAATATTCTCAAATTCCTGCGGAGTTTTTAATCTTCCGTTCGCCAGTATCGTGTATTCAAAGCTTTGCACCTTTTCCTGTGGAGTTGAGCCTACTGAACCCGCTGCCACTTGCGCATTTTGCTCCTGGATGGCACTTGTCACATCGGCTGCTGTCATTCCCAATGCCGCAAGCTTGTCCGGTTTTAGCCAAATACGCATACTGAAGTCGTCCGCCCTGTTGATTACATCACCTACCCCTTTAGCACGCAAAAGAGCATCGCGCACATAAACGTTACTGTAGTTATCAAGAAAAGGAACAGTATGGCTTCCTTTTGGTGCAAAGATGGCTACCAGCATCAGAATGCTTGGGTTACGTTTTCGGGTTATGATACCAATACGCTGAACATCCTGCGGTAACGTTGGTGTTGCAATACCTACCCTATTCTGCACATCCAAAGCAGCAACGTTAATATCTGTCCCAACCTCGAAGTTCACGGTCATACTCATCTGCCCGTTGCTGGTGCTGTTACTTTGCAGGTAAGTCATCCCCGGGGTACCGTTCACCTGGACCTCTATCGGTGTTGCAACTGTTTGTTCAACAGTTTGCGCATCAGCACCAGTATATGTTGTAGAGATATTAACTGTCGGTGGTGTAATTTCAGGATACTGGCCTATAGCAAGGTTGGATATAGATAATATACCCACTGCCAATATCACCAGTGAAATAACAATAGCCGTAACAGGTCGTTTTATAAAGGTTTCTGCAATCATTCGTTTTTTGTTTTAGAAAAAGACTCTGTTATTTCCCTTGTTTTGGCTGACCTGTTGCTCCAGTACCACCTTGTGCTCCGGCAGGATTACCCAAAGTAATCTGTCCTCCATCGCGAAGGCGTTGGAAACCATCAGTTATTATCTTATCGCCTTCATTCACTCCTGATAACACAATTACATCATTCCCTACGTGAGGCCCTAATTGCACTTTATGTTGTTTGGCAATAGTATCCTGGCTTACGAATACAAAAAACTCTCCCATTTGCTCGATTAAGGACTTGGCAGGGATCAATATCCTTTGCCCCGAAGCAGCATTAAGCACTTTAACTACACCGCTCATTCCATCTTTCAGCTCATCTTTTTCGTTCGGAAATTCAATCCTTACCTTAATGGTACCAGTTTGATTATTTACACCGCGGTCGATGGCCAGTATTTTACCGGGTTTGTTATAGATAGTCGCGCCGTCTGATAGCTGCAATCTGAAAGTAGAGTCGGTGGTTTTTTTTTGTAAGCCATAGAAGCGATCTATATCCTGCTCGTTGATCACACAATCGACACCGATTGGATTTCCGCTCGAAATAGTATTTAATAATGTAGTACCCGGACTAACCTGCGCCCCTAATTTAACCTGCGAAATACCTATGCGACCTGTAAATGGGGCGGTGATTATCGAGTAAGAAAGGTCGGTTTTTGCTGATAATATACCTGCTTTGGCAACGGACACCTGGCTTTTTGCCGCTTCATAAGAAGCCTGTGCCTGATCTACAGTTTGTCTTGCAACTGCATCCTCTTTTTGAAGATAGTTATAACGATCAATATCCTTTTGAGCTTTCACCAAATTGGCTTCAGCACTTGCAAGGTTGGCTACTGCCTGATCATATGCCGCTACGTATTTACGACGGTCAATCTCATAAAGCTCCTTACCTTTCTGCACCACCTCACCTTCTTTAAAAAATATCCCGGTAATAAAGCCAGTTACCTGGCTGCGCAGTTCAACCGAATTTAAAGCCACTACAGTTCCCTGGTATTGGTCATAGTAAACTGCATCGGCTTTCCTTGCTTCTGCAACGGCAACAGGTGTTGGTGGTAAAGGTACATTCTGATTTGATGGTGCCTTGCATGCTGATATAGCTAATAATGCTAATAAACCTGCCTGGTATATGTATTTATGCTTCATCGATGGTATATAAAAGAGGTTCAATGTTAATACTAGTTTTGTTGCACAGATAGTGTTCCCAATGCCTTTTGCAGGTCTATCTTGCTCGATAACACCTGGAACAATGCATTGTAATAATTAAGTTCCGCTGTTCTCAGGTCCGATTGTGCCACGATCACATCAAGGTAAATCTTGATGCCTTCCCTATATTGCAGGCTCACCACATGATATACGTCTTTTGCGAGGCTTACATTCTCCTTCAGAAACTGCAGGTTGGTGTAATTACTTTTATAGCTTGCCAGCGCCTGTACATATTCGGTACCGATCGTATTCCTCGCATTGGTAATATCCAGATCTGCCCTGTCGGCCTGCAAACGCGCTTTGCTCAGATTATGCAATCGTTTACTCCCCTGGAATAAGGGCAGGTTAAGCGATAAACCAACATATGCATTCGGGAATGATTTGTTATAAAGAGTTGAAAAGCTATCGCTAAAGTAATTCAGATTATAAACACCGGTTGCAGATAGTGACGGTAGGAAACCCCATTTATAATAGTTTACGTTTACATTCTGTAAACTTTTCTCTGTTTGCAATAATTGATATTCTACACGATTGTTATAGTCCAGTTTCTGGTTCGTATCAGCAATTGCTTCTGTTTCAAACCGTGCAGAATCATAGGATAGAGTAAGCTTACTCTCCGTTCCTAACCCCATGATTTGTTTCAGGTATGCTTCCTTACTTTTAATGGCTTCTTCAGTTTGCTTACGCGATGCCAATGAATTATTTAATGCAATAGTTGCCTGCTTGTAATCGGTCTTATCAACTACTCCTGCATTGTATTGCGCTTTTGCGTCCTTCAGGCTCCTTTGCAATCTTAGTATATCCTCGTTCAGAATATCTAATTGTTTTTGCGATAACAACACATCAAAAAAAGCTTTGTTCACATCAGCCACAACGTTTATCTGGCTGCTGGTTGTGTTCTGTTTATAGTAAAGGCGTGAGTATTTTGCTGCCTTTGCTGCTTGCAATACATCATTATTATATATTACCTGGTTAGCCTGCAACCCAAGAGCAGACACATTATCTATATTACCGGTATTAGTATTGCCTGTTGACGGGACAATTGGCGAACCTTTAAAATAATAATTATACGAACCTGATCCTGTTAACTGCGGTAACCACGCCGCAAGACTAATATTGATGTTTCGCTCGTTAATAGCTTCATCAATGGCCGCCTGTTTGACTGTCGGTTGGTTCTTTAAAGCAAATTCAACGCATTGTTTTAGTGTAACTACTTTAAAAGTAGTATCAATATTTGTTTGGCCAAAAACAATAATGGGAAAGAATAGTATAAAAAGGTATAGTGTGTAATTTTTTTTTGCCATAGGTGAAATTGGTCGAGGGAATCACAAACAAAGTAAGCGTAATGTTCCGTATTTTTGAGTAAATTTACTGTTATAGTATGAATATGGCACAATTATGAAGAAAGGATAATTAAGAGGAGCATTTTTACTAATTGCCATAAAACCACTGATTTGAAGCTAAATTTTGTCACTTTTTTAAAAAAATGAAAAATTGTGACATGAATTAAATAAAAAATTTAATTAATTTGCCTCTCGGGAATTTACGTTGCGACATAAAATGTAATGCAAACATTCTCAGTTATCTAATCTTGAAATTGTAAACTTGTTCATGATATTTTTACAATAAATTAAAACAAGGCTAATACATGGGTAAAAAACTACATGATAAAATTGCGTTATTCAAAGACGCAGAACTAGCCAGGGAAAGAGGCGTTTACCCTTTTTTCAGGCCAATTGAATCCGGGCAGGATACAGAAGTTATTATAGATGGTCAAAGGGTGTTGATGTTCGGTTCAAATTCTTATCTGGGATTAACCAATCACCCTAAAATTAAAGAAGCCTCTAAAAAAGCAATTGATAAATATGGTACAGGTTGTGCAGGATCAAGATTTTTGAATGGCACACTGGATATCCACATCGAACTTGAACAGCGTCTGGCAAAATATGTAGGCAAAGAAGCCTCTGTATTGTTTAGCACTGGTTTTCAGGTAAATCTGGGCGTTTTATCTTCTATTACCGGCCGTAACGACTACTTAATTCTTGATGAATATGACCACGCTTCGTTAATCGACGGCAGCCGTCTTTCATTTTCAAGAGTAATTAAATATGCTCATAACGACATGGCTGACCTTCGTCGTAAACTGAGCATTCTGCCTGAGGATGCAGTAAAGCTTATCTCTGTTGACGGTATATTCAGCATGGAAGGTGATATTGTTAAGTTACCTGAAATAGTGCAGCTTGCTGAAGAGTTTGGCGCCAACATTATGGTTGACGATGCCCATAGCCTGGGTGTTATCGGTGAAAAAGGTGCTGGTACTGCTTCTCACTTCGGATTAACTGAAGATGTAGACCTGATCATGGGCACATTTAGCAAATCATTGGCATCGTTAGGCGGTTTCATCGCTGCTGATTTTGCAACTATAGATTATTTGAAACACCGCGCACGTTCATTAATGTTCAGTGCAAGTATGCCTCCGGGTGCAGTAGCAAGTGTTATTGCAGCTCTTGACATTATTGAATCAGAACCTGAAAGAATTCAAAAATTGTGGGACAATACAAATTATGCCCATAAATTATTAGTAGATGAAGGATTTGACCTTGGCCCTACTGAAAGCCCAATCCTTCCTATTTATGTACGTGATAACGAAAAGACATTCATGGTTACAAAATACCTGCAAAACTCGGGTGTATTTGTTAACCCGGTAGTATCACCGGCTGTTCCGTCCGATTCATCTTTACTCCGCTTCTCATTAATGGCAACCCACACTTTTGCCCAGATAGATGAGGCAATCGACAAGATCAACAAGGTGTTCAAAGAGGTCGGCGTATCGATGATTAAAGAAAACATCTAAAAGCTTTCATCCTGGTAAAATTACCGGGATGACTTTTTTAATACCAATTTTCAAAACCAACTAAACCCAATACCCCAATGAAAAAAATAATTCCGGTTAATACTAAAAAAGAACTGGCAAAATTTATTGACTTTCCTCACGATCTCTATAAAGATGATCCATACTATGTACCGGAATTATTCATTGCTCAGCGGGACCTTTTAACTACTCACCCATTTCATAAGCATTCGCAGGTGCAACCTTTTTTAGCTTATGACGGCGATAAAATTGTAGGGCGCATTGCGGCAATTAACAACACTAATCATAATCAGTTCAACAAGACAAACGACGGCTTTTTTGGTTTTTTTGATTGCGTAAATGATCCGGAAGTTTCGGCATTATTATTTGATGCAGTCATAAAATGGTTAAAAGAAAAGAAACTGGATAAAATTGTTGGCCCGGTAAACCCATCCACCAATGAAACCTGCGGATTACTGGTTAAAGGCTTTGACAGCTCACCAATGGTGATGATGACTTATAATCCTGCCTATTACATCGATTTAGTAGAAAAAGCAGGATTGAAGAAGCAGGTAGATTTATTGGCCTGGCACTGGGACAAAACCAGTTATAGTGACAAATCGGTTCAGCTTTTAGATAAATTACAGGATCGCCTGAAAAGAAGCGATGTAACTATCAGGAAGGTAAACCTGAAGAAATTTAAAGAAGAGGCTGCTAACTTACGCGAGGTTTACAACACAGCATGGGACAAAAACATGGGCTTTTTCCCGATGACTAATGAAGAATTCGACTATACTGCCAAGGACCTTAAAATGATCCTTGACCCTGATTTCTGCCTGTTGGCCGAACAGCATGGCAAGATAATTGGTTTTGGCGTTGCCATTCCTGACATTAACGCCATTCTAAAGACCATTAAACGTGGTCGCTTGCTTCCTACCGGTATTTTTAAGTTATTACTGAACAAAAGCAAGATCAAAGGTATCCGCATCATGCTGTTAGGCGTTGTTGATGGCTATCGCAAAATGGGTATCGAAGCCGTTCTATACGGAAATATCATAAAAGAATACCGCAGAAAAGGCTTGGAGTACGCTGAAGCATCATGGACACTGGAGCACAATGATATGGTGAATCGCGCAATTGAAGCGATTGGCGGCGATCAATATAAAACATACAGAATATACGAAAAAGCAATCTAGGCTATCGCATCTAACCCCTATCTGTATCTCTCATAATTGTTACCTGAACTGGGTCCGGATTCAAAATTGACTAATTTCATATTTTAGTCAATTTTGTAATTTTGTATCATTCTTTATTTAAAAATGCTGTCATTTGGGCACTCAAATAAACGCATGGCTTGCCATTATACTAACAACTTGAAAAAATAAAACATGAAGAACAACATTCAACCAGCTAACGGTAAATTAGGGATTTTGATACCAGGCTTAGGTGCGGTAGCTACTACATTAATTGCAGGTGTTGAAGCCGTAAAAAAAGGCATATCACAACCTATAGGCTCACTTACTCAAATGGGCCATATTCGTTTAGGTAAAAGAACGGAAAACCGCTATCCTAAAATCAAAGATTTTGTTCCCTTGGCTGATCTGAATGACATTGTTTTTGGTGGATGGGATGTATACGAGGACAATGTATACGAAGCGGCAATGCACGCCAAGGTACTTGAACCAGGACTATTGAACGCAATTAAACCTGAATTGGAAAAAATAAAACCAATGAAGGCAGCCTTCGATAAAAACTATGCAAAAAATCTGGATGGCTCACATGTTAAAAAAGGTACCCGTCAGCAATTGGCTGATGCTGTAATAGAAGACATCGAAAACTTCAAGGCACAAAACGGTTGCGACAGAATAGTGCTGGTATGGTGCGGTTCAACCGAAATTTACTACGAAGCATCTGCAATACACCAGTCATTAGCTGCATTTGAGCAAGCTTTGACAGACGACGATAAGTTGATATCGCCAAGTATGATTTACGCTTACGCAGCTCTTAAATTGGGCGTACCATTTGCAAATGGTGCTCCAAACTTAACTGTTGACATTCCTGCTCTGATCGAACTTTCAAAATTAACCAATACACCAATTGCCGGTAAGGATTTCAAAACAGGTCAAACCTTGATGAAAACTATTTTGGCTCCTGGCCTGGCAGCCAGATCGTTGGGTATCAGCGGATGGTTTTCAACCAATATCTTAGGCAACAGGGACGGTTTAGTATTAGACGATCCGGATAACTTCAAAACCAAAGAGGTTTCTAAGTTAGGTGTATTAGAAGACATTTTGCGTCCTGAAGATAACCAAGAACTGTATGGTGATATATTCCACAAGATCCGTATCAACTACTATCCTCCTCATGGCGATAACAAAGAAAGCTGGGACAACATCGACATCTTCGGCTGGCTGGGCTACAAGATGCAGATCAAGATCAATTTCCTTTGCCGCGACTCGATCCTGGCTGCGCCAATCGCCTTAGACCTTGCTTTGTTTATCGATTTGGCTAAAAGAGCCGAAATGAGTGGAATACAGGAGTGGTTGTCATTCTACCTTAAATCGCCGCAAACTTTACCTGGTTTAAGACCAGAGAACGATATATTCAAACAATTGATGAAACTGCAGAATACTTTACGCCATTTAATGGGTGAAGACCTGATCACTCACCTGGGCTTAGATTACTACCAGGACCTGGTTGAAGTATTATAATGCTTTTTCATAAGCTAATTTCCACAAGCCTGGGCATAGGGTATATTGGCAAAGGTGCGGGGACAGTAGCCGCTGTCGCCTGTTGCATTTGCTGGTACCTTGCCTGGGCTTCTGACTATAATCCGGTTGCCACAGTCGTTATTACATTAGCAATTACGCTGATCGGCGTCTGGTCATCATCTGTTGTCTCTAAAATATGGGGCAAAGACCCCGCCCGCGTAGTGATTGATGAAGTGTCCGGGATGTGCATCAGTCTACTTTTCGTTCCTGTAACTTTAAAATGCGTTATTGTTGCCTTGGTGCTATTCCGTTTTTTTGATATCGTGAAACCATTATTCATCAAAAAAATGGAATTTTTTCCTGGTGGTTGGGGAATTATGCTTGATGATGTACTGGCTGGTATTTACGCAAATATCATACTCCAGGCAGCTATTTGGTTCAAATTACTCTGAACACAATACTAAAGGGATTTATTAATCGTTTGATTAATTTTGACTTTTTGACCACAAAAGTCTGAACGGAATTTTTCTATTTTTGCGGTAAATAACATACCTGTTAAACTTACGATAGAAACTATTGTCAGACAGGACTAAACATTTAATTGAAACTACTGTGTCAGGCGTGTGTTAAGAAAATGCCGGCACATCTAATTAAATGTAGTTATTTGGTATAGGTTAAATAAAATTGTATCAATATTAATATAGTTACGTTTTACAACTATTCGGGGCAAAATGAGTTGGTATTTGCGTAACTGCATCGGTCATATGAATTTTAAAAATATTTACCTGAAAATATTTCTTTTACTGCCATTACTACTTTTATCATTCATCACATTTGGACAGGTAACAAAAGTGAGCGGCATAATTACCGATGCAAAAACCAATCAAACTCTGCCTTTTGTAAACGTTTTTGCAGCTGATAGTTCTGTAAATATTACTGCTGACGAAGAGGGTAAATATATCCTGATATCAAAACCCGATAAGCCATTCAGCCAAATAAAGGTTTCTTTCGTTGGGTACAAGCCGACTACGATAAATGTAAAATCTGGCCAGGAACAGGTTTTAAATATCAAGTTGGTTCCTGTAGCTCAGCAATTAGGCGGAGTTGTGATCAGGTCCACAAAAAAAACAAAGTATCGAAATAAAGATAACCCGGCTGTTGAACTTATACGACAGGTTATAGCGCATAAGGAGCAAAACAGACCGGAAAGCTATGATTATGTGCAGAACAAGGAATACGACAAAATGATGTTTTCGGTACTGAATGTCTCACCTAACCTTGCCGATAAAAAGTTCTTCAAAAAATATAAATTCATATTAGACAATAGGGACAGCACCACCATACCCGGTAAAAACTTATTACCGATCTACCTTGATGAAAAGTTAAGCCAGAATTACTACCGCAAATCCCCAGAGAAAAAGAAAACAATTTTGCTTGGAGAAAAGAGTGTGAACTTTGGTAGTTACATTGATAATGAAGGTCTTGGCCAATATTTTAAACATATGTATTATGAGGTTGATATTTATAAGAACAATATCTTCCTGATGACCAATATGTTTCTGAGCCCGATATGTGACGCGGCACCCACATTTTATAAATTCTTTATTACCGATACAATTGTTGTTAATAATGCGAAGGTGGTTGAATTGAGTTTTACTCCCCGCAGTACAACAGATATGTTATTTGAAGGTAAGATTTATGTAACGCTTGACGGACATTATGCAGTTCAGCATGTGGGCCTTACGGTTAACAAAAACATTAACCTCAACTTCGTAAAATCATTGCATGTAGATCAGGATTTTGAACAAAACCCCGATAATAGGTATCACTTGAGCAAGAGCAATACCATTGTTGATTTTAGCTTTAACAAAAAAGGGAATGGTGGCCTATTAGGCATAAGGACCATTACCTATAAAGATTATATCGTTAATAAAGCCTTACCTGACACTACTTTTGATGGACCAGCACTGGTAGAAACAGATAAGGCGACAAACAGGAGCAATGATTATTGGGCCCAAAACAGACTCGACACCCTGACCACGGCTGAATCAAAGGTCTACCATAATATTGACACACTGCAAAAAATGCCATCCTACCGCCGTACGATGGATATCCTAACCATTTTATTGGCAGGGTATAAATCATTCGGGCCATTTGAACTAGGTCCGGCAAACACATTTTATAGTTTTAACCCTGTTGAAGGTTTTAAACTAAGGCTGGGCGGCCGTACAACACCCGAATTGAGTAAACGATATTATTTTGAAACCTATTTAGCTTATGGATTTAAGGATGAAAAGTGGAAAGGCTTTTTAAGCGCCACCTATTCCTTAAATGATAAATCCATTTACAAGTTCCCGCAAAACTATGTAAGAGTAAGCTATCAGAAGGATACTAAGATTCCCGGGCTGGCACTTCAATTTGTGCAGGAAGACAACTTTCTATTATCATTTAAGCGTGGCAACAACGACAAATATCTTTACAACGATTTTTATAAAGTAGATTATGTTCATGAATATGAAAGCCACTTTTCTTATAGCATTGGTTTAAGAAGATGGACACAGGCCCCGGCTGGATCGTTATTCTTTACTAATGAAGAAAACGGCGTTCCGAATGCCGTAAACAGCATTACCACTGCTGAGATAATCGGCCAGTTGCGTTATGCACCGCATGAGCAGTTTTACCAGGGGAAAATTTATCGTATAGACATTCCTAACCAATATCCGATTTTCACGCTTGATTATACCCAGGGCCTGAAAAATATATTCGACGGGCAATACGCTTATAAAAATCTGCATTTCGAGATTGATAAGCGTTTTTACCTGTCACAGTTAGGCTATGCTGATGTTACCGGAGAGGCGGCACATGTTTTCGGGCAGGTTCCTTTTCCATTGCTCTCAATACCGCGTGCGAACCAGACTTATGCATATGATTTGTATTCATACAACCTGATGAACTTCCTGGAGTTTGTTAACGACCATTACGAAAGCATTATGATCGACCAACATTTTAACGGTTTTTTCTTTAATAAAATACCATTATTTAAGAAACTAAAATGGCGTGAAACGCTTTCATTCAAATCACTGTGGGGTGGCTTAAGGGATGAAAACAATCCATCACTACATCAGTCATTGTTTCAATTGCCGGTTGACGAAAACGGGCGTCCTACCACATTTCCTTTAGGAAAAACACCTTATGTTGAAGGTAGTGTTGGTATTGAAAACATTTTTAAATTTGTAAGAGTTGATTTGGTTAGGCGCTTTACCTATTTAGACAATCCTGATGTGGCTAAATGGGGTATTCGCACAAGGGTTCTCTTTACGTTTTAACCTGGGTTTATTAAAGATTATTTTAACTATGGCACATCAGACATCATTACGTACCAATCTTCAACTGGGAATCTATAAAGTGATAGATCCTTTTGTAAAAGTGCTGATCAAATTAGGGCTCACACCTAATGCAGTCACCACAATAGGTTTTATATTGAATATTGGTGTCGCTGTAATTTTTATCATAGGAGCTGAAGAAGGCAACCGCGGCGATTTAACTTATGTTGGTTGGGCAGGAGCTTTAATCCTGTTCGCCGGTTTGTTTGATATGCTGGATGGCCAGGTAGCAAGACTCGGAAACATGAAATCAACCTTCGGTGCATTATATGATTCAGTTCTTGACAGGTATAGCGAATTGGTGATGTTCCTGGGTATCTGTTACTACCTTGTTGCCCACCACTATTTCCTAAGTTCGATATTTGCTTTTATAGCATTGATTGGTTCAATGATGGTAAGCTATGTTCGTGCCCGCGCTGAAGGCTTAGGTGTCGATATCAAAGGCGGGTTGATGCAAAGACCAGAACGGGTGATCACTCTTGGCTTATTCGCTATGTTATGCGGAGTTACCTCATTGTACATAGGCGGTAATTACAAGCTGTATGTTCCCGGGATTAAATTCCACTTGTTCGAAACTATGTCAATTTTCACTTTCCCAATTGTTGCATTGGCCATATTAACCAACGCGACTGCTATCAGACGACTGATAGACGCTAAAAAGGCATTAGGCAATAAATAATTCAATACCCTCTTTTCAAATTAATGCGATTACGTTTTTTACTACTTATTTCCCTGATATCCTTAACATCAGTTTACGGATATTCAAAAGACATTGATAAAGGCCATGGTGATGATAAAATTGTCAATGTGGTATATCCTACTCCACCTGCCAGTACTGAGAGATTATTTTATGTGCAACGTACCCCAAATGCAAATACAATCGTTTACGATCTGAATTTAAACAGTGACGGGAAACCGAATACCGAGGAGCCCGTAAAAGTATATTGGTTGAGATATGCTGATAAAGGACAAAAAGAGGATTTAAGTTATATTCAACGTAAATTTGCATACGGTTTAAATACAAAAGCGCTGAATAACGGCAGTTATGATATCAGATTTGTGTCATACAAGAAGTTTCCGCTAACTTTGATGAGGGCTGGAGACGGAAAATATCATATCTTCGCATCAATAGCGCAAAAACAGGTAATACTCAACCGTATTTTCGTAAAAATTGAAGGCGGTAGTTTTTGGATTCCTAACGTAGTCTATGTTGAGATCAAAGGCACCGACCCGGAAACAGGCAAAGAAATAGTTGACCGTTTTAAACCCTGAAGTGATGAAAAAGAAATTTATTTCCAATTCACAGGAGTCTGTGAGAATGTTTAAAAGCGACTTATTTGAAGCTTTATCAAAGGTACATTTCCTGGTGCCGGTAATAGTTTTTGTACCGGTAATATTTTATTGCGTTTACAGGTATTTCTTTACAACCGAATTATCCGCACTCATTTTCGTTGGTCTGTTCTTCGCATCGCTGTTTGTATGGACCTTCGTTGAGTACATCATGCACCGTTTTGTATTCCACTATGCGCCACCAGATAAACCTTGGGCACAACGCATGCATTTTATCTTCCATGGCGTTCATCATGATTATCCAAGCGACGCAAAACGTTTAGTATTGCCTCCATCAGTAAGTATTCCGTTAGCTACAGGCTTTTTCTTTTTGTTTAAAGCAATGTTGCCTGTTGATTATATCTGGGGCTTCTTCCCCGGCTTCATATTGGGCTACCTGATTTATGATGAAGTTCACTATGCTATCCACCATTTCAATTTTAAAGGAAACATCTGGAAGAAGATAAAACAGCATCACATGTTACATCACTACCAGGATGCTGACAAAGGTTATGGAGTAAGCTCACCGCTTTGGGATAAGGTTTTCGATTCCGATTTCTTAAAAAAATAGTATGGACAGTGATACCGGCTCAAGTATTACAGTCAATATACGGTCTGTAACTGTCGTTTCTATTGCATCATTTGCCTACTTATTATTTTCCGCATTTCTTGTAGGGTTTAAGTCCGACCAGGTAGTATTGGTTTTTCTTTTTAACCTGCTTTTTTATGCATCTGCCATTACCCGGAAATTTGTAACAGGCTTTTCCATCTTCGTCGTGTATTGGATCATATTCGACTATATGAAAGCCTTCCCAAATTACGAATACAGCACAGTACATATAGCTGATGTTTATAATTTCGAAAAGCATTTATTTGGAATTCATTCTCAAGGCCAATTGCTAACTCCAAATGAATACCTTCGTTTAAACGGCACAACTTTTCTGGACATTCTAACCGGCATATTTTATTTATGCTGGATACCTGTACCAATGGGCTTCGCTGTTTATTTGTTCTTTACCCGCAGAAGACAATTTTTGCTATTCCTGTTCACTTTTGTATTGGTCAATTTTGTTGGCTTCATTATTTATTACACCTTCCCGGTGGCACCACCATGGTATATACAAGATCACGGCTTTACCTTCCATGAACTTAGAACAGGCAGTACCGCAGGATTGGCTAAATTCGATGCGTATTTTAATGTGAATGTCTTTAAATCAATATATTCCAAAGGATCGAACGTCTTCGCGGCTATGCCATCCCTGCATTCCTCCTATCCTATTATTGTTTTATATTATGGCATAAAAAATAAAGTGGGCAAAGCCAATATTTTCCTTGGTATAGTAATGCTTGGTATATGGTTTTCTGCTGTGTACCTCAGTCATCATTATATAGTGGATGTACTGGCTGGGATATTATGCGCTGTTATTGGTATCTCATTATTCAATCTCATTCTATCCAAAGTAGCTCCTTTCAGAAGGTTCGTTGATAACTACGAAAAGCTGATTAAGTAGAGAATGGGGGGTTACGGTGTACTAATTACTATACTTTCCGCCAATTTGTCGGGATTAAACTTATTTAAATAATAGTTCAATTCGATTGATTTAAAGTCACATTAAGGCCTGTTCAAGTTAGTTCTGAGTATAAAGGCACGGCTTTTGTGGTTATTTTGTGTCAATCTGATGAATACATTTATGCCTTACACGAGAAAAACGATACTATTCCTTTTATTTTTATGCAGTTCCTATAGCCTGTTTGCGAGCACTACCAGGATTGACAGCTTAGAGACGCAAGATCAATCAACTTCAAATTCAAGTGTGATAGATAGTCTGAAAAAACAACTAAGTATTGTTGAAGACGATTCACTCAAGGCTTCCTTATATAGTAAAATCGCAGCACAGTATCTAAAATACGATTCGACGGCCAGCAAAAAAGAGCGTCACACTTATCAGAATGAAGCAATTACCAATACGCTTTCGGCTATTCATCATTACTCAAAATACGATGACTCAGTGGGTCTCCGTAATAGCTTTGATGTACTGGCAAAAGTTTATCATATCCAGCATAAATATATCCAGGCCAAATGGTTTATAATCCAGTCTAACTCGATATCAAGGGTTATAAACGATAATCCGAACATTATAGCCTCCCTGCTTGAAATGGCTTCTATCAAAGCTGATATAAAGGATTATAAACTTGCCGCACGCGATCTGAATGAAGCACTAACTATATCGTCTAAAAATCACATGACTAAGCAGGAGGCTGATGTTCAGCTGCATTATGCTATGTTTTATAATGTGACCAAGAACACCGAAAAAGCCGCGGTAGCTATGAAACGATATACTGCTATTAATGACAGCATCAAACGGGATAATGAGGCGCGTACATTGGCTAAGTTAAAGACCACCGACTCGTTGCAGCAAGTCAAAAAAAAAGTATATATGAGCAGCAGCGACGGAAAGAGCTTCTCAACAAAAATGGTATTATTATCGACCTTATAATCGTCATCGCTGCAATCTCCGCGGGCTTAATTTTTCTTTACAGGCGCAAACGCCGTGGCTTTTGGCGGTCAAAGATCAAACACCCGCATCATACCAATAATAGTTAGGCAACAGATAACATTTATTTAAACCAGTCGTTTGATTAAACGTCAATAGGACATATGAAGAGATTGTTTTTGGGTGGATTATCGGTGCTAATTATCCTGCTCACTTGCGTATCTGCGACCTCGCAGCACATTAATAATAATCGTTTTAAAGATGAATTTTTAAGCCGCATCAACAAGATACGCGCAAAAGGCTGTAGTTGTGGCGTTACTTATTTCCCACCTGCCCCGCCAATGAAATGGAACGACCAACTAGAGTTCGCTGCCCGCGGACATGCACTGGATATGTCGGAACGACATTATTTCAGTCATACCAGCATGAACGGGCGCAGTATGTCCGATCGTGCTTTGGATGCAGGTTATGGCTTTAAAGGGTTTAAATCTTATGCTATAGGCGAAAATATTGCGCAAGGCCAAACAAGTATAGCTGAAGTGATGAATGGTTGGCTGCACAGTGAAGGGCACTGTCGCAATCTGATGAATCCGGCTTTTAAAGAAGTTGGTGTGGCTGAAATAGATAATTACTGGGTACAGGATTTTGGCGGTCGTGGTGAATTCTCGGCACGCGAACAGCGAATGATCAAAAGCGGCAGATATAAGCTGGTACAGAAGGAGATATCACAAGGGCACTAATTCCACCCCATCAATTCCATTACCCGGATAAACTCAGGTTGTAATGAAGCTTCAATAGAGATCGTTTCTCCACTTACCGGATGCTTGAAAGTCAATTGGGAAGCATGCAGCAACATGGTAGTCATCTCCCATTTTTGCTTAAACAGTTTGTTTTGCTTGTTGCAGCCATGAGTCCGATCGCCGATGATCGGGTGAAAAATATGGGCAAAATGTTTACGCAATTGGTGCATCCGGCCTGTTTTGGGTATAGCCTCTACAAGTGAATACCTGGAAGTTGGGTGTTTACCAAATGGCACCTCAAGTTCAGCCTGCTTTAAAGTGTGATAAGCAGTAAAAGCTTCCTGGAATGTGCCGTTCTCTTTTCTTAATAGATAATCAATCTCGCCACTATCTGGTGTATGCCCACGCAAAATGGCAAGATACTTTTTGATTACCAAGTTATCTGCAAACTGCTTCTGCATTTCGATCTCGACATTTTTATCAAACGCAAAAAGTAATACGCCGCCCGTTTTTCTATCTATCCGGTGGACAGGGTAAACCTTCTGCCCTACCTGGTCGCGTAATAATTGCAAAGCAAATACTTCTACCTCAGCAGCAATAGGCGAACGATGTACCAGCAGATCATGAGGTTTATTGATAGCGATCAGGTGCTCATCCCCGAAGATGATTTCCAGCATTACTGATCCGATTTATTGGAGGCTGGATTGTTTGAGTCGGGTTTGTTTTGAGCGGGTTTCTTCTCCATCGGTCCCCGTTTGAAGATAACGAGTCCATTCAAAAAATTACGTAATAACTGATCGCCGCAAGGTTTAAAATTTGGATGCTCTTTATCGCGAAATATGGCTCCAAGCTCGGCCTTCGACGTCCGGAAATTTACCAGGCCGCAAATATGAACAATGTCATCATCCCGCAGTTGCAGCGCCACACGTAATTTTTTCATTATATCATTATTGCTCATAGTCCACGGTTTTATATTCTGCAAAGTTAATATTTAACAGACATACAACTCAAAACTTTCGACTTAAGACTTATTCGTACCTTTGCAGCCAAATTAAACGCTTGTGTGGGCAGAGAAATTAAAACTAAGTAAACAATTGGTGCGATCGGTAACCGCAGCCGGGTACTTCACTCCAAAAGAAATACAATCCAAAACGCTTAGCCGGATAATCGGTGGACAGGATATAATAGCAGTAGCCCCCGAGGGCAGCGGCAAAACTACAGCCTATATCCTTGGTGTGCTGATGCGCTTAAAGTTTGGCTTTGAGGAAGCCCCGAGGGCGCTTATCCTTGTACCTGATAAAGAGAAGGTACTTGAAGTTATTGACAAGTTCAACCTGTTAAATCAAAATACCAGTATTCGCATTGTTGGTCTGTATTCCGAACCCTCCATGCAAAACCAGTTGGATGCTTTAGCTGACGGAACTGACATTGTGGTAGCTACACCCGACAGAGCCCGCGCCATTTATCTGAAACTTGGCTTAAACCTGAACAAGATTATGATGCTGGTAATCGATGACGCTGCAGAGATAGTAAGAAACGGCGCACAGCTACCAGTGGCGGAATTGGCTAATAGTATCATCAAATGCCAACACCTGGTATTTACAGAAGTAATACACGGTAAGCTGCAGCAAATGATCGATCCTTTTTTGAATATGCCGGCGCTTATCGAGATTGAAGAATTGAGTGGATCAAAAGCAGAAATACATGAACAATCTTTATATCATGTATCCGACTTTAAAACCAAGCTCAACCTTTTAGCCCTGCTGCTCAAAAATGCGTCCCCTGCCGATAAGGCAGTAGTTTTCGTAAGCACCCGTCTTAATGCCGAAAGAGCATACAACTATGTTCGGTTAGGGTTGAAAAATGAAGTAGCTGTATTAAACCCGATGACGTTTGAATCGAAAGGCTTCAGCTCAATCGAAGAATTTAAAGAACAACAACAGGTTAGATTTTTGATTGTTGCTGATGAATTGGGCTTCAAATATGATCTGGATGACATCTCGTTATTGATACATGTCGAGGTACCGGCCGATACGGACATTTTTGTGCATAGGATGATAAAGGATCTTAACGACTCTGGGAATGTGCAATCCATTAGCATAGCAACCGATCTTGAATTGGCATCGATTAAGAAAATTGAACAAACCATCGGTCAAAAGATTACGGTGAATGAATTGCCTGAAGGTTTGAAAGTAGCTGAGGTGCACAGGGACAAGAAGACGACTAAAGGGGACAAAGCTTCAAAAGATGAAGAATTGTTGCGTGGTACGGCCTTTCATGAAAAAAAGGCAAGCAACAAAAAAGATTACAACTATAGCGCCGGCACCAAGGCGAAAATGAACAAGAAGAAAAAACATTAGCAGAATGAACGAACCATTTGACATCGAAATAAACGGCATCACTTACTCCATATTTCCTGAAGGTGAAGACATTTACGCAGTCTTCAAGGAGGGTGAAGATTATTTACGGATCCAAAAAGATACTGAGACACATTGGCTAAAGCTTGATCCGGAAACAGAAATGCCCTTATTTGACAATGATGAAGAGGTAAATGTCATAGGTCGCGGAATAGAAGCTTATAAGGAAGAGTAAAAATCTTGTAACAGACTATAAATGTGCTGTTAGCAGTTCGCATTAATTGCTGGAAATGATTAGTTTTATTTCGTAACCCTAACTAATCATTTTTCACAATTAAACTATGACTTCACAACCGGCCGACGACTTTCAGAAAACACCTACCCGACTTTATTCTTTAGATGCGCTCCGCGGATTCGATATGTTTTGGATCATGGGCGCCGAAGAGATATTCCATGCATTGGCCGATGCCACCAAATGGGGACCATTTATGGCTATTTCCAATCAGCTAACCCACCCCGCATGGAACGGTTTCCATTTGTATGACCTGATTTTCCCCTTGTTCCTGTTCATGGCGGGAGTGTCTACCCCTTTCTCTGTGGGCCGGGAGCTGGAAAAAGGTAAATCGCGCCAGCAATTACTTTTCAGGGTCATAAAAAGGGGCCTTATACTGGTATTATTGGGCGTGATTTACAATAACGGCCTCAACATAAAACCTATTGCCGAAATACGCTTTGCTTCCGTTTTAGGGCGTATAGGTTTGGCCTATATGTTTGCCAACATCATCTACCTGTATTCAGTTGAGAAATGGCAGATATTCTGGTTCTGGTTTTTAATAATAGGTTATTGGCTCCTGCTAAAATTTACATCTGCCCCCGGCTTCCCGGCAGGTGATTTGACTATGCAAGGCAACTTTGCGTCCTATATGGACAGGAGTATATTGCCAGGCCGTTTATATCTCAAAATACATGACCCTGAAGGTCTATTCTCTACCATTCCTGCAATCAGTACAGGTTTATTAGGTATCCTGACAGGTATCACCCTAAAGAAAACAACACTTACCCAACTGCAAAAGACATTTAGATTGACTGTTGTAGGAATTATCTTTCTGGTATTGGCTCAAGTGTGGAACCTGGATTTCCCGATCAACAAAAACCTTTGGACAAGCTCATTTGTATTGAATGTTGGCGGGTTAAGCCTTTTGTTGATGGCACTCTTCTATTATGTAATTGATGTATTGGGCTATCAGAAATGGGCCTTTTTCTTTAAGATTATTGGCATGAATTCTATCCTTATCTATATTTCAGGAAGATTTATTGATTGGGAATATGCCACCAAAGGTTTTTTTAACTGGCTGCTGTATTTCTTTAATGATCCTTACAAGCTGGTGGTTGGAGCCATTTGCTTTGTATTTATTAAATGGTTGTTTTTATATTTCATGTATAAAAAGAAAGTCTTCTTACGGGTATAGTTATAAAAAATGCAAAGGAGAACATTCATCCACCTTTCGGCATACACCGCTTTGGCGCTGACTTTACCTTTTACTGAGGGTTGCTCGCCATCGCCGGAAACTATTGCGTCTCGTCCATTTTTGTTTTCAAAACTGGCTGATAAAAAGACCATCGTGGAAGCTGGGGCAGCGTATCGTCAACAATTTCCAAAAGAGAACGATAAAACGATACTCAGCAATCTACTTATCGGTACAAATGCGTCGCAAGATAAGCCGGCCATTGAAAAGAAATTGGATGATCACATTCTGGATGACTTTAAAACCGGCAAAACAGTAACCACTGCAGGGTGGGTACTTTCGGTTACCGAAGCACGACAATGTGCCCTATATTCTATTTTAAACGCCTAAGTCAGACAGTATGCATATAGACGGCCGGGAATTACCTAATAACTCATTAATAGAAGGCGACCTGTGTATTATCGGTGCCGGCGCTGCAGGTATTAGTTTGGCGTTGGAGTTCCTAAACACATCAACCAAGGTAATTTTACTGGAGGGCGGCGGATTTGAATACGAATCGCAAATGCAGGATTTATATAGGGGGAAAACCACCGGGCAGCGTTATTTCCCTTTAGAATCAGCGAGATTACATTATTTTGGAGGAACAACCGGGCATTGGGCTGGCTTTTGTTCGCCACTTGACCCGATAGATTTTGAAAAACGCGACTGGGTTCCTTATAGCGGCTGGCCGATTAAACGTACAGACCTGGATCCTTACTATGCCCGTGCTCATAAAAACCTTGAGTTAGGCCCCTATGAATACCAGGACAGCTATTGGGTAGAAAAAGATCCAAAACTTGATTCATTACCATTTGATCATACCACTATCTTCAATAAAATGTGGCAGTTTAGTCCGCCCACGCGATTCGGTGCTAAATACAAAGATACTATTGTTAAGGCGCCTAATATCCATTTGTATACCTACGCCAATGTGACCAATATTGATGCAAATGAACATGTTTTGGCCATACAGCAGGTAACAATTAAAAATTTTGCGGGTAAAACGCATACAGTAAGGGCTAAAAAATTTGTACTGGCTTGCTGTTCCATTCAAAATGCACGTTTACTGCTCGCCTCCAACAAACAGGCAAAACGTGGATTGGGCAACGACAACGACCTTGTGGGCCGCTACTTTATGGAGCATATTGAAATTAAATCGGCTGAATTATGGTTGACCAGGCCTGAAGCTTTGAAACTATATGCCATCGATTTTGGCAAAACAAAAGCACGTGCCGAATTAGCTATAAGTGCCGAAAAACAGCGTGAGTTAAAAATATTGAATGGTACTGCTTCCTTTACTCCGCTGGAGGTGGCGCGTAAACAACCTGCTTTTATCGATATGTGGACAGCAGATACCGCACAGACAAAGAAAAACATGTCGAAATTTGACGACGCAGAAAAAAAGGCGCTATCCAAAAATGGCCACGATTCTTATCAACTTTTTACACGCATTGAACAGGCGCCTAACCCTGACAGCCGCGTCTCTCTGGATACAGAAACGGATGCCTTAGGCATGCCCCGCGCGACGCTCCATTGGGTGCTGACACCGCTGGAAAAAAGAAGCATCCGCGAAATTTATAAATTGATCGGCACTGAATTAGGGATAGCTGACAAAGGACGTGTACGACTATTGGAATACCTTCGTGACGAAAACGATAACAGCTGGCCCGAATTTACCGGTGGAGGATGGCACCACATGGGCACTACCCGTATGAGTGATAGCCCTAGACAGGGTGTGGTCGACGCCAATTGCAAAGTTCATGGCATCAACAATTTGTTTGTGGCTGGTGCAGCATGCTATGCAACAGCGGGGGCACCAAACCCTACGCTGACTCTGGTTGCTCTTACAATCCGTTTAGCAGATCATTTAAAAAAAGTAACCGCCTAAGCATCTACAGCATCATATACGGTCACTTTTTCCCATAGGGGGCTGCAGTTTTTAATAAACTCCAGGTGAACAGGATGATTCTGATAAGTAGCCTGTCCTGCCAGGTCACTGAAAAACATGAGTTCGGATACCGCCCAGCTTTTATCTACCACGTCGCGTTTTTCGGTATCAGCAACAATGCCTACCCGCAGTTCGCGAACGGTCTCGATTTTGGATAACGTCTTCACTCCTGCTACCAGCTTATCACGGTCTTCTTTCGAATCCGGGTTTTTAAGCCAGAAAAACACGTGGTGGACAATGGGATATTTATTTTCTGTAACCGCCAAGGGCATAGCTGATGCTGCAGCGGTGCCGATTGCTAAAGAGGCTGTAGTAGCGATAAATTTTCTTCTGTTTGATTTGTTCATGATTGATGCAATAGTATTTCAATTCTAAGAAAAATATTGCATTTATTCTAAAACGTTAAACCAATACCAATCCTTCAGTTAAAGCCCTTTACGCCAGGTCGTGAGACTTTACTTTTTTATGCTCTAATGAATATTACTGCCTAACTGCCCATGCCAACCCATCCGGGCCACCGCCTACATCGATATGCCCTACAACTTCAAGTTTCTTTAAATCAATAACTGCTACATAATTATCAGCCGTACAGCCTATAAATGCCCGTGAGCCCCCAGGATCCATCAAAATACCGGCCGCACCGTGACCAATATTTACTTTCTTCACTTCCTTATGCGACGCTACATCATACACCACGATATCACCATTTCTAAGGCTCGAAATCAATGCCATTCTACCATCTGGGGTAAACTGTAAGCGGTTTGCTCCAACAACTTTTGCATCTATTTTGTCAATCACTTTTTTAGTGGCCAGATCAATGACGGCAATTGTTCCATCATCCGAGGCTGCTGTCCATAATTGTTTCCCGTCAGGCGACACGTCAAACCCTTCAGAGCCTCTTGAAACAGGAATAACTGTTTGCACCCAATCTTTGCGCGGCTGTGGCCTAAAGCCCGGCGGTGGACCACCCGCAGGCTGTGTTGCGCCTTGCGGGGGTGGATTTCCTCCCGGCGGCGGACCTCCAAATTGGATCAAAGTATCTACCAATATGCTGACAGTTCCCGAGCTCACATTGGTGGTGTATACCCTGTTAGCATCGGGAGTTACATATATCATATGCGTACGGTCCTGCCCTGTTCCCATTGCCCAATCAAGCTGATTAGTTGCCGGATCAAACCTGACTACGGATTTTGAGCCTTCGGCTGAAAACCACACTTTCCCTGCTGCAAAGGTTATACCATGTGGTCCAAAGAAAGGTTTGGTATCAATACTTGGCAATGCCTTTTGATTAACCAGGTCGATAACATTGATCTCGTGTAACGAACCACCACCATAAATAGTAACATAAGCCTTCTTACCATCCGATGATGCAATTACTTCGTGCGGATCTGTACCGACCGGCACCTTTGTTATCACCTTCAAGCTAGTTGGATCAACTATAGCCAGGGTATGATCAACTTTTGACAGTGCCAGTAATACACTTTTAGGAGTCGATTGCGCTGAACATATAATTGCTAAAAAGTTCAATGTTATTGCTGTGACTAGCGGAATTGAAAAGAGCCTTCTATCTTTCATGGTTTAAAGGATTAAGTATGGTGATGACCATATTTTCAAATTTGAGAAATATTAAAATGTTTTAACAGGATTTATCCAGATAATTGTCCGCCACTAATCATATCAGAAAAACTATTCCAGGTGAATATTTCTTCGTACGCGTTGTTTCAATTTCTGCAAGCGGGTTCGATGATACCAGTTCCATATTATAATTTTTATAGTCTAAGAAAAAGCTTATTAGAAAGCTATTAAAATCAAATAGACCGGAAGAGGTAATCTATCGACAGAAACTGTTTATTTAAGGATGAAGATTTAAACTTTCATCAAAAAAGCCATGAGTTCATGAACTCATGGCTTTAAATTAAACCAGCACGCGGCATTTAATATTAACTAACTATTGAACTGCCTTATCAATTTATGGCACTGGCTTAATTTTATTACCTACTGTGCATCCCACCAAACTCTGTCAGTCAGTTTTGCTGAATGCTGAGGCTGCGGATTAGAAATAATCTCCACCTCCGGATATAATACCCTGCGCGGAACGGTAGAAAGCGCATTTGGAACCGGTGGTAAAACCGGGAAGCCTGTGCGCCGGTAATCATTAAAATTCTCAAGGGAAAGATAGTTTGCAATGTTTTTTTCTTCAATAATCAGTTGCTCAGCATTAGCATTCGTCAGTGTTCTTGATGAAAGATAAGTATTGGCATCACCGGCAGCAATCCCAAGTTTATTCATATGCGACATAACTGCTGCCTGATAGATCGGCTGGGCGCTTGCATAACCTGACGTCGTTAGCGTAGCCTCAGCCTTCAAAAACAGCGCCTCGGAGTAGTTTACAATGTAATTGGTCGCCCCGGCAGCGCCATAAAAATCGCCAGGACGGGAATAATCTTCCAATGAGTTAATGCTTGTTATGCCTTCGGGTAGGCCGGTGTATAAACCTGTGTTTGTCGCCGGCGCCACCATAATTGTTAAACGAGGATCATTGCGTGTCTTAAACCCATCAACTACAGTATTAGCGAGCACAAGGGTGCTGGCTGATATAAAGTTTTGCTGCCATGGATTTTCTTGCCCAGCAGCACCTGGATAAGCCATTTTAAAATCGTCATCATTAGATTGCATCCCGTTTGCGAGGGCGGTAAGCACCAATTGTGCCTGTGCAGCAGCTGTGTTACCCGGAGCTTTGCTCAGGTGCATATAATAACGGGCTTTCAGGGTATAAGCCAGTTTTGTCCATTTGGTCATATCACCTGCATAAATGTAATCGTCCCCATTAGGTACAATGGTGCTACCTTTGGCTATATCGGCAATACCCGCGTCCAGCAAACTTTGTATTTGGGTATAGATGTCTTTTTGCGCATCATATTTAGGCGTGAGGTTAACAATTCCTTTAAATGCCTGTGAGTAAGGAATATCACCCCAAAGGTCTGTGCCTGTGCCTAAACAATAAGCAGTTAAAATTTTTGCAATGCCCGAATAGTTTGTTTTACCGTCTTTTTCAGCCATTTGATTTAAGGTAACCAGGTTGTTTAAACAGGTAACGTACAGATTGGTCCAATCACCATCCATATCAGTATTATACATTAAGTAAGTACCGGCATCGGGAGCTACCTGGTTTAATGCTGCTACCTGCATATATTCTTGTACAATTGATGCAACATTGCCGGCAAATAAGTTTGACGATATGGCTACTTCGGCAGGTGCCAGTATTTGTGCTTCGCCTACGGTTATAGGATGATTGGGGTCTTGATTAACATCGATATATTTTTTGCATCCGGAAATATCTATCAGGATACATGACAGTAAGACTATTAATATTTTTTTCATGACTTTTCTAATTTTGATAAAGGATGATTAAAGCGTGAGTTTTAAGTTGAAATCGATTGATCTTGATGTAGGTGTGGAAAATGAATAAATCCCCTGGGAACCATTAGATGCACCAAATGAACTTACTTCAGGATCACCGCCTGTGAAATGAGGTGCATGTATCCACAAATTACGGCCGGTAACACCCACAGCCACCGCTTTAAAAGGGCTACCTTTTAACCATGTCGGGTTAAAAGTATAACCTACACTTACGTTTCTTAATTTAATATAGGTGCCATCTTGTATTACCGACTCAGTAATACCGCTTATGCGTTGAAAATAAGATTGTCCGTCGACCGATATAGTATTAGCCTGGCCTGTTGAGGCAACGATACCAGGAACTACCCTTGCCCCCCTGTTTTCGGTTGCTTTAGGTGTTCCATAAAAGTATCCGTAGCCGTCTACATTGTTCTGTATATCGCCGCCTTTTTTCACGTCAAAAAAGAAGCTCAGGTTAAATTGTTTGTATCTGAAATTGTTGGTTAATCCACCCATCCAGTCAGGGTTGGTATTGCCAATCACACCTTGCTCCGAATCGGCGTATGGCAGGCCGGTATCGTCAATCAACAATTTACCTTGTGCATTGCGGGCGTATTTTGTACCAAAAATAGTTCCATAAGGCTGGCCAACTATTATTGTAGTAAAGCCGTTTCCTATTTGTTGTAAACCAGGATAGATAGCGAGTACCTTATTCCGTATATGTGTATAATTGAGCGTTAAATCCCATTTAAAATCTTTAGTTTTTACAGGCACCACATTTAACAATACCTCAAAGCCCTTATCCGTCATAACTCCTGTATTTACATTTGTTCCGTTATAGCCGGTAGAAGGCGCGATACTTACGCCAGGTATTATTCCGTCCACTGTTTTCTTATCAAAATAAGATGCTTCAAGCCCGATCCTGTTGTTGAAAAATCCGGTTTCAAGCCCTATCTCGAACTCATTTACCCTTTCATTTTTTAAGAAAGGGTTACCCAGGGTTTGGCTCAGTAAAAAACCCGATTGCCCCTGGTAAGGAAATGCGATGTTCCGGATTGGCGAATTGCTATTCTGACTAACATAAGGAGTAGTAAGAGAATATGGATTAACATTACTATCTCCTGTTGTAGCATAAGATACTCGTATCTTACCAAGATTCATTACCTCCTGCAGTTCTTTAGAGAAAAACTCAGAAAATATAAAACTAGTAGCAGCTGAACCATATGGATAGAAGTTATGCATGGTTGACAATACTGAACTGCCGTCATATCTTCCTGTTAACGAAAGAATAAGAAACCTTCTATAATCGATATTAGCTTGTCCGTAAAACCCTACTTTTCTGGTAAGATAATGGTTCTCAGAAAAGCTGATGTTAGAAGCAGCGCTGATATTGTTGAGGCCGGCCACTGCCAGGCCAAGACCATTGGCATAAGCGTCTTCAGAATAAGAAGAATATATATTGTTACCAATTATGCCGTCTATCTTAAAATCACCAAACTCGTGGTTCGCACTTATGATCAGGTCATTGTTAAATTGCCTGAAGATGGCATTGTTAACCACGATACGACCATTAGGGTTAGATACCGATTGTGCTGACTCATGATAATTATCTTGTTCAGTATACACGTCAGCCCCAAACCTTTCAGTTACCGAAAGCCAACTCAAAGGCTTATAATCAGCAGTGAATGTAGGCAGGAAACGATTGATAGCAGCAGTATTAGAAATATTATTTAGTACCCAGTATGGATTATTTCGTGAATAGCGATATAGCCGTTGGGTGCCATCTTCATTTTCATATGGCAGAAGGTTATAGGATATAGGGGCAGCAAAAATGGTCCATACCGGGCTCTCTAAAGCATAACCTTCCGGCATACGTATATTCTGGGTATTTGAATAATTTAACTGGAAGGTAGCAGTTAAGTTTTTAACTACCTGCGTACTGTACTTGGTGAAGACCGTGTTCCTTAAAAAGGATGTCTTAGGCACCGTACCTGTTTGATTGAAGTTGGAATAGGATACAAAATAATTTGAAACCGCCCCCCCCCCATTTATGCTAACGGTATTGTTATAAGTATGACCGGTTTTAAAAAACAGATCGGCCTGATTATATTTTTTAGCAGGCTGGCCATTGATCTTAAGTGTATCCATTAAAGGCCCCCATGAGGTACTTGTTTTTTGGTTTGTGCCATCATAAAATATACCATGGGTACCTTGCCCATATTTACTTTGTATTTGAGGAAGCCACGGATTTTCGAACGAAAAATCGGATGAAAAATTAATAACAGGTTTCTGATTGTTGGCCCCGTTTTTTGTATTGATGATGATTACCCCGTTCGCACCGGCAGAACCGTATATTGCAGTGGCAGCAGCTCCTTTTAATACGTTCATATTATCAATGATGGAAGGATCGATATCTGCCAACCGGTTAGTACCCGGACCTGAATTGAGGTTGCCTGTCTCGCTATTATCTATAGGCACACCATCCAAAATCATTAACGGACTGTTGTCTCCATAAAATGACGAAACGCCCCGAATAACGATACGCGACGAACTGCCCGGAGTACCCGATGAGGTGGTAACCTGCACACCAGATACCTTTCCATCAATGGCATTAACCAGGTTGGGGTCTTTCGCTTGTAATATTTCATTGCTTTTTATTTCCTGGCTACTATAAGTAAGGTTCTTCTTCTCGCGCTTTACACCCAACGCCGTCACCACTATTTCATCCAGTTGTTGATTATCCTCAGCTAACCTGATTTCAATGCTTTCGTTATTCGTTAAACTGACTTCACGGCTAATATAACCTATGGCAGTTACGACCAGTGTTGCCGGCGCTTTGTAGTTGATCTCGAAGGCTCCCTGTCCATTTGTTGCAACACCTTGGTTAGTTCCTTTTATCTTCACCACCACACCGGGTAAAGGTGCGCCATGTGAATCCAGCACATGGCCCTTGAGGGATACTCCCTGGGCATGTGCGGCCGAATAGAGTGTAAGCACTCCTAAGCAGCAAATAATCAGCTTTTTAAGTACATCTTTTAGCTTCATAGTCAATAGTTTTAAGTTTCTTTTCAATGATCAATTAGTAAGTAATGGAACAGTAAAACTATTGGGTAAAAGCCCGTCTTTTTTTCAGGAATCTTGCTAACAATTGCAGTATTTTAACATAATTGTTACATCAGGTTCATAAACCGGATTGGGGAAACTAAAGGAAAGAAATAAGCGACGACTGAATACCGCAAGTGAGGTGTAAAAAAGGTGTATTAACAAAAAGCCTCAGATCACTTTTTACGATCTGAGGCTGTTCAATTTTGGGAAGGAATATATCATCGCCCTGACGGCGTTACCGTTTCATTCAGATTGCTACCCAAATCGTAAAATCGCCAGCTGGTATTAAAATCTTTATTCAAATGTGCGCCTGTTAATGTTGCCCTGGTCATTTCAACCGGGATCAGGCTTTCTTTGATAACAGCATCGTTGAATTGTTTGTAAGTCATTTTCCCGTTGTCAACCAATTCCTTTTTCAGACTCATTAATTGTAATCCGCCTACCAGATAAGCTACCTGGTACAAAGGCCCGTAGCCCCCTTCAAACGACCGCCTTACCTCACCTTCAGCGTTAGCCCGCTCATGACCCACTCTGTCGACCAGGAAATCGATGCATTGTTGCGGTGTCCAGTTGCCCAAATGATAATTGAGCGAGAAAATGATGCGTGCGCACCGATGCATGCGCCAAAACAACATGCCGACCCGCTCTTCTGGACTTTTAGCAAAGCCCTGGTCATAAAGCAACAGCTCCCAGTATAACGACCAACCTTCAATGGCAAAAGGCGTAGAAAAATCCTGGCGGTACGGTTTATACCTGCTACCCATAAAGTATTGCAAATTGTGTCCGGGTATCAATTCGTGCTGTACAGTGCCCCTTGAAAAATAAGGGTTGTTGCCACGCATACTCATGAGCTTATCCTCTTCTTGCATGGTGTTGGTCGGATACGAAATGCTGATCTCTCTGCCGCCTGTAAAAAAGGGATTTACCAACTGCCGTTGTGGTGTCATCATAATCATGCCCCAGGTCTCTTCAGCAAGCGGTGGTATGGTGATCAGATCTTTTTCTTTAATAAAGCTGATAGCGTCATTGTATAGTTTTACAATCAGTTCTGGTTGTTTGCCTGGCGCCACATAACTATTTTTCACCTTTTCAAGTGCTCTCTTCCAATCATCACCACAGCCCATTTCCCGTGATGCTTTTAGCATCTCTCTATCACACCAGGCAAATTCATTTGTAGCAATCCTGATTAGTTCCTCTGGCGAATAGGGTATCATTTCAGCATTCAGTTGACGTACGATCTCATCGTGGCCGATCGGAACACCTTTTATACCGCTACTGTCAGGTTTTTGTGTAGTCAGGAGCTTCCCTTTATTAATGATCTTTCTACCATAAAGCCCTAATGCACTATCCAATGCATTATATGGTTTCGGAGCCCAAAAAGTAAACAAGGGATCGTAGCCGTTGTAAAAATCAAAAAAGTTCTTCAGTCTGAATTTTAAACCAGTCACCGCGTCATGGGCTTCGGCTGCAAGCTTCATATCTAAAAATGGCACCTTGCTTATTATAGTGGAATCCATCTTAAGCTTTTTCAGTATAGAATTCAACTGATCGGCTACCTCCTGTCCATTCATCGCTGTGCCGCGCCTGCGTTTTTGTTCCAGCAGGTAAATATCATCTGCAAATGAGATATACTTTTTGATGCTGTTATATTGTCCTTCTTCCTTTTGGAGGCTCTCCAGGTCGAACTTGATTTTCTTCTTTAGCAGGATATAATCTACCTTCCCATACACACTCATGGCATCAAAATCAACCTGGTCAAGTTTTTTAAGATAATCATTGTTGACTTCGATCAACCGCTTTCTTTGCTCGGGCGAGTTCAGCACAGGGTATTTTTGCTGATATTCTTCGTTAGGAATAAGGCGGTAAGGCCAGTAAAAGTCTTTGATCGCATTAATGTCCTGACCGTATTGAATAACCAATCCGCTAACCTCGCTTGCCTGTTCATACATACCGGATTGCGGGTTAATCTTTTGTGCTTTCAGATCGGCTTGAGCCAATAATAAGATAAGGCACAGCACAAAAAGTTTATTACCGAATGACGCTTTTTTGAAACAAATCATGATTAAGATTCTAGAACATACATGGCCAATATCGCCACATCAGGTTATGACAAAATTAAAGAGCCAGGTTGTTTAACTGGCAATTTTGGAGGCACTGTTTACATTATTTAGATAATTGTCGAGGTACTCACGTGGCGAGGCGCCAATAACACATTTAAAAACACGGTTAAAATTGGTGATACTTTTAAAACCACATTTATAGGCTACGGTAGATATACTCTCGAACCTGTGTGCGGTTAGTTTTTTGCAGGCCTCGTTTATTCTTATTTCGTTCAGAAACGATATAAAGGTATGCCCGGTATGTTTTTTAAAGTACCGGCAAAATGATTCTGGTGTCATAAAAGCCGCCTGGGCAATATCCTCTAAAGTGATGGCCTCCATATAATTCTTCATGATATAATTGTAGATATTTCCGATCCTGATACCCTCATTCTCTGTAATAGCAGGTAGGTCGCCGTAGGACGAAAGTGGTTCCATTTTGGTATCAATTTCCACCATGTTCTCTAACAACCCAAAAAACTGCACAAGCTTATTGGGGCCAGCAGCGTTCTTTACAGCGGTCATCGCTTGCGAAACTTGTTGAAAATGGTTATCGGGGACTTTGAAGCCTTGTTGATGCTGCTGCAAAAAAAGCTTTAAACTTTTCATTTCGGGCAGATCAAAAAGTGGCGATAACAAGCCGGCAGGATTGAAGAAAAGCGTCAGTGCTTTAATCGTTTTACCACTGCCTGGTTTGAAATATTCGGGGTTGCTTTTGAACAGATGGGGCAAACTGCCGCCCAGGAAATAAATCTCACCCGATGAATAAGCATGCATATTATTACCGGCGATCAGGGTACCTTCTCCACATTGTATCCAGGTGACCTGCACTTCCATATGACGGTGCAGATAAGGATAGTGATGAGGTAACTCTACCTGCTCCGTGATGACGCTCTTGTCATAAACTACCGGGATAGTAAATTGTAATACTTTCATAGCTCGTTTTTAATCCTTTCCAGAAATTTACAATTATTTAACCCTAATATTCAACTATTTTATTGTAAAGGTTAATATATGAGAAAACCCTGTTAAAATACGTGTTAATATCACACTTATTCTGAGGAAAAACCATATATTGCACTGTATAATCTGCAGGACACCCCAAACTAGCGAACCAGATAGAATTTGCACAGCACAAGTCAATAATCTGCCACTATAGTTTGTTGCGTCTGGTAACTTTGCTTTTCGAAAACCTAAAGAGTATCTTGCTAATTTAACGACCTGAATTAAATGAATAAATATCTTGTAATAACTGCATGCTGCCTGTCGGCGGCCTTCTTTGTCAATCACGGGGCAAATGCCCAGTCATACGTACCCGAGCTAAATGATAATCGTTTGGCAATAAAACCAAAAATCGAGATAAAGGCCTACTCTTTTGATCTGGAGGATGTGCATTTGTTGAAAAGCCCCTTTGAGGAGGCGATGGAAAAGGATGCGGCTTATTTATTGTCAATTGAGCCAGACCGGTTGCTGTCAGGGTTTCGATCCCACTCTGGCTTGAAACCAAAGGGAGCCCAATATGAAGGATGGGAGACATCTGGTCTGGCGGGACATACGCTCGGGCATTACCTCTCTGCTATTTCGATCCATTATGCATCGACACACGACCCTAAGTTTTTAGAAAGGGCTGATTATATTGTAAAAGAGCTAAAGGAATGTCAACTGGCACGTAAAACAGGCTATGTAGGTGCAATACCTAAAGAAGACACCATATGGGCTGAGGTTGCCAAAGGTGACATAAGATCAAGAGGATTTGATTTGAATGGAGGCTGGTCGCCATGGTATACGGTGCATAAAGTAATGGCCGGACTACTGGATGCCTATTTGTATTGTCACAACAAGGAGGCACTTACTGTATGTAAAGGAATGGCCGACTGGACAGGTGAAACAATCAAAAACCTTAACGACGACCAACTGCAAAAAATGTGGCTATGCGAATATGGAGGTATGGCCGAAACATTGGTGAATTTATATGCCATCACTTCCGATCCGCATTACCTGGCGCTTTCCTATAAGTTTTATGACAAACGTATTCTTGATTCCTTAGCAGAGCAGAAAGATATACTCGCCGGGAAACATTCGAATACCCAGATTCCCAAAGTTATTGCAAGCGCCCGGCGATACGAACTTACAGGCGATACGAAAGATGAACGCATCGCAACTTTTTTCTGGGAAGCGGTGACACGTGATCACTCCTACGCCACCGGCGGCAACAGTAATTATGAATACCTGGGCGAGGCCGGCAAGCTGAACGATAAACTCACCGAAAACACGACCGAAACTTGCAACACCTATAACATGCTGAAGCTTACGCGGCACCTGTTTGCTGCCAATCCATCAGCAACTTTGATGGACTTTTACGAGAAGGCACTATACAATCACATACTCGCTTCGCAAAACCATGAAGACGGCATGATGTGCTATTTTGTGCCACTACGAATGGGTGGAAAAAAGGAATATAGCACCCCGTTTACTACATTTACCTGTTGTGTAGGTTCGGGCATGGAGAACCATGTCAAGTATAACGAAAGCATTTATTTCAGGGGAAATGACGGCAGTTTGTACGTCAATCTATTTATACCATCCGTATTAAACTGGAAGGACAAAGGCGTTATTGTAACTCAAAATACCAGCCTGCCTGCCGATAACAAAGTTGATCTGACTATAAGTACACAGAAGACATCAGCTTTTGCAATACGCATACGCAAACCCAGGTGGGCCGTTAATTATGAAATAAAAATCAATGGAGTCTCCCAAAATGTATCTGCAGACGGGCAGGGGTACCTTGTTTTAAGCCGCAAATGGAAAAACAACGATAAAGTTGAGTGTACGTTCGGTGAAAATATTTATACTGAAGCCCTTCCGGACAACAATAACCGTAAAGCTCTGTTCTACGGTCCGGTGCTGCTTGCTGGCGTACTGGGCGATAAGGAGCCCGATCCTTTAAAAGGCATACCCGTTTTTGTGACCGGCCAAACTGATCCGAATCAATGGCTGCAAATGATCGATGCAAAAAATCTTGCGTTCGACGCTAAAGATATTGCTAGGCCAACCGATGTTAAGCTTATTCCTTTTAATCAGACTGTTAATCAGTATTATTCGGTCTATTGGGATATTTTCACGCCTGAAACATGGGCCACGCAACAAAAAACCTACCAGGAAGAATTGAAAAAACAACAGGAACTGGAAGCACACACCACCGATATAATAAGGCTGGGCGAAATGCAACCTGAACGTGACCATAACTTTACGGGCGAACATGAGATAACCGGCGAGGATCATCAGAAAAAATGGCGCTCGACAGAAGATGGCGGATTTTTAAGCTTTGAAATGAAAACGGACGCCGGTTCCCGAAATACCTTGATCAATACCTATTGGGGAATGGACAACAGGGGAAGAGTTTTCGACGTCCTTGTTGACGGCACTAAAATTGCAACCGAAGATCTGAATAAATACAAGGAGAGCAAATTTTATGATATCTCGTACCAAATTCCTATTGAATTGACTCGGGGTAAATCCAAAGTCATTGTCAAACTGCTGCCCAAATCTGGTAACAGTGCAGGGCCTGTGTATGGCAGCCGTATGGTTAGGGAATAATTACACATCCCTTCAATCATAAAATCGCAACGTTACAGGGCGCCCCCGAATATTGGGGCGTCCGATAATATTATCCAACTATATTTATATAGAAATATTCGCTGGATCATGACCGGCAAATTGAAGACCTATTTTGTTATTCCGCCTACATTTTCTCTAAAGGATTATAAAGGATAAGTCACTTGCCGATACAATAAGTCAAAATTAGCTGATTATCAGATAGTTATTCGATTATAGTAACAAATAAGCAACAAGCAAATTGGATGATTTTCGGAACAATCCGTTGGCTATAGATGTGAATAACTGTCAAAGTCCTTTATTATTCCTCATTATTGAATAATGATCAGGCAGTTGCTAGTATTTTAAAATTGCCTGAAACATTGAAACTTCCTATAAGGGTTGAACCTTATAGAAAATGTGATTGATGTGAACTACGCAAAATTCGCAAACTGGATCCAAAGACCTGGAACTCAGGCCGAGGAAGTGTTCGATGAGATAACCCTTAATCCGCATGATCAATATCATTTAAATGGTGTGTAGTTTTGCCTATCAATCGCTCTATATTTAGTGTACCATTTCGCTAAAAGGCTAAATATAGTATCCATATACTAACCGGAAACAAATCAATACACTCACAATAAGGCAATTACACTATGGAATACTAGTTGCATTATCATTGCATGGTAAATATAGTCATTAGAGGAGGTTTTGCCGGACCGCAGCGACCTAACATTGAGAATGATTTTTCAGCCGGAAAGCGGTAAGAAGGTATTGAGTCCTAAAGAAAAAATCTGATCGTGTCTTTTACAAATTGAATAAACATAAAAAGTGGGTACTCGTCCATGATTAAGAGCTTGGCTATAATCATTCGCGGTTAACGGAATAAACCTGATTGTCATACAGTATTAAATAAAAACATAACAATGGAACAAAGAATTGAAATTCACTCAAAACCTAAATCAGATGGCCTTCAGACAATAATATTAGCAGGCTTGTCAGCAGGGATACTTGATGGTATTGCAGCTTCGATAGTGTTTAATATCAAGCTCGGCTTAAGTCTTGGCCAGGTAATGCAATATGTTGCAAGCGGGATTTACGGCAAATCCGCATTTTCAGGGGGCATTCCAATGATCCTGATTGGTACATTGTTGCATTTTTTTACAGCTTTCACCATTGCCGCCGGTTATTTCTATGTGTATACAAAAATAAAAATGCTTCGCAGTTCTGCAGTGTTGTCGGGTCTCACGCTCGGCTTATGCGCCTGGCTGGTTATGAACCTGGTAGTGCTTCCACTTAGCAATACTCCACCTCCTCCGTTTGGGGTAAGGGATATATTAATCGGTATTATTTTGCATATGTTTTTGGTGGGTTTACCAATTTCACTCATCACCAAAAGGCATTTTGACAGATAGTTTTGTTTAGCCGTACTATAAATTACAATGCCACCAATTGCTCCGTATGTGGTTTTAGTGCATTTTCAATTTTAAATCTTATGGTTATGATAACACCCGTGTCATTTTGTATCTCAAAGCTTCCCCCCAACTGTTTGGTCAGGGCCTTCATCATTTCCATTCCAAGGGATGAAATTTCCGATAAATTAAAATCGGCAGGGAGCCCTCTGCCATTATCGGCAATCTTAAGACAAATAGTTTCCCCATCAATTAAATGACTTTCGATAACAATTTCTCCTCCATTATTCCCAAAAGCATATTTTATCGAATTGGTTATTGCTTCGTTCAATATTAATCCCAGAGGCACTGCCTGGGATGAATCAAGACTAACTGGTTCTACAAATTCTTTAAATCCTATTCTTCGTCGGGCACAATCATAAGAATCACTTAAATGCCTCACAATGTCTGCAACATAATCGTTCATAACTATACTTGCAGCATTGCTTTTGCTATAAAGCTTGTGATGAATAATTGAAATTGCTTGCACTCTGTTCCGGCTATCCCTGATTGCATCGACAGCCTCGGTATTTTGCGAATAAGCAGCCTGTGTATACAACAAGCTCATCACTATTTGCAGGTTATTTTTAACGCGATGATGCACTTCTTTGAGCAGCCATTCTTTTTCCGTCAACAAATTTTCCAGCAACTCATTTTTATGGGTGATCAGTTTGTTTTGCAGCGTGACAGTTTGATTATTCTTTTTCCTCAGCCAGCTTTGCCGGTATAATAGTCCCGTTATAATTAACACTAAAACGATGCCGCCAATTGTAACGTCCTTTATCAGGTTAGCATGTTGCAGATTGCTTTTATCCAATGCAGCTTTTTGATTTAGCAACCTTATACTATCTTCTTTTTGCCTGGTTTCAAATTGAACTGCGAGTTTTTTTGCATTCCCTTCTGCGGCCTTCCTCAAGTCAAATTCCTGTGCGTTATGGTAAAAACTTAAATGCTTGATTGCTGAAAAATAGTCACCCGTCGCAGAATCGGCAAGGAAAAGCAAATAATTTAAGTGGCTTTTTCCTGACGATGTTAACACCTTGTCTTGATGATTAACAACGAAGTTTAAGAACGGCTTTGCTTTATCATACTGCTTTGACTCGACGTACAGTTGACCAATATCCTTATAAAGTGTCATATATGGGTCGGGCTGGCTTTTACTCATCTTCAACGCAGTTAAAAAAGCTTCTTCAGCTTTATTATAGTCTTTCATGTCGCGATAAATATTCCCGAGTAACATGGCATCGGCAATCTTATCGCCTATTTTTGTTGCCGGATATTCAACCTGCATGTGGTGGACATAATTGATAGCCTCGGCATATCTTTTCATTTTTCGTAACGCACGGACGGGTAGATTGAAAACCAAACGTTGATTTAAAGAAAACATGCCCGGATGTATTTTTAGATAATTGATAGCTAGGTTCCCAAGATCAAGGCCTTTTTGGTAGTTTCCGCTATTGAAAGAGACCATTCCGTAGGCAACATAGATATCGCCGGCTATGAGGGTGTCCTTTGTGGCCTTCATCGTTTTTATGGCTTCCTCGCTGTAGTATTCTGCCTTGTCAGGATGACCGGTATAAACATAATAACCTGCAAGACCATAAAATGTGTATTGTAAATAAGGATACTTCAAGGCGCGGTACCTCTTCAATGCTTCGAGATATTCATGTTCAGGATCTCCCTTTGACTGAAGCACGTGGATGTACGCCTTATCCTCAAGCGACTTTATCTCATATAACGGCAAATGAAATTGAGTACTTAGACGCCGTGCTTCTTCTGCAAAATAAAGCCCCTTTCCCCATACGATTTGCATGTCAGGGGCATCGATGTTACCGTATTTATAACTCAAGTTCAGGCATAATGCGGCTTTGGCGGTATCCTTTAATGCCGGAAGAATGTTTTCGGCAGCGGGCATATTATTTTGGAAAGTAAAAATGTCGGCTATGAATAATAGCGCCTGGTCCTTACTTTTTTTGTCATTGTATTTAATACTTGAATCTCGCGCCGATATTCCAAACGCCATTGCCCGTTTCATATCTGCATCCCTGCGCAACGGCTTATTCAGGTAAAGATTAGTTAACCTGAGAAGTGTTTGTATTTTATCCTTACCAGAAACGCTTGAAAGTTGCTTTAAAAGGGCGTGTTCATTAAAAGGATTTTCGGGTTGAGGACAAGGATAATAGTATTGACTAATTGCTGCTAAAGGAAATAATAATAGAATGACTACAGTAACGGCTATAAATAGAATAGTAATAATTGACTTACGCATCTCTTTTATATTTAATACATATTAGGTTGTTACCAGCTTTCTCTCAATCGGCTTTAACGAATGATCTACCTTAAATTTTATGGAAATTACTACACCGGAATCCTTGTGAATTTCAAAACTCCCGCCAATCTGTTTGCTCAGTGCTCTCATCATTTCCATTCCGAGGGACGAAGTTTTCGATAAATCAAAATCAGGAGGAAGGCCTCTGCCATTATCGGCAATCTTAAGACAAATAGTTTCCCCATCAATTAAATTACTTTCAATAACAATTTCTCCTCCATCAGCCCCAAAAGCATATTTGATAGAATTGGTTATTGCTTCATTCAGTATTAATCCTAACGGGACTGCCTGGGATGAGTCGAGATTAACTGGCTCAACCATATCTCTAAACCTTATTCTTCGGCGGGCGCAATCATAAGAGTCGGATAAATGCCTGATAATGTCTGCAACATATTCACTCATGATGATAGTCGAAACATTACTTTTACTATATAACTTTTGATGAATAATTGAAATTGCCTGTACCCTGTTCCGGCTATCGCTTATCGCATTTATTGCATCGCTATTTTGCGAATAGGCGGCCTGTGTGTAAAGCAGGCTCATTACAATTTGAAGGTTATTCTTCACCCGATGATGAACCTCTCTAAGCAGCCATTCTTTTTCCGTTATTAAACCTTCTTGCTGTTTTAACAGGATATCTTTGTCTGTTAGTAGTTTTTTCTCTTCTTTTACCAATGCGGATAGTTCATTGTTCTGTCGGTTAATTTGATCCTGTTTAAGCTGAAGTCGAAAATTGCTGCGCTGTTTATTGCGGTAAGCGATGTACAATAGCGCGACAAGTATAATTGCAACCAGGATGCCGGCAAATGTGATGTTCCTTTGCAGATTGATTTTTTCTAATTTACTTTTTTGAATAGTCGATTGATTGTTAAGATTTTGAATTGTCTTGTCTTTTTTTTCGGACTCGAACCTGGCCTCCAGTTCGTTAATCTGTTTAGTGTTCGCCAAAGTCGTTATGGAGTCCTCAATAATTTTGATCTGCTGAAATTTCTTAAGGGCGGCCAGCGAATTTCCGGTTGCCGAATCCAGTTTGAACCGGATTTTGAATAATAACAATTTAAAAGGCACCGACACCCTTTTTGTCGACAATGATTCCAATTTTTGGAGTTCCTTGGCGCACTTTCCCCATTGCTGAGTTATAATATAGTGTTGTAGCAGAGGCTCGTAATTTTTGATAAAATAGTCAACTGTGTAATAGTTAGATTCCTTTTCAATTTCCTGATATAGCTTGTTGTTTACTTTTTTAAAAGCCGGGATAATCTTTTCACCATGATTTACATCATGAAGCAGATTATATAATGTCATTTGTGCGAACAAGATCAAACTTTCCTCTTGCGGAGTTTTTGACTTATATCTGTCCGAAAATTTTCGCAATTCTGTTAGTGCAAGCTTATATCTTTTTAATTTAGTATAGACGCTCACTATTCCTCCCATGCTTAAATAATAAATTTGCCTACTACCCAACTTAATGGAAATATCCATGGCCTTTTGGTAATATGTAAGCGCCGGTTCATAAAATTTATTCTGACTATAGGCTGTCCCAAGGGCATAATAGTAAAGCATTCCATCATCAATGGTGTGAAGCGGATATTTTTCATAGCTTTTTACACATTCAATACGTGCCATCAAACTTTTCTGCAATTCACTATTTCGATTATAAGTTTCAGCGAGTAAATAGTATGCGTAATATTGCTTAGGATAATGAAGTGCTTTGGATTGAGCTATCACTGAAAGCAGCTCCTTTTCCGCCTTATCGTAACGGCCCAGATTCAGGTCTACATCAGCCACTCTGCCCAGCGCCTGTGATGCTTTTAATTTATCAGGCATCGATTTGTATATCTCATAGGATTTATTTACACATCTGCTCCTAAGATTCAAATGGGGTACGTCATCATACCGGATAAGATCAGCGTACTTGTCCCAAGCCTTCGCTTCTTTTATCTGATCGCCTATAGAGTGATAATGATCGGTAACTTTTGTAAATAGCTTGTCGGCACTGTCAAAATCCTGATTCTTCAGGTAAAGTTCGCCTTTAAACAATAGGCAACGGTATTGATGATCAATCGCTTGAGTAGAAATACTAAGGGCTTCCGCAGCGCGGATGTAATAAAGCGTTGAATCGAAATCGTGTTTATTTGCCCCATTTTTATGTGAGTAGTAACTGCTTAACTGGAGTTGCAAGTTTACCCGGTTGGTGTCTTTGCCTGTTTTGCTCAGCTTCAATAACAATGTATCGGACTGCTGTGCAATAGCAATTGATGCTGAGAGCAAGAAAAAGATATTAATGACCAACCACTTAATCATTGTTAGATCAACTAATTATTAAATTAGGAATCAAATAAATCTATAAATCGCATAGACCCTTGTTTACAGTTTGATCGGGCTTAGTAATCAAAATTAGTTAATTATCGAATTATCATGAGATGTTTTCGCAGCAAATTCTGAGTCGCAAACCTGAAATTGTAATTGATTAAATTAAAGTTTAGCCATTCTTAATTGATTTTCAATTTTAAACAGAACAGTTACAATTACACCGGCATCTCCACTAATCTCTAAACTACCTCCGAGCTGTTTACTGAGTGCTTTCATCATTTCCATTCCTAAGGATGAAGTTTCGGCCAAATTAAAATCGCCGGGCAGCCCTACGCCATTATCAGCAACTGTAAGTTTAACGGCATCCGTGTACAATATTTGGCCTTGTACAATAATTTGTCCGCCATCTGTTCCAAATGCATACTTAAGGGCATTTGTTATCGCTTCGTTTAGTATTAGACCCAATGGAACGGCCTGGGAAATATCCAGATTTATAGGTTCCAATTGCTCTTTGAAACTTATTTTCCGATGCTGGCATTCATAACGATCACATAAATGTCGCACCAACTCTTTGATATAATCTGACATCAAAATCAAAGAAACATTACTCTCGCTATAAAGCGTCTGATGAATAATTGAAATGGCCTGCACCCTATTCTGGCTATCCCTTATAGCCTCGATCGCATTAGTATTATGCAAATAAGCCGCCTGCGTATATAACAGGCTCATTACTACCTGCAAGTTATTCTTGACCCGGTGATGTACCTCTTCAAGAAGCCACTCCTTTTCTGTGATAAGGTTATGCTGTCGTTCAATCAGCTCATCTTTCTCGATCAATAATTTTTCTTTTTCTTTTACTAATGCCAATAACTCATTGTTCTGGCGATTGATTATGTCCTGCTTGGTTTGCAAGTTAAGATTGCTTCGTCGTTTGTTGCGGCATACAAAATAAAATAGGGATACAAGGATAACAGCCAAAAGTGTGCCTGCAAGCGCTACATCTTTTTGCAGGTTGCTTTTTACGGGTTTACTTTTTTGCAGGACCGACTCGCTGCTGAGTTGAGCGGGACCCTGTGCGAAGGTGGGGTGTGCACCTGTTAACAAAAAAAAGCAAACCAAAAGCGTTATCATCATGATGACAGCCTTATCAACTTTTATTGCTCTTTTAAAGATATTCTTGAATAAATCTTTCTTCTTATAATTCGGAAAACTGTTCTTTATTGCCATTCCCAAAACGCGCTATCAAAACCAACGATAGGTTTATAAGAACAACTGCGAAGAATGTGCCATTCAATTAATTATTCGAAAATCATTAGATATAGCTTTGGCCAACAATTGGAAGACGATATTTCGGACAAAATTGTAAACGCAGACGATATTTCGTCGGCCTACGGGATGCGAATAGCCTTTATGAATATCAAATTACAAGATGCAGAGGGTCAAATATAGATACCGGTCGTGTGATCCGATTCGGTTATTTGATCCCAAGTTTTTTCATTTTTGAATGCAGTGTTGTTGGGGGCAGGCCCATAACCTCGGCAGCACCATTAGCCCCCCTAATACGACCATTGCATTTTTTCAGTACACTAATAATATAATCTCTTTCGTTTTCTTCTATAGTTTTGATCCTCTCTTCATTGGATTGATTTGTATAACCCTTATTCGTTAGTTGTCGTTGTAATTTCGCATCGGTAATCACCGTTCCTTTGGTCATCAGTATTGAACGTTCTATAAAATGTTCTAACTCTCTAACATTTCCCGGCCATGGATAGTCCATCATTTGTTCCAAAACGTCCGGGGATACTCCAGTTACTGGCTTATTATATTTCTTTCCATAATAAGCAATAAAATGATCTGTAAGCGCCAGTAGGTCATCCTTTCTTTCCCTTAAAGAGGGAATTTCTATTGGAAATACAAAAAGCCTGTAATAAAGATCCAAACGAAAACGTCCTTCTTCCATTTCCTGCTCCAGGTCACGGTTTGTAGCAGCAATGATCCGCACATCAATTTTTATTGGTCCCTTACCTCCTATTCGTTCGATCTCCTGTTCCTGTAAGACGCGCAGCAATTTTACCTGAAGATCAACTGTTAACTCACCGATTTCGTCCAAAAAGATTGTTCCGTCATCGGCTTGTTCAAATTTGCCTATCCTTCTTTCCACAGCCCCTGTAAATGCCCCTTTTTCATGACCGAAAAGTTCACTTTCTATCAGGTTGGCCGGCAGTGATGCACAGTTTACAACAATAAGCGGTTTTTCTTTACGGTTTGATAATAAATGAATACTTTTTGCCACTCTTTCTTTACCTGTACCACTTTCTCCTAAAATAAGTACCGAAGTATCTAATGGAGATACAATTGCGATTTGGTCCAGCACAGACAACATAGAATGACTTTGTCCTACAATACCGTAAAAATCATCGGGCCTTTCTTTAGTTGTCAATAGTGGTAATATAGGGCCAGGGAATAACTGAACAAAGCCATTTTTTTTTACCGGTTCGTGTTGATTGTTACCCAATGCATCACTCAAGGCATTTATTAAACGGCTTAACAAAGTGATATGTAGTTGAGTATATGTGTTACTTCTCCGGTTATAAAACTCGTACCTGACCAGCTCTGCACTGCCCGTCAAAACCGGAAACAGCAATGCAGATTCGAAATCGTAGGTATCAGCAATTGTTTTACTCAATGGATTCTGATCACATAATTTATCAAAATCGTCGGCATTGAAAAATTTGGCTTTTTTTACGATCGCCATTGACTCGGAAATGTCGAGAAGCTTTCCCGGTTCTACACCCGTAATAGTTAAGAACTCCTGACCGCCTAAAACCTGGTACTCATAGAAACCCACTCTTAAAAAACCGATATTCTGGAAAGACTCCGAGGTTGTCTCTCTTAGAATTACGTTTAAATAATCAAAAGGAATATGTGCCTGGAGATAATTAGCTATTTGCAGCAGCTTTTGGGTGGTATCACCGCTGTAATTTTTAACATCTTTCAATTTTTGGCTAAGTTCCAGCTCTTGCTGATTGCGAGCCTCCAGGCTATTTTGAAGGCGATAAAGCGCAACATCTAACGTTGTAAGAAGATCAGCTTCTCTAAATGGTTTAACAATAAACCCAAAGGGCATTGTTGATTTTGCTTCTTCGAGCAATGTTCCCTGGAAGTTCGCCGTGAGGTATACAAAAGCTATATTATTTTCTGTCAGTTTCCTTGCCAAATCAATCCCGTTCAACTCCCCTTTAAGGTGAATGTCGAGCAAAACCAAATCAGGCCTTTGAACTTCAATCGTTGAGAGAGCCTCCGGAACAGACTCGGATATGCCCGACACTTTATAGCCAGCACCAATCAATATTAATTTTAGATGGTGTGCTACCAGGGATTCATCTTCAACAATGAGTATTTTTTTCATAACCGACAGAGCAATAGACAAAAGTAAGCGAAACAGCCAATTCGAACTGCAATAAAAAGGCCAGAAATAACATTCACTTCATTAAATATCTGCCTTTTGACAATTTATATTGTAAGTATTTTCGCTTATCGATAAATCGTTTTGCCCATATAGCATTTAAGAGTTTGTTCGCCTTACCGGCAAATTCGTTAAGCCGACGATATATAATTCGCGCAGAAACAAAAAAAGGCGAAATATCGTCGTATTTAGCATTATTTATCGTCTCTTATACTAATTATTGAAATGGCATAAATTTCGAAGTCTGGGAATCCATATAACACCAAAAGGTAATTGAAATGGAAACTAACAGTGCAAATTTAAAGCCGAGAACCTATGAACATAGCGTATCAAATCCAAACAAGGAAGAGCAATTTTTCAGAAGGATCCAGATGAGCCCGGAAATGAATTTCGAAATTAATGATGAACGGCTGAATCCTATTCATAATTTCCCAGGGGTTATCGGCGGCTGTCCTGAAATGCAAAAAGTCTACTCGCTGGTGTCAAAGGTCGCACCAAGCAATTCAACAGTGCTGCTCCTGGGTGAAACAGGGACTGGTAAAGAAGTTATAGCTCGTTCAATACATAATTTGTCTTCCCGAAAAGTCAAGCAAATGATCACTGTAAACTGCGCTGCGCTTCCTGTCAACCTGATAGAAAGTGAACTCTTCGGACATGAACGGGGAAGTTTCACCGGCGCAACCGAGCGTCGGTTAGGAAAATTCGAACTGGCAAATGGTGGTACCTTGTTCCTTGATGAGATTGGTGAACTGGGAACAGACCTCCAGGTCAAGCTCCTTCGGGCACTGCAGGAGAAGGAGATCGAGCGCATAGGCGGCAAGGGATCCATTAAAGTCAATGTGAGGATCATAGCCGCAACTAATAGGAATTTGGAAAAGGAAATGGCTGAAGGCAGATTTAGAAGCGACCTGTATTATCGCCTTAATATTTTCCCTATTTCTTTGCCACCATTAAGGGATCGGAAAAATGATATTCCACTATTGGCGATGCATTTCGTTAAACATTATAGCCAGGATTGCAGTAAAAAAATTAATTCAATTTGCAATCGTGTGATGCAAAGCCTGGTGAATTACTCCTGGCCCGGAAACGTTAGAGAGCTTGAACATATGGTTGAACGGAGTGTACTGCTTGCCGACAGTAACATGATTAAACATGTACTTCTTCCCCTGCCGAAGGACGTTGCATGTAATCAGGACGAAGAAGGTAAAGGTATCCACAAAACGATAGACCAAAACGAACGGGAACATATTTACAAAGTTCTGAAATATTGCGATGGAAGGATTTCCGGTTTCAGCGGTGCGGCCCGTATTTTGGGCGTCCCAACCACCACACTGCACTCCAAGATGAAACGCTTGGGTATTAAAAGAGATCATTCGATAGAGTGATAAAATCAAGAAAAGCCCCATTTACTTTTAAAGCGAATGGGGCTTTTTGATTGAATAACGGGTATTACTTCTTTACAGGTATCAAAACAGGTTTTCCTTTGTCACCCACGACAAAGGCAAGCAGCTTGGCAGGTTTGTCTTTGCTCATGTTCCTTGTTCCTGAATGTAAACCGTTTGGCCTTTCATAAAAGGCATCCCCCGCTTTGTAGTGATAAACGTGGCCATCAAAAGTCGACTCCAGATCACCTTCAAGAACATAGCCAAAAGTTGGATTCGGATGCCGGTGCGGAGTGGAAACCTCCCCTGGAGCGAAAGTTACAACAATCATCCTTACTTCCTGCTCTTTTACACCAGAGGATTGGATAAGTTGGTTAAAAATAACGCGTGGGGGGACGTCGGTAACAGATGGTTTGCCGGCATCCTGCGCCTTTGCGTTGAATGTAAAGGCCATACAGAGTGCTAAAAACGACATTACTGATTTTTTAATTTGATGATTTTTCATTTTGCTGAGTATTAAAATTTGTATTTAATTGATTATTTATGGACGATTCCTTGATAACGGGATCCTTTTATCGTTTAGGTAAGTATCTATATTACCAATCTGATCTCCACAGTCCCTCCTAAATCGAGAATCGGGCATCCTGATGCGATTTCTTTGGCTTCCTGATAGTCGTTCGCGTAAATAGTGATCTGGTTGGTGATTGACTCGTCATCATTCTTAAACTGTCCTTTGATTACGCTCTGATCAGACTTTAGCTCCCTCCCATTAGTATCCCACTGTCTATACTGGCTAGCAAGTTTGTCAGTTATGGCAAGGTTGATAATCCATTCGCACCAATACCCTAAATGCCTCTTTAACGTTGCAACTGATGGCTGCAACTCATCTGTTTTGTGGCTTATCTTAAAGACCAGTAAAAATTCGTTTGATTTCATCGATGCACTTCTGCAACCAGCATGCCAACGATGAAATGAGCTCATATTTAGCGACTTATACAACTTATCATCTAGATTCTTCTACTATATTTAGTGATATCGCGGCGGCTCCACGAAATAAAGGAGCTCATGTCCGACATAAACAGGTTTTAGAATACCATTTAACTTTCCGGACTCGGATAGGTATCGTTATGGTTAGCCTCGCTGATTTATGAATCTAAATTGTCAAGGCTTATCGCTCCAGGATTTCGGGCTAAGCTTTTGAAGCAGGAACAGTTAATAAAAAAGTCCTAAATATTGCGGATGTAACCGCCTGTTCACTATATAAAGTGGAATAGCCGACCCGGACAATTTACCAAATATCATATTATGAAATATTTAAGCGATTGTCACAGTCGTTGCGTTGCTTTATGTACTTCACTTGGAGTGTTGAAGACGTGCCCTCTAAAGCTTTCATTTATCTCATTTGGAAGGGGTAACATTGAAGGATGCGGCCGCCCGTCGGTTCCTCGCGTTGATGACCGGCTTTTACAGGGACACTGTGCCGGCGTGGGTTTGTCCCGGGCACGAACGGGTGGAAAGTGCACGCCCCTTACAACATCCTCGAGGAGCTGACACCCGTCATTCTTCGTTACGACGGACGGCAAGCAAACTTCTATAATTATCCAGACGGTTAAGGCTTTGAGGCTTGGTTGACATACCAGGTATCAAAGTTAAGCTTCCGCATGGCCCTCCCGGTTAGTGTATTAATGGCTTCAAGGCCAGTATATAATAATTAGCCACATACAATGAAAATGCCAATTATATAATAGTCTAAAATTCAACCACATGAGGTATTTTCCGTAATTCAGGTACTGCTTTATTCAGTCAAAACACTTTCAGGGAAACGATATAAAGTGTTGTTAAATGACGGCATGCCTGCTCTTTAACAACAAATGGCCTCACGGGAAGCTGAAATTTTCGCCAATTGAGTATCCATTGCAGAACACGGTTAAAATAGTGACATAAACGGGCCAGCTATGGTATTCTATTTTAGATGAAGCCACCTTATTTCGTTTAGGCTTCGGTCAAATGGCGAAATAAAATCGCAAAATACAAGGAATTATTATTATAAATAATTAACAATCAACACATTAAACAATTGGCACAAGTTTAGTACCTCCCCTGCAACAGATGTATTGAATAAAATAATCATAAGCATACTAAACTGAAAGTTATGGAAACTCTATTTGTACTCACCCATGCAATTATGCTGATCTGCTTGTTCAGCATTATTTACTTTTCGTTTCCGGGTATGACCCATAGTAATCAAATTGACAAACGATCTGTCATCCCATCATTGCTGACAAAACTAAAGTCAATACGAATAAATACAGGTCACATTGCTCGCACAGCCACTGCATTGCTGACCATATTTCTGAGATAGCATCCGATTAACTGTTTAAAATAATATCAAAAACCATGAAAAATTCGATTAAAATCTATGTATTCGCCATTGCGTTATTTACGTTCTTTAGTTCACATTCTAATGCGCAAACTTCTGCTTCCAAAACTGAAGCTTACGGCTCAGGGATCAGGTTAAGTATCGGTGCCGATGCGGGCATCCCTGTAGGCTCATTAAATACCGGCTATAACTGGAATCTGGGCGGATCGGTCCAGGGAGATTTTCCTATAGTAAAAGATCAGCTTTATGCTACATTGAACGCCGGTTATAACGCCATCTTTGCCAGCAGCCGATACAATATACCCGATATCCATTTGATACCTGTTAAAGCCGGCCTCAAATATTTTATCATTAAACAGGTGTATATCCAGGGAGAAGCAGGCATATCTTTTCTTACAAACAAGAATGATCTGGGAGCTGATAATACCGCTGTTTTTGTTTATGCGCCGCAAGCTGGTGTGTTGCTGAATGTAGGCGGCAAAAACTATATCGATGCCGGCTTCCGGTTCGAAAGCAATCAAAAATTCTTTAACGGCGGCAATACGGCCAATTTTCTGGCTATACGCGTTGCTTATGCTTTTAATCTTTAATCTACCTATGACATACTAAAATGTTGGTGTTGCCAGGCAGGCTATGTATTTGTAGCCTGCCCTTAAAAAAGATAAAATGAAAACTCCGAAGCAATCTTGTAAAGAACAGGAATCTGTTAACAGTTCTATCAGTTATAGAGCGTTCCGAAATATCCTGATCGCTATAGCACTGTGTTTATCATACTTAATAGGCAAGCTTTTCCACGAGCACAATGTTACCATTTCCACGAAGGCCATGGTAAATTATATAACACTTAAAAAATCACGATGAATCTATCTTAAATCATACTGCTATGAGACCATTAGTTATATCAAAAAGTATTACGCAGCGGGACTATAAATCGTTGGACAAATATTTTAATGAGATCGATAAGATCGACCTTATATCTACCCAGGAAGAAGTGATGCTCGCGCGCCGTATACGTCAAGGCGATCAGGCAGCGCTTGAGCGTCTGACCAAAACCAACCTACGTTTTGTGATTTCGGTAGCCAAACAATACCAAAACCAGGGCCTCACCCTGAGTGACCTCATCAGTGAGGGAAACATGGGACTAATAACCGCGGCGAAACGCTACGACGAGACCAGAGGCTTCAAATTTATCTCGTACGCCGTTTGGTGGATACGTCAAGCAATCACAACCGCTATCGCAGAATATGCACGGATGATACGACTACCTTACAATCAGCTTACCCTTTTGAGCAAACTGTATAGAGCGCAAGCAAGACTGGAGCAGCAATATAGCCGGAAGCCATCTACCGAAGAGTTATCTGAATATATGGAATTGCCTGTTGAGAAAATAGATGAAATGATGAGCAAATCAGACTTAAATATTTCGATCGATGAGCCATTTCAGGTCGATGATGAGTATTCACTATTAGACATTTTGCCCAATAATGAACCTCGTACAGACCGCTATGTGGAACAGGAAGCGATATCAAAAGAAATTTACCATTCACTAAAAGTTTTAAGCAAGCGCGACCGCGAATTACTCGTGATGTTCTTCGGCCTGGGTGCGTTTTCGCCGCTATCACTTGAAGAGATAGGCAACCGGTTCAACATCACTAAAGAACACGTTTCAAGATTAAAAGAAAAGGCACTGAACAAGCTTCGCAATTGTTCAAACGCCACTGTTCTGATGTCGTGTCTCAGCTGATCATTTATCAGGCATCGGGCCTTGAAAAATCATATCAATACTGACCCTATCGCCACAAAAAATAACATCCCTTATGAAAAGATCGGGCAAAATCATGGAAGGATATCGAATCATACAAATCAGAAAGTGTATTTGGTTTATGGTTCTTTTATTATTCGCTGCGAACGGAGAGTCCTTCGCACAGCAAAATAAGGCCATGCCCCTCTCACTTACTTTGCAGGATGCAATAGCTCTTTCCAAGTCTCAAAACAAACAGGTCCGTGCAGTTAAAAGTGAAGAAAACGCAACTGTGGCCGACCTGAAAGATGCTAAAAATGCCGCCTTACCGGGTTTAGAGTTTAACGGGGATTACCAGCGTTTCAGTAAGCTTACGCTCTACAATGATTTTCTGGGCGATGCTAAATCGCTCTCAAAACGCCCGAGTCCAAACGCAGCCGATTTGAGCGTATCAGCATCATTTAATCTCTACTCGGGGGGGCATCAGCGTTCGTACCAATCTGAACAGAGCTTAAGAAAAGAGATATCTGGCATTAATGTACAGGATCAAAGCGGCAATATCAGTTTACAGGTGGCTGCACAATATCTCAATACGGTTAATCTAATCAATCAAAAACATTTTATTGAAGAACAGATCGTCAGGGCAGAAACACGGCTGAAAAATATTAATGCGCTCTATAGGAATGAAAAAGTGACCCGCAGTGATGTACTCCGTACTGAACTGAACTTATCGGCAGTAAAACTTAACCTGGAACAAGTGGAGAATGATATCCTCATCAGTAACCAGAAACTGGACGTGCTCATCGATATACCTGATACTATACGCATCATTCCAATCGATTCTGCTGACGTAATACGTCCGGAAGCGGAGGCCCTAAAGCCACTGATAGGCGGTTTGGCCACTGACGCTTATGCGATCCGCCGGGCTGATGAGAATGTCAAATTGCAGAATGAAAGAATAAAAAGTATTAAAGCGAATTACTCGCCGTCATTATTTCTGTATTCAGCTTACTTAATGAGCTATCCTAATAATATTTTTTACCCTCCGGTTGATCAGGCTTATTCCATCGGCTTTGTCGGGCTCAAGGTGAAATATAATATCTCTGTCTTTTATCAAAACAAACAAAAAGTATCTGCAGGAAAGATCCGGCTTGAAGAGTTACGGCTTCAACAGCAATCTATTAGCGATAATACTATGCAGCAAGCAAACGGCCTGCTTATCAAATACAGGGAAGCTCTGGACAGGATATCGGTTAATGAAAAATCGATTGAACAGGCGCGAGTTAACTATAAAATCATGAATGCGAAATATTTGAATCAGTTGGCTTTACTAACTGATCTCTTGGATGCTGATAATCTTTTTCAGGAAACAAGATATAACCTGGTACAAGCGCAAACCAATGCGCGATTTATTTACTATAACCTGCTTTATATTTCCGGGAAACTATAAACCAATTTTAATATTAATATTATGGAAAACACAACAAGAAAAAGGATGCATCCCGGTAATATAGCTCTCTTGATTACAGCATTACTCGTTGTCATTATTGCTATATTTTATTTTGCGAATTATTTTATCAGGCAGGAGCATTATGATGAGACAAACGATGCGCAGGTAGAATCTTATATCAACCCGGTGTCGGCACGGGTAAGCGGCTATATCAAGTCTGTAAAGTTTGAGGAACACCAACTGGTAAAACAAGGTGATACGCTGGTATTGATAGACGATAAAGAATACAAGACCAAAGTCGAAGAAGCGGAAGCAATCGTCGAGGATTCGCGTGCACAGGTTGCGGTGCTGGATGCGGGCATCGAATCGGCCGAGGTGGGTACGCTTGCGAACAAAGATCAGATAGATGCAGCAAGGGCACGGCTGGTGCAGCAAACGCAGGATATAAAACGATATAAGAACCTGATAAAAGAAGAAGCAGCTACAGGCTCTGACCTCGACCTGGTGCAATCGCATTATGATGTGTCGGTAAGCGATTATAATGCAGCGCAGAATAATCTAAAGACCAGCTATGCTAAGATCAAAGAATTAAAGTCCCGCAGGGCACTGCTTGCTGCAGACCTGAAACGAAAAACCGCAGAACTAAAGCTGGCTCGTATCAACCTAAAGTACACCGTCATCAGGGCGCCCTACTCTGGCAAGCTTGGCCGAAAAACCATACTTGAAGGGCAACAGGTGCAGGTAGGCCAACCGTTGGTGGCAATCGTAAATGAAAAAGACAAATGGGTGACCGCCAATTTCAAAGAGACACAGGTTTACGGCATGTATGTTGGTCAGCCTGTAGATATTGAAGTAGATGCTATTGATGATAAAGTATACCATGGCACAATTGAGGCTATATCTGCCTCTACGGGTGCTAAATTTTCCCTGCTTCCGCCCGACAATGCGACCGGAAACTTCGTAAAAATTGTTCAACGCATTCCAGTGAAGATCCGGTTCACCAGCACTGATATTACTCCGGTAAGGGTAGGCATGAATGTTTTTGTGTCGGTTAAAAAGAAAGAAATATGAATCCACAACTACATCTTAAGCCGTGGCTGGCCAATTGGAGTCTGGGGCTTCGCATTGCGCTTTTCCTGATACTGCTTTCAGGGATAGTACAGTTTGTTGCATTTTCACTTAACCAGGCTTATATACTCTCTTATTTCGGTGCTCAACCCGAGGATATTACTTTTTCTATACAACTTACCTATGTCGGCATTTTAACTATGCTGCCTATTCTTTTCCGTTTCGTACGGTATTTCGAGATGAAAATCATTTTAGTGGTCATGCTCATGTTTGCTATCGTGCTTTGCATAGCATCCTTAATGACAACTGATCTTATTATTTTCTTTATTATTCGTTTTTTCCAGGGAATTGTAGTTTGTGGAATTGCCGGGTGTGTACTGCTGGAAATCCCCGTCTATATAGATACCCCGGCATTTAAACAGGCATTCTCCTCATCTGTTTTTTATGGTACAGTGTTGAGCAGCAGTGTGCTGATCGGCCTTGTCGCAGCTAATGTTGAATTGAGCACCAACTTTATAGAGGTTTACAGTTACCTGGCGCTTTTTCTGGTATTTATTTTACTGTTGGTTCTACTGGGCTTCCGGAATAATACCAGCATGCGGCGCTATCCGCTATATCAGATAGATTGGATAGGCGCCTGCTTTTTTGTGCTGGCTGCCATATGCCTGGCATATACGATTGTTTACGGGTCTAAATATTATTGGTTTACAGATCCGCGTATCAGGGTATCAGCCCTATTATGCCTTACAGGCACCCTGCTGTTTGTATGGCGCGAACTTACAGTTAAACGTCCGGGGCTCGACCTGAGCGTATTTAAATACCCCAAATTTTGGGCGGGCATATTATTGCTGGCATCGTATTACGGCATGAAGGAAAGCATTAACCTGATATTCGGGTATGCTGCCAACATACTACAGTGGAGCCCTGTTGATGTGATGTACCTGGGTCTGGCTAATGTAACCGGCATTGTGGTGTTTATGATCATTACGGCCCAGCTACTAGCGCGGCGCATGGTCACCGTTCCAGGATTTATTGTTGCGGGCTTTTGCATGATGCTGCTTTACCACCTGTGGATGTATTTTATCTTTACTCCCGATCTGGCCTATGAAGATCTGATGCTTCCTGTGTTTTTCCAGGGCGCTTCTTCCGGGATACTTTTTGTGCCCATCATGCTACTTATGCTCTCATCTATCCCCCCAACAACAGGTATAGCCGGCATTGTGATAGCTGCTGACGTGCGCTTTATTTCATTACTTAATGCCAGTGCTGGTTTTTATAACCTGCAACTTAAATACAATCAGTTGTATAAGGAAGGCTTTCTGCGTCACCTGACCAATACGGACGAACAAACCATGGAACGCGTGGATGGGTTCAGGCGACTGTACCAATCAAAAGGGTTTCCACCTGACCAAGCTGCAGCCCTGGCCAATTCATCGCTGGCCAAATCGGTGAGTGTACAAAGCCAATTGCTAACAAACAGAGCAGCTTTTTTTTATATCTCAATAATCATCATTGTGATGCTATCGGCTATGATTATAACTTACCTTATTAGTTTGTATAAAAAAAGTATTCGATAGATTCCCATATAAAGGTGGTTACTACTATTGGTTAATTAAAATATCAGATTACACCAAGTTAACTAGGCTCGAACCCAAAAAGTGCCCAATTATGCTTTAAACACAAGATAAAGTGGCTCGAAAATGAAAAAGTCCTTTGCGATAGCAAAAGGGCTTTCGCTCGCTAAAATCGGAGCATGCTTAATTGGCTGAAGAGATTTAATCTGTTGATAGTAAGCTTTCTGCAACGATTTAGGAAACGGCCAAGAGCCTTAAGTCTGCTAAAAAGGTATTCGAAAAGCTTCCCCTACAAACCCACTTTACAACCCGCAGAGCCAGTTTTTAATTTTATGATGATTTACGATCGCTCATTTTGGGCTAAATACGTACATCGATGGTTCGATTCCTTCCACTATCGCGGTTCTGTTTTTCCCTATAAAACCTGTTCACGCAGTAGGTTTTCGGGGTCATAATCTATTTCTCCCACAATCTTCATTTTGACATGACAATTTCTCCCTGATTTTGGATTAATTTATGTTGTGATTCGCTTTCATGGTCAGTACTTTGTGTTTTCATACAACTAATCAACAGCAGTTATGAACACGAAAGAGCCAGAATCAGCGAATAGACATCATTCTTCAGAATCAGGGTCATCAATAAACACTGTAGAAGTCGAACAAAAGAGCTATGGAATGCCACCCCGGGAAGGGATCAGTGTCGCACATTTCCTCACCGTCGCCGACATCGACCGATCGGCTCACTACTACGAAAGGGTTTTTGGCGGTCATATTCTGAGCAGTGGCGCACCGGCGTACATTTAAATAGCGAATACCTGGCTCATTGTCAACGTTGGAGGCGGGCCAACTCCAGACAAGCCGACGGTAACGCTTACTGTCCCCCAGCCTGACAAGATCAACAGTTTTATGAATATCCGTGTTGCGGATATTCAAGCATGTTACGAGCTATGGAAAAGTCGGGGAGCCGAGTTCATCACGGAGCCGATGGCTAAGTACGGTGAGATCCGCTGCTATATCCGGGACCCGGACGGTTATATCATCGAGGTTGGACAGAGCACCGACCTTAACTACAGTTAGCACTCAAGAATTTGGACAGTGATTTCCCCAAAGGTAAGAATATTGTTTTTAGGGCTTTGATGTCTTATTCTGTATAATACAGGTGCTTAACATAAATCGCCCAGCCAATCCATTCTTTATTATTCTCAAATCTGTTTTCAACCATGAGGAACAAAAAAACAGTTTTCAACAACAAAAATTGAGAATGCATCAATTTACTTCATTTACAATCAGCTGAAAGTCTGTGATTTAAGGGATAAAAGCAAGAATTCTACTTTCTAAAAAAATCCTTCAAGTTACGGATTATCAGATAGCTATATCGATTACTTTCCGATACAGAACTTCGAGAAAATATTATCCAGCAGATCATCTGTTGTCACGGTTCCTGTAATCTCGCCAAGGTAATGCAGTGCCTGCTTAATATCCATAGCCAAAAAATCGGATGTTACTTGTGTATCAATTCCATCCAATAGCCGAATCAAAGCAGATTCTGTTTTCTGTAAAGCCTCCAAATGACGAACGTTGGTTATTAATGTTTCATCACCGCTTAACTGGTGTTTAACGGCCGAGGAATATATTTTATGCTTCAGTTCGTCAATATGCCTCTTCTGTTTGGCGGAAATGATGATAGCCCTTTGGGTATGCGGCAAGGATAACAATTGCTCTTCTGTCAGCAAATCGGCCTTATTTGCAACAACCAGCATAGTTATGCCCGGCTTTTGTAGACTTTCCAGATCGTTGTTTAATTCTTCAATTGTAATTTCTGCTGCATCAAATACATAGATCAGTAATGCCGACTGGCTGATCTTTTCCATAGTGCGCTGCACCCCTATTTGCTCTATGGCATCTGTGGCCTCACGTATGCCGGCTGTGTCGATCAATCTGAAGTTGATGCCGTTAATATTTAGTACCTCCTCTATCGTATCGCGTGTGGTACCAGGAATATGGCTTACAATGGCCCGCTCCTCATTCAATAACGCATTCAACAAAGTTGACTTCCCGGCATTTGGCCGACCTGCAATTACTGTATTGACGCCATTTTTAATCACATTTCCTAACTCAAAGGATTGAATTAATTGACCAACAATTCTGTTGATGTTATAAATCAATTGCTTAAGTTGCTCGCGGTTAGCAAACTCCACATCCTCTTCAGAAAAATCCAACTCTAGTTCTACCAGCGAAGCAAAATTCACCAGTTGTTCACGAAGAGCTTGCAATTGATTACTAAACCCTCCGCGCAATTGCTGCATCGCCACTTGCTGAGATGCCTTTGAATTGGCGGCGATCAGATCTGCCACAGCTTCTGCCTGCGAAAGATCGAGCTGGCCATTTAGAAAAGCCCTTAAAGTAAACTCACCGGGTTTGGCAGAACGTGCGCCTCTCTTGATCAGCAGTTTGATAATCGATTCAATGATATAATTAGACCCATGACACGATATCTCTACCACATTTTCACGTGTGTATGACCGTGGTGCAATAAACAAAGAAACCAATACTTCATCCAGCAGCAGATCGCCATCTACTATTTGCCCGAAGTGGATGGTATGCGATTCCTGTTTGGTCAGGTCTTTACCCTTAAACACGCTATTTGCAATCATAATCGCGTCCGGGCCCGACAAGCGTATTACGCCGATGGCACCTATTCCATTTGGGGTTGCAAGGGCAACTATGGTTTCTTCTCTGTTATTAGTCATTAGTCATTGGTCATCGGACATTTTTGGCCATGACACATTAAGTGTGCAAAAATCGCTATTTACCGCCTGATTTTTATTCCGCAAGTGTAAAATATTAATTAAGCTGTAATTTTGAGATGTGGTCAATTCCATTCCATACGAGTTTGTGTTCGATTATTTGCCTGACGATATAACCGTGCGGAAAATGTTCGGTATGCATTATATCTACTGGCGAAAAAAAATCATGATGATACTGCGCCGAAGGCTTAATGAGCCTGAGTTTAATGGGATTTGGGTAGCTACTAATAAGAAACACCACGAGAGTCTGGAGAAAGATGTCCCTGATCTTGGCCCCTTCTTTTGGGCAGGAACTGAGCAACGTGGTAACTGGCTGCTACTACAGGATGGCGTTGATGGTTTTGAAGAAGCAGCCATTATAGTCTGCGAATTGATCTCTCACAGCGATCCGCGTATTGGTAACCTGACAGAAAAAGCTCCGCTCTGAGCAATATTTATTTTACTTTCGCAGCATTATGGTAACTTTTTTTGAAGCTTCGCTTGAAACGGTATCGGTTCATCATATCGGCAACCAGGCACAAAATGAAATGTATGCGCTTTCGGAGCAACCGCTTTCCTTTAAGGATGAGGTGATTCCACAATTGCTGATGCAGTATTTTCTAAGGCCATTTGAAAAAGCAAACGAAGTTTACCACCTGATGCATAGTGGTGGCAACCTGGATCTGAACGAAGTTCACCATTATGTTACCGGTATTTTTGAAGATAATAGCCAATTCCATGAATTATCCGGGCAAATTGCAAAGCATCTGTATAATGCCTCTAATCACCCTAACATTAAACCGGGTGAGTTATATATAGCACATTTTAAAAATGTTCAGATCGAAGGGAATTTGCTGGAGGCCATTGGTATTTTTAAGTCGGAAAATAAAGAAACATACCTGAAGGTTTATCCTGAAAAAGGCGGCTTCGGGATAGATTACGAAGAAAATGCCGTTAATATCAACAAACTGGATAAGGGCGCACTGATCTTCAACATCGAAAAAGAAAACGGCTACAAAGTAGTTGTGGTCGACCATACCAACCGGGGCCAGGATACAGCTGCTTACTGGAAGGACAACTTCCTGCAATTGAAAATCCGCAACGATAGCTTTAATCAAACCACTAACACCTTAGGCATTTATAAAAACTTCATTACCCAAAAACTGGATGATGAGTTTGAGCTAAGCAAAGCTGATAAGATCGACCTGCTGAATAAATCCATGAAGTATTTTAAGGAAAAAGACACCTTTGACATGGATGAATTTGCAGGTGAGGTACTGGCTAACCCGCAGGCTATTGAATCATTCAAAAATTACAAAAACCAATACGAACAGGAGTACGAAATGCCAATTGCCGATGTTTTTGAGATATCGGGCAACGCAGTGAAAAAACAGCAGAGGGTATATAAAAGCGTATTAAAACTAGATAAAAACTTCCATATCTATATCCATGGCGACAGAGAACTGATAGAAAAGGGCTTTGACGACGGAAAATCGATGAATTATTATAAAGTTTTCTTCAGGGAAGAGCAGTAAAAAGATTACACGGATTCGGGGGGCGATTTGACCGATGTCCCTAGCTATTGTACGCTAAACGCATAAAATCCCTTACCTCCTCATTCACATCATCCGTATGCAGCATCCTGAAATGATGATTAAACTGCATGTCTCCAGGCACTTGCGCAATTTTTTGAAAACAAAAGTTGTCGTCGTAACGTTCTCTTAACGGAAAAACAACATGAACGAAGTTTTTCCCTAATTGAGTGATATATGCTATTCTTTTATGTGAGTTGGCTACGCCGATCATGGTCTTTGCCGGATGCAAAGTTACCGGTCCGACTTTTTGGAATTCATTTACAAAATGATGAAAAAGCGCCAGGGTATATTCCGGCTTCCCATTTAAGAAACTCCCGAGGTCATTATAATAATTCTCCATATAAATTCGTTATTTCCCAATCATTAACTAATTATTTAATTAATATTTTTTATAATTGCGTTGTATTTAAACCTTATCCTATGCGAATTCTTATTCTAAATGTCCTACTACTATTTTCAATTGGTGCCTTTGCACAAAATAACAAATTACAAGATACTTCTGTCAGATTAACTCCTCAATTCAGAAGTCAGCTCATCAAAGAGTCTAAAAAGAACGGAAAACTGGATTATTGGACTTCGATAAAAGGTCATGAGCTTGACGGTGAAAGGATTGAACACGATTATTATGTTTCTAAAGAAGATGCTGCCTTAATTAAGTGGACCTTCAAGTTAACTACCACCGGGGTTAAAAATAAAGCAGACATTATTTCCATGTATGAGGAGCTTAAAGGGCGCCAGGTCACTAGTGTTGAATTAAACTATATTGATTACGCCTACCACAAGGCTCTTGAAAAACGCCTGAAATCCATCGCATTCGACGAATAATTTAAAACTTCTCTTCGATACCGAGGCCGAAGAGTGCAAAATCATATTTAACCGGATCCTGTGGGTCAAATTCGCGCAGGCGTCCGGTTAATTCTATTGCAGTTTGCCAGTCCGTTTGCTTACGGTCAATCAGTTTTAGTTTTCGCGCTACCCTATCGACATGAAGATCGCATGGTATAATCAGGTCGGAAGGATTGATCTTGTTCCAGATACCAAAATCTACACCGCAATTATCCTTGCGTACCATCCAGCGCAAAAACATATTCAACCGTTTACAGGTCGACTTTTGAGACGGCGAAGACACATGCTTTTTGGTACGATGGGGGTAATCGGGCAATGAGAAGAAATAATCTCTGAAATAATTTAGACAATCTTCTACGCTACGCTCTCCGTTTGGCGGAATAAATGCATCTTCCAGTGAATCATAATTAGAAAAATGATGTCTGAAAAATGAGATAAAATAAAGCGTATCTATATCATTAAAAGTACGGTGTTTAAAATGGAGTAGCTTTTTCAGATCAGGTTCTTCATGATTGATAATAAAATCATAAGGCGCACCATCCATCAGGCTGATCAGTTCCTTACATTTATTAATGATGGTAATACGCTGTCCCCAGGCTAACGTAGCAGCCCAAAAAGCCATGATCTCAACATCCTGTTTCCTGGTAAACAGATGCGGAATAGAAACTGGGTCATTTTTTATAAAGTCCGGGCGATTATATTGAGCTACTTTGGAATCGAGGAAGGCTTTTAAATCCGTTATCATAATAATTCAAAGTAGCAGTGGCAGCGACAGTAGCAGTTAATAAATTAAATCCGAACTTGAATTTATCATTCCAACTGCGCTCTGGAACGTATTGGTTATTGGACTATCTTCAGCCTCTTTCATAATTGAATAAAGCTTAAATATCCCACTTTGGCTTTTCTTAAAACCGATAAAATGGCTCGCCAGCAAAAAATCGCAAAAGCCAATAAAATCTCCATCCGATGATTCAGCATATTCTTCTATTATTCTGTCAATAGGCCAGAAACAAAACATATGCTCCTGCCAATCCAAGTCCTGAAAACCATTGACAACCAAATAGAGGTTTTTAAAATCTGCGGGGAATTTAAAGTTCAGTATGTTTTCAGCATTTTCAATATCAGCAATGCTCGCACCATGGTTCTGTTTGGTCTTAGCCAAGTTCCATTTTGAAATAGCTTCGTTAATCCAGGTTTCCATATTTAACAAAAACTGCTACTGCCGCTGCAACTGCCACTAAACAAGCGCTTGTTTCAAATCGTCGATGAGGTCATCAATATCCTCTACCCCTACGCTCAAACGCAATAGATTGTCTACCACGCCGGCTTTCTCACGTTCTTCTTTCGGAATAGAAGCATGTGTCATGGTTACCGGGTGATTGATCAGCGATTCTACTCCGCCCAATGATTCTGCTAGTGAAAATACTTTAAATGACGAGGCCGTTCTGAATGTTTCCTTCAGGTCAGCACCCTTCAGCGTGATCGATATCATTCCGCCAAAATCGCGCATTTGTTTTTTAGCAATATCATGATTAGGATGATCGGTAAAACCCGGCCAGTATATCTTATCTACTCTTGGATGTGTCTTCAAAAACTCAGCTACTTTGCGGCCGTTTTCGCAATGTGCTTTCATACGGAGATGCAATGTCTTGATACCACGCAGCACCAGGAAACTATCCATCGGGCCTGGTGTAGCGCCGCAGGCATTGTAGATGAACCAAAGCCTTTTGTACAGGTCTTCGTCGTTTAGCATTAACGCTCCCATCACCACATCGCTATGTCCGCCAATGTATTTGGTTACTGAATGCATTACAATAGTGGCACCCATGTCCATCGGGTTTTGCAGGTATGGGGAAGCGAAAGTGTTGTCCACTACAAGTATTAAACCTTTTGTTTTAGTAATCGAAGCTACTTTCTCAATATCAATCACTTGCATCGTTGGATTGGTAGGTGTTTCTATCCAAACCAACTTTGTATTTTCATTCACATAATCATTGATGATCTCCGGTTTAGAGAGATCAAGAAAATGAAATTTAATACCATAATTAGCAAAGATCTTAGTGAACATCCGGTATGAACCGCCGTACAGATCGTTACCAGTGATCACCTCATCGCCCGGTTTCAGCAACTTCATTACAGCATCTGTAGCGCCCATTCCGCTTGAAAAAGCCAAACCATATTTTGCATTTTCCAAAGCAGCCAAACAAACTTCCAAAGCTCTCCGTGTTGGGTTGGTGCCACGGGAGTATTCATAACCTTTATTATCTCCCGGTGCTTTTTGCCAATAGGTAGAGGTTTGGTATATCGGGGTCATAATAGCCCCGGTGGTTGGGTCGGGCTCTTGCCCTGCATGTATGGCTTTAGTTGCGAATTTCATAAGTTAGTTGATTAAGTTGACTGAGTTAGATTAAGTTGATCAAGTTTAATGAGCGTTGTAGACAAACTTAATCCACCACTCACTTAATCAACCTAATGAACTCAAATTTAGTACGCCCTTGCAAACAACACCCTTTGCGTTGACGGTTTGCCTGTCAGGATACATTTACCTGCTTCCTGTTTGTTATTTAAAGGTATGCAGCGTATAGTTGCTTTGGTTTCTTCTTTTATGCGTTGTTCAGTTTCGGCAGTGCCATCCCAGTGGGCTGATAAAAATCCGGGTTCTTCATCCAGAAGGCGTTTGAACTCTTCATAATCGTTTACCTCACGGGTATTCTCAGCTCTGAAGTTTAGTGCTTTTTGATAAACATTCTGCTGAATATCTTCCAGTAACTGCTCAATTCTGACGGCCAATCCTTCTTGTGAGACCGTTTCCTTGGTTTTGGTATCTCGGCGGGCCAGTTCAACTGTACCATTCTGCATATCACGGCTACCGATAGCCACACGCAAAGGAACTCCTTTCAGTTCATACTCCGCAAACTTGGCTCCGGGACGATGTGTATCACGGTTATCGAATTTAACAGTGATATTTTTCGCTTTCAACTCTTTGCTAAGCTCTTTTACATACGCGGTTATATTTTCTAACTCTTCGTCATGCTTATAAATTGGCACTACCACAACTTGTATCGGTGCCAGTTTTGGAGGCAATACCAAACCCGCATCATCAGAATGTGCCATGATCAGCGCCCCGATCAGCCTTGTAGAAACGCCCCACGAGGTTGCCCAAACATAATCCAGTTTATTTTCCTTACTGGTAAATTTCACATCAAAAGCTTTCGCAAAATTTTGACCCAGAAAGTGTGACGTACCCGCCTGTAAAGCTTTACCATCCTGCATCAATGCCTCAATGCAATAAGTATCCAATGCGCCTGCAAAACGTTCATTTGGAGTTTTGCGGCCTTTTACTACCGGCAATGCAAGCCAGTTTTCAGCAAAATCGGCATAAACTTCCAGCATCTGCTCAGTTTCAGCAATTGCTTCCTCGGCTGTGGCATGAGCTGTATGTCCCTCCTGCCATAAGAATTCACTGGTGCGCAGGAACAAACGTGTACGCATTTCCCACCTCACCACGTTGGCCCATTGGTTTACCAAAATGGGTAAGTCGCGGTAAGACTGTATCCAGCCTTTATAAGTGTTCCAAATGATAGTTTCCGAAGTCGGGCGAACGATCAATTCTTCTTCCAGCTTTGCGTCTTCATCTACCACAATATTACCCTCTCCATCATTTTTCAGACGATAGTGAGTTATCACGGCGCACTCTTTTGCAAAGCCTTCCACGTGGCTGGCTTCTTTTGAGAAGAATGATTTCGGGATAAATAAAGGGAAATAGGCGTTGACATGACCGGTATCTTTAAACATTTTGTCCAGTACCGACTGCATTTTTTCCCAAATAGAATAACCATAAGGCTTAATGATCATACAGCCTCTTACAGGTGAATACTCGGCCATATCGGCTTTAATTACCAGGTCGTTATACCATTGCGAATAGTCTTCCTCTTTACTAATGATCCCTTTGCTCATATTATATTGTAGTGTGAATTTGTATAAGCGCCAAATTTATAAATTTAAATGTTACCCTGAGCTGATTTTCGCTATACAAACCTATCGGCATTAAATACTCATATTTGTACACATTTTTAAAAATGTTGCAACCACATATCAATTATCAGTTTAAGTCGACCGTATGGCGGTTGGAGATTGACCCCATAACCGATACTTTATTTGCCGAGGTAAGGGACAATGGGGATAAAAGGGTTTCTTTTTCAGCAATCAATCTCGAAAACGGCGAAATAAATTTCGCCGACCTGCAAACCGAAGAAAGATGGTTAACAGGTATAGAAACTGCTTATAGTGGTGTGCTGCTATTGCATAATTATCAATCTGAAAACGGCCCGACGCATAAAGGATTAGTAGCAATTGATGAAAAAACAGGAAAAACAGTCTGGAGCAACTATACACATGCTTTTGATCACTTAACGGTAAACGGGCCAGTGATTTATGACACCAGGCTTCAACCACCTCAATACTTCGTTGCTGATATAAAAACAGGTACCATTGTAAGACCATATCAGCCATCAATTGACACAGAGGTCGAAAATCATATTATTTTACCAGATTTTGCTCCTGTTGAAATTGCATCCTCGTTATCGTTACAGTTAAAAACTTTCGGGGATACTATGCATTACCTTGAGCATTATAACTTCAGAATTGTATCTTTGCACGCGTTTGCAGATGGGACACTGCAGCAGCTTTTGTATATATTTACAACAGATAATAAGATAGTTTATCAAGATTTGTTGAATGACGGTATACAAAAACTGCAACCTGAGTCGTTTCTACTGCGTAAGGGTCAGTTAATCTACCTTACTGGCAAATCAAGATTAAAAGTTTTAAACTTAGATACGTTTTAACATTAAAATGAACTTTAAACTATTATTAACCATCTTCCTGTCAACCTTTTCCATATCCGTTTTTGCACGACCATTAGCCGATTCAGTAGGAGTAGAAAATCACGACGGAAAAAAGGTCATCCTGCATAAACTAGATCCAAAAGATAATTTTTATTCCATAGGCCGCCGCTACAATGTAAGCCCCAAGGCTATCATCAAATTTAACCCTAATGCAAAAATGTCGATCGGTAATATTATTAAAGTACCAACCGACAGACCGTTTGTGGAAGCCGCGCCAGTTGTTGTTAAAACCAACCCGATTCATCAGAATAAACCAGCATCGCCACCGGCAGAAAGCAAACCACAGCAACAACAACCCGTACAGCAACAACCAAGTCAACCTGCAAATAATACAACGGACAATAGCATTCCAACCCAATATAAAGTATCAGCCGGAGAAACGCTGTATGCAATCTCTAAGCGCTTTAATACAACTGTTGAGGATATCATCAACCTTAATGGGTTAAAGTCAAATAGTATAAGCCCAGGCCAGGTACTGCTTGTGAAATCAAATGCTGCCACATCTCCACCTGCACAGCCTCAAACACAGCCAACTACACAAAATCAATCTATTCAAACACAACAAACACAACCTGTAGTTGCTACGCGTGATTCCACTTCGCCCGACAGCAGCCATCATATCAATAATGCTAACAAGTTCGGCATTTATGAAAAGGACGAGAAGGGTGTGGCCACCTGGATGGATGATGACGGCCTCGATCCAAACAAGATGCTGGTATTGCACCGCACAGCTCCTATCGGTACCGTTATAAAAATCACCAATGTAATGACTAACCGTACTACCTTTGCAAAGGTGGTTGGCCGTTTTACCGATACTGAGCAAACCAAAGACGTGATCATTGTGATGACCAAAAACGTTGCAACCGCACTAGGCGCTTTGGATAAACGCTTCCAGGTAAATTTGAGCTACGGCACATCTGATCCAAACAATTAATCGGTATTTTAGAACAGGCATGAGCAAGTCGGGTAATTCGAAGCCATTTATCATGGGTATTGCCGGTGGAAGCGGCTCGGGCAAAACCTTTTTCCTGAACCGTTTCCTGGTCCATTTCACTGGCAATGAAGTTTGTTTGGTATCACAGGATGATTATTATTTCCCGGTTGGTCATACTATGACCAAAGAAGAAAATAAACTTTATAATTTCGATGTACCAGAAACTATTGATCGTGAGCACTTCTATTCGGATATTACCAAACTGATCAATAACGAGACGATCTACAAAAAGGAATATACATTTAATAACCGAAATGCTATTCCGAAAGTGTTAGAGATAAAGCCCGCACCTATTATGATAGTTGAGGGCTTATTTATTTTCCACTTTAAGGAAATTGCCAATCTGCTTGATCTGAGAATATTTATTGAGGCTGATGAAGAGGTTGCTTTACTTCGTCGTTTAAAACGCGACCTGGAAGAACGCGGCTATTCAAATGAGGATGCAATGTATAAATGGGAAAACCATGTAATGCCTGCTTACAAAGAATTTCTCCTACCCTATAGAAATATTTGCGAACAAGTGATTGTAAACAACACACATGTCGCGGATGAAATTACCAAAATAACTGAACAGATATCAAAGGAGTTGCGGGAAAAAGTACTTTAGTGGCCTGCCTTTTTAGGTTCAAGCGTTCGTGTTAACAGCTGAACAGTGGGTGAGCACTCACTAACATTTGATAATCAGCTAAATATAGTTTAAAGACTACTGACAAAACAATGCAGTAGAAGCTTGGTTTATACTACAGTAAACCAAATAAAATTTCGTTGAAAATTTTATCTTTACAATTCATTCCCCCGGCTTATGACGAACCGATTTGACCGTAACCTGCGGATAGGCTATGGTTTTTCCTTGTTGATCGTATTAGCGATCGGTTTGGTGTCCTTTTTAACCCTGCAACGGCTATTAAGGAGTAACCGGGCTGTGTCGGATAGCAGCCAGGTTATGCAAAAACTGGAGAAAGTGCTGTCAGTGATGAAGGATGCAGAAACGGGTCAGCGCGGTTACCTGCTTACCGGTCGCACCGATTTTCTGGAGCCTTACAACGGCGCTTATCGCGAAGCCCAGAGATTAACCGGAGAACTGGCTACTCTTACGACAGACAATCCATTGCAGCAAACCAATATTGCCTCCATACAAAATATACTGCGCCGGCGTATGGACATACTGCAACAAATGATCGACAAAAAACAACGTGGACAAAATATAGCACCAGATGATTTGAATGCAGGAAAATCAGCAATGGATGCATTACGTCAAGCGGTTGCAAAGGCAGAGACTGACGAGCAATTACTCCTGGATGAGCGAAACACCAGGCTCAACCATTACACAACGATTGTTCCCGTCTTCATCATCCTGGCCGCCTTGATCGCATTAGCCATTACTATTTATTCTTACCTGAATGTGGTACAGGACATCCGCGAGAAAGACCGAATACGTGGAGAACTGGAAGTTCGCGAACGGGAAACCGCATCATTGAATGAAGAGTTGACAGCATCCAATGAAGAGGTTGTTGCGTCCAACGAAGAGCTAATCACAATTAACGAGGAACTTACTGAGTCTCGCGAAGAACTAAAAAGCCTCAATGAATCGCTTGAGTATAAGATTGAAGAACGAACAAGAGCCCTTGCTCATAGCGAAGAGGAAACTCAGGCATTAAACGAAGAGCTAACCGCTACGAATGAAGAGCTTGCCGCAGCTAACGAGGAATTGATAACCACCAACGAAGAATTAGCCGACAATGAGCGGCGCCTTCAGCAATTACTGCAAGAAGTTATACTGGCCGAGGAGCGCAGTGCCAAACTCGCCGCAATAGTGGAATCATCTGATGACGCAATTATCGGAAAGACTTTGGAAGGTATTGTTACCAGTTGGAACAGGGGAGCCGAACGAACATTTGGGTACACAGAATATGAAATGATAGGTGAGTCCATCTTAATACTGATACCAGAGGATCGTCAGCATGAGGAGCCTTTAATCATATCTCGTCTGAAAAAAGGCGAACGCATTGACCATTACGAGACGATCCGCCGCAGGAAGGATGGCACACTGATCGATGTATCACTGACCATTTCGCCCATCCGCAATAAAGCTGGGGATGTTATAGGGGTTTCTAAAATTGCCCGAGATATCACTGAACAGAAACGTGATGAGCAGCGCAAGAACGATTTTATAGGAATGGCCAGCCACGAACTTAAAACACCACTGACTTCTCTAACCGCGCTTATCCAGGTGCTGCAGCAGAAAGTAAAAGGAAACAGTGATCACTTTATGATGAGCGTACTTGCCAGGGCAAACTCACAGACAAAAAAGATGGCCGCTCTTATTAACGGGTTTCTCAATGTATCCCGGCTGGAATCCGGTAAATTGCTGATCGAGCAGCACCCATTCGAACTCAATAATCTAATTGGAGAAATTATTGATGAAATGCGTCTTAGTATTAGTACCCACACTTTAGTATTCGAACCGGTTGGTGAGCTTTATGTTGACGCTGATCACGAAAAAGTTGGCTCTGTGCTATCCAATCTGCTTTCAAACGCTGTCAAGTATTCGCCCAGAGGAAAGATGGTAACTGTTCAGTGCTCCGCGGGGCCTGAGCTGGCAACCGTTAGTGTACATGACGAGGGAATAGGCATCAGCCAACAAGACCTGGAAAGGTTGTTCGACCGCTATTACCGCGTTCGAAGCTCAGATACGCGGCACATCTCCGGATTTGGCGTCGGACTATATCTAAGTGCCGAGATCATATTGCGTCACGGTGGCCATATCTGGGCCGAAAGTGAAAAAGATAAGGGCTCCACCTTTTTCTTTACATTACCGATGGCTTGATTTAAATCGGAAGTCTTTAGTCGAAAGTCGACTGGATTAAAGTTATATCAGCATTTCAGGAATCTTGCCTTCAGCTATCAATTTACCGGCTGTTGCTTTCTTGATTTCGTCCACACTTACCCCCGGTGCGCGTTCCAATAGCTTAAAACCGCCTTCGGGTAATACTTCCATTACGCACATTTCTGTTACGATCTTTTTTACGCAGTGTATGCCGGTTAGCGGAAGCGTGCATTTTGGCAACAATTTCGATTCACCTGCTTTATTCACATGCTGCATCGCTACGATGATATTCTCCGCCGATGCGACCAAATCCATAGCCCCGCCCATTCCTTTTACCATCTTTCCGGGTATCTTCCAGCTGGCAATGTCCCCGTTTTCTGATACTTCCATCGCTCCCAAAATAGTAAGGTTGACCTTTTTTGCCCTGATCATCCCAAAACTCATGGCCGAATCAAAAATAGCTGACCCGGGCAAAATGGTAATAGTTTGTTTACCCGCATTAATTGTATCAGGGTCTTCTTCACCTTCAAAAGGAAATGGGCCAATACCCAGTAAGCCGTTTTCAGATTGTAACACCACATCCATTCCTTTTGGAATATAATTAGCCACAAGCGTAGGTATACCTATGCCCAGATTAACGTAATAACCGTCTTTTATTTCTTTTGCAATGCGTTTTGCGATACCTTCTTTGTCAAGCATAATTTTTAATATGATGTCATTGTGATGAACGGCTCGCAGGGTGAAGAAGCAATCGCGAATTATGCGTATCCGCTCTGTATAGTATGCGATTGCAGCGCTATCGCTCGCAATGACAAAGAGTTATTTTTTTCTAACTGTTCGTTGCTCTATTCTCTTTTCATAGTCTTCTCCTTTGAAGATTCTATGAACATATATTCCCGGGGTATGAATGTGATCCGGATCTATTTCACCTGCCTCAACCAGTACTTCCACTTCAGCAATCGTCACCTTCCCTGCCATAGCCATTACCGGATTAAAATTCCTTGCGGTCGACCGATACACCAGGTTACCCATGGTATCCCCCTTCCAGGCTTTTACAATAGCGAAATCGGCATTAAAAGCCATTTCCATCAGGTAATCTTTCCCGTTAAAGTTGCGAACCTCTTTTCCTATAGCCACTTCAGTGCCAATGCCGGCAGGTGTAAAAATAGCAGGCATACCGTAGCCAGCAGCCATACAACGGGTGGCCAATGTCCCCTGTGGAATGAGTTCTACTTCCAGTTCACCATTTAACAATTGCCGTTCAAATTCAGCATTTTCGCCCACGTAGGATGAGATCATTTTTTTTACCTGGCGCTGTTTCAGCATAAGGCCAATACCAAAATCATCCACGCCGGCATTGTTGGAGATGCAGGTCAGGTTTTTTACTCCCTTTTTAACCAGGGCCGCAATACATTTTTCGGGTAATCCGCACAAACCAAACCCACCGAACATAAGGGTCATGCCATCCTGGATATCATGGACAGCCTCGTCAGCACCGCTAACAATCTTTAACACGATTTTAAGATTTAAAAGGATTTATAATAGTTGTCGCCTATGGGCGATATTACAAATAACGCAATTTAACACCGGATAATGACATTATTTTTGAGATTTAAGTGATCAATTAGATTAAAAATTTACATCTTTTTAATTTTACAGATCTTTAAATCTGTCTTGCTAATCGCTACAATCTTGTCACCATTTAATATTCTGATCAATAAAAGCGATCAAGTCATTGGCCATATCCTGCTGTTCCTTTTTGCTGGGGTGCCCTGGCGTATTTTTATATTGGAAAATATGTACGAATATCTTTTTATCGCCAATCTGCTCTACTGCTTTTTTGATATAACCTGGCCATGGCGCGCCCTCTTTTGTTGCGTCCATACTGCCCAAGGCACAAATGATCTGCGCTTTAGGGTATTTGCTCCTAAGAGTTTTTACAAAATCCTTGTATGCTTTTACAATCTGGTCATCAGTTGGTGCCTTGTTGCCAAACCGCGCTTTGAACTGTTCATTATCAGGTAGTTTAACAATCCATGAGTCATTCTGAAACAGATTGATCACTACAACATCGGGTGTATATTTCGAAAAATCCCATTTACTTTCTGCATCTGTCGCATCCAGCCTGTTATACATTTCGGACATAATCAGTGGGGCCCAACTCACCATAATCCCTATGCCGCTTCTTGAGGTGCTATGCAGTTCGGCATCGAAATGGCGGGCGGTAATTGACGCATAGCTTAAATAAGCATTCTCATACGGAGCCGTCCCTCTATCCTGCCCTGTTGTATCCTCATTGGCATAACCGCAGGTGATAGAATTTCCAAAAATTTCCATCTTGCGCTTTTGCTGTACAGGTGGTGGCAATACACTGGCATTTGTGTTAAGTTCGAATCCGTAAAACCATGTTTTACCCATTGACCATTCGCTCCGCTTAAACAGTTCAATCGTATGATTGCTATCTGCAAGACCGGTGGCAAGCGTATATTGTTTTTGAATACTATCAGGCTGAAGAACTGAAATCACTTTTCCATCCAATATCACGTTCCAGTAATCGTTACCGTGTTCATCTTTTAAGGTTGCTTTTATGAAAGTGCCCCTAAAATTTATTTTGATGGAAGATGCTGACCATGAAAGCTCAGCTGCCTCGTCTGTCATCGCTATCCGCCCCGAGTAACGAATATGCGTATCATGACTTTTAACAACTATATTTTGTGCATATGCCAGGGTGACTGTTAAATGCAGCACAAATAAAAAGCACAGTTTTCTCATGTTCAGAATATATTCAGGTTATTTCAAATATACATAGGTTATACCATCTCCCCCCCTGTCTGCATGTTCATCTTCCATCCTGTCCACTGCATCATATTTTCTCAAATACTCGCGAATTAATTTACGCAATATTCCATCACCTTTTCCATGGATGATCTTTAAATTATTAAAGCCCATCATCAATGCCCGGTCCAGCATCTTTTCAATATCATATAAAGCTTCTTCACCGCGTTTGCCACGCACATCGATCTCGGGACTGAAGCTGGCGTAATCGTTTGTCTGCCCCCCGAAACTCCTTCTAACTTCTTTTGGAACCTCTTTTTTACCAATCCTCTGTACCCGGTTCTTTTTAGCGACGGTTCGCAGGTCACCAATAGCAATGATCAGATTGTCTTTAGTTATCTCCATGATCTGACCAGTGGTTTCTGAGTCATTCAGCTTCACCCAATCACCGGGTTTTAATTCCTCTGACACCGCGACCTTGGTTGTTTCTGGTTTAACTGTATTCTTTTGTAGTTCCTGATTGAGATTTTCGCGCAGCTGCCGTGTTTTCTCCTTATCAGCCTTGCTGCTTTTGATATCAGCAATGGTATTCTCAACCAGCTTATTGGCATTCAGGATGATGTTTTTGGCTTCCTGTTTGGCATCACGGATAAGTGCCTTTTTATTTTCTTCGAGGTAACTCTTTAACTTTTCATTTTCAGACAAAAGCTCGTTCACTCTCTTTTGTTGCCTTTCAAGCTTTACTTTGGTATCGAATATTTCCTTTTTATCGCGCTCCAGGTCAACCAATAAAGTATCCACCTTTTTCTGGTTTACACCAATTTTGTTCTTAGCAAGATTCAACACTTGTTGGGGCAATCCTATTTTTTGTGCGATCTCAAATGCATAAGAGCTGCCTGGCTTCCCTACTTCCAGTATATAAAGCGGACGCATTTCCACGTTATCAAACAACATCGAAGCATTTTCAATCCCGTCAGCATTACTTGCAAAAACTTTTAAGTTAGAGTAGTGTGTAGTGATCACTCCTCTTACTTTTTTATGGTTAAGGGTTTCTAAAACTGCTTCGGCGATAGGTCCGCCAAATTGCGGATCGGTACCTGTGCCAAACTCATCTATCAGCACGAGTGTCTTTCCGTTGGCCATCTTCACAAAATCCTTCATTTTGGACAGGTGGGCGCTGTAGGTACTCAAATCGCTTTCAATTGATTGGTCGTCGCCGATATCGACAAATATCTGCTTAAATACACCTACTGTACTGTTATCCGAAGCTGGTATTAACAACCCGGCCTGCACCATCATTTGGAGTAATCCTACCGTCTTCATACAAACCGATTTTCCGCCGGCGTTTGGCCCTGATACCACAACTATGCGTGTCCCCTCATCAATATTGACATTAAGCGGCACAACCGATTTCTTCTCTGTTTTAAAACTTAAGAGTAACAGCGGGTGCCTTGCACTAATCAACTTTATTTTAGCCTCGTTCACCACTTCCGGCATGGACGCCTCAATATCTATGGCAAATAGTGCCTTGGCACGAACAAAATCAAGTTTGGTTAACAGGCTGTGGTACGATAACAGCAGCGGCACATACGGTCTTAATTCATCAGTTAGAGAAGTCAGAATCTTTACGATCTCACGCCGCCGCTCAAATTCCAGATCGCGGATACGATTGTTCAGGGCAAATACTTCCTCCGGTTCAATATAAACGGTTTGGCCCGATGACGATTCATCATGGATAAAACCTTTTAGCTTACGCTTGTTTTCCGCTAACAATGGGATACACAAGCGGCCATCTCTAATGGTTAATGATCCGTCAGCCGTCCAGCCATTTGATGATGCATTTTTAAATATCTGATCGATCTTTTTGCGGGCTTCCTGTTCAGCTTTTGCTATGGAGGAGTTAAGCTCCGCCAATTCACTCGAAGCATTAGGTTTAATCTTCCCTTTCTGGTCAATCACCTGTTCAATTTTCTTTATGATTGATCTTTCTATTGGCAGATGTTCGAATAATGCCTCCAGGTTAGGATATTGACCTTCCCGGTCATTAAAATAAGCGATAACTGCAAAAACAGTCGCCAATGATGCCTGCACCTGGTAAAACTCTTCTTCTGTTAAAAACGTACCTTCAATTTTGGCTTTGTTTGCGAGTGATTTTATGTCAAAAAAATGATGAATAGGCAGCGCTTCATCATTTTCAAGTATATTTTTAAACTCATTGGCCTGGCTCAAAAACTTATGGATCTGGTCATAATTATTCATTACCTGTATCCTATCAACCATTTGCTGGCCCATAATACTCAGGCAATGTGTTTTGATGAGTTCCTTTATTTCGCTAAAACCCAGCTTATCAATACTATTCAATGGGAGTAGCATGCGCGTTTTTTGATGGCTTAATGTTCGGACTAGAATTTCTTTTGATAACGGGCTGTGCAGGCTGTGGCGTAACCGGTTTAGGTTGGGCCTGTTTCTGCAACTTATTTAGTGAATCCTGACGTCTCTTATTGTCGTTATTTATCTTATCGAGATTAACTTTATTAACCGAGTCGCTCTTCTGTTTAATGATTATTGTTATCTGTTCATAAATGGCCTGTAATTTTTCAGGATGATCGGAATAGTACTTAAAGCTTTTCTTAAACTGCACCGAATCCGTATGATATTTATTAAATACCATGCGATATTTATCCGTACCATATTTGTAAAGAGAATCAGGTACTTGCACTACGTTATACATACTGCCATCCACAATATGAATATCGGTCAGCAAATTGGTCATTTCGTCCTGGGCAATTATTCCGTTGGGTACTTTATTTCCGCTACAGGCGGCCAGAAAAATCAATACTGAGAAAAACAGCTTATTATATTTATGCATTCTGTAATTTAGCGGCATTATTAAGCAAAACTACGGATAAATGAGCATTGCGGATAACATCAAACGCTTAAAAAACGAAACTGATACAATAAAAGTACAATTGATTGCTGTATCTAAAACCAAACCTGAAGAAGAGGTGTTGGAAGCCTACGATGCTGGTCAGCGCATATTTGGCGAAAATATGGTACAGGAACTGGTAGACAAATACGAGCACTTGCCAAAAGATATCGAATGGCATCTGATAGGACATTTGCAAAGCAATAAAGTAAAATACATTGCACCTTTTATCAGCATGATTCAATCTGTTGACAGCCTGAAACTTTTGCAGGAGATCGATAAACATGCCCAAAAACACAACCGTGTAATTGATTGCCTGTTGCAGGTATATATCGCTGATGAAGAAACCAAATATGGGCTTGGCTTTGATGAAACTATTGAATTCCTGCGGTCTGAAGAATTTGCTACTTTGAAAAATGTAAGAATTCGGGGATTAATGGGTATAGCAACCAACACCGACAACGAGAAGCAGATTAAAGAAGAATTTTATGAGTTGAAGACCTTTTTTGATGGCATAAAACAAGGTTTTTTCAGGAAGGAGAACTCTTTTGACACACTATCAATGGGCATGTCATCCGACTATAAGATAGCCATTGAGCAAGGCAGCAACATGGTGCGCCTGGGCAGTACCATTTTTGGCCAAAAAGTAATAAAGCATTGGAAAAATGACACGATTTAATAATTTTAGAGATTTGGAATGATCAATCATAACCAATCATAAAATCTTATCATGTTTAATCTTTAAAATCCTAAATATCGTGTTTTATGCAGATAAATTTAAGAGTAGCTGTTAAAGGAGATTGTCCGCGCCTGCTTGAATTGGTACATGAATTAGCTGTGTTTGAAAAAGCGCCCGAAGAAGTGACCGTTACACTGGAAGAATTTGAAGAAGCCGGGTTTGGCGATAAACCAGTTTGGAAAACGTTTGTTGCTGAAGTTGACGGGGTAATTGTAGGATTTGCCTTATATTACATTCGCTATTCAACCTGGAAAGGATGCCGGATGTACCTGGAAGATTTGATAGTAACCGAAAGCTGGCGTGGCAAAGGTGTTGGCAAGATACTTTTTGACCGGTTGATTATAGAGGCCCGCGAAATGGGCTTTAACGGAATGAGCTGGCAGGTGCTGGACTGGAACGAACCTGCTATTAAATTTTATAAAAAATACGAAGCTGCTCTTGATGGCAGCTGGATAAACGGATCGTTATCAAGAGAACAAATAATGATTTAAGGTTATGAATTTGAGGTATATCCTTTTTGTGATGATCGCATGCAGCTTAGCTTCCTGCAATTGGGGATCTTCGGGAGAAGATCAACCTGAGATTACCAAGGATACGCTTCAATTCGCTTATAAACATATTAAACAAAGAGAGGACGGCGGGCAGATAGATATTTCTTATCCTGTTTTTAAAAATCAACCCGTCTTAAACGATTCACTCAACAGTTATTTAACTAATAAAAAGGGAGCTGGGCATAATGGTTTACATGCTGTAGTTCTTAGGCAAGATTCTAATCTGACCATAATAGAAATAAATGAAATTACCCCTGACGCTGGAAAATCCGGCAAAAACACGATAACACATTTCATTAACTGGAATACCAAAAAAACAAAATCCATAAAGCTCAGTGATATTTTGGCAGATCAATACTCAGACCAACTAAACAAAATTGCCGAAACTATATTCAGAAAAAATGAAAACCTGAGCACATCGGCTTCACTGAGTGGCTATAGCTTTAAAAACAGCCAATTTACTTTGAACGATAATTTCCTGATTACCCCAATTGGTCTAAAATTTCTCTATAATAGCGGGGAAGCAAAGCCTGACAGTTACGGACAGGTTGTATTGTTTATTCCTTATTCACAAATTCTAAATTTACTGCGGCCCAATACGGTTGTGGATCAATATCACAAATAATGCTTGTTTTCAAATTCGGAGGTGCATCGGTTAAGGATGCTGCGGGAGTGATCAATCTCTCTAACATTGTAAAAAAATACGAAGGCCAGAAACTGCTGATCGTTGTTTCAGCAATGGGTAAAATCACCAATGCGCTGGAGAAACTGACCAGGGCTTATATCAACGGCTCTGACGACCTGCACACTGTCTTTGATGAAATAAAAGAGTATCATTTCAACATCATTAAGGAGCTTTTTACGTCTAACCATCCGGTTTATAACGAAGTAGCGAATACATTTGTCGAGATAGATTGGATGATCGAAGATGAGCCGCATGCCGATCATGATTTTATTTATGACCAGATTGTATCCATTGGTGAATTGGTTTCGACTCGCGTTGTTGCTGCTTATTTAAATCAAACCGGCATCAAAACACAATGGCTGGATGTGCGAGGCTATGTGCACACCGATAACAACTACCGAGAAGGTAATGTAAACTGGGATAAGACCAGGGCCAGCATAAGCCAGGAAATTCCTGCTTTACTTGATAAAGGAGTCGTAGTAACACAAGGCTTTTTGGGTGGAACGTCAGAGAACTTTACCACTACTTTGGGCCGTGAGGGGTCAGACTATACTGCTTCCATCTTAGCGTCCTGTTTAAATGCAGAATCGGTTACCACCTGGAAGGATGTTCCGGGTATATTGAATGCAGACCCGAAACACTTTGCAGATACCGTTAAGTTCAATGAACTTACTTATGCCGAGGCTATTGAGATGACCTATTACGGAGCGAGTGTGATCCACCCCAAAACCATAAAACCACTGCAGAACGCTAAAATACCTTTGCTGGTAAAATCATTTAACGATCCTGCTGCTGAAGGTACGATCATCAAAGAATCGGCCGAAATGCATTTTGATAAGCCGGTAATCATACTGAAACAAAACCAGGTATTGCTTTCCATATCAGCCAGGGATTATTCATTTATAACAGAGGTTCACCTGAGCGAGATATTCAAATTGTTCGCCCAAAACAATATCAAAGCAAACGTGATGCAGACCTCTGCCCTAAGCTTCAGTGTATGTTTTGACCTGAACCAGGAACGCTTTGAAAAATTGTTGGCAGGTTTTAGCGAGATTTTTAAAATAAAATATAACAGTGATCTTACCCTAATTACCGTACGGCATTATAAGCTGTACGATTTAAAAGGTTTGGTAGAAAACCGCTCGATATTATTGGAACAAGTAAGCAGGAACACTGCGCAGATGGTAGTTAAGTAGTAAGTATATAACACTATTGCTCAACTTATTATAAACTTTATCTAAATAATATATATATTATTCCGGAGACTGTAGCTGCTATAAATGTGTTCATAAAATTAACGCCATTATTTGTCAGCAAATGTTTTCTTTCCAGCGATGCTCCTAAAACTGAGTCGGATAAATTGCCAATTGTTCCTGCTATTATTATGATCCAGAAGCCCTTACTATATTCGAAACCGACAGCATAAATCAAGGCTATAATTGCAGATCCTATAACGCCAATCAAAGTTCCTTCCAAACTAATTACCCCATCCAAACCCTTTGCATCTTTCTTCCACGAAATGATATTGTAAAAACGTCTGCCATAGATCATCCCCAGTTCAGATGACAACGTATCCGCCATAGCTGACGATAAACTTGCTGCCATCATTAAGTTGCATAACTGAGCTTTTTCCGGAAAAAAATAACTCAGTGCTCCCATCACTCCAGCTACTCCACCATTAGCAAATACCTGTCCGCCATCTCTTTTTACAGACTGATCATGCTGTACTTTGAGTGTCGCTTTCTCTTTTTTCTTCCAGATAGTAGCAGTAGTGCCTAATGCAAAGAACGCAAATAGAATACATACCCCCGTATATCCAGTTGCTAAAAACATCAGGATAGCAATAACCGCCCCGGTCAAAGCACCTCCGATAGTTAACCTACTTGTGGCAATACTTGCTGCTACGATCGCAATCAACACTAAAACAAAAGGAAGGGAATGATAAATGGCCGGCATGTAAATGATTAAAACTGCATCCAATTAAGCTAATAGGTTTACAGAATTAAAATTTATTTTACATTTGTACCAAACTTTAAATGATGAAAAAGATCAGCATATTACTTATTATCATAGGCATAGCGGTAATTATCTATTGCCTCTATTTTTTCCACCCATTAATAAATGCAGCCGATTCTGATACGATGAGCGTAAATTCGCATGGTGTAAGATCACCTCAATGGCCTTTATTTATAGGAATTCTAACCACTTTTGTTGGTATTTGCTTCTATTTCATTGGTGTTGGAGAAGAGAAAAAGGCCAAAAGATAAATAAGAAAATATTCTACTTACATAAAAGGGATATAGCCAATTGGTTATATCCCTTTCTTTTTGTTTTTGCCTTTATAAATCTATTTCTTATGCATATGCCCAATTAGATAACCTATTATAAATGACAGCACGATAAGGCCCCACCATATGTATTGCAGCATCTGCATTTTATCGATCTTTTTCTGTAGATCTCTTCGCTCCGATTCGGCAGACAATTTGAGATTTTGCAGGCGCATATTCTGTTGCTGTAGCTTAGCCAGCGTTCCCCCTACCTCAACAGGTTTCTCTTGTTCAGTTTTGAAGCGTTTTGTAAAACCGCCCTGTTTCAAAAACTTTTCACCTTTTGGTTTCAGGATCAGTTTATCTGGTAATTCATAGTTCCCATGTTTACCTGATTCAGCTATAAAGCCTTCTCTCAGTAATATTTGCACCATTGCAAAAGCAGTTGCCTCGTCCTGGTCAAACAGCTGCATCAGCTGCGTCCTGGTCAGGCTGTCCGGAATACCGAAGGCCTCCAGCACTGCATCCAGCATTTCGCACTCATATTCATTCAGTTCAGTCATACGTGCAAATTTGGTTATAAAACTTCAAGAAGACAACCTAACTCTATTCAAAATGAACAGGTATCTAAGTCAACGGATTTTATTTATCCAAAATTGTCCGAATATACAGACCAAAAGCTTTTAACTCATTTTCACATGGGAGCCGCGTTCACGTTCACACGCCGTGAGCGCTTGTGAGAACCATATAAACATCTGATTATCAGCGTTTTATTTTTAAAACAAGTGAGGGCATTATCATAACTCATTCATTGACTGATCTTTATCGGGTAATAACCAGGAAACAAATTGCTCAGGAAGTGCCATCAAACCGGCATAGTCCAGGATATCCAGGAGCAACATCGCCATTTCCTGCCTCTTGCTGGGTGGGAAATCTGCTGGGTCCGGTATTGAGAAATCATCTTCCATATCAGTGTAGACAAATAGCCTTTTAAAACATTTTAAGTAAAAGTAAATTTAGGGCTGTGCCGCCACAAGGTAAAAGTGGTTAACCGGGTGGGGTAATCGGTGAAGGGGTGGTTATGGGCGGTGAAGGGTCGAATTGTAATAATATCTAATTCCTTGTGCTGAGCATTTTTCATTTGTGCCAACACGTTCCAATCAAGACAGTCTTATCATGCATTTAAATCCTTAATCAAAGTTAAGAATTTGACTCATTTTCGGTCGCAACACAGTTTTCAAACAGTCGCCCCTCGCATTTTTATTCCCTATCTTTAACTCAAAACCCACACCATGAAAAAGCTCACCCTAATCATCCTGCTCTGCACAGCCTTCCTGTTAGGCTATGGTTTCAGCCGTTTAACCAACCCGGTTAATAACGGTCCGCGGGTGACAGGCATCGGCGGTATATTTTTTAAGGCCAAGGACCCTGCGGCACTCAAAGCCTGGTACAGCAAAAACCTGGGTATCCTCATGACGAGCTATGGTTCAACTTTTGAGTGGCACCAGGGTGTCGACAGCACCAAAAAGGGTTTTACCGCATGGGCACCATTTAAAGAAAACACCAAATACTTTCAGCCCTCTGAAAAGCAGTTTATGATCAATTACCGCGTGGAGGGGCTTGACCAGCTTTTGGCCCAAATGAAAGCGTCCGGCATCCTGCCGGTTGACAGCGTGGATAAGGAGAGCTATGGTAAGTTTGTACACATAATGGACCCGGAAGGCAATAAGATCGAACTATGGGAACCCAATGACGTGGAATATGCCAAAATAGGCAGCATTACTACCAAATAACAGTAATTATCCTAAAAAGGGCAATTATATTTGTAAAACCCACATTACATATTTCCCGTAAAAGTCTATATGCCAATTACATGGACAGACTTTGATGAATGTGTAAATGATCGTATTGCCTATTACCAGCAGCAGTACGACCAGGCAACCCGTATTTATAAAAAACTACTTAAAGAAGGCCGCAACAAACAGCAACAGGTTGTAGATATTTTAACCGTTCAGCAAATGATGGCGGACGAATTGAGCAGACTGCGAAGACTGCTCAACAAATATGCTCTGCAACCTAAAACGGTGATCCTCAATAAATGGCTTACCGATATAAAACCGGACAGACTGAATTAGATCAATCTGCTATCAACCAAAAACGCCCCTCAATTTCATATGAGAGGCGTTTGACCAGACTAACAAACTTTTTTTAACTCAAATCAAACCTATCCAGGTTCATCACTTTGTTCCATGCTGCAACAAAGTCATTTACAAATTTACCTTGCACACCGGCCTCGCCGTATACTTCTGCAATAGCTCTCAGCTCTGCGTGCGAACCAAACACCAGGTCGGCACGGGTTGCAGTCCACTTATATTCCCCCGTTGTGCGATCGCGGCCCTCAAACAGCTCTTTACCTTCATCAGCGGCCTTCCATGCAGTGTTCATGTCGAGCAGGTTTACAAAGAAATCGTTTGTAAGCTGACCGGGACGTTTCGTAAAAATACCATGCGGAGAACCATCATAGTTGGCATTCAGCGCACGCATACCTCCTACCAGCACCGTCATTTCCGGCGCTGTAAGGGTTAATAACTGAGCCTTATCTATCAGGTATTCTTCTGTACGCACGCCACCTCTCTTTTTCCGGTAATTGCGGAAGCCATCAGCAAGTGGTTCCAGGTAATGGAACGAGTCTACATCCGTTTGCTCCAGGGATGCATCTGTACGGCCCGGCGTAAATGGCACACTAATATCATGCCCTGCATCTTTGGCTGCTTTTTCCACAGCGGCACTACCTGCAAGCACGATCAGGTCGGCCAGTGAAACTTTTTTACCAGTTTGAGACTCGTTGAATTGTTTTTGGATGTCTTCCAGCACACCCAACACCTTGTTTAATTGTGCAGGATTATTTGCCTCCCATGTTCTTTGCGGCTCAAGCCGGATGCGGGCACCATTGGCCCCGCCACGTTTATCTCCTCCACGGAAAGTAGAAGCTGAAGCCCAGGCAGTTGCTACCAATTGAGGAACAGTCAAGCCTGAGCCAAGTATTTTAACTTTCAAAGCTGCTATATCACTACTATCTATCAAAGTATGATCTGCTGCTGGGATAGGGTCCTGCCAAATGAGTACTTCAGCCGGAACATCCGCACCCAGGTAGCGCGCACGCGGCCCCATATCACGATGGGTAAGCTTGAACCACGCACGGGCGAAAGCATCCGCAAATTCATCTGGATTTTCATAAAAACGCCTTGAAATCTTTTCATACACAGGATCAAACCTTAATGAAAGATCGGTTGTAAGCATACGGGGCGCATGTTTTTTATTGGGGTCAAATGCATCAGGAATGACATCACCAGCATTTTTGGCCACCCATTGCTGCGCGCCCCCGGGGCTCTTAGTCAATTCCCACTCATAGCTAAATAGATGGTCAAAAAAGTCATTGCTCCACCGGGTAGGTGTTTTTGTCCAGATTACTTCCAGTCCACTGGTAATAGTATCTGCCCCTTTACCGGTACCGTATTTATTGTGCCAACCAAAACCCTGCTGGTCAATATCTACCCCTTCAGGTTCTTTGCCCACATGTTCCGACGAAGCCGCTCCGTGGGTTTTGCCAAAACTATGGCCGCCGGCAATCAGGGCAACGGTTTCTTCGTCATTCATCGCCATACGACCAAAGGTATCTCTAATATCTTTTGCAGCCTTAATAGGATCAGGATTACCATCCGGCCCTTCAGGATTTACATAAATAAGACCCATCTGAACAGCAGCAAGTGGCTTTTCCAGGTTACGCGAGTGTGTATCTCCATCGGCATTATCATCCGATACCAATACGCCTGTGCTTTTTTTCACGCCTTCATCGCCGTGCGCATAACGCAGGTCGCCGCCCAGCCAGGTATTTTCGGCTCCCCAGTATACTGCCTCATCTGCTTCCCACACATCCTCGCGCCCACCTGCAAACCCAAACGTTTTAAAACCCATGGACTCAAGTGCAATGTTACCGGCAAGAATCATCAAATCGGCCCAGGAAATTTTGTTGCCATACTTTTGCTTGATCGGCCACAATAATCTGCGCGCCTTATCCAGGCTCACATTATCCGGCCAGCTGTTAAGCGGTGCAAAACGTTGTTGCCCCTGACCTGCACCACCGCGACCATCGGTTATACGATAAGTACCCGCGCTATGCCAGGCCATACGAATAAATAAACCTCCATAATGACCAAAATCTGCCGGCCACCAGTCTTGCGAATCAGTCATGAGCAGATGAAGATCTTTTTTTACTGCCTCAAGGTCCAGGCTTTTGAATGCTTCTGCATAATTAAAATCTTTATCCATTGGATTGGACGAAGACGAGTGCTGGCGCAGAATACTTAATTTAAGCTGATTAGGCCACCAATCGCGGTTCCGGGTGCCGCCACCGCCAAGATTGTTTTTCATGCTGCCATTATGAAAAGGGCATTTGCTGATATCATTTGACATCACCTCGGAAGGTTTATTGTTTTCCATCTGTTTGAGTTTGATTTAATCAAATTTAAAACACCTTTTTGTATAGAAAAAATCGATAATTTTTATTCGGTCATAGAATTCATCTATGAAAATCCGGTATCAACAACGCTCTGGCGTAAAAAGCCTCCATTTTGTCTCAATTTACCCTGAGTTTTATTATAACGTGTGCTTATTTTTACATTCATGATAAAGTTATTACTGACTTCTTCAGGTATTACCAATAAAAGTATCCATGATTCGCTTGTTCAACTCCTGGGGAAACCCATCAGTGAATCCAGCGCTCTTTTTATTCCAACGGGTGTGTACCCCTTTGTTGGCGGCCCTAATTATGCCTGGTGGCCCATCGCCGGAAAAAAGAAATCGGCTTTGGTTGGACTTGGCTGGAAATCGATAGGCTTACTAGAGATCACCGCCCTTCCCAGCATAAATAAAGACACCTGGATGGCTTCGGTTATGGAAACTGACGCACTACTGGTTTGGGGCGGCGATCCGCTTTACCTGGCCTACTGGTTTGAGCAATCCGGGCTTGCAGCAGTCTTGAGCTCTTTAAACAAAGATCTGGTTTACGTCGGTGTTAGTGCGGGAAGCATGGTAACAAGTACTATTTTCGGTGAGACCTACAGCAGCCCGCGGGCAGGAAGTGGCACACCGCTAACTTCGGAAAATATGCTATTCACTACACCCGAAGGCGAGATAAGCAGGACTTATGTAACTGCTAAGGGCGCAGAGTTGGCCGACTTTGCCATTATACCGCATTTTAACAACCCAGATCATCCAGACGCCTGTGGACTAAATGCAGAACGATGGGCGACAAAGATTCCAACTCCAGTATATGCCATCGACGAACAAACAGCTATCAAGGTAGCGGCTGGTCAAGCCCAGGTTATTTCCGAAGGTGCATGGAAATTGTTCAATATTTAGTAACCTCAAAGCAAAATTTATATTTCAATTGCCAACTTGATAAAATAAAAATAGCCGGATAAATTGTATCCAGCTATTTGGGGCCCTTGCTGGTACAAATCTCGAACTCTTTTATGATAATTGCGGAAAAATGCGCGTCTTTAATGGTCAATGAAACAAAAAAAATATTTTAGTTAGCGCATCTTATTAATAGTCAGCAAACTCATTAACTCTTCCCATAACCCACATAAGCCATACGTTCGCCCATTTCTTTATAGGCTTCGTTAGCCTGTGGCGCCCATGTGCCTAATCCATCTACGTAACGGTTATACATGCAAAACGCAGCGGCGATTAGAACGGTGTCATGTATCTCCTGATCGCGCGCGCCTGCTCCTCTTGCGCGTGCAACATCCTCCGATGTAACTTCCTTACCACTGCGCTGCACCTGGTGAGCAATATGCAATAATGCCTGGAGTTTATCTGATACCTGCGTATTGGGTAATCCGGCCTTTATTTCATCAATAAAGCCAAGATCACACTGTAAATGTGCCGCAGCTGCAGCTGCATGTGAGGTATGACAAAAGTGACAATTATTCCACCATGAAACCGAGGCAGCTATAATCTCACGTTCACCGCTTGTCAGTGACGAGGGGCCGCGAAGCAAGGTCTCGGCTAGTTCAAGCAATGGTTTTGCTGTTTCGGGTCTGTAATTTAATAAGCCTACTATTCCCGGTAGTTCTTCATTCAGTAATTTAATATGAGCCATGATTAAGTTAGATTAAGTTGGTTTAGTTGAATGAGTTGATCAAGTTGATTTAGAATGTAACCACTCAATCAACTTAACCAACCAATCAACTCATTTATTTATAAACGCTGGACTGGTATCCTTCCAAAGCCCTCTGCGGTGCACGATCTACATAGAATTGCCTGTCGGTTGGGGCCCAGGTAGACAGGCCATCCACATAACGGTTGAACATGCAGAAGGCAGCTGCGATCAAAACTGTATCGTGTATCTCTACATCTGACGCACCATTTTCACGCGCTTCTTCAATTTGTTCTGTAGTTACGTTCTTTCCACCTTTCTGAACGCTTGCAGCAATGCTAAGCAAGGCTTTCATTTTGCCGTCAAGTTCCGCTGTTTTAAAGTCTTGTTTGATTCGGTCAATCTGGTCGATATTACATTCCAGGTAGTGGCCTGCTATAGCTCCGTGAACATTCTGACAGAAAAAACAATCGTTCAGGTAGGATACATAAGTGGCGATCAGTTCGCGCTCACCGCGGCTCAATGTGTTATTATCATCACGTAAAAGCGTTTCCGCAAGAAAATTCAAGGGCTTTTCTGTTTCAGGCCGGTACGCCATCAAACCCCTGATGCCGGGTAGGTCATTATTCAGTTCGATATGTGCCATGATTTATTCTTTTAAAGATTTGGTACCAACCTGTATGTCTTTTATAAGCAGCATCGCAATCAGCCCGATCACAAATACCAGTGAAAATATAAAGAGCGAATTACTGTAGCCACCTAAAGTAGTGACCAATATTCCTACACCCAGTACAGCTATCCCCGTAAATATGCGGCCGATGTTAAAACAAAATCCAGTAGCCGATGCCCGGATGGCTGTCGGGAACAGCAATGGAATATAAAGCGAAAGCACTCCCTGGCTGATCCCAAAGAATAACGCCAGCACCGCTATTTCAATATAAACTACACTTGAAAAAGTCGAATTTGTTTTGAACAGGACAAACGACACCAATGAACAAACCACAAATGACAGGATCAGCGACTTCCTCAGCCCAAGCAAGTTTACCACCCAGCCGGAAATGAAGCCCCCCGTTAAACCGCCCATGCCCATGAACATCATGCTGATGCCGCGTTCTTTATTGGCGTCGGTAGTCAACAGACTTTGTATCCAGGTAGGCAGCCACAGAAAGATGGCCCAAAGACCAATCAGCATAGTACCAAATATAACCGAGCCGATAAGCAATGTTTTGAGGTTCGAACTATGGAACAGGCCAACGCTTTGGTTATTATCATGGATATGTTCTTCGTGATCTTTCAGCCATAAACCTGACTCGCTGATCACCCAAAAACCGATAATTGCTACTGCTATTGGAATGATGCCTACCATGAAACCCTGCCGCCAGGAGTTAACCAGGTAATTGATTGCCCCGGCAGAAAAAATACCAACGGGAATAGAAATTGACAGGATACCGGTATACACGGCCCTTGTCTTTTCCGGCCACACCTCAGATATCAACGTAAAGGATATCACAAGTAAGCCTCCTGTACCTACCCCACTTAAAAATCGGCAGACTACTATCTCCCACCATTGGTTTGCCTGACTGATAAGTAGTGTAAATATTCCAAAGCAGGCAATGGATAATAAAAGAGAAATTTTTCTCCCTGCTTTATCTCCAATAAAACCCCAAAGAAATCCGCCTGCGGCCCAACCAAATATGAAGATAGAGTTAATATAGGCACTCATATCGTTAAATTGACTGTCGGTTTGGCTGCCGCGCAATTCTTTAACCACTACCGGCAAATAGACAGACATGAGTGTGGACACCACGCCTGCAAACATATTCCCGGCAAAACAAACTATAAACAGCATAGCCAATTGAGCTGATGTTGTTCTTTTGATAACGGTATCATTAACCAGCATCGTTTCCATATTTCTTACTTTTTTAAATGATCATAACCTTGTGGCAAACGGGTATAGCCGTGATTCACTATTCTGTCAGCCAGCGTATCAAAGTAGGTATCGTTATCAGGCATCGTTGTAGCCATACCATCTACATAGCGATTGTATAAACTAAATAACGCAGCAATCAATACCGTATCATGTATTTCTGCATCGGTGGCGCCTTCGGTTTTTGCCCGGGTTACCATTTCGGGGGTAACCAGTTTGCCGTTTTTTCCGACTGCTGCGCCGATAGTAATCAGGGCCTTCATTTTTTCGCTTACCGGCGTTGACTCTATATCATCCTTCATTTTCTGGGTAGTGGTTTTATCGCCCAAAAGCAGATCGGCTGCAGCCGTGTGGGCCGTGGTACAAAACCGGCATTGATTGCCGTGCGATACAATGGTGGCAATCAGTTCGCGCTCACCTTCGGATAAAGTGGACGGCCCGCGCATCAATATTTGGGTCAGCTCCCGTATAGGCTGACCGGTATCTTTCCGGTACTCCAGTAAACCGGTAATGCCCGGCAAATGAGATTCTAGTTCGATGTGTGGCATAAATTTCTTTAGTTAAATAATTTCTGTTCGGCCAGTTTGGTACCTTCCACGCGGGCCTTTATCTTGGCAAAGGCAGTCTCTCGTTTGGTGGACACATCATCGCAAAATGGCGAAAATCCGCAATCATCTGTTGTGCCCAGTTGCTGTATCGGGATGTATTGCGCTGCTTCTAATATCCTGTCGCAAACTGTTTCTTTAGATTCTACTACCGGGTTAAGTACGTCTATCACGCCGATAAAAGCAGTTTGATTTGGTTTAAGATATTTTTTGATGATCTTCAAAACTTTTACCCTGTCTGGCTCACTGGCCAGCTGCAGGTAAAAGTTGCCCACATGCAAGTTAAAAAGTTCCGGGAGGAAATCAGCATAATCGATGTCGGCACTATGAGTCGAATCGTGATCGCCCCCCGGGCATACATGTACACCAAGTCTTTGTTGGTCCTCTTTGCTGAAACGGTCAAAAACCTGATTGTTCAGGCCGATGAACTGTTTCAGTACACCTCCCGATGGGTCAAGTTTCAATGATAGCCTGCCTTCGGTAAAATCCATTTGAACTTTGTAAGCGCCGTGTTCCAGGCATTGGCGGATGTCTTTTTCACATTCATTCAGCAGATCACTAAAAAAGTCAGATTGGCTGTAACCTGATATACCATCCGGAGGATAAATTAAACTTAATGCTGAAGCTGAAATAACAGCCTGCTTGACAGGTATGTCCGTTTTCTTTTTTGTTGCTTGCAGATATTTTACTGCGTAATTGCCATATCTAAATGGCCCCGAGGTTAACACGGGCAATTGTCGGGCATGTCCATCCTCAAAATTAATGGTAACACCATTTGAGGCCAGGTTGGTTAACCCTTCCAGCGGATAAGTGGCAAAGCTCGATTTAGTTTGTTCGCCATCCGTAATAACCGGCGAGCCTGTTTTTACAAATTCAGTTAAAGTATCGTCAATGGCCTTTTCGTAAAGCACGTTAAAAGGCGCACTATTAGGTTTTCCGGCAAGGGCGTCAATCAGTTCATCCGGCCTTGGGATGCTGCCTATTGGTTCGGTAGGTAATTTCATGGTATTTGTTTTAAGGGGATTAATTTTTTATTCCAAGCTCATTATACTTCTGCTCCAGGAAGCGGTATCCCGCTAACCTGTACTCAGGCGTATGTATGGTAAAATGATCGCCGGGGAAATATTCAAACACAAATCCGGCATCCAGTTTTTTCATCTCGCCATCCAGTAAATGCACGGCATAATTCAGCAGGAAGTTATCCTGGTTTCCGACTGTCACGCGAATTTTCCCTTGCAGATCGGGTTTTACTTGTGCCCAGCTATTCCGCAGGTAAAGAGAGATATCATAATTTTTCCAGTGTTCAAATGTTGTAGGGTCGATCTCCCCGGTCTCATCGTTCCATAGACTACGGGGCGTACCATCCGGGTTTTTGGTGCTGAAAACAAAATTGAACGAATGCATTTGCTCACCGCGATATATTACGTGTTCCATGGAGCACATATTTTTCATGGTGATCCAGGGGAAACGCCCGGCAATGGTGCCTGCTAAGCGCAGCGTACTGTCTTTACCGTAGTATATATTTTTATCGCTATACAGGTTTACTTCCTGGAAACTCCGGAAATCAACCGGGTCAGGTGAGCTAGACCAGCAAGCTGCAAAAACTTTGGGGTAATGTGTTTGCAGCCACAAAACTGTCCAGCCGCCACTGCTGTGCCCGGTTAGCAACCGTGCAGCATTGGTGCGATAGTTTTTCTCGACAAGAGGAATAAGCTCCGTTATCAACGCATCACCCCACGGCCCATTATTGTCACTGTTAGCATAAACACAATGACCACCCGAGCAGTTACCGTCAAGCAGGACACGAATGCAAGCAGTTGTATCCAATGGATCGCTTGGCGCATTCTCACCGGAATAACCATGATAATCGCCACCGTACCCCGCTACCCAATAAAGCACCGGGAATTTGCGGTTAGGCTGATTGTAATACTCCTTTGGTAAAAGCACAGCCGCATCTACTGTAGAAGGACGCTTATAAAATGCTGTCAGCAAGGCTGAAGGTATTTTCAATTCCTTTACAAATTGTGTTTCTTTAAAAGACTGTCCTTTAATCACCTCGGTGCAAGTAATGTCAAAGGTTTTTGCTATGTCTTTGGTAATCTTAACCACAATAGCATTATTGAACAAATTGCCCGCACTTTTGGCTATAGAACGCCCGCCTTCATTTTTATCCCAAACCACCTGTGCATAATAGGTACCTCTTTCAATGTCAGAAAGTGCTGTCGGGTAAGAAACTGCCTTATCATCAAATACTACCTTTTGCCCAGGTTTTATATTCTTCACGTCGATGGAAAAGCATGGAAAGCTATGCACGCCCACCATATCGTCCTTAGGGCTTTTGGCATCTTTCGACAGGTATAAAAATACTTTACCTGAAAAATCCTGGGTGGATGTTGCGGACGTATAGCTGGTCGTAAATCTCTGGCCCATGGCCTGCAGGGAGGCAATGGACGCAGAAAATAGTACTAGAGTTTTTATGATTGTTTTCATAACGCTTTTATTGTTCGGTTACCGGTAATGGGAATTTCGTCCAAACCTCGTCGCCAGTTCTATCTATTGGCAGGGTATTTAATAAGTTATACCGGCGCAGATCGATCCAGCGGTGGCCCTCCAAGAACAACGAGTACCTTCTCTCATATAATAATTCGGCGATCAACGCTGCCTGATTTACTGCGCCGCCGTAATTACCCAATCCATGACCATTTCTGATAGTGTTTAGTGCATTTACAGCTTCTGTGAAATGGTTAAGTTGAATATTGGCCTCAGCGTAGATCAGTATCAGTTCTTCGTTTCTTATAATCCCAACTGGTGCAGTGCTGGTTGTATACAGCCACACATCGCGGTCGCTGCTAAGCCCGCTCAGCGATGCAAGTGAGCCACGGATTGATGTTTTATTAATACGGTCGTCCCCGCTTAGTATGTCGGCTTTATAAGAAGGATGCGCTACCCTTATCTCACCGTTTTGATTTTGCGGGATGAAAACCGGGTTCAGCTGGTCGCCTGAGCCTGTTCCAAAAACATGATAAACCCCGGTATTAAAGCTACCACTCAAATTTAAGAATGAGGCATTAGCATCATCCAGGGCAGTTTGCCAGTTGGATTGATATAAGCTTACCCTTGCAGCCAGCGCGCGGTTAAATTTGGTTAACCCAGCAGCGTCATCCAATCCCGTAAAACCTGCCAGCTGAAAAGATATGCTGGCAGTACTGAGGTCAGTTTTAGCTGAATCAAGTAATGCAGTAATAGCTGCCAATCCATCGGTATAGTTAACAAAAGGTCCCAAATGGGCAGGGTCGGCAACATTCACACGGATACCATTATCATAAGTAAGGTTAAGATTAAGCAAAAGCTGATAGGCTTTTATGGTTCGTGCAAAGCCGGTGTAGCCTGCTTTTTGTGTGGCACTTATCAGTGTAGAATTATTTGCAGCCTGTATCAGTGTATTGCAGTTTTTCACTACTCTGTAGCGCGAGGCCCATGGAAAGGTGATATAAAAATTGGCCCCTTGCAACGTAGCACCATTAGCGCCCAGCAGGTCCAGAACGTAACGTGGCTCCGAGTTAGAGAAACGATAGGTTTCACGACCGATAATACTCACATCATCCAGGTAAAAACTAAGTGAATTTCTCATACCAGACTCGGTGCCGCTTACCAGGTTATTTAATTGCGCCTGCGATGCATTTTTGGTCAGGTCTTCAATGGTTTCTCCATTCAGATCGCCGTAGTCTTTTTTACATGAGCCAAAAAGAAGAAGCGAGACAGAGAATAATGTTATGTAGATTTTAATATTTCGTTGCATGGTCATCGTTTTAAGGATTAGAAATTAAGTGAAACGTGCAGGGCGGCTTGCTTGCTTGAAGGATACGGATCAATATCTATACCCTGTGAAAAGCCGGTACCAAAATTGGAGACTTCAGGATCATAACCCCTGTATTTGGTTACTGTAATATAGTTGTGCAGTGACACACCCACATTTACCGATTTGATATAAGAAACCGGCATTTTTCGGATGGTGTAATACAGCCCGATTTCCCTGAAACGCAGATAAGAGGAGTTTTCAACTGTTTGGTGTGCATCCGATCCGATTTTCATTAACTCCGTAACCCCATAAGGCAGGCCCGATGGCGTTTTTTTATCATAATCGGCGCTGGTACTGCCAAATACGTTTTCAAGATAGGTTACGTTCACATTCTGACCGCCGTATTTCCAATGTACCAGGAAACGAAGGCTCCAATCCTTAAAGAATGTGATCTCGTTATAGGTGCTCATTTGGAAACGAGGCTCAGTATTACCCAGCGCACCAACACCCTGTCCGTTCAGACCAATGATCTGTGAAGCTGACTTTCCTTGCTGTATCTGAAATTCTCCTAGCAATACACCGCCAACCGAGCCCAATTGAACCGGAGGAACAATCAGTTTAGTGACATTTGAACGGTTGAGCCAAAAATTTACTGAAGTATTCCAAACGATATTATTCGCTTCTACCGGCCTGGCGTTCATGCCCAATTCTATGCCATGATTGGTCAGGTTACCGGCATTGATCCATTGCTGCGCAAAGCCCGATGAAGGTGGAGGTGTCGTCAATAACAGGAAGTCGTTAATATCCTTAGCATAATAGGTCAGTTCAAAACCCAGGCGCCCTTTTAATAGGCTAAAATCGATACCAGTTTCAAATTCATTTTGCTTCTCCGGTTTGATATCCGCTTTGCCTGCCACAGTGTTTACAAGCAATCCAGGGAAGCCGGAAATGTTAGATACGCCAAACGCAGTGAATTTACTGCCATAAGCGGGTACATTGTTTGCCTGCCCGTAAGCTGCCCTTAACTTGATACTCTCGAAAAGGCCCTGTTTAATCAGGCCCATATCTGTTAAGTTCCAGGAGATGCCGCCTTTAGGATACAGGTAATATTTAGATATGTCGCCATTGTTGCTTGAACGGTCGAAACGCAAACCACCGGTCAGGGTGATCGAATTTAGAATAGTGGCTTCTTCCTGAATGAAAATCCCGCTGTTCAAGTATTTGGTGCGGATTTGCGTGGCATTTAATGATCCGGCCTGATCTACATTTGACTGACCTGAGATCACCTGGCTGGCTACATTCAGCAGGTTGTTGTAATTGCCTGTTTCCTGGGTGACACCTGCCGAAGTATTCAGTAACAATTTACTGGATGGCGACCAGGTATTTACTAAAGAGAAAATGTAGTTGGTGTTCAGGTTCTTGGTAAAGCCTTGTATAGATTGTCCTTTATTTACAGCCTCAAACTGCAATATGCTCGGCATCAAAACATTGGTTTCCAAGTTGTAAAAATCGAAGCCACCACGACCGATGAATTTGGTATTGCTTTTATCACTTTTTTGCAAGTTGATCTCCAGGTTGCCGCCCATAATGAACCGGTTAACACCTTCATTATTTTTCATCAAAGCTATGGTCTGCAAAGGGTTGGAAGCACCAAACGGGTTATTCGGATAATTTCCTGCTGCGTCAGGATGCAGCTGCGCAAAATCAGGAGTTGATGAAAGCGCTATCCCTATACTTGTCCCGGAGTTGTCGTTACCGAAAATGCCCCTGTCGGCTGATGAGTTGATATAATTAGTGGTTACCCCAAATTTTATGTCATCGGTAAGTTTATGATCGAGATTGAGTCGAACATTGGTATTCTCATAGCCGGTTTTCTGTACAATTCCTCCATCATTTTCATGGCTCGCTGAAAAATAGAATCCTGTTTTTTCGGTTCCACCGCTCATACTCACATAGGTATTGCTGGTAAAAGGTTTATGATCGTAAACTTCTTTTTCATAATCGTATATCTGCCCTTTAGATTGAGCAGCCTGGAATTGATTTACCAACGCTACTGATGTTGCTGAGTCGCGGGCCAGTGACGCTGCTGTTTCGGCAGTAAACTGGCGCACACCCATAAGTTTAATCGGACTTGAAAAACCAATATCCTGTGATATACTCACATTGGTTTTACCTTGTTTGCCCTTTTTGGTGGTAATGATCACCACGCCGCCTGCCGCCTTTGAACCATAGATTGCTGCAGCAGATGCGCCTTTCAGTATTTCAATGTTCTCAATATCTTCGGGCCTGAGGTCAGCTATACGGCTTGATGGGTTATCCTGCGTGGAGGTTGGGCCCACGCTGCCCGCTTGCGTTACTGCATTTAACCCGCCGGATGTTGCTGAGTTATCCAGATAAACCCCATCTACAACATACAATGGCTGGGTATTGCCGTAAACCGACGTAACCCCACGTAATTTTATAGAAATACCACCGCCTGGTGCGCCGGAGTTGGCGTTGATGTTCGCCCCAGATATCTTCCCTTGAAGGGCTGCGTCGAATGTTTGTGCAGGCGCTACGCCATTTAACTCTTTTGCACCGATCGCTTCAACAGCATTGGCAAGGTTCTTTCTTTTTACTGAAGTGGCCAAACCTGTTACCACTACTTCATCAAGGCGCGATACGTCTTCCTGTAGTTTGATATTAAAGTTTGTACTTCCGGCTGTGTTAACATTTTGTGTTTTATAACCGATGATACTCACTATCAATACCGCATTGTTGGATACGCTGATGGAGAACTTTCCATTGGCATCAGTCGTGGTCGCTTGCGTAGTGCTTTTTACCGAAATGGTAGCGCCTGGTATCGGCGTATTATTCGCTGCTGTAACCGTTCCTGTGATTGTCCGGTTTTGGGCGAATAGTGAAAATGGAAATATGACCATGAATAGCCATATCAGTAAGCGATGTAAATTCTTTCTCATTGTGATTTGGGTTGAATGAATAGTTTATATTTTAGTTCATATCTCTTGCTTGTCGGCTAGGGGTTGCTTGTTTGTGAAAACGTGGTTCCCATAACCATTTTCAGCGATCTGCCTTGCTCTCAGGGGATAAGAAGACAAATCCGCCGGCGTATTGGAAGCTAATCCATCGACATAGCGGTTGAACATGCAAAAAGCAGCCGTAATCAATACGGTGTCATGGATATCCTTATCGGTTGCTCCGTGTAGTTTAGCTGTTTCCACCTGCTCGGTTGTAACCAGTTTACCGCCTTTCTGGGCGCTGCCGGCGATACGCAGTAAGGCTTTCATTTTATCCGATATCGGAGCTTGATCCAGGTCTTTGATCACCTCGTTTACCAACTGATTATTATCATTGAGGTAACAAGTAACAATTGCACCATGTGAATGCTGACAGTAAAAGCAATCATTTAAATGGGATACATAGGTTGCTATCAACTCTCTTTCGGCCATGGTAAGACCTTCATTAGTTCTTAAAAGCAGGTTTGCCAGTACACCCATAGGTTCGGCAGTTTCCGGACTAAAGGCCATTAATGACCGTATTCCCGGTAAATCTTCATTTACGTTAATATGTGGCATCGTTAAAAAATTTTAATGGATAATGGATTGATCTGGCATAATTTGTCGATCATCCAGTATTACAATCGCCTTAATATGATCTGTCGATACCAATGGGCACCACAATCATAAAAGGCTCAATAAGTTTAGATTTCCCGGATCTAGAAATTGCATTGAGCTTCGCATAAATGCGGCATATTCAGATATGTATAAAACATATCCAACAACAATATATGCTAGAGCAATACTGTAAAAAAACGAACCAGGAAAACGGAATTAAGCTTCGGGCGGCCGGGCGCCAACTTCGAGTGTGGGTTTCAGGACACCGGCGGAGATAAAGCTATAATTTAGCTTCTTAATTGTCACTCCCGGTGAGTTAGTATAGATAAATGTAAGGTATTCACTTTCGTTTAAACTCTTTTTGGTCAATGGGTTATTAGAGTGCTTGGTGTTAGAGGTCGGCAAATCATTGACCAGCTTTCCATATAGCACATTGGCTTTAACCAGTTTGGTTAGCTCGGGGTTAGGAACTACGCGGAGATATAGCGTATCACGTGTTATTTTGATTTCGGCATAATCATACCTTGCGCCCTTAACTTCAACCTGACCACTGATGGCCTGGTATCCGTCCCAGTCCTGCTGCGTAGGCATGTCGACAGGTATTTTAACCTCCACCAGGTCTGAATGTTGGTAATGATTGTTGTTGATTTTGTCGAAAACCTTAACATCAGACCGATACATCATGTATTGAAAAAACAAGTCATACCCACCTGAATTAAACAGTATGGCAGCAAGCATCAATATGCCGAATAGTTTTTTCAATTAAAAAGGTAACATTGGTTCAAACTAAAGGTATTTGAAATATTTTAAAATACAAATATTGTTAAAGAAATAATTCTAATAACTACGCTTGATATTGAGTGGTTATTGGAATTATAAAACAAAAAACGCCCTTCATTTTTATGAAAGGCATTTTGGGTCGAATGCAATACGAATATCGAACAAGCTTGTCGCTGATTTAAAGCGAATTGCGGATTTAGACAATCGGCTGAAAGAGTTTAATTCTTTTCATAAGGACAATGAACACTAGTCATTTTTTAGAATATTGGAATCAACGTGGAACTTTAAAACACCAACTCAACCCCACTATTCAATCCCTCATCATACTTTTCTTTATTGAATTTGTAGAGATAAGGTGGCCGATGGCCACTAATTTGTCTCTTCTCATTCAGTTTAGTAATTATGCCTGTAGCTAACAGTTTTTTCGTGAAATTCCTGTCATCAAGTGATTTAGCCAGAATTGTTTCGTAAAGACTGTGTATCTCCGGTAAAGTGAACTTTTCTTCCAGCAATTCATAACCTATCGGATAGTGTGCAATATGCAGACGAAGCGCTTTCAATGCTTCTTTTATAATTAGTTCATGATCGAACATCATTGGTGGTAACTCGTTCACGGGCCACCACTGGCAGTCCGCTTCGAACTCAGCTTTCTCGACTCTCACCTTGGAGAACTCGGTGAGCGTATAAAACGCGACTGAAACGAAATAATCAAATATCCAGGAATCTTCAGGTATTTCATAACCTGTCACCTCAGCGATATGTTTTGCGGTAAAACCACTATCAAGTACGCGTTGGGGATTACCAAATGATCGAAACTGCTGGAAGAACAAACCGGTCAAGCGAGTTCGCGTGAAAGCCACCCTGGCTGCCGCTTCTTCGATTGATTCAGTTCTTTTTATATAGCCACCAGTCACAGTCCATTTATCTACGGTAAAAGGCTGTTGCAGCAAAACCTTAAGTTCCTTCTCATGATAGCCGAATATCACGTTGTCCACAGCAACATTTAAAAGGAATTTTCCTGAGTCGTTCAAGATATCATCAGCCATGTCACTCTCTTTAGTTTTAAATAATCCTTGTTGATAATGAAAAAAGATCCGGGCAAATATACGATTTTAATCTTTTCGTAAAAAATACGGATTGAAATTTGGAATTAACTTTTCTTTTTCTATACCTTTACGTAAAATATACGAAAAGGTGTTATGAAAACTCTTCTCCAAATAATGTTATCAGCTTGTTTATTTATGCTGACATCCTTCTCGATTTGTCAGGCTCAGGATTCGAGGGCAATATCATTCGACAAAAACTGGCGCTACCGCAAAGACACGGTAACCGGTGCAGAACAACCGCAATATTCAGATAAAGGTTGGAGACTGCTAAATCTGCCGCACGACTGGAGCATTGAAGATCTGCCAAACCAGAAGGAAGGAGAAGTTCAGGGACCTTTTACCAAAGCGTCCGTGGGCAAAGCCGCAACAGGATTTACCGAAGGGGGTATCGGCTGGTATCGTAAAACGTTTACGCTTGATAAGGCCTTTATAGGGAAAAAAACTTATATACTGTTTGACGGTGTTTACATGGATGCCGATGTGTGGATAAACGGTCACCACCTGGGTAATCACCCCTACGGCTATACTTCGTTCTCTTATGACCTGACTACCTTTCTGAATCCGACTGGTAAACCGAATGTAATAGCTGTGCGCGCAAAAAATATTGGCAAGAACAGCCGCTGGTATTCGGGCTCCGGTATTTACCGCCATGTGTGGCTGCTCCCTATTAACCCGGTTCATATCAAATTGTGGGGCAATTATATCACCACACCCGATGCCTCAAAAGAAAAGGCGACGGTAATCGTCCAAACTTCCGTAGATAACAAGTCGGCAAAACAGCAGGCAATTAATGTAAAAATAGATCTGCTTGATCCTTTAGGCCAGGTAGTAGCTTCTCAAAAGCAGCCGCTGACTGTACCAGCCGATAGCAGTGCTGACCTGTCGCAAAAATTGACCCTCACCAGTCCAAAATTATGGGGATTAAACAACCCGGTGTTATATAAGGCCAAGGTAACCCTGACCGTGGGCAACAAAACAATCGACCAGACGGTTACGCCATTTGGCATCCGCAGTCTGCAGTTCGATGGGCAAAAAGGCCTTTTGCTCAATGGGCAAGTTGTAAAACTGAAAGGCGGTTGCATCCATCATGATCTTGGGCCGTTAGGAGCTGCCAGTATCGACCGGGCTGAAGAACGAAAAGTGGAGTTGATCAAAAAGGCCGGATACAATGCACTTCGTACAAGCCATAACCCTCCCTCGCCGGCATTGCTAAGTGCATGTGACAGGTTGGGGATGCTGGTTTTGGATGAAGCTTTTGATATGTGGGAGAAAGCGAAAAATGCGCAGGACTATCACCTTTATTTTAAGGAATGGTCGCAGCGCGACCTGGAATCGATAATACTGAGAGACCGAAATCATCCGTCCGTGATCATGTGGAGCATCGGAAACGAAATTTTTGAAGCGCCTGACTCGTCAGGTTATCGCATTGCCAAACGCCTGTCGGACGAGATCCGGAAGTTGGATCCTACCCGCCCGGTTACAGATGCCATTGTTTTTTTGCCTGGTTATACCCAAAAGCCCTGGGCAGCCTATGAACCGCATGTGGCAAATCTTGATATCGACGGTTACAATTACTTCCTGGATCGATCAGCTTATTTTCAGCGGGATAGCGCAACGCTTCATCGTTTCGAAACAGAGCGGGTCAAGCATCCCGGCAAGCTGTATACTTCGACCGAATATTTGCCTGGTTCGGCGCTGGAAAACTGGGACGAAACCGAAAAATACCCCTGGTTCCTCGGCGGTTTTTGCTGGACCGCGATGGATTACATCGGGGAAGCCGGGATAGGTAAATCGATATTGGTACCCGAGTCACAAAAACTACCAAAGGGGATTGCGGCAATGGGACTATTTTACCGAAATAACTGGCCAGTGTATAATGCTTATTGCGGTGATCTTGACCTCATCGGTGACCGTAAGGCAGAATCATATTATAAAAGTGTAGTTTGGCGAAATAGTCCGGTTGAAATGCTGGTGCATCGTCCAATTCCTGACGGCCAGAAGGAAGTGATAGCGACCTGGGGAATGCCCGATGAACTCAAATCATGGACCTGGCCGGGGCAAGAGGGGAAAAAATTGCAGGTAGATGTTTACACCAGGAGTAAAACGGTAAAGCTTGAATTAAACGGAAAAGTCATTGCAGAGCAGACAATTCCTGAAGAATCGATCACCGCCACTTTTCAAATCGAATATCAACCAGGAATATTAGTAGCAAAAACGTTTGACAACGGTAAAAAAACGGGGTCAACTGTTTTGTCAACTACTGGCAAGCCAGTTGGCTTACGACTTATTGCCGATCGCAAAAATATAAACGCCGATCCGAATGATCTTTCTTTTGTCAGTGTAGAAGTTATCGACAGCAAAGGGGATGTGGTGCCTTCGGCTGACGGGCTGGAAATCAATTTCAAACTAACCGGCAATGCAACCATCGCCGCCGTCGGGAATGGCAATCCTTCGGATATGTCCAGCTTTCAGCAGCATCATAAACAAGTTTACCAGGGCAAAGCGCAAGCTATCGTAAGGCCAACTGGCGGTAAAGGAACTGCAATATTAACGGCTTCGGCTAAAGGATTGCAAGGAAGTTCTATACAACTACAGATCAAATAACACTATAGAGAAATAATTAATAAATCATTAAACAATAAAGAATCATGAAAAAGCTAAGCTTAATTTTTACAGTAGTTATAGGCCTGTTACTTTCTTCAAATGTAAAGGCCCAAACCAAACCTGATTATTATCCTGGAAAATGGAATGTACTCATCATGGGCACACCCAACGGAGATTCTAAAATGACTTTCGTACTGGAAAGAAAAGATGGCAAATTAGCAGGCGCTGTGCAGGATTCAACAGGTAAGGAATTAACTAAAATTACTTCTGTAGAAGAGAAAGATAAAACCATAACTGCGGCTTTCACTATCCAGAGTTATGACGTTACACTAACGCTTGACCCGGTAGATGACGACCACGTTAAGGGCAGCCTGATGGGTATGTTTGATGCAAAGGGTGTTCGGATCAAAGACGGCAAATAGCCCAAAAAACAAAGACAATGAAGTTTCGCCTAATGATCATCACTGCGTTTTTTTATATAATAAATGCATACGCACAAAATGGGAACGACCCAAATACCTTTGCAAATCCGTTGAACCTAAGTTACAGGTTTCAATTGCAGAAACCTTCCCGTCGTGAAGCAGCTGATCCGGCGCTTATCTTGTTTAAAAATAAATACTACCTGTTCGCATCAAAATCAGGAGGATACTGGTCATCTGATAATTTGGTCAGTTGGAATTTTATCACCACAAAAGACCTTCCGCTGGAAGATTACGCGCCTGCCGCAGTTGCAATGGGTGACTCGGTTTATTTTATGGGCCTGAACAAGTGTATTTACAGTTCAGCTGACCTCTCTAACGGGAACTGGCACGTTGCCAAAAAAGATTTCCCGGTGAATGCTGGTGACCCTGATCTTTTCCTGGATGATGACGGACGTCTTTATCTGTATTTTGGGTTGTCGAATACGAAGCCTATTTCAGGTGTTGAGCTTGACCGGAGGACGCTTAATCCAATCGGTCAGCCAACAGAATTATTTAATACCAATAGTAATGATTTTGGATGGGAGCGTCCGGGTGATTACAATACCTTAAAAAGAAGACCTTTTTTAGAAGGCTCGTGGATGACCAAGCATAATGGCAAATACTATTTGCAATATTCCGTACCGGGCACAGAGTTTAAAAGTTATGCTGATGGAATGTATATTGCTGATTCTCCCCTGGGGCCGTTTACTGTAGCTGATAATAACCCATTTTCCTATAAGCCGGAAGGCTTTGTTGACGGGGCCGGTCATAGCAGCACTTTCCAAGATAAATATGGCAACTTCTGGCATATTGTCACAATGACCATTTCCATTAAGCATCCGTTTGAACGGAGACTTGGGCTTTTCCCTGCATTTTTTGATAAAGATGGTATGTTTTACACCTATACCGGGTTTGGTGACTTTCCGCATATAGTTCCGCAAAAACTAATGAAAGGTCCCGGGGATTATCAGCCGTCAGGTATGCTTCTTTCTTACAACAAACCGGTTGAGGTGTCCTCGGAATTGCCCAATCATCCGAAAGAGAACGCAACATCAGAAAACATTAGAAAATACTGGAGCGCACAAACAGGGAATAAAGGCGAATGGATCATAGTCGATCTGCAAGATCGGTGTAAAGTGAATGCTGTTCAAATCAACTTTGCCGAGGAAGGTACACAACTGCTGGGAAGATCGGATTCGATCTATTATCAATACTTACTGGAATACTCGAATGATAAAAAAACATGGAAGAAGATCGTAGATAAAACAACAAATAAAACAGACGTCCCGCATGACTTTCTTCAACTGCCAAGCCCTGTTTCGGCACGATATATCCGACTAACCAATTATCATATCCCGGATGGAAAATTCGCGATTTCGGGTTTGCGTGTTTTCGGAAAAGGCAACGGTAAGGCTCCTCAACCTGTAGCATCCTTTACAGCAAAACGTGATTCAAGTGATGCCCGTGATGTGAAATTATCCTGGCGAAAAAGCTCCAATGCAATCGGGTATAATATTCGCTTCGGCACAAAGCCGAATAAACTCTACGAAAACTACCAGGTGTTTAATACTGACACATTAAGCATCCATAGTCTGAACAGGCTTAAGGTGTATTATTTCGCAATAGATGCCTTCAACGAAAACGGAATTACAAAGGGAAAAACGATTTTAAAAAAATGAACACAATGACACTTTCAAAAAAAATATCATCAGGCCTCCTGTTGCTTTTAGGTATCACAAGCATTTCTTTTTCGGCTCGGAGCCAGCAAACAAAGGGTTTGCCTCAATTAGGGAAAGCGCCCGTAAAAGAAGTTATAGCTGCTATGACCCTGGAGGAAAAAGCTTCTCTGGTCGTTGGTGGCGGACTAAATATTCCCCCTGCTATGAGGAAAAATAAAATGTTCGCAAGCATGGTTGCACAGCCAGGTACTTTAGCAGCAAATACGGTTAATCCTGTTGCAGGCACGGCTGGAAACACAGTTGCGATACCACGGCTGGGCATACCCTGTATCGTGGTAAACGATGGCCCGGCAGGCTTACGCATGATAGGAGGCTTTGGGGGACAGAAGTATGAATGCACAGCGTTCCCGGTAGGTACCCTGTTAGCATCCAGTTGGGATAAAGATCTGATTTTTAAAACCGGGCAGGCGTATGGCAATGATGTATTGGAATACGGGGTCGATATATTGCTCGCACCCGGTATGAACATACAGCGTAACCCTTTATGCGGTAGAAATTTTGAGTATTATTCCGAAGACCCATTGTTATCAGGCACGATTGCTGCCGCCATGGTAAACGGTATTCAGTCGCAGGGTGTAGGCGTATCAATAAAACATTTTGCCGCAAATAACCAGGAGACTGACCGGCAAGCCGTAAATACGATTGTAAGCCGACGGGCTCTTCGCGAGATATATCTCGAAGGTTTTAGGGTCGCATCCAGGGAGTCACACCCATGGACCGTCATGTCCTCCTACAATTTACTAAACGGAAAATACACATCCGAAAACTACGATTTGCTGACTACTGTATTAAGAAAAGAGTGGGGCTATAACGGGCTTGTGATGAGCGATTGGGGTGCTGGAAAAGATGCTGTTGCACAGATGAAAGCAGGGAATGATCTGTTAATGCCCGGCCCTAATCAGGTTAATACCATTATGCAGGCAGTAAAGAATGGTACCCTGGATAAAAAAGTGTTAGACAGAAATGTAGAAGATATCCTTAACCTTATTGTTAAGACTCCGCGTTTCAAAAACTATAAGTACTCAAATAAGCCTAATTCCATAGCGAATGCGGCAATGTCACGAAAGGCAGCCACCGAGGGAATGATATTATTAAAAAACACCGATAGTGCACTTCCATTTTCGGAAAAAATAAAAAGCGTTGCCCTGTTTGGAAATACTTCATACCAGGCGTACATAGGAGGTTCGGGTAGTGGTTATGTGGCAGTAGCCTATTCGGTAAATTTAATTGATGGCTTGAAAAATGCGGGTTATACGACCGACGAATCCCTGCAAGAAAAATACAAAACCTTCATGACCGAAAAAGCGCCCAAAGGCGGCGATATGATCGCCAACATAATGGGTGGCAAGAAACGAGCGCCTGAAATGGCTATAGCCGATTCGCTGGCTGAAAAAATGGCTGAAAAATATGATATAGGAATTTTCACGATCGGACGGAACTCGGGCGAAGGCGAAGACAGAAAAGTGGATAACGATTTTAATCTTTCAGCGACTGAAACGGCTTCAATGAACACTATTTGCAAGGCGTTTCATGCCAAAGGGAAGAAGGTTGTTGTGGTACTTAATATCGGCGGGGTTATCGAAACGGCAAGCTGGAGAAGCAATCCTGACGCCATATTGCTCGCCTGGCAGCCAGGCCTTGAAGCAGGAAACGCTATAACAGATTTACTCAGTGGGAAAGTAAATCCTTCCGGTAAACTGGCGCAAACCTTCCCTGTATCTTATGCCGATGTTCCTTCTGTAAAGAACTTTCCCGGTATAGAAATAAAAGGTGATTCTACCATAAAAAGAGAGGTGGTTTATGAAGAAGGTATTTATGTAGGTTATCGTTATTACAACACTTTTGGCGTAAAAACTGCCTATCCGTTTGGATATGGTTTAAGCTACACCAAATTTGCATTCAGTGACATAAAGCTAAGTTCAACTACATTCGTTAAGAAACTTACCGCCACCGTAACCATCACCAATACCGGCAAGGTCGCTGGGAAGGAGGTTGCAGAACTTTACCTAACAGCTCCGAAAGGACAATTGGATAAGCCATCGGCGGTACTTAAAGGATTTGCAAAAACACGATTACTGAAACCGGGCGAATCCCAAACGCTAACTTTTGCGATAAGTGCAAGGGACCTGGCTTCGTTCAATACTGGTCAATCGGCGTGGATTGCAGATGCGGGACAATATCAGGTAAAGGTTGGTTCATCGAGTGAGGACATAAAATTGACGCGACCATTTATACTGGCTAAAACGTTGGTAGTCGAAAAGGTCAACAAAGCTTTATGGTCACCGACGGCCATTGCTGAACTTAAGAGAAAAAACCAAAAATAAGGGTATGAAAGCTGAAAATAAAACAATTTTGGTTACAGGTGGTGGCAGCGGTATGGGCCGAGAGTTGGTGCTGAACCTGCTCACAAAAGGAGCAAAGGTAGCAGCGATAGACATCAATGAAAAGTCTTTGCAGGAAACCGCGGTATTGGCAGGCGACAGGAATGTAAATTTAAGCTTGTTTGTGACCGATATTACCGATAAACCGGCGGTGGAAGGCTTGTTGGATAAAATGATCAGCAAGTTCGGTGCAGTCGATGGCATTATCAACAACGCAGGTATTATTCAGCCATTTATAAAAGTAAATGACCTGAGTTACGAGGTGATTGAACGGGTAATGAATATTAACTTCTACGGTACACTTTATTTGATTAAGACTTTTCTGCCACACCTGCTTACCAGGCCCGAAGCGCATATTGTTGACATATCCAGTATGGGCGGATTTTTACCCGTGCCAGGGCAAACCATATACGGCGCGTCGAAGGCGGCAGTAAAGTTGCTGACTGAAGGACTTCATTCTGAATTATCCGGCACGAATGTGAGAGTGACGGTAGTTTTTCCAGGCGGCGTCCGCACCAATATCATGTCCAACTCCGGCCTTGCCGACCGGATGTCTTCTTCAACAGAAGGTGCTCAAAAGATATTGCCTGCCGAAAAGGCCGCAGCGCTGATTATTGACGGGATGGAGCAAAACAGTTACCGTGTCTTAGTGGGCAAGGATGCCAAAATGTTGGATCTGCTTTATCGCCTGAATCCGGCGTACGCTGCCGGGCTGATTGCCAAAAAAATGGGCGCATTGCTTTCGCCGAAATAAGATTATTGGCAATATCGCCGGTAGATGAAAAGTGCGTGTGAATGACCTGATTGGACCTATAATTAACAGGATATAAAATTGTAAGTTTATGTATCATTAGTGGACAATTCAATAAAAATTGCAAATGGTTAAACCGATAAAAGAAACTGCTCATAAAAAAAATGCTACTATCACCTGCAAGAATTGCGGTAACAAAGTATCTGACAATTTTTGTAGTAGCTGTGGACAACGGGCAGACACCCACAAACTGACCATGCATTTTATTTTGCATGATCTGCAACATGGACTGATTCATTTTGATAAAGGAGTTTTGTACACAACCAAGCAACTTTTGACAAGACCCGGTCACACTATCCGCGAGTTTTTGGAAGGAAAAAGAGCCAGGCATTTCCAGCCTTTGTCCTTTGTCATTGTGCTTGCCACTTTTTATGGATTACTCTGGCATTACTTAATTTTCGACCATCTTCACGCGAGTCTAATTGAGCCCAAGGACGACATAACCGGAGCTTCCGGGAAAATCGTTACCTGGATAACTGAGCATTTTGCTTTTGACGGGCTAATCCTGATCATAACTAGCACCTTGGTTTCCTATTTCATTTTTAAAAAACGGAAATATAATCTTGCAGAACACCTCGTTTTGAATACATACTTAATGGGATTGTTTTTAATTGTTAGCCTACTCGTTTTCCCCATTGTTTATATTTTCGGTAACGCAGCAACTCTGCAATATGGCATAGTTCAACAAGGTTTTCTACTCGTTTTAATGTGCTGGTGTTATGCCCAATTCTTCAATAAAAGTTCGAAGGGCAAAATTATCAGCCTCGCTTTTATTGCCTTTTTGATTACTTCGCTTCTAAACTCGGCTATTGGATATTTTGCAAGTTGGATAGTAAGGCAATTCTAGGAAGGGATATCCCTTATTAATGAATTCATACGCGTAGTCTAATTGTCTTGGCGTTTTACATTCAAAAGTCCAGCACAGCATCAATCGCTTCATCAGCTTTTTTAAATGAGAAATTGGATTGATATTTCATTGTCGTCAATACACTTTCATGCCTATACATTTTTGTAATACTTTAGGGTGTATCTCTTTTTCTTCAGCCCGTTGCGCGAAGGAATGCCTGACTTTATGTTGAGAAGCATTTTTGGTACTCCCTATCCACTTCATGATTTTTACCATCGCATCGTTTAGGTATTTTACAATATGGTCGTGTTCTCCTCACGAATCTTTCTTCGTTACCCTCATAGCGATCAATTTGATGGGAAAACCTGGCTAAGTATATACAAGGATCCGCCAATGAGTCCAATGTTAACTATTACAGTAATTAAATAGGCGAAAAAAGATAGAAAAAAGTGACTAACATTTTTCCCGGGGCCAATATAAACTGTATAAGCCCAAACAGAAAAAAGTGCAGGAATAGAAAGATCAGCCGCAAATTCCAAACCTGCTATACTTTTGTCATTGACAAAATATAAAAAGGGTAACAGTGCAAGTCGCGCGATAATCCTCACCCCACTGAGGTAGGAATTGATTACCAAATGCTCCAAATAAGTGATTCGATAAAATTTAAAAATCCGGAAATAAATAAGTGATGTCAATGGTAAGGTCGCCAATAAAACAATCAGGTAATGTTCATTCGCCCAATGGTTCAAAATAGAGACTGCAATATTTACACTATGATTTGGACTTTTGTAGTTAATAAAATTAGCTTCTTTAAAATAATGTGAGGCATAAGCATAAAGTCCAGAGATTATAATTATGAAGGCGAACGGTTTAAAATGCCTGACACGCTCGCCTCTTATATAGTTTTTCAAAAACCTGCCCGGGTTAATGAGGAGCTTGCCAAGAGTAAAAAAAAAGCCCCTGTCAACGTGCAGGATCCCATGTTGCAACTCGTGCAAAATGAAGTGGCTATCTAATTTTCCAACCTTAGCATCCTGCCCGCAATTATTGCAGAAGTTTCCGTTAAATTCAAAGCCACAGTTCTTGCATTTCATGCTTTTATTTATTTTGAGTCTGGCAACGATAAACCGACTACATCACTTTGGAAGAATAGTTACTATTACTCGTTTATAACGGGTAAGGCTTGGTGTGCCCTTATCTGTTACTTTCAGAATGAAGTGAGCCGTTTGAGGGCTGTCTACCTGCGGCGCTTTTACTTCAGGTATTACGGACATATTTTGAGAAGGTTGGATAATTATCTTTCTGTTTAAGGTGCCTGCTTCCTGATATTGAAACCAAAGAAAACTTAGAGCATCTCCATCGGGATCATAAGAAAGACTACCATCAAGTGAAAAGGTTTCACCGGATTTTACAGTAAGTTGGTCAGGCATATTTAGCTTGGCAATCGGAGGATGGTTTGCATGATGATAATCGGCAGCAGTACACCAGCTCATTCTTGCTGCAAAGTCATTTTGGAAATCTTCCCGCCATCTCCAAATAGTAACATGGTTGTCTTTGTAGGTAGTCGTATCCTTTACTACGGCTCTTCCCCATTTTCCTTTAACCATCGGGGTAAACTCATCAGTTGCATTTGTCCAAAAAGGTCTGGTTTCTTCTTCCAGCGGCACTATCCATTTTTTCATAGGATCAAAGGGGGGCTTGTAAAATTCGTAACGGCCTCCCCAACCACCCCAGTTAGGATGTTCCGGTTCGTTAAGTCCGTTCGGTATCAGCGATAACCATGACGGGGTATCGCCCTCCATTCCAAAGGATACATCAGGGTAAATCGCGCCCAATGGTCCATGTCCCTCTTGAATATTATGCGCAAGCCAATCATTACTTACAACTTCGTTGTTGGCTCCGGGAAACACTCCGTTTATTGCCGACCATGTAGCTGCAACATAATTCCCCGGACTGGCGATGTAAAATAAATCAGGGAAATTCTTACGTATCCATGGACCAGTATTATCTTGGTCTGAAATGGTATACACCCTAAGCTTGCTGATCAACTGTTTTGCTTCTGCCTCGCTTTTGGTTTCTCGTATTCTAAATAATGCTTGGGCCAGTGTATTAGGCCCCCCCCAGACAGTTACCCATAAAGGACGGTCATCTTTTTTTTCCAGCATCTTAATAATCCATTCCGATCCCTCTGAGTCTTTGCCCTTACCTACTCCTTCCAGCCCATAAACCGGAAGGCCTTTCTTTATTAGGCTTAATAATTTTTGTGCTGTAGGAAACTCCGGTTCATGCTTTAGAAGATTGGGTTGCACCTTCGCATATGCAAGAACGACTTTTTCAATAAGTTCGGGGCTAACCTTTTTAGATTGGTGAATGGATGTGGAAGCGATGAGCCCTTCAATATCGATTTGATTTGCATATAGCATTAAACGGACCATTGACATAAAATCATCAGGTTCGTTTCCGATGTCTGTAATAACAATCAAACGATGTTTTGTTAATGTTTGCGCTGATGCAGCTGCAGTTATCAAAAACATTATTGTAAATGCAAAAAATAACAATCTTACCTTTCTCATTTTTATCTTCATAGCGTTATGTTATACTGACGATTTGCAAATCGGTTACTGATTGATTTATGCTAAAATTCTCCTGCTTCACCACTACCCTTACCAGATCTAAGTTCTTAGTGGACATCTTCAATGGCAACATCAAAATGTCGTCCTGCCGAAACTACCCTCGCTGAGCTTGACTGGATAAACTGGAAGTACGAAACAGGCAGAGCAAGATGATATACAATTTTTAAAGGTTGCATGATGACTCGAATGCGATATGTTCGCTTATACTATCTTAAATTACTATTCTACTTTACTACCACCCTTACTCTGTCCAGATTTTGAATACGGGTAAATACCGTATTGGCATTTCCTTGCCGCTGAGACGCAACTCTTAATGTTGGGAAGTAAGTTCCGGGTTTTGAAAACTTGTATGTTGTTGTTACTTTAACGCTGGACCCTGATTTAGTGATTGCACTCCATTTGGCAGTGATCGGAAAAACTCCGGACGTTACAAAATTCCACCCATGAAAATCGCCGCCCTTTTGAAAGAAGTCCTCAGGCAACCCTTCAAAGTTCCATACAGCTTTGACCACCTTGCCCATGTGTGCGGGTACATCCACGACTGCCGTAAACCTTACTGTTTGACCAACTTTCACTTCGGCGCGCTTACTTCCATTGGCTTTCAACACTACTACAGGTTGAATTCCATGTCGTTCATTTGCAGCGGCCGGAACTACTACCTGCCCGTCGACTATTTTGTAATTGGTACTGGCAGCTGGAGCTACTCCTTTTTCAACCCAGGCGCTCAAGTCAAGAAGCGCTTGTTGCAAAACTCCGAGGTAACTAACGGTTTCGGTTGGATCGTCTTCTAATGAAATGTCGCCATGCAGCGAACGATCAGTGAACCACACCCTAAAGTTATTATCTATACTTTCGCCCAGGTTTGCCTTTACCTTTGTACGGTACCAGTCTGCTTGCCATGGAAAAGCTTCACGATCCCAAAGTGATTCAAGTAAGATCATTTTACCCTTGAACTTACCAGTCGGTAGGATACCTGCCGCGCCTTTTGTAAACAAAGGTCCCAACAAAAAGGGGCGCTGTGGGTATTTAGGTATGCCATCTGCATTGCGAAACTGATCCCACACATAATACTCTTTACCCGGCACCTGGTGGCGATGATAGGTTTGTATTGCCAGGAAGTTTGAATTGTCGACTATTACGGAATCCCCGACTTTAAGTTTTGCAATCACGGCGGGGTCGACCGGGCCAAAAACCACCTTGTCATCCATGATTTTAGTTATCGTCAGCACATTTCCAGCGGCAAGGCCGCTTTTGATGATCAAATCGCCGCCCAGGAAATAAACGTCCCTAAGCTTGTCCTGCAATTGAAGCGCAACCGGCATGCCCCCCTGCGCTCCTCCAACACTTTTCCATGCAGCGTCTGCCGTACCGCGGTCCTGCGCCGATACCGGCTTTGCCAGACCTAAACTCACCGCCTGGTCGATTTCAATCGGCGCCTTGATAATATTCGTTTGCTGAATTCGGCCCTTTGTCAATGATGCAGGTGAATCATATCCCCGATAACCAGGCAGGCTCCAGAAGTCATGATTGAAATACTGGGGGTCTATGCCAACGATTGACCGGTATAACACCGAAAAACCCTGTATCCCCAAATTTTTGTAGCCGAACCAGCTTCTCACAGGGAACCCCATTTTGGTGACTTCTTGAAGCACTGACCTTTCTTCATCATTCAGACCCGCATACATGTCACCGCTTCCACCCGGTTCAATGGCGTCAACGATTTGAGGGAACTTATCCCTCAAAACAGTCATAGCATACATGCGGACCGTAAATACGTTTGGAATGGCTTCGTCTGAACCCAATACATAGGGAACTATTCCGTCCCAAACACCATCTGTGCTTTCAAAGCCGCCAACCGTGCGGTAAGCACCGCCGCTGCCGCCAAAGGCATACCCATAAGGTCGTTTGCCTTCATATATCTTTTTTGCTACCATGCGTGAAAACTCGGCTGATGCCGCATTTACCCGGTAGGCTGCCAATGAAGGGTCCGATTTGGATGGATTGGTAAAGCTGAAATTTCCACCTTCATTCGTTTCAACGAAATATGCGCCGTTACTTAAACAAAATCCGATTTTGTCTTCTTCACCGGTTCTTCCCTGCGATCCATTTTCGCTATCAGGGAAGGGTGTAATGTATTGAAAAAAGTGTCCCTGATATTTTTCCTTTTGCGGGAAATAAAATGAAAACTTTGAACTGGTGCCCGTAAAGCCGCCATGAATATACCTGTGCCTGACCGGTTTGTCACGCCATTCATCCACATCTATGTAGGGCTGTCTGAATAATGTATCGCTTGTTTTAAATTCTTTCGCCAGGCCTGCGTCATGTACCAAACTATTCTGCGCTCTGGCAACCGAAATGCCGAAAACCAGCATAGTAAAAAAGCTTAACATGAGCCTGAAGGAGGTCACTTCGCTTTTGGTAAATCTTGAACTTTTCATTTCTATGCTTTTTTAAATATCTTTTATTTCCCGTTATTTTTAAGTTCATCTATCTGCACCTCAGGCACAAGCGCTTTATGAACTTTTTCAACAATAATTTCTTTGCTCAAACTAAATCCGGCGGAAAGTCTGATATCCTCGCTTGAGCTGCCGATTTTCAAAATATACTTGCCATCCTCAGCTACCCATGATGATTGAGCGGCATCAAAGGAGGCAAGGTCGGCTGCCTTAACCAAAAACGTGATAGTTTGCGATGTACCTGGTTTAAGCAGGATTGTTTTTGCAAAGCCCTTTAATTCTTCAACCGGTTTATCCATGTTTTTATGTGGTGCACTTAGGTATAACTGTATGATTTCTTTACCTGGTTGGCTGCCCGTATTGGTAACCGTTACCTTAGCGGTTAATTGGCCTTTGAAAACGGTTGAGCTTAGTTTCAAATTGCTGTATTTAAATCTGGTATAGCTTAAGCCATATCCGAATGGAAATGCTGGCTGCACATGGAACGAATTAAAATAGCGATAACCTACATAGATGCCATCCTTATAAATAGCCTCAGTTGGTATCTTTGGCCCTGGTTCGCCAGGAAAATTGGGGGCTGAAGGCTCATCCTCGTATTTTGCGGGGAAGGTGACTACCAGTTTTCCCGAGGGATTAACAACGCCGCTCATCACATCAGCAATCGCGTTTCCTCCTTCTTCACCCGGCTGCCATACCAGCAAAATACCATCTACCTGTTTGCGCCAGCTTTCTGTTTCAACTGGGCCGCCAATATTGAGCAATACAACAACACGTTTATGTTTTGCGTGGAAGGCATTGACAACTGCATTCAAATTGGCGGTTTCAGTAGCCGACAAGTTAAAATCATTATCAACCTTTCTGTCATTACCTTCTCCTGCATTTCTGCTAATGGTAAAAATGGCCATATTGTTGTTTTCGGCCGCTTCCGTTATTGGTAAATCTGTAGCAGCAATTTCCGGTATCATGCGTGGAGCGTTTATTGTCATTCCTTTTTTCGGATGCGCCTTTTGGTCATCATTAATAAATGCCTTATACAATTCGGACAACTTTCCAGAAATTTGAAATCCCGCGTTAGTCAGGCCTTCAAAAATGCTCACATTATATGGTGTATTTACTTCGCCGCTCCCCGTTCCACCCCGAATGGTTTCATACGATCCAATTCCAAACAATGCGAGTTTGATGTTTTTCTTTATCGGCAAAGTACTGGCTTCATTTTTCAGCAAAACTATTCCTTCTGATGCGGATTTTCTGGCAATGACGGCATGTGCTTTCAGGTCAGGGTTATTTGAGTAGCGATAATTACGAAACGATGGCGTCTTAAGGATATAATGTAGAACCTGTTCTACATTGCTGTCAAGATCACTTTCACTGAGACGACCATCTTTTATAGCGTCAATGATCATCTGCTGTCTTGATTTACTTCCGGGCTCGATCAGATTATTGCCGGCCTTCATTTGTGCTGCCGCATCCCGTCCGCCATACCAATCTGACATGACCATTCCTTTGAATCCCCATTCATTTCTGAGGATGATAGTAAGCAGGTCATTCCGTTCGGACGTGTAAGTGCCGTTAACCTTGTTGTATGAACTCATCATCGTCATGGGTTGGGCATTCTTCACTGCAATTTCAAAACCTTTAAGATAGATCTCACGCAATGCCCGCTCGCTGATAATGGCGTTTATGGATGATCTGTTAGTTTCTATATTGTTCGCTACAAAGTGCTTGATAGAGGTGCCTACGCCATTTGACTGTATCCCTTTTACCATCGCCGCGGCTATATAACCGGTCACCACAGGGTCTTCAGAATAATATTCGAAGTTTCGGCCGTTTAGGGGATTCCTTTGAATATTCATTCCCGGTGCCAGGATCACATCTATGCCATATTCTTTGACCTCATTTCCAAAGGCGATACCGACTTTTCTAACCAATGAGGTATCCCAGGAGGATGCCAGCAGCGTCCCTACGGGCCATGCTGTTGCATAATAAGATTTTGCGCTGTCGCCTTTGTGAAAGGGATCTATTCGCACTCCGGCAGGCCCGTCCGCTAATACTGTTCCGGGTATCCCAAAACGTTTGATATTCATGGTATTCCCTGCTGCACCGGGTACCCGCCCATCGGCCTCGCCAACAACCGGACCGCTGCCTGCAAATCGCAGGCCCGTGCCTGTAACGAGTTGCACTTTCTCCTCCAGCGTCATTGCTTTTACGATAACGCTAACCGGGTCCTTGCCTAACTGGGGTAGCTGAGTTTGTGCTTTTGTCGTTATCGAAAGAAAAGCCAGGACTACTGCTGAAACTGAAGATTTGAAAAATCGAGCCATATGGATGCTGTTAAATTTTTATTTTTTTAAAGGGTAAAGGTGTGTTTTCCCGTGATAAGCAATTTTTCGTCTGAAACAGGGTTGTTATGATTACCTAAACACTTAACCAATTGATCTTTTCACGGCGCAAAGCGATGATTATTTCTTTGCCGGATCGCTTTCTTTTATGCGCGTGCCCTTTGCATCAAACATACCCATTACGCTTCCTTTTACATGGTCATCGTCCATCGGGCTGAGCGAAAGTGTAACATCATGGTCATTGATAGTAAATTCAGCATTGATGGTTTTATCATTCTCGTCAATCTGGGTTATTTTAGAGACTTCCTTATCGGTGGAGTCCCGCACCGTACCGATTAGTTTGCCATCTTTGCGCTCGAAAGCAAATGTCAATTTAGTATCGCCATTGGGAGTACCAATAACAGTAATTGCCCATTTCCCTACAAAGTAGTTGGCTGTAGACTGAGCCTCTACGGCTGGTGAAAATAATAGCCCGATTATAAGAGCTAATAATACGCTTAACTTTTTCATTTTATTATCGATTAATTTGTATTCTGTTTATATGACAGAATAAAGATAAGTTTGTTACATCAGAATTAAAATTAATTCTGTTATTTTTACAGAATAGTTTTTTATGGCTTACACAGTATTAGATATCATTCAACATCCCGAGAATTATCTTCCTAATATCCAGGTCGATAATGTAATTTTAGGATATCACGATAAAGAGTTAAAGGTGCTGTTACAGCAGACCATTGCAACGAATAAGTGGTCGATCACGGGCGGGTACGTTGGCAGAGCAGAATCGACAGACGAAGCTGCTAACCGCATTGCCTTGTCGAGGACCGGTTTGGAAAAACTCTTTCTTCAGCAGTTCCGAAGTTTTGGTAGTGTAAGCCGGTCGGAAGACCCGGAAAAAAATGCAGCGAATATGAGCAAATTAACTGGCATTGAGGTTAAAGAAGATCTGTGGATTTTTGATCGGTTCGTATCACTGGCGTATTATACCCTGACGGACTTTTCGACAGTGAAGATCAAAAAATGGCCGCTGGGTGCAGATTCTAAATGGTGGCCGGTGAATGAGCTTCCGCCATTACTTTTCGATCATAAGGAGATTATTAGTGAGGCTATAAAAGCTTTAAGGATGCATATTGCTTTTTATCCAATTGGTTATAACCTGTTATCGGCTAAATTTACTTTGCCGGAAATTCATGCGCTTTATGAAACTATTTTAGGCAGGACTTTAGATGAACGCAACTTCCAACGCAAGCTATTGTCGTCTGGAATAGTCACCAAATTGGCTGAAACCAGACGCATAGGTCCTCACCGGGCTCCCTTTCTTTATGAGTTCGACCGAGCAAAATATAATGAAGGCTTACAGCGCGGCATTGTTTTAGCTTTTTAGCTGATTAATAGTAACACCCGATAGCATTCCTCAATCACAAAGAATGGAAAGATTAAAAAATAAAGTAGCAATTATTACAGGCGGAGCCAGTGGCATCGGAAAAGTTACAGCCCGATTATTCGCTGCCGAAGGGGCAGCAGTGGTGATAACCGATATCAACGAGCCCAAATTGAAACTTGTTGCCGAAGAGATCGCAGCTTTCGGAGGCAAAGTATTGGCAGTCAAACAAGATGTGACGTCCGAATACGACTGGATTATAGTCGTGCAATCTGCATTAGATGAATTTGGCAGGATCGATATTCTATTCAACAATGCAGGCATCGAGATCAAATCAGGAAAATGGGCGGATATCTCTTTGGAAGATTTTCAACGAATATTAAACGTAAACCTGGTAAGTCAGTTTTTAGGGATCAAAGCTGTGGCGAACGAAATGATTGCCAACGGAAAAGGGTCTATCATCAATATGTCTTCCACCGCCGGATTCATAGCTACAAAGGCGCATCCTGCCTACACGGCTTCAAAAGGAGGGTCAAGACTGCTGACAAAGGCAGCGGCAAAGGAGTATGCCACCTCCGGTCTCAGAGTCAATTCGATACATCCCGGAATTACCCTAACCGAGTTGACAATAGGGCTTATGGACAGTGAAGAGGGGCGAAAATACCTCAACTCATCGAACCCTATGCAAAGAGCGGCCACTGGGGATGAAATAGCCAATGCAGTATTGTTCCTGGCTAGTGATGAATCGTCATTTGTAACTGGGACTGAACTTGTGGTAGATGGCGGTCAGATTTCAGTTTAACCAGATATTCCGGGGCCATTGATGAACGCGGTCTGGAAAAAAGTTCAGAGCGTTCCGTTACCTTTAACTATGCTAACTTGCCGGTTTAAATATCAAAATAAATATTAATCAACACAGCTCATTGGTCTAATGCTTTGACTTATTCGCCCCATGCTTCCGGCACGGCGGATATCCCCATCTTTTAAATGAGTTGTGACCCAGGTCGTGGCCTTGCGGTAACTCGGCGAATTGGTAAGCCTCGGCCCGTTAAGGTCGGTCAGCTTATAAGGTCTGGAATAGTCAACAAATTGGCTGAAACCAGACGGTTAGGTCCTCACCGGGCTCCCTTTCTTTGTCAATTTAATAAAGTGCAGTATGATCAGGCTTTAGAAAATGGGCTTGCTTTAATTTTTTAATAGCGATCAGCACTTCGTTCAATACAGAGCAATCGGCCTGGGTCGCCGATCCAGGCCGATATGAAGTAAAGATCGGCGCTTCCAGCGAGGATATTAGACAAACTGAGTCGTTTACATTGAATAAAAGAACTATCGTTGAAAAAGTTACCAGGGTGCTAATGCCTCCTATCGACGTTGCTGACCTAAAAAGCAGAAATCAGCAATACCGAAAATGAAAGCTGAGAACAAAGAAAATGGGGGCGTAACTTTCGTCGAGATAAGGCTAAGTTCATATTCGGCTATTGAATACAAAGAGCCCGTGCCTACCAGATCTGACCATTAATTAACTCAATACAAAATCGTAGGTTTAAGCATTGTAAGCTCAAAGCGAACAAAGAAAACAAATGGGTAAAACGTTGAAAAAACCTTCTCATAAAGCAACTGCTATAATCATCTGCAAAAACTGCGGTAACGAAGTATTTAACAATTTTTGTAATAGATGTGGAGGTAGTAAGGGTTGATCATGGTGCAAATTTCGAACCAGTTTATAGCTGATTTACAGAAAATAGCACGAATTTGAATACCTTAATGGGTCGATCTCGAACCGACTTAGAAATTATTGAATGTTCATTTTTTAAAGTTCCTTATTAAAGGAAACTAAAAAAGGGCACATAAATGCATTAGCTAAAAGGTGTGATATTTTTGTTGATTGACTTACGACGGGGTTAATTGTCAAAACCGTTAGCCCATTTACAAAGAGGTATTACAAGAGATATAATGGTAGCTTAGTACCAGTTTACATAATCGACGATGACAGAGCTGATCAAAAAAAATATCATTAAACATATTGCTCTTTCTGAAGAGGAAACTGAAGCATTTTGCAGTTTATTTCAACAAAAACTCATTGGTAAAAAAAGTTTCTTGCTGAGAGCAGGTGAAATTTGCAGGTTTGAGGGTTTTGTTAACAAAGGACTTTTTCGAGTTTATCATATCGACCAGAATGGTTTTGAGCAAATATTATACTTCGCAGCTGAGAATTGGTGGATTACTGATATTGACAGTTTTACCAATGGTATGCCTTCGCAACTTTACATAGAGGCAATTGAAGATAGTGAGGTGTTACTGATTTCCAAAAAGGATAAAGAATTTGCTTATACCAATCTGCCTAAAATAGAAAAGCTATTCCGGGTAATGACTCAAAAAACTCATGTGGCCTTACAGAGGAGAATGATAGACAATTTAAGTAAAACTGCAGACCAGCGCTATCTCGACTTCATGGAGAAATATCCTGAATTATTCCAACGCCTTTCTAACCTGCAGATAGCTGCTTATTTAGGGATCAGCCATGAGTTCCTGAGTAAGATCAGAAAGAAGATAGCTGGTCAAAAATAAAGGCGGTTTTTAATTTATTGAACTTGTTCAATCTTTTTGCGCTATAGATGGATGCACTTTTGCATTATCATTTAAAGCACTTACAGATGAAGCAAATTATTTCAATAACATTATTAACAACTCTAATTTTATTCAAAATGGACACACAAGCACAAAGTTTCAAAACCATTGAAACAAGCAGTTTTAAACTACAGGTTTACAATGCATCAGAAAACAGTTTTGGTGTAGCATCGGTTATTGTATCCGGTAAAACTGACGCCGTTTTAATTGACGCACAATTCACACTGGCAGATGCTGATAAAGTAGCGCAGGAAATCAAAAATTCCGGCAAAAAATTAACTACTATTTATGTTTCTTACGGCGACCCTGATTTTTATTTCGGACTGGAAGTTTTCAAAAAATACTTCCCGGAAGTAACTGCTTATGCCTCACCGGCGACAGTGGAACACATCAAAGCAACTGCTCAAAAGAAATTAGAAGTTTGGGGTGGGCAATTGGGTAACGAGGTAACCTCAAATGCTATCTTACCGCAGGTTTTAAAAGGCAACAGCATTGAGCTGGAAGGACAGAAATTGGAGATTGTAGGCTTAGAAGAATTTCCAACTAAAACCTTCGTATGGATACCTTCCATTAAAACAGTTGCAGGCGGTATCAACGTTTTTGGAACCACCTTCAATCTTTGGATGGCGGATGCGCAGACCGCTGATGCGCGTAAGCAATGGATCAATGTTTTAGATAAAATTGAAGCATTACATCCGGCTATCGTGATTCCAGCCCATGCCAATAACACAAGTCCATTTGACATTAGTGCCGTAAAACATACTAAAAGCTATATCGAATTTTATGAAGAGGTTTTGAAAACGAACAAAACTTCAACAGCGCTGGTTGCAGCGGTAAAAGAAAAATACCCTGCACTTACTTTTGATATAGCCTTACAAATAGGTGCAAAAGTAAACACAGGAGAAATGAAATGGTAAAATTGAAAATATTGTTCAACCTGACAATGCTTATTGCGCTGTCAGGTTGTTCTTTAAATCAAAAGAAAATGACAAATCTTGAAATTATTAAAAGCACTTATGAAGGAAAGACTTCAGAAGAAAACGGCAAAAATTTAATCAAATATGCAGCCGAAGACATCTCCTGGACCGAAGCCAAAGGTTTTCCTTATGCTGGAACTTACATAGGTTTGAAAAACGTTACAAAAAACGTTTTTAGCCGCTTAGGAAGCGAATGGGTGGATTATAAGTTTACTCCAGAAGACTATATTGCAAGTGATGATAAGGTTGCTGCCTACGGTACCTACACAGGTACTTACAAAATCACCGGCAAATATTTTGAAGCCAGGGTAGCCCATGTCTGGAAATTGAAAGATGGAAAGATAATAAGGTTTGAACAGTTTGTAGACAGCAAGCTGGTAAATGACGCAATCCTACCAAAGCCATAAAAGACCAATTATTGGTAAAGTCTAAAGAAAGTAAACACCGTTGTTTTCTTTTAACCCCTAATATGAAGGTGATAAAAAAAGTAGCTGGCTACAATGTAGCCAGCTACTTTTGGGTCGATCATAGGTCTTATTTCCAATCAATTCGTAGCTGATTTACAAAAAATAGCTCGAATTTGAGGATGTTTATGGGGCAAAATCGAACCGATTATAAAATATTTATTTTCAAATATAACAATAGCTCTTTGTGTAGTTATTGGGCTATATTCTCAGCCGGTTTAGAACATCAGCCTTATAGTTTTTGCCAATAGGTATGCTGTTAATAGCAGTAAGTTATTCTGGGTTTCAACTTCCAGCCCGCCTTTGTTCGTCCGCTGAGCCTGATTCGCTTCTCGACTTTCCGGTTTTGCCGCTCCCGAAGCGGTAGTTGAAATTCAGCCTGACAGAGCGCGTATAAAAGTTGAAATAAGAATACTGGTATAAGTTCTCATACCGGTCAATCGCGTTGTGGTTTTCACTTTGGAATATACTGCGGGCGTTAAGAGAGATGGAGCCCCTGCCATCAAACAATTGCTGCCTGATCCCGACACTCGCCACAGTGTAAGCGCCAAAGGACGAGGTGATTAACTGTCGCCTCGAATTATATTCAAAATCAGCTTCAGCCGACAATTTATCCTTCAAGGGGAAACTATTGTTGGAACTAAAATATACGGAAACGATCCCAGGATTATTCAGACTGAAACCTCCCGCCTGCCCGCTGAAATGATTCCGGTAAAACGATACGGTATTTTCGGTGGACCACCATTTTACCAGTTTTTTGGAGTAGTTAAAGTCGAGGTTCCAGGAACCAGAATGCTGGATATTGGTCGGTATCCGCGTAACGGTTACTTTATTGCTGTCGAGATAGGGCAGGGTCTGCACGTAATTATGATCGACGTCATAGCCGAAGGTAACGGATAGCTCTTTATGCCATGACCAGGTTAGTTCGGTATGCCAGGTAAGCTGCGGTCTTAAATTGGGGTTGCCTTCAAAATATAGTGTGGGTGTTAGCGGGCGACGGAACGGAACCAGTTCATGGTAATTGGCCCGTTCTATTCTTCTGCCGAAACGAAAGGTAAACCCGTTGTTATCGTTCAACTTGTAGTCAAAAAAGGTGGTCGGGAATAACGACAGGAAATTCTGATCGACCGATTGCCCCGTTAGCAGTTGTTGTCCTTTGGTGACGGTTTGTTCTGCACGCAGGCCTGCCTCTACCGTTAATTTCTTAAAAGGTTTCGTGATATTAATATAGGCGGCATTGATATTTTCGGAATTGATGGAATAATCGCTTTGCGTTGAATCAACGAGGTTCTGACCGTTTACGTGGCTATAATAGGTATTGTTATTATTGGCTTTAACATAACTGGACTTTAACCCGGCTTCGAGGCGACCCTTCTCGCTTAAAGGCTGGGTATAATCCGCTTTAACCGCATATATGTTAAGCCTCCTGCTTTGATCAAGGAATACATTGGATTGGCTCAAAAAACTCCCGGAGGCATCGTTTAGCTTGGTATAATTGAATTGTCGCGGGTTATTACTGTAATTGGAATAATCCAGGTCAACCGAAAACTCCTCTCCCAGGGTATCCAGCTTGTGAACCAACGACAGGCCGGTGGTATAATTAAAGGGCTTATCTTTATTTGTGGCGGAAAAGCTTTCCGTATTTGTCAGGGCACGGTTTCCGTCCAGAATATTCATATCCGAAAGGGTCAGGTCGCTGCCGGACTGCACACTCGCAGTACCGGTAAAGGACAGGGTAGTTTGTTTGGATAAATACAGGTCGAGTCCCAGCATTGGCGCATAACTGCGGTTGCTGCTAATATTGTTGTTGTTGGAGGCTTCTTCGGTCAAAAGCGCGTTATTGTTATCCAGCGCATCTGTTACTACCGTGCGATTGGCAAAGTTCTTGTTAAAAGTATAACTGTTGGAGACGGTCAGGTTATAGGCTTCGGTTTTATAGTTCAGGTTGACCCCGCCACCATAGCTGCCATAGTATCCCTGCGACAAGTTCCCGTTCACACTGCCGGTAAAACCTTCCCGGTGATTTCGTTTTTTGACTATATTGATGATCCCGGCGTTGCCGGAAGCATCATATTTGGCTGAAGGGTTGGTCATGATCTCGATTTTCTGAACATTGGAGGACGGCATCCCGCTCAGGAGTGAAGCCAGATCCTGCGCGGACAAATAGGTCGGCTTACCATCGATCAGCACATTGATGCCGGATTTTCCGTTAAGGGCTACCTGGCCGTCATCCGTCATCTGGACGCCCGGTAATTTCTTCATCACTTCTAACACGGTTAAACCCGCATTGGTGATATTTTGGTCAACATTAACCACCGTTTTGTCGATCAGCCTTTCCACCGGCGGCGTTTCTCCCCTGACAGTGACACTGCCCAACATCTTTGCCGAAGCTTTTAATACTAAAGTTCCCAGGTCAACCGGCTTGCTGCCGGAATCCACAACGATATTCGTTTTGCCCAGGGTCTGGAAACCGACCATGCTGATCACTATCCGGTAAGTCCCCGGCTTTACATTATTTAAGGAAAACAAACCCTTGTCACTGCTTAAAGTAGATTGCACCATGGTAGTATCCTGCATATTTTTCAGAACGATGGTTGCAAAAGATAGTGCTACTTTTCTTTCATCTGCAATGCGGCCTTTGATCACCCGGCTCGCCGGAGCCTGTGCTTTGATCAGGCTGGCGGAAAGCAGCAGCCAGACGATGATCATTCCTGTACGGGTAAAATACTTGCTCATGGTTTCTTTTTCTTACCCAATAATCGGAGGATAATGGATATGAAATCATACTCGTTGACGGAAAGCTGACCATCATCGGCAGACAGGCTAAACTGCCTGCCCGACCCTGCCGGGCATGGACTTTAACGATATTCAGGGGGCAGTTCAGCCTGTTCATCGACAGTTGGGGAAAGGAATATCTAAAATGGTTAATATTGTTTTATGATGCGCTTTTTTGAAAAGATATTTTATTATCAAAAGATGAACCGGGTGCTGAGCCATGTGTTGTTCTGGCTTGCTGTGCTGTTGATCAGTGTCAACCTCAGCAAATATGAAGATGGAAAAGAATTTACTTATGGCTTTGCATTCACAGGCAATGGCTTGTACCTCATTCCGCAAATCGTAGCTTCTTATCTTTTGACCTATTGGGTCATTCCGCAATTTTTTTTCCGTAAGAAATACATCCTTGCGCTGGGCGTTTTTTTTGCGGGGAGTTATCTCATCTGCATATTGGCCCGTTTTTTAATGGTGAGGGTGGCCGAGCCACTTGCCGGGATGCCGCCTGAAGCATTTGAAACCAACCGGGAGATATTAACTGACCTTTCCAAATTATTTTATAGGTACTTCTTCAGTGTTTTTTCCCTCGCTTTTGTCTTCATGTTCATCAAGCTGCTGAAGGATCAGTTAGACATCCAGAAACGCGCATTGACCCTGGAGAAGCAAAAGGCGGAAGCAGAACTCAAATTGCTGAAGACCCAGCTGAACCCCCACTTCCTGTTTAACACCCTGAATAATATTTATTCCCTGTCCTTAACGGCATCGCCTGCTACCTCGCCATCTATTGCAAGGCTGGCAGAAATACTGGATCATATCCTCTACCGCTTAAATACGGAATTTGTGCTCTTATCCTCGGAGATCGCTTTATTGAATAATTACATAGGGCTGGAAAAATTAAGGTATAATGAACGGTTGGAGGTTATTTTTAATGTACAAGCTGACCAGGATGTCGAAATTGCGCCGCTGATTATGCTCAATATCGTGGAAAATGCCTTTAAGCATGGTGCCGCCAAGGACTCCGGTAGTCCGTTTATTACCATTGACCTGACGGCGGATAAAACCCTTTTCAATTTCCGGGTGGTCAATTCGGTTAGCCGCCTCCCGAACCAGGCTGGTGAAAACCAGGAAAAGATCGGCCTGAATAATCTCCGGCAACAGCTGCAACTGATCTATGGGAGTAATTACCGGTTGGAAATTGAACAAACGGAAAAACAATTTGCTGTATTTTTACAAATCGAGCTCAAGGCAAACCAAATACAAACATGAAAAAAACTCGTTGCTTACTGGTCGATGATGAACCGCTGGCGATCAGCCTGCTGGAAAACCATATCAGCAAACTGGACTTTCTGGAAGTGTCAGCAACATGTCCCAATGCGCCAAAAGCCATGGAAGTTTTAAGACAGCAGGAAATTGACCTCCTTTTCCTGGATATTCAAATGCCGGATATCAGTGGTATTGATTTTTTAAAGACCTTTAGGAACGCCCCAAAAACCATTATCACGACCGCCTACCGCGAATTCGCACTGGATGGCTATGACCTGGACATCGTAGACTACCTGTTAAAACCTATTACTTTTGACCGGTTCTTTAAAGCGACTGAACGCTATATGCGCACCCTTCAAAATACAACCCTTGTACCCCCCAATACGGAACCAGGGTTTATTTTTATCAAATCGGGTTATAACCAGGTAAAAATTGAATTTGCTGATATTTTATACATTGAAAGTGTAAAAGATTACATCAGGCTGCATACCAGGGAAAAGGAGGTTATCGCTAAATATAAGATCAGCGACATCGAAACTGAATTATCCGGGAAAGGATTCCTGCGTACTCATCGCTCTTTTATCGTCAACCTAAATAATATTGCTGCTTTTAACGCGAATGACATTATGATTGGTACGGCTGAAATACCAATAGGTGAAAGTTATAAATCTGTTGTATTAAAATTACTTGGCAATTTTTGAGTGAAGCGAATGATTTAAGGGTTATGTAAAAATGTAGCTGGCTACAAAGTAGCCAGCTACATTTGGGTAAATGATGGGGCTCGAACCCACGACCCTCGGTACCACAAACCGATGCTCTAACCAACTGAGCTACATCTACCGTATTGGGGAGTGCAAATGTAAAAAATTACTCCCTAAAGTCAAGAGGTTTTTTAATATTACAATCACTTTACCATTTTTCGCTTATCTGATACCGACTTTTGTTTTATGGCAGAGCAGTTAGTTGAATTGAATGTTACCGGGATGCATTGCAATAATTGTGCAATGTCTGTCCATAAATTGTTAGAGAAAAAAGGCTTTCACGATATATTGGTCGACTTCGCATCTGAAGAGGTGAAATTCTCGGCTGATAATGAGGCGAAAATAAAAGACGCCATAAAAAGCATTGAAGGGCTGGGATATAAAGTTGTTGAAGATGTCAATCAGCGACAGGAAAAGTTTTATGAGAGAATTGAGAATAAGCTAATTTTCTGTACCATTTTTACTGTACCTCTCCTCTTTGCTATGATCATCCCATGGCATTTTTTACACATGCCGGTTCTGCAATTAATCCTGTGTATGCCGGTTTTTATAGTTGGTTGCTTACATTTTGGCAAAAGCGCATGGAGTTCTGTTAAGGGCGGCATACCCAATATGGATGTGTTGATATTTATAGGGTCGTCATCAGCATTTATCTATAGTTTTATCGGCACTTTGCAAAACCTGGGGACGCGTTACCAGTTTTACGAAACTTGTGCCACCATTATTACCCTTGTTTTACTTGGCAATCTATTTGAAAAACGTTCGGTTACACAAACTACCTCGGCAGTAAAGGACTTGGTTAGAATTCAGCAGGTGAATGCCAAGCGTATGGTGAATGGTGAAATTGAAGTGATTAATTCACGGGAAGTGCGCCCAGGCGATACTTTAATTGTCAATACAGGGGATAAAATTCCTGTTGATGGTGAAGTACTATCTGGGAATGCTTCGATAAATGAGTCCATGCTTACGGGCGAGAGCATTCCGATTGAAAAAGGCAAATATGATACGTTAATTGGCGGGACCGTTGTTGAACACGGCAATGTAACCATGATTGCAACCAAAGTAGGCAGCAATACAGTGCTTTCGCAGATCATCGAACTGATGAAAAAAGCACAGGCCGCCAAACCTCCGGTACAAAAACTGGGCGACCGGGTAGCTGCAATCTTTGTCCCTGCGGTTGTATTGATTGCATTGATCACATTTACACTGACTTATTATGTGGGCCATGCGGGGATGCAACATGCCATTATGAATGCTATCGCTGTGCTGGTGATCTCCTGCCCTTGCGCCATGGGATTGGCTACACCAACAGCTGTCATGGTAGGACTTGGTCGCGCTGCCAAGAATGGCATCTTGATTAAAGGCGGCGATACTGTTGAAGCTGTTACTAAAGCCAAATACATCGTATTCGATAAAACCGGTACCCTTACTACAGGAAAATTCCATATTAATAATATAAAGACTGAAGGAGGCGCAGATATAGAAGTTGTGCGAGGTATTATTACTGCTATCGAAGAGCGCTCCAATCACCCTATAGCACGGTCATTGGTTCATGAGCTAAAAAGCCTTTCTCAAAAGAAAGTGATCTTGAAATCTGTCAGCGAAGAGAAGGGCTTGGGTATGCGCGCAGAAGATGTGGAAGGCAATCATTATTTCCTTGGTTTAGGCAAAAACAATACGGATGACGATTTTAACGTCTCGCTTTATAAAAATCAGGCTTTGTTAGCACAGATTGAGATTGATGATGACATAAAACCACAGGCAGCTAGCTTAATAAGTGATCTGCGAAAAATGGGTATCACGCCTGTTCTTTTAAGTGGTGATAAAGAAAGTCGCTGCATTAAAGTAGCTAAAGCTATTGGCATTAATGAAGTACACTCCGAAAAGCTTCCTGCGGAAAAGTTAACCGTGATTGACATCTACAGAAAAAAAGGTGAAACCATTATGGTTGGCGATGGTATCAACGACGCCCCTGCCCTTACCAAAGCGGATGTGGGCGTATCAATGAATGACTCCAGCCAGATTGCTATACAATCAGCCAAAGTGATCCTTTTAAATACCGATCTATACTCTTTGGTCAAATTCCTGCAAATCAGCAGACATACCTTACTCACTATCAAACAAAACTTATTCTGGGCATTCGCATATAATATTGTTGCCATTCCTGTTGCGGCTCTAGGTTTCCTTAATCCGATGATTGGCGCATTCACCATGGCATTTTCAGATGTAGTGGTAATCGGCAACTCATTGAGGTTGAAGGTGAAGAAGATCGATTAATTTGTTCATAGACGATAGACCGTAGTCCATAGCCAATAATTAAATCCTAACAAGAATAGCCATTTAAACAGATGTTGTTATTTTTGGCGAATAACCATTGACTATCAACCATTGTCTATGGACTTAAAATCACATGATCGAAATTTTTACCGATGGTGCATCAAGCGGAAATCCGGGCCCGGGAGGCTATGGAGTAATTCTTCGTTCGGGTAACCACTATAAAGAGCTTTCAGCAGGGTATCGTAAAACCACCAATAACCGGATGGAACTTTTGGCTGTTATCAGGGGACTTGAAGCATTGAAAAACTTAAATCAAACCGTCACCATCTATTCAGATTCCAAATATGTGATCGATTCTATCGAAAAAAAATGGGTTCATGGATGGGTAAAAAAGGGATTTGCCGGGAAAAAGAATAAAGATCTGTGGCTGCGTTACCTCGAATTGAGCAAACTACATCAAATCAAATTCAGTTGGGTACGCGGTCATGCAGGCCATCCCGAAAATGAGCGATGCGATCAATTGGCCGTGGCAGCAAGCAAGCAAAAGGACTTACTGATCGATAGTGTTTTTGAAGCGGAAGCAGGGAAGGTAAATTTATTATAAGTTGAATAAGTTAAGCGGTTATTGCTTAACCCAATCAACTTAATCCAACTCAATCAACCATTCAACCTACTGTATTGACACTACTCCCTCAAATGTTTTCTTGGTTCCCTGCGGTGAAAAGAAGGACATTAGCTCTTCCGCCTTGTGCACCATGTTTTCTGAACCAATAAAAATAGCCGAGCGCTGATGCAATTCGGTTACGTCCAAGTCGAGAATACGATCGTAACCATTACTCGCTTTACCGCCCGCCTGTTCAATAATAAATGCCATTGGGTTGCATTCGTAAACCAATCTTAGTTTGCCTTTAGGCGCATGTGCGGTAACGGGATAAATGAAAATACCACCTTTTATCAGGTTACGGTGAATGTCAGCCACCATTGAGCCAATGTAACGCGATGTATATGGACGTCTTGTTTTTTCGTCCTCTACCTGGCAATATTTGATATATTTTTTAACACCATCAGGAAAATGGGCATAATAACCTTCATTGATAGAATAGATCACGCCATCCTTCGGTATTTTCATATCAGGATGCGACAGGCAAAACTCGCCTATGGATGGATCGAGTGTGAAACCATTTACTCCTTTACCAGTAGTATACACCAGCATGGTAGATGACCCATAGATCACATAACCGGCAGCCACTTGTTCGGTTCCTTTTTGTAAGACATCGCTCATAGTGGCCTTTCCGGATGTTGATTTTCGCCGATAGATAGAGAAAATAGTACCTATACCCACATTCACATCTATATTAGAAGATCCATCCAATGGATCAATAGCTACAATATATTTTGCATCCTTTGAAACTGCTGAATCAATATGGATCACATCATCATTTTCCTCGGATGCGACGATGCAGCATTCCCCGCCATGCTTCAATGCTGATATGAATTGCTCATTGGCATACACATCCAATTTCTTCTGTCCTTCGCCTTGAATGTTAGTTGTACCATTCTCACCAAGTATATCGGCAAGACCAGCTTTATTGACTTCACGATTGACAATTTTAGCCGCTATTCCGATGTCCCTTAACAACCTTGATAATTCACCCTTAGCGTACGGAAAGTCAGCCTGCTTCTCAATAATAAACTGGCCCAGTGTTTTGGTTATTTTCATATACTTAGTGTATTTAATACATATTATTTTTGCAGTTCTATGGCTTCTAAGGTATGAATTTTTTCCTCAGAAATACAAAATCTAAGCATTGTACGTACTTTATGCCAACCTTGTTTCCCGGCAGCCCCGGGGTTTAAGTGTAAGCAACTAATTTTTTTATCGTAAATAACCTTGAGAATATGAGAGTGGCCGCAGATGAATAACTGAGGGGGCTTAGTGTAAATCTCCTGTCGTATTGACGGGTTATATTTTTCGGGATAACCGCCGATATGGGTCATCCATACATTCACATTTTCGCACTTGAACCGGAGATGTTCGGGATAAATCAAACGGACATCTTTCCCATCGATATTACCGTAAACACCACGCAGTGGTTTAAAGGCGGCAAGCTTATCCGCCAACTCTATTGTACCAAAATCGCCGGCATGCCATATCTCGTCGCAATTTTCAAAGTGCTTGAAAATTGCATCGTCCAGGTAGCCGTGGGTGTCGGAAAGGAGGCCTATTTTAATCATTAAATACCAATAAAACTTATCACAATAATTGTCGCAATGTATAATAGAAAAATAGTTCCCAATATCTTAGCCTTTGCTAATCGTTGCCTTTTGATTGCTACATATAAAAATGGAATGAAATATGTAAAATTTATAATGGCATACGCTATGTACGCTTTCTGCATACCTTCAACAATAGAAACGGGGATTAGCGGGCTACTCCATTCTTTAGGAATCTCATAAATTTCATAAAGGCTGGTTATAGTTAAAACAAGCAGCAATGCTGCAAAAAAATTGATACGACTTTCATATTAAAATGCGATAAAATAAGGCTTGAGCAAGTTAATATATTCCTCAGAATATTTACCCATTGACTCGTAAATCACAAATTTACTCTCAATGACCGCTGTCTCATCAAAACTATATGCTACCACTACCCTGTGCGGCTTTGATTCTGAAAATGAACTGATAAGTGCCTTTCGATGAAGATTTAATTTATGTCTTGGTGCAAGTGAGTCAACCATCTCAAGTGTGTCGACCGGCAATATCATGCACAGTGCGCCCGATTCGCTGATGTGCATTGATGCCGATGATAATAAATCTCCAAAGAATAACCTGTCAGCATGCTTCGCTAATTCTCTTTTTGCCTCTGGCGATTTTAGTGAATTAATATAAAACGGTGGATTAGAAACTATCAGATCGTATTTTTTACCTGGATTCTTATCAAAAAACTCTGTAAAACTCAATGGATAAACAGTTAGTCGTTCGGCAAACGGAGATTTCTGAAAGTTTCGTTCAGCAGTTTCAGCAGCAGAAGGATCGATTTCCACCGCATCAATCTTAGCATCCTTAAACCTTTGCGCGAGCATCAAAGCAATTACGCCAGTACCAGTACCAATGTCGAGGATATTTTGAGGGTGATCTAGGTTTGCTAAAGCGCCAAGCAACACGCCATCCGTATTAATCTTCATGGCGCAACCACTCTGATCAACATCAAATTGCTTAAATTTGAAAATGGCAGTCATAGCTTATTTCTCATAGAACTCAATCGGCAATCCATCCGGATCAGCAAAAAAGGTAAAATGCTTCCCGGTAAACTCATCAATCCGGATAGGCTCTACAGAAATTCCATATGCTTGGATATACCGTGCAGCATCTTCCACATTATCTACCTCAAAAGCCAGGTGTCGCAAACCGGCTGCTTCCGGGCGTGATGGTCTTGGTGGTGGATCTGGAAATGAAAAAAGCTCGATCTGGTATTGCCCTGCAATTTCCAGATCAAGCTTATATGAATTTCTTTCTTCGCGAAAAATTTCCTGTTTTATAGTCAAACCAAGTACCTCGCTATAAAACTGCTTCGACTTTTGATAGTCGGAACAAATAATGGCGATATGGTGTACCCGATTAAGTTTTAGCATTTATTCGCCCAGGATACTATGCAATACGTTATCGTAAACTAGTTTGGTATCGGTAACATGGCCGAATGACTCTTCATCAACCGTCATGTAACCATTGGTTACTGTACCCAGCAGACTAAAATCAATCTCACTGGTAGCCATCAGCTCAATAAAACGTTCCTGATCTTCAGTGGAAACACTTACTACTATCCTACCCTGAGCTTCCCCGAACAGGAAAGCATCTTTACGGATATCGCTGTCAGATGCAATTTCAAAGCCTAAGCCATTTGGCATAGCCGACTCGGTCAGGGCAATAAATAAACCACCATCGGATACGTCATGAACCGATTGCACCACTTCATGCTTGATCAATTGCTTGATCACCTGGTGTGTAGCATATTCTTTTTCCAGGTCGAAATGAGGAGCCGGAGATTTTGAAATTTTATGGTAAGAAGCTAAATATTGTGATGATGCGATATCATTGACAGACTCACCAATCAAATAGATCACATCGCCGGGTTGTTTGAAATCGGCAGTCATTATAGTATTTAAATCATCCAGCACACCCAGCATACCGATGGTTGGTGTTGGGAATACCGGACCCTCATCTGAAGATTGGTTGTAGAAACTTACGTTACCACCAGTAACCGGGGTTTCGAATTTTGTACAAGCCTCGCCCATACCTTTTATCGCACCAACGAATTGCCAGTACACTTCAGGATTATATGGATTACCAAAGTTCAGACAGTTGGTTATCGCCACAGGCTCACCACCAGCGCAGGTAATATTACGGGCAGCTTCAGCAACAGCAATAGCACAGCCTTTTTGCGGATCGGCATATACGTAGCGAGAGTTGCAATCTACAGTTAAAGCAATAGCTTTATCGGTACCACGAACGCTTACCACAGCAGCGTCGCATGGACGATTCGTAGTCATGGTTGACGCACCAACCATCGAGTCGTATTGTTTGGTTACCCAACGTTTCGACGCTATATTCGGATGAGCAATAAGATGCTCTGCCACTTCAACTAAGTCGACAGGCTCTTTTACGTCCTCAATTTTGAATTTCTGATTTTCCTGGTAATAAGCAGGCTCGCGGTAGTCGCGTTTGTAGACCGGTGCACCTCCACCCAAAACTAAATCTTCCGCAGGCACATCGGCAACCAGTTCCCCATGCATATAATATAATAGACGCTTAGTATCTGTTACTTCGCCTATAATAGCACAATTCAAATCCCATTTATCAAAAACAGCTTCCACATCTTTTTCACGACCTTTATGAACAACGATCAACATACGCTCCTGTGATTCAGAAAGCAGAATCTCGAAAGGCTTCATGTTTTCCTGGCGTGTAGGTACTTTATCCAGATCGATGCGCATACCGTGTTCGCCTTTTGCCGACATTTCGGAGTTGGAGCAGATAATGCCTGCCGCACCCATATCCTGCATGCCTACAACAGCGCCTGTTTTGATCACTTCAAGGGTTGCTTCCAATAACAGTTTTTCCTGGAACGGATCACCTACCTGAACCGCAGGTAAATCATTTACTGAATCCTCTGTAATATCTTTTGATGCAAAGGCCGCACCGTGAATACCATCTTTACCTGTAGCTGAACCTACAATATAAACCGGGTTACCAACGCCATAAGAAGTTGCAGAAACCGTCTCGCCAGCTTTAACAATACCAGCCGACATCGCATTCACCAGCGGATTTACGTTGTAGCAATCGTCAAAAAACAATTCGCCGCCCACGGTCGGGATACCGAAGGCATTACCATAATCGCCGATGCCTTTTACAACACCCTTGATCAGCCATTTGGTACGGTCAAGACCCAGATCGCCAAAACGCAGTGAGTTAAGTTGGGCTATTGGTCTTGCACCCATGGTGAATATATCGCGGTTGATACCGCCCACACCTGTTGCAGCACCCTGGTAAGGCTCCAAAGCTGACGGGTGATTATGTGATTCTATTTTAAAGGCGCAGCCTATCCCGTCACCCAGATCAACCAATCCGGCATTTTCTTCACCGGCCTTTGCCAGCATACGCGGACCGTCTTTTGGCAGGGTTTTTAACCAGGTAATTGAGTTTTTATAAGAGCAGTGCTCGCTCCACATCACCGAGAAAATAGATAACTCGGTAAAGTTGGGTACACGGCCCAGTATTTCTTTTATTCGTTCAAATTCTTCGGGTAGTAAACCTAAATCTTTGGCTGTTTCGACGGTGGTTAATTCCAGGTGCTCCAAGGTAATTTCGTTTTTTTGAAAAGATGCGCAAAAGTACGAAAAAGAGCCGGGAACTGAAAGGAAAAGAAGGTAAAAGGTGAGGGGTTCATTGAGTTAAGTGGTTGAATGGGTAAAGCAGAAGAAAATTCATAGCGATGGGCTTGAAGTCCCATCGCTATGACACCAAATCAATTCCCATCAGGCAGTACAAAATTGATTGGAATAGTATACATAACGCGAACCTTATGTCCGTTTTGAATACCTGGTTTCCATGCTGGCGCAATTTTGAGCACTCGTAAAGCTTCTTCATCTAAGCCCGAACCGACACCACGTTCTACTTTAACGTTTGACAAATGGCCATCGGTTTCAACAATAAAGCTTAAAAACACTTTCCCCTGCACATTATTTTCAGAAGCCTGTGGGGGATAATGGATATTTTTTTGCAGAAATTTCGCCCAGGCTCCGGCACCGCCATATGGTTCAGGTTCTACTTCTACAGTCCTATACACATCATCCTTATGCTCGGTTATAGCACTCATATCGGGCCCAGTACCTTGCTCCGGTATATCGATATTTACTCCTTCTTCAGTACCACTTTTTGTTGCCGGGCCTATTGCTTTTCCATCAAGCTCTATTAATGTTGGCGGGTTTGTTGCTTCCCGATCATCAACAGGCCTCATGGTAGTATATTGTATTGTTGCTTGCTGGGCTGGAGGCCTGGAGGTCTGGACCCTTGGTGGAATAACTTCCTCTTTTTTAATAATCGGAGGAGCAGGAAGCGTATAAACATGGACTACTGGGTCTGGCACATTTGCTTTAGGTCTCAAAACCGCATACCCTGTATACAAAACAGCCACACCAAAAAATGCTATGGCCATTGATTTAGCCAGTGTCCCGGCATAATGGCGACGCAAGTCATAAGCGCCGTAGTCTTTGTTTTTGTCGTCGAATACAAGCTCGAGCCACTCGGGATTGTACAAATCTAATTTTGCGATACTCATATTTTAGGAATTTAATTTTACTTTATAACGTTTTTAACAAATAAAATATTGTATAAATAGATTTTATTTTGTTTTAATTGGCAAAGTGTTTTCAACAAAATATAATTCCATAGAAAAGAAAAACCCGGCTTCATAGGCCGGGCTTGATTTTTAAGCTGAAAGCTTTCAACATGCTTTTACCACGAGCTACAAGCTCGCGGTAGTTAGGGAGTAAGTATCGTTTTATATCTATGTTTACTCTGAATTTCCTTAATAAATTTTTCTTTATTTATCTCGACAACTGTAGGTCTGGTTGATGAATCAGTAGCAATTTCTATATAGTAGTAAACGATTTTCTTATCAAATACCTGCTGCTTAACAAGAATCCGGGATGAGTTGTAATATGACTCAGTAATATTCGCCTCAACCAGAATTCGAAAAGAATTCTCTTCAAATTCTTGTGCTAGACAATATTCATTTTTTTTGTCACCTTCTCTATGCAACAAGAAGATATTTTTCTCCAACCGAATCTGAACAGTATCCACATCGCATCCTGTGGCAACAAAGAGCAATACAAGAATAAATATTACGGCTTTCATTTAGCTAATTTTTTCTCACCACTTATCCGTCACAACCTTCTTCACAGGCTTATCCACTTTAGGCTGCGTCTTACCTTCCGCCATATATTTCTTCAGCTTATCCGCCAACTGCTTGCAAAATGCGCCTGTCTGCTCAAAGTAGCCCTCCACATCTTTTTTCTGTAATTTGTCTGAGGCTTTTTCAAGGGCGATATTCAACCCATTAACTGGCGTAAACATGCCATATCGATTTTTCTCGTAAGGTTTAAACACGAAGTCGGTTACCCAGTAGCGGTATTTACCATCTTTACATTCAACATTTAAGGAATAAGCCATTTCGCCGTTCTCATGCTTGATCAGTGAAGTATAGGCCAGGAATTTATCTTTTACTGAGGCACCAGAATTGGTTATTTGTAAGGATTTCTCTTTCGGATAAAACTCCTTCATAAACATAACCATGTTCTTTTGGAGACTGTCGGCTTTGATATTCGGCATATCAACCACCTGATAATAAATATATTTATTACTCTCATCAATAGACAATAAGCTTTTCTGCGCGCTTGCTATCCCTGATACAGCCAAACCTGCAATTAGTAGTAATATCTTTTTCATACCATAAATATAAAGCCGCTCCCGTTAAGGTGAGCGGCTTTATTAAAATTAATATTATTAAATTAATTAGAATGCATAAACAGCGGCAAGCACAAACTGCCCCGCCGATTTGGTTGGAGCGCCATCACTGTCTGTAAATACCTGGTATTTGGCATTGTCGAATCTTATTTCAGGAATCAAGGTTAATGCTCCTGCTTTAATATTTGCTGTTGCAGTGATTCCTGTAACATTCGATTTTGGATTGGTACCGATAGCTTTGGCTTCAAAATACTCACCTCTCAAGCCCAAAGTAACAATTTTAGAAACAGCCACCTGAGGGTATAAAGCAACGCCGTCATAACCGCCGCCACCATGAGCCGGGGTATACGTTGCACCATTTAAGCCCAGTTTAAATGCATCGGTGATCTGGTAAGCAGTGGTTAAATCGAATATGGTACCCGAAGTTGGGCCTGTAGCCACGTTTAAATATGCAGTCCAGCCTTTTACCGGAGCTACCATCAACTGAGCGCCAAAGGTTGATACATCGTGCTGAGCTGTGTAAGTATTCCAGTTATCGTTAAATATACCTGCCATTAAACTTACTTTATCAGAGAAGGCATAAGTTGCTTTAAAGCCTGCATTCTGGAATGGGCCGTTAGTGAACAGGTAGGATGTTGAATAGTTAAAATTTCCTGTCGGAGAGATCACCTCATAACCAATAAAGGTGGCCATATAACCGGCGGTGAAGTTCAGTTTATCCGTAACATCATAAGACACATACAGGTTTTGGATGTGGAAGGAATTACCATTATTGCCTGTAGTGCCATCACCATTTGGCGTAGACTGATATTGCCCTCTCGGACCGAATGCTAATTCACCAACAAAAGCAGCCTTGCCTACCTTTTTCTTTAATCCCAGGTCGATCATACCGATTGACACTGAATTCTGATCAGAGGCAAAACTAGTTCCGATATTAGGATGCCCTGAAAAATCATATTTGTAATAAGTATCTACCGAACCTGAAAAAATCAGCGGTGGATCTTTCGGATCGGCAGTCGTGCCAACCTTTCCTGTATCGGCAACTGCGGTTGTACCAGCTTTAGCAGATAAAGTTGTTATAGTTAGTATTGAGAGTAATAAGATGTTAATTTTCATTTTAGTAGTATAAGTTCTATTTCTTCAGTTCATCCAAAGCCACATTCAGTTTCAGCACATTTACTTTTTCAGGGCCAAACAAGCCAAGCAATGGTTTCTCGGTATGCGTATCAATTAAGGCTAAAACCTGTTGTTCAGATAGGTTTCTGACTTTGGCAACACGTGCTGCCTGTATTTTAGCTCCTGCAGGAGACAGATCCGGATCAAGACCACTGCCTGAAGCCGTAACCAGTTCAGCAGGGATCTGCTCTTTTTTCACCGTTGGGTTATGTTTTAAAAAGGTATCAATACGGCCCTGAACATCTTTATGCAGATAATCAGGGTTGCCCGGACCTTTGTTTGAACCGCCCGAACCAGCTGCATTATAATCAACAGCCGATGGGCGTGACCAGAAATACTGATCTTTAGTAAACTTTTGGCCCACATTGGCATAGCCAACAACACGACCGTTATATACTATAGTTTCTCCGTCACCGTGACCGGGAGTCATTTTACCAATGGCAGCTATAGCCAGAGGGTAAAGGCCTGAAACAATGACCAGCAGAATGATGGTTATTTTGATGGATGGTAATATGTAAGTTTTCATTTTGAATGAGATTTGAGATTAAGCCAGACTTACGAAGTTTTAAAAACTTCGTAAGTCTTAACTTTATTTATATGAATAATGCGACTAATAAATCGATCAGCTTGATACCGATGAACGGCACAATAACACCACCGAAACCATAGATCAATAAATTGCGGCGAAGCAATGCGCTGGCGCCAATCGGCTTATATTCTACTCCGCGCAATGCCAATGGGATCAATAATGGAATGATGATCGCGTTAAAGATCACGGCTGATAAAATAGCCGATTCGGGGCTATGCAAGTCCATGATATTTAATGCCCGCAACGATGGTATCGACACCATGAACAAGGCCGGAACGATAGCAAAATATTTGGCCACGTCGTTAGCGATGGAGAAGGTGGTTAGCGTACCACGGGTCATCAGCAATTGCTTGCCGATCTCTACAATCTCGATCAGCTTGGTTGGGTCATTATCCAGGTCGACCATGTTACCGGCTTCTTTAGCAGCCTGGGTGCCACTGTTCATGGCTACACCCACATCAGCCTGTGCCAAAGCCGGTGCATCATTTGTACCGTCGCCCATCATGGCCACCAGTTTACCGCCTTGCTGCTCTTTTTTGATGTAGTTCATTTTATCCTCAGGCTTTGCCTCTGCAATAAAATCATCCACACCGGCTTTTTCAGCAATAAATTTGGCCGTTAAAGGATTATCACCAGTCACCATCACCGTTTTTACACCCATTTTGCGCAGGCGTTCAAAACGCTCGAAAATGCCCGTTTTGATGATATCCTGGAGTTCAATCACGCCTAAAACCTTTTCATTCTGACATACCACCAGCGGTGTACCACCATTTGATGCGATGATCTTCACCCGATCTTCCACGCTGGAAGGGAATGGATTTCCGGCTTTCAATACGATATTACGGATAGAATCAAAAGCGCCCTTACGTACACGCAAGCCCTCTTTGGTATCTAACCCGCTTGAGCGAGTTTCGGCAGTAAATTTGATAAATACTGCTCCATCAGGTACTTTGACTGTTAATTTACCTGCGCCTTGTTCAGCTAATTCAACAATCGACTTACCTTCAGGGGTTTCATCGGCCAATGAGCTCAACACGCAGGCTTTTATAAATTCATTTTCGTTTACACCTTCAACCGGCCAAAAGTGGGTGGCCTTACGGTTACCTATTGTTATTGTCCCGGTCTTGTCTAACAATAGGGTATCCAGGTCGCCTGCGGTTTCCACTGCCTTGCCCGATTTGGTGATCACGTTGGCACGCAATGCTCTGTCCATCCCGGCAATACCGATGGCCGATAGAAGGCCACCGATAGTTGTCGGGATAAGGCATACGAATAATGATATAAATGCAGCTATAGTTATTGGGGTATTGGCGTAGTCTCCGAATGGTTTTAGGGTAACGCATACGATAACGAAGATCAGTGTAAAGCCTGCCAAAAGGATGGTCAGGGCAATTTCGTTCGGGGTTTTCTGACGTGATGCACCTTCTACCAGTGCGATCATTTTATCCAGAAAGCTTTCGCCGGGCTGGGTGGTCACCATTACTTTAATACGGTCGGAAAGTACTTTAGTACCACCTGTTACCGAGGATTTATCACCACCAGCTTCACGAATTACAGGAGCAGATTCACCTGTGATAGCTGACTCGTCAATGGTTGCTATCCCTTCAATGATCTCGCCGTCGGTAGGAATAGTATCGCCTGCTTCGCAAAGGAAAACATCTCCTTTTCTTAAAGTTGATGACATTACCTGGCTTTCTTTACCGTCAACCAGCAAACGTGCAGGTGTTTCTTCACGGGTTTTGCGCAAGCTTTCGGCTTGTGCCTTACCACGGGCTTCAGCAATAGCCTCTGCAAAGTTAGCGAACAATACGGTCAGCAACAGGATCAGAAATACAGTCAGGTTATAGCCGAAACTGCCCTGACTGTGATTGGTAAAGGAAAAAGCGGTTACAATAAGCATTACTATGGTGCCTATTTCAACTGTGAACATCACAGGGTTGCGCACCAGTATGCGTGGATCGAGCTTAATAAAAGACTGCTTTAAAGCTTCTTTTACCTGTTCGCCCTGGAATAATGTATTTTGATGTGTGGTCATTTTCGTTCAGATTATTTGAGAGAAAAGTGTTCAGCAATTGGCCCCAAGGTCAAAGCAGGGAAGAATGATAGTGCAGCAACAATGATGATCACGGCGAATATCATCACACCGAATGTGGTGGTATCTGTCTTCAATGTACCGGCCGATTCTGGAATATATTTTTTGTTGGCCAGTATACCGGCAATAGCTACCGGACCGATGATCGGCATAAAACGTGCGATGAACATGACTATACCGCCTGCAGCGTTCCAGAAAATGCTGTTATCAGCCAGGCCTTCATACCCGGAGCCGTTATTAGCTGAGCATGAGGTAAACTGGTAAAGCATCTCCGAAAAACCATGGAAGCTTGGATTATTTAACCAGGCTGATGGTTTTTCGGCCCAGTTGATATTTGGATAGTGTGTCAACAGGTATGATGCAATGGCCGTGAACACCAGGATCAGGAAAGGGTGTAACAAGGCGATCAACGAGGCAATCTTCATTTCCCGGGCCTCAATCTTACGACCAAAGAACTCCGGCGTGCGGCCCACCATCAAACCGGATATAAATACGGCGATGATAATGAAAATGTAAAAGTTAAGGAAGCCCACGCCAATACCACCATAAAAGGCGTTGATCATCATATCAAACAATTGAGCAATACCCGATACCGGCATCATGCTATCATGCATGGAGTTTACCGATCCATTGGATGTAACCGTAGTGGATACTCCCCAGAAAGCAGAAGCGGCAGGGCCAAACCGCACCTCTTTACCTTCCATTGAGCCAGTGGGTTGATTGACACCCAAATGTGTTATGGCAGGGTTACCGCCAACTTCAGCCCGGATAGAGGGGATCACCATAATGAGGAAACCGACCGTCATGACGCCAAAGATGACCCAGGCCAGTTTCTTTTTATTAAGGTAAAATCCCAATGCAAAAACTACTGCAATAGGTATAAGGTCAATGCTGATGGTCTCAACAATATTGGTCAGATAGTTTGGGTTCTCAAGCGGGTGTGCCGAGTTGGCACCATACCAGCCGCCGCCATTGGTACCCAACTGCTTAATAGCGATCATGGGAGCAGCAGGGCCGCGTGATACATGAACCGTGTCGCCCTGTAGACTGATAAACGTGTCCTTCCCTTTATAGCTGGTTGTTGTACCGTTGAATGCTAAAATAGTAGCGAGTACGATACTCAATGGCAGCAATATGCGGGTGATTGATTTTACCAGGTAATCCCAAAAGTTGCCCAGTTTATCAGTAGTTTTTTCCTTTAATCCTTTAAATACCACCATCATGGCTGCAAAGCCTGTGGCAGCGCTCACAAAGTGCAGAAAAGCAAAAACAAATAACTGCGTATAATAAGTTGCGCCGGTTTCGCCTGAGTAATCCTGCAGGTTGGTATTGGTTACAAAACTGATAGCCGTGTTAAATGCCAGGTCGGGAGTTTGATTTGGGTTACCGTCCGGATTTAACGGCAAGTGGTTTTGAAACAGCAGGCAAAAGAAAGTATAAAATAGCCACAAGCAGTTGATGGTCAATAGCGCTTTCAAATGCTGCTTCCAGTTCATCTCGCGTTTCGGGTCGATGCCGCTGAAACGGAAGATGAGGCGCTCCAATGGTGCAACAAAATCGAACCATGTTTTTTCGCCTTTAAATACTTTAGCAATGTACTTACCCAGCGGTATCGCCAGGGCAACCGTTGCTACGTACATGAAAATAACACCTATATATTCTGTGTTCATGATAAATTGAGATATGGGTTAAAATTTTTCGGGTTTTAAAAGCACGTAAACCATGTAAATGAATACGGCTACGGCTACGATGAATAAAGCGAACATAGTTTTAGATTTTTTCGAAATAGTTAACGGTTTTGAAAAAGAGCCAGAAGACGACCGCGAAGGTCAGGAGATAAATTACGGTGTATACTGCATCCATGATTTGTTAATTATATTAGGGTTAATGAAACAATAGTTTGATTTTTAAAAAGACCACATAGAGAATAAGTATTGCCAGGAGCCAGGAGAAGGCGATTGCGAGAATGTCCGTTAGCCTGCTTTTTAAACTTTGCTTCTTCATATAAATTCCTGGATACTGTTTGATCCATGCGGAGTTGATTTTCGCAACCTTTCACCAAGCAAATGCCAAAACAGGATTTATATATTTAAAAACCTGACAAACAGACAATTAAATAAAAATAGACTTAGATAGTGAAGAGTATAAAAAGAGAAAGCCCTATCAAAATGATAGGACTTTATTAAAATGAGAGTGTTTTACTGGCAAGTGCTCACAAGCGTTCACGGCGTTGTGAGCGTGAACACTTTGGGAGTGTGAGTGGTGAATAGTCAATAGTGAATAGTGAGTAAATCATTGACTATTCACTATTGACCTTATAAATTAATCTGAAATTGTAAATCTAAAATCATAAATCAAGCATCACACTTTCGGCAATTTATAGCCGTTGTGATATTCCTTCATTAGGTATTGTTTGTTGATGGCATGATCGGTAAAACCGCCTTCAGCTTCGTTCCATTCCAGTTTTTTGCCGCTGCGGTAGGCTATATTTCCCATTTGCGCCACGGTGGCAACATGAGCCCCGGCTTGTATTGGGCAATGCAGATCATCAAGCTTGCGCGACTTAATCACACTAACAAAGTTTTCCATGTGTTTATCCAAACCGTCGTCTGATTTGGCAACATAAGGTTTGGCTACTTTGCTTTTGCTCTGGCGTTCCTCAATCACTTCCCAGCCTTCTCGGTTAAGAATAAGTGTGCCGTTATTGCCGATGTAGGCGATACCGTGGTCACGATTATATGAGCCGTTGTCAATACCCATTGCTGAATCCCACACCATATTAAAACCATCGAATTCATATAAAGTGGTTAAAGTATCAGGTGTTTCTTCAGACAATTCTGGATAAGCAAACCTGCCACCCAAAGCTGAAACGGATTTTGGTACAGGCGACTTCATCCCCAGTAAGCCGTAATCTAAAAGGTGTACGCCCCAGTCGGTCATCAACCCGCCAGCATAATCCCAAAACCAGCGGAAATTAAAATGGAAACGGCTGGAATTAAACGGTACCGTTTTAGCAGGGCCGAGCCATGCGGCATAATTCACTCCTGCAGGCGGTGTACTATCCTGAACTACCGGAGCAGGGCGCATCCAACCCTGGTAACACCAAACTTTTACCGTACGGATGTTACCTAACTGGCCGCTTTGTGCAAAATCAACCGCATCCCTAAAATGCTGCTGACTGCGCTGCCATTGTCCTGCCTGTACTACTTTGTTATATTTCTGCTGTGCGGCAACCATTGCGCGACACTCGCCGATGGAATTGCCAACAGGCTTTTCTACATACACATCCTTTCCAACTTCGCAGGCATGCATCATGATCATAGCGTGCCAGTGATCAGGGGTGCCGATAATTACGGCATCAATGTCTTTCTGATCCAGCAAAGCGCGGTAATCATCATAACGGCGAACTTTTGACGCATCATGACCCATTTTTGTATAATCGGCCATTCGCTTGTCCATCACATTTTTGTCGACATCGCATATCGCAACCAGGTTTACACCGGGTATTTTTAATGCTGCCGTAGTATCGGCCCAACCCATGCCATTGATGCCGATAGCACCAATATTCAACTGATCGGACGGAGCGATACGATTTTTAAAAATGGCAAAGGCTTGATTATTTAAAGCCGAAGCCATGACAGTGCCGCCTGCCAGCAAAGCAGACTTTTGCAGGAAATCTCTACGGGAATTCATAAGTCAGTAATTGGTTTCTATAAATATAGGCGAATATTTAATTGTACTTATAACAATTGTTAAAATTGTACAATAATTTATCGGAAAGAGGTTATTCCAGCCCGTAATCCTTTAATTTGCGATAAAGAGTAGCGATACCAATATTCAAAAGCCGGGCAGCCTCGGCGCGATTACCATGGGTGTGATTGAGTACCCGTTGGATATGTAATTTTTCTACAGAGGAAAGATCAAATGCCGAAAGTGCCTGGTTCGGGCGTTGACTTGCCACATGCTGAATTTCGTAAGGAAGCAAAGTTTCATCCAGCTCATCGCCATCGCAAAGGATTACCGCGCGTTCTATCACATTTTTCAGTTCGCGTATATTCCCGGGCCAGTTGTAAGCTTCCAGTTTTTCGATGAAAGTTTTTGATAAACCGGTGATTTGTTTAACAACCTTCGCCGCAAAATACGACATGAAGTATTCGGCTAGCAAACCAATGTCCTTCTTGCGTTCGCGCAGCGCAGGCAGGGTGATCTGGAAAACCGATAAACGATAGTAAAGGTCAGACCGGAAATGATTTTGTTCGCTTTCCTTAAGCAGATCGCGATTGGTAGCCGCCAATATGCGCACATTTACGATGGTCGGTTTGGTGTCCCCTATTTTGATAAATTGCTGCGATTCAAGAACACGAAGCAATTTGGCTTGTAACTCATGGTCAAGCTCCCCTATCTCATCAAGAAAAATGGTACCGCCACTCGCCTCTTCAAATAAACCTTTTTTATCTTTAGTAGCCCCCGTAAACGACCCTGCTTTATGGCCGAACAATTCGCTTTCCAATAGTTCTTTGGTAAAAGCACTACAATTTACCGCCACAAATGATCTCGCCCTGCGATTACTGGCCTGATGTATCGCCTCTGCAAAAACCTCCTTGCCGGTACCGGTTTCACCCAACAATAAAACAGTTGTATCAGATAACGCCACTTTTTGAGCGAGTTTGATGACATCGGTTATGGCAGAAGATTTACCAACAATACGGTCAAACCCAAACTTATTATTCAGCTTGCTTTCCAGTTCCTCTACGCGCTGCTGAAGAAAGGCCTTATCCATTGCCTTACTCACCAGCGGGATGATCTTCTCGTTGTCATCACCCTTGGTGATATAGTCAAAAGCGCCTGATTTTATCGCTTTTACGCCATCATTGATGGTTCCAAAGGCCGTAAGAACTATCACTTCAGTAGCCGGCCAGTTGTTTTTTATTTTTTCGGTAAGTTCGATACCGTTACTATCGGGGAGCTTTACATCGCTTAGTACTACATGGAACGATTCCTGTTGTAACTTGCGCAAGCCCTCTTTCCCATTGGCTGCAGCAGATACCTCATATCCTTCCAATTGAAGGATACGAGCCAGCAGGTTTCTCAACCGCTCTTCATCATCAATAATCAGTAACCTGCCTTTTTGCATATCGGGATGCAAAATTGATAAAAAATTAGCTTATGCAAGTGTTATTATTTACTCAGTGTCAAAAACTATTACAGCTGACGATTAATCCTTTTGATAAAACAATCATCTAAACCATAACTGAGCTGCTAAATAAGGGCATATCAGCGAACATTTTTAAGAAAAATATCATGAAAAGGAAATTTGCAGGACTGGCGCTTATTGCCATCACAATTATATCAGTTACTTCGGGTTGTATAGTACGTGAGGATGATTATCATCATTACAGGCATCATGATCGCTATAAGCATGACCGCTATAACAACAATTCCTATGATCGTGGCTATCATGATCGTTACCAAAATTAAAATTATAATAAAGGTTGATATAATGTGTGTAAGAGTTTGGGCCAGTTGCCCAGACTCTTTTTTATGACTGATACATTTTTTTATATTTAACAACTTAAACAAACCCCTTACCCCTATGTCGACAATCAAAACATGGCACGACCTTCACAGTGAATCACGCAAATTCGGACAACGCTTAGCAGACTCAGTAGCCAACGGAATGGGCTCCTGGAAATTCATTATCTGGCAAACTATCATCGTTGCCATCTGGATGATACTGAACGTTATCCTGATAGCCACCCATCGCTGGGACCCTTACCCTTATATTTTATTGAACCTGGTTTTCTCTACACAGGCAGCTTATGCAGCTCCTATCATTATGATGGCGCAAAACCGCCAGAATGATCGCGACAGGGCACAGGCTGATGCTGACTACAAAACCAATTGCGAAGCAAAAGACGAGATCGAAGAGTTACAGAAACGTTTGAATGTCATTGAGGTTGATAAGCTGGATAAGATATTGGCCATGCTACACGAAATGAGAGCCAAATAAATTACCGAATGCCTATATTTAGATTCGTATCGGGATGAAGACCTTATCGCCCGCCGGTTATCTATGAATATTTGTGCAAAAAAAATTTGGTGCCTGATTTTATTGCTTGTAACTGTCTGTTTAGCAAATGCACAAACAACGCCATTTGCTTTCAGCCATTTTACGCTTGATAATAACTTGTATGCGCATATATTAATGCGTGACAGTAAAGGCTATTTATGGATAGGTTCTGATGGCCTTTTTCGCTATGATGGTGTTAACCTGAAGCATTTTATTCATGACCCAAAGAATAATAATTCGCTGGTAAGCGATATTGTAAAGAGCATTGCCGAAGATAAAAAGGGCCGGATATGGGTGGGTTCAATTAAAGGCATTAGCTGTTATGATCCGGCCTCTGATTCATTTACTAATTATGAATATGCAGGCGATAATCCCAAAAACACGAACGGGCTTTTTGACAACATACTGTTTACTGATGCCGGAGGTACATTATGGTGCGGCAACCAATCTGGCATAAGCCGCTTTGATGAACACAAAAATCAATTCGTCCTCTACAATCTGTTAAAATACCAGTCACCGGGGCATAAACAAGGTATTTTTGTGACAAGTATTACAGATGATAAAAAGAATAAAGACTGGCTTTGGTTATCTAGCTACGATGGGCTTGTCCACTTTAATAAAAAGACCGGATTTGCCCGCTATTATTATCCCGACGGGCCGGTAATAACCATGAACAACCTGTTCCAGGATTCGCATGAAAGGCTTTGGGTGGCCACATGGGGACACGGGTTGGGTTATTTTAACGAAGCTTCAGGCCGATTCTCCTTCTCTCTTTTTGAACGGGATAACCATTTCGGGACGGACAATATTGTATTCCATATCCAGGAAGATGTAAAAGGCAAGGACAGCAGCCTGTTCTTTATAAGTACCAATAAAGGACTTTGCCTTCCGGATTTACGCGATCCTGAGAAAGTCTATTTTAAATACTTTTATAACCATCAACCGGATGAGCCAAAAAGCATCGGGGCCCCTCCTTCGCAAACACTGATAGACAAGCAGGGTATAATCTGGGTTGCTACCGACGCTGATGTCAGTTATATACTACCCTCAACACAAGTTTTTCGGGAGATAAACAGCACAAACCAACCCCACGCTTTGATCAATTCTATTACCGAGGAAAAACTTGACAGCGACCATTATCAATACTGGTTAAGCTGCTGGTATACCGACGGATTGATTCTTTGTGATGAAAATTTTTTACCGAAAGAAAAATTCAAACTACCGGGTGGGTATGGCCGAACGGAAAATAGCAGGCAAATCAACCAGGTAGTGATCGATCCCGAGACTAAGGATGTATGGATTGCTACTATGGACGGCCTTTATAAGTGGAACCGGGCAAAAAATATCATTAAAGCTTATTACCCTGATAAATCAAACCCGTTGTCTCTGCCAACGCAGTACGTAATGAATTTGCTTTTAGATCATCAGAAAAGGCTTTGGATAGGGACATACCACATGGGTTTTGCGGTGATGAACACCACAAATGACCCTTTCATCAAGCTACCTGATCAGGTACAAACTTGGGCCAAAGGTAAACGTGTGTTTTGTATGCATGAAGACCGTAGGGAAAGATTATGGTTAGGCTGCGCCGGGGCTCTTTTCAAAATGGATGAGAAAACCGGGAAATGGCAGATATATGAGCATCAAAAAAATAACAACAAAAGCAAGGCATCGGGTGACGTGAACGGTATGGCCGAGGATAAAAATGGCCACATATGGATAGGCAATGATGAAGGCCTGAACCGCTTTAATGAAAAAACCAATGACTTCGAACTATTTACAACCACCGACGGCCTGAGCAACGACCATATTTATAACATTGTATGCGACAAGGCAGGCATACTCTGGGCAGGAACTGCAAGCGGATTAAACTCCATCGATCCGGCGACCAATATCATCAAAAGTTTTTATGAGAAAGACGGTTTGTCACTTAACGATCAGTCGAATGCTATCATGATCAAAAGCGACAATAAGATTGCCACTGCGGGGGCAAAAGGCTATGTCACCCTATTTGATCCTGCGAAATTATACCGCAATTCTGGTCCACCTCCAGTTTATATCACTTCATTAAAGCTTTATAATAAGCAAGATAACAGACGGTCATACTTCCCTTTACCAAAAGAGATCAATCTGAGTTATGATGAGAATTATTTTTCGATAGATTTCATCGCACTCAACCTAATGAATGCGGGCGATAATAAATATGCATATCAACTAACCGGCCTGGATAAGAACTGGATACAAAGCGGTAGCGAACACAGCGCAACTTATAGCAACCTGAGCGCGGGTAAATATACTTTCAAGGTAAAAGCAGCTAACAATGATGGGGTTTGGAACAACCAGGGCGCCAGACTTATCATCACCATATCACCACCCTTTTGGAAAACATGGTGGTTTATTACACTCTGCGTAATCATTGTATTTATTATAGGCTACAGCCTTTACAATTACCGGCTTGAGCAATTGCTTCAAGTTGAGCGCCTGCGAACAAAAATATCAACAGACCTTCACGATGATATTGGTTCGACGCTGAGCTCCATTTCCATTTTAAGTGAGCTTGTTTTGCATAAAAAGGATAAGGAACAAACTGATGAAATGCTAAACGAAATAAAGGACAATGCCATTAACCTGATGGAAAAGATGGATGATATTGTATGGAGCATTAATCCGAAGAATGACTCACTGGAAGACCTTCTTTCGCGCATTACCCGTTTTGCTTCACAATTATTTGAGGCAAAAAATATTGAGCATGTCATCACTATTCAGCCTGATATTAAAGACTTGAAATTGTCTATGGAATCACGGCAGCATCTGTACCTGATAATTAAAGAATCGATCAATAATATTGTAAAGCACGCCAACTGTACAAAGGCTTCCATAACGGCAATCTGTAAAGATCACTTACTTAATGTTGTCATCAATGATAATGGGAAAGGCTTTAAAACTGACAGGAATTATTCGGGGAACGGATTGATCAACCTAAAAGAAAGAGCAATTAAAATGGGGGCTAATGTTCAGATAGACTCCATATCGCGAAAGGGTACAACCGTGGCCATTAGCATAAAAATCAAATAAATATCCTATTGTAAATAAGCCATTTAGCTACCAGATTTGTTTTATGATAAAAGTTGGTATAGTAGAAGACAATAACACTTTGCGCAAAAGCCTCACCAGCCTGTTTGACGACGCTGGTGATATGCGTTCTGTAATGTCGCTGAATAACCTGCTGCATATAGTAAAAGAGATTCAAAAGAGCACACCTGATGTGATTTTGATGGACATTGGCCTGCCGAATATTTCAGGGATCGATGGTGTACTAACGGTTAAATCTTTCTTCCCAACTATTCAGATAATGATGTTTACCGTTTTCGAGGATGAAGACAAGATATTTGACGCTATCCGGAATGGAGCATCCGGCTACCTCTTAAAGAAAACACCTCCCCTGGAGATAGTTGATGCTGTGCGGGATCTGCACAATGGTGGCGCCCCAATGACCGGCAGCATAGCCCGCAAAGTGATCCAATCGTTCCATGTTCAACAATCATCTGCTGTTGAGGAATATAAACTCACTCCCCGTGAGAAAGAGATACTCCGTTCGCTGGTTGACGGTTCAAGCTATAAGAAAATAGCCGACGAGTACATGGTGAGCATCAGTACTATCCGCACACATATTTGCAGCATCTACAATAAGCTCCATGTGAACTCCAAAGCTGAGGCCGTAGCTAAAATACTGAAGCAGAGGTCCTAAAAATCAGATATTTATCCGATTGCAGCCTCCTCTCATGCTGGCTAAATTTGAGTCGTAACAAAAACGTGACAACCCCTGACAGTGGTTAGCAGCCTCTGCCTCACATGCCGTTACCGCATCTGCCGCGAATCTTGTAAAAATCAAAAAATAGATATCTTATGAAAAAGTTATTGATGCTTCTCATTTGCCTTGCTATGCTGGGTTCAGTATGCGCTCAGGTAAACAATCCGGGTGATGTGGCTAAGGACGGAGCCACAAATCACGCTAATGGTGATATTAACAGCACCGTAAATAATGGATTGAACAAAACAGAAGGTGCTATAAAGGGCCTTTTCAAAAAGAAAAAGAAAGCCGACAATAACCAGCAAACCAATAACTCTTCACAAAACAACACGCAGCCCGCGCAGAACAATAATGTAGATAATGGCCCGGTAGCGGGTGTTTCGGTTTATCAGAACTATGATTTTATAGCAGGCGACAAGATCATCTTCAACGATGATTTTACAGCCGATCAGGATGGTGAATTTCCGGCACATTGGGAACTGGAAAAAGGGCAGGCTGTAATGAATACCCAAAAGGGCAAAAAGGCCTTCCTGCTTACTGATGGCAACTATGTATATGTAACTCCCCGGTTAACAACCAAATCATACCTCGGCAATGAGTTTACCATTGAGTATGATAATTATTTTGAAGGCGGTGCTTACCCCACCCATGTGTTTTTCTTTCTGCCCAATCAAAATGATTATAGCGCCTATGTAACGGTTTCAGCCGGTGAAGCAACTTTCTCTAACAATATTGAGGGGAGTTCGATGGATTTAAACGGCACTCTTCCGTCAAGTATTTATGGAGAAAACTTCCACAATAAATGGCACCATATAGCTATCGGGTATAAAAACAAACAGATAAAAGTTTACGTGGATCAATACCGTGTACTGACTGTTCCTGATTCCAAGATAGCACCTGGAAGCATACGGTTTGGCGGCATTGGTAGCGTTGACAATCCACTTGTATTTACCAATGTAAAAGTGGCACAGGGCGGTAGCCAGAATATGATCAATAATCTATTGACTAATGGAAAATTCATCACCCACGGCATCACATTCGATATTGATAAAGCTACCATCAAACCTGAAAGTATGGGCGTATTGAATGAGGTGGCTAAGTTCCTGCAATCAAACCCTTCCATAAAAATGGAAATTGACGGGCATACAGATAATAGCGGCACCGCTCCGCATAATCTTACCTTATCCCAACAACGTGCTGATGCCGTAAAGATGCAACTGGTGAGCATGGGGATTGATGAATCAAGATTTACTACAAAAGGTTTAGGCGATACAAAACCAATTGCGGCTAACACTACACCCGAGGGCAAGGCCAATAACAGGCGGGTAGAGTTTGTAAAAATATAATGGGTCAAATCACCTTATCAGTCATTTCCGGGAGATCACCAATCTCCCGGATTGGCCTATTATCCAGATCCCGATAAACAACTACCCTGATTACATATATCTCATTGCAAAAGTATCCGCTAAATTAGCAGGGTACTTTTTTTATTAGCCGCCAGTAGTTTGCGATGGCTCGTATCCGAACGAACAGTGTTCGGTTTTGTTACAATCCCTCGCAATCAATTTTACATTACAATCTGATTATCAATAATTTAAAATATCGGCATGATATTGCTTGACAGAATATTGATTACTTTTTATTCTATTGGAATTCAACATTGGTCATCCTCACTAAACGCTCATGATAAAGAATTATTTAAAGATCGCCTGGCGGAATTTATTAAAAAATAAAGCGCACACATTTATTAACGTAACCGGCCTGTCTGTAGGCATGGCGGTCGCCATGCTGATCGGCTTGTGGATATGGGATGAATTATCCTATGATCAATATTTTCAAAACTATAGCCGCCTGGTGCAAGTAATGCAGCACCAAACCTTTAACGGCGAGCGCGGCACTCAAAATTCGGAACCGCTGCCGCTTGGACCAAAACTACGTGCAGACTTTACCGGCCCTGACAAAGAGTTTAAATATGTGGTATCGTCAACATGGACTCAAGGCCATATAGTTGCCTTCAAAGACAAGAAATTGAGCCAGACCGGCAATTACATGCAACCTGAGGCGCTGGATATGCTGAATTTGAAAATGATAAAGGGAACGCGGGATGGCTTAAAAGATCCTTCGTCTATAGTCATGTCGGCAAAGCTTGCCAAAGCTCTTTTTGGCGATGCCGACCCAATGAACCAAATGGTAAAGATTGACAACAAAACCCTTGTAAAAGTTACTGGGGTATACGAAGATCTGCCACGCAATACCTCTTTCAATGACATGGCCTTTATACTTCCGTGGGACCTTTATCTTTCTACCAATCCGTGGACTAAAAATAACGTTGCGGAATGGGGAGATAACTCATGGCAAGTTTTTGCTCAATTAAACGACAACGCCAATATCGATCAGGTATCGGTACGCATTAGAGACCTGAAATTGAATGCTCTTACAGCTGTAAATGACAAACTCAGTCTCAGCTTTAAACCAGCGCTCTTTTTACATCCAATGACCAAATGGCACTTGCATTCTGAGTTTAAAAATGGTGTGATTGTAGGTGGAAATATAGAGTTTGTATGGATGTTCGGCATTATCGGCGCATTTGTTTTGCTGCTGGCCTGCATCAATTTCATGAACTTAAGCACTGCCCGGTCCGAGAAAAGAGCCAAAGAAGTGGGTATCCGCAAAACATTAGGTTCATTGCGTCAACAACTCATCAGCCAGTTCTTCAGCGAATCGTTGCTGGTGTCAACTTTTGCCTTTGTATTCTCTCTGATCCTGGTGCAATTGGCATTATCATCGTTCAACCTGGTGGCCGACAAACAAATGTCCATGCCCTGGACGAGCCCGGTATTCTGGATCATCGGGTTAATGTTTAGCATTCTTACCGGTATAGTTGCGGGTAGCTACCCGGCCTTTTACCTGTCCTCATTTCAACCGGTTAAAGTTCTTAAGGGAACTTTTCGTGCGGGCCGGTTGGCTTCCTTGCCGCGTAAAATATTAGTTGTGTTGCAATTCACCGTTTCAGCTACTCTGATCATCGGCACCCTGGTTGTTTTCAAACAGGTTGAGTACACCCAAAAACGTCCGGTTGGTTACAACCGTGCAGGCATGATACAGGTGTATCAGCAAACACCGGATATTCATGATCATTTCGAAGCGGTAAAATACGACCTGATGAAATCAGGAGCCATAACTTCAATAGCCGAGTCTGGTAGTCCAATAACCGAAATATGGTCAGATCAAAGCGGGTTTTCATGGGAGGGCATGCCTCCGGGCTTCCAACCTGATATGGGTGTGGTTAGAGTTTCGCCGGATTTTGGCAAAACCTTTGGCTGGCAAATTACACAGGGACGCGATTTTTCCAAAGAGTTTTTGAGCGATTCAGCAGGCCTGGTTGTGAACGAAACTGCTGTGAAATTTATGAACCTAAAAAACCCTATTGGCAAGGCCATTAAATGGGGCGGGAATTATAAGATCATCGGCGTGGTAAGTGATATGGTGATGCAATCACCTTATTCGCCTGTTATGCCAACAGTATTTAGCATTTTAAAAGGCGCGGGCAGCGTCACCAATGTAAGGCTTAATCCGCGTATGGAAACCAGTGAAGCGCTTAAAAAGGTGGAAGCTATTTTTAAACAATATGATCCCGGAAGCCCTTTCAATTTTCAGTTTACCGATTTAGAATACGCCAAAAAATTCGCCGACGAAGCACGCACCGGCCGCCTGGCCAGCATCTTTACTGTACTAGCGATCTTTATCAGCTGCATGGGTCTGTTTGGTATGGCTTCATTTATGGCCGAACAACGCACCAAGGAGATTGGTGTGCGCAAAGTGCTGGGCGCTTCCATTATTAATCTTTGGGGACTGATGTCAAAAGAGTTTATAGTACTGGTAACTATTTCATTGATCATAGCCAGCCCTATATCCTATTACTTTATGCATAAATGGATACTGAATTATAAATATCATACAGAGATTTCGTGGTGGATATTCGTACTGACGGCAGTCGGGGCATTGCTTATTACCATGCTAACTATTAGCTATCAAAGTATTAAGGCGGCAACTGCAAACCCGGTTCGTAGCTTGCGCTCCGAGTGATTAGTTAATCAGAGATCAGATAACTCTCGGAAAAGCACCAATGACTGATGACCAATGACTAACAAAGCTAACCCATGATAAGGAATTATTTGAAGATCGCTATCCGACAATTACGCAAACAAAAAATGTATGCTGCTATAAAGATCGGCGGATTTGCGCTTGGCATTGCTGCCTGTATACTGATCGGCCTTTATATAAAAGACGAGCTCAGTTTTGATAAATCATACCCTGATACAGATCGTATTTACCGCGTCGTTGAGTATTATAATACGGATGGCAAAACATTAAAGGGGACCGACTGGCCCGCTCCATTGGGTAAAACCTTGAAGGCTGATTTTCCGGAAGTGGAAATATCAGGCAGGCTGATGCCCAATTCACTCTTCGACAAGGCCGGAAGTAATGAAGTGAGGCGCGCCGACCAGGTACAGAACACCTACGAGCAGGGTTTTACCTATGCCGACCAGGAAATGCTGGACATATTGCAACTACCCATGGCTTATGGCAAACGTGAGATCGCTTTAAAAGAGCCCTTAACCATGGTTATATCAAAGCGGAAAGCAGATAGATATTTTCCGGGCACGAATCCTGTAGGGCAGGTAATGTACCTGAATAATGATAAAACCAAGCCGTACAGGATCGGTGGCGTAATGCAGAATATTCCCGAAACTTCCCATTTGAGAAAATTTGATTTCCTTTTGACCTTAAAAGGTATTGAGTTTTATCAGGGCGAGCAAAACAACTGGAATGCCAGCAATTACCCCGACTATATCAAGTTGCGCCCAGGCACTAATGTTGCCCAATTCGAAAAGAAGATCACACATGATATCATTAAGAATTATTACCTCCCTATAATGATGAAGGATGGGATGAAGGATGCAGAAAAGCAAGCTCAAAAGTCTTCCCTGCACCTGCAGAAAGTCAGTGATATCAATTTGAATTCCTATGATATTAATGATGAAACACCCCATGGGGATGTCCGTTTCATCTGGCTGTTCGGTGCTGTTGCCGGTTTCATCCTCATTATAGCGTGCATCAATTTTGTCAATCTTTCAACGGCCAAATCGGCTAACCGGGCAAAAGAGGTTGGCTTGAGAAAAGTAGTGGGCTCGTTACGCAGCAGCCTCATTAATCAATTTCTTACCGAATCATTAGTCTACAGTTTAATATCGTTTATCCTTGGCATAATAATAGCCTGGCTATTATTACCGTATTTCAACATACTGGCTTCCAAATCGCTTATAATGCCATTTGCTGAGTGGTGGTTTGTACCTGTTATACTGATAGCGGCCTTAATTGTTGGCACATTAGCCGGGCTGTACCCTGCATTCTATCTTTCGGGCTTCAAACCTGTACAGGTACTAAAGGGCAGTATAAGCACAGGCAGTAAAAGTTCGATACTCAGGAGCAGCCTGGTCGTTTTTCAGTTTAGTGCTTCTATTATCCTCATCATTTGCACTGTCGTTATTTACAACCAAACGCAATTCATCCTGCATCAAAAGGTGGGGTTCGACAAGGATCAGGTGGTTATTATACAAGGCACTAATACACTGGGCGATAAAAATGTAAAAAGTTTTAAAAATGAATTGCTTAAGCTGTCGTCGGTAAAAAATGCATCTATAAGCGATTACCTACCTGTTGAAGGCACCAAACGAAATGGAAATACTTTTTATAAAGAGGGCAGAACAAAACTAGATGCAGGGGTCAGTGGACAGTATTGGCAAATAGACGATACTTACCTGAAAACCTTGGGTATGAAACTGGTTGAAGGTAGAAATTTCTCCTATTCGATGGCCCAGGATACACAAGGGTCGGTTATTATTAACCAAACCCTGGCCAAAAAACTTAACCTGAAGAATTCAATTGGTGCACGTATCACGAATGGATATGGAAAGTACACCGTTGTGGGCGTTGTGGAAGATTTTAATTACGAATCCATGCGTGGCCACATCGAACCAATTGTGCTTAATTTTGGCCTTAGCCCTTCTATCGTATCTGTAAAAGTTGGTGGTACGGATATGAAAAATACTTTAGCGAGCATCACCAACGTTTGGAAAAAATATTCACCTGACCAGCCTATCCGCTATACCTTCCTCGATGAACAGTTTGCCAACATGTACCAGGATATTCAGCGTACCGGCAGTATTTTCACCAGCTTTGCTGTGCTGGCTATCATCATAGCTTGTCTTGGATTATTCGCCCTTTCAGCATTTATGGCTGAGCAACGCAGTAAAGAGATCGGTATCCGCAAAGTGCTGGGCGCAACGGTAAGCAATATTACTGCTCTTTTATCTATTGACTTTGTAAAACTGGTACTAATAGCCATTGCAATCGCAACGCCTATTGCCTGGTACGGCATGTATAAGTGGCTGCAGGATTTTGCCTATCAGGTTCCGTTAAGCTGGTGGATATTTGTTTTATCAGGCTTTATGGCCATTGCGATTGCATTATTTACAGTAAGCTTCCAGTCGATAAAAGCGGCACTAATGAACCCGGTGAGGAGCCTAAGATCAGAGTAGTAATGGCAGCTGCAGTAGCAGTTAGGTACCAATAAACTGATGACCAGTGACTAATGACTAATAAACTAACCCATGATAAAAAATTATCTGAAAGTTGCGTGGCGTAATCTTATTAAGAATAAGGCTACATCGTTTATCAATATTGGCGGTCTGGCTGTTGGCATGGCGGTAGCTATACTCATCGGCTTATGGATATGGGATGAACTTTCCTTTGATAAGTATCATAAGAACTACGACCGTGTTGCCATAGTAATGCAAAACGAAACTTTTAACGGCACTGTAAATACCGGGACAGCAGTCTCCCTACCGTTTGATGCTGAATTACGAAAAAGCTACGGCAGTGACTTCAAGCATATTGCACTATCCTCGTGGACGAACAAGCACATCTTCAGTGCAGGTGATAAAAACATCTCCTTTTCAGGAAATTTTATGGGGGATGAAGCTCCGGAAATATTCTCATTAAATATGTTCGAGGGTAATGGGAAAGGATTAAAAGACCGTTCATCCATATTAATATCTAAATCATTAGCTAAAGCATTGTTTGGCGACGCCAACCCGGTAAATAAAATTGTAAAACTGGATAATAAGGATGTTTTCAAAATCTCGGGCGTATATGAAGATTTGCCCGCTAATACCACTTTACATGATGTTGCGTTTATTGGCCCCTGGGAATATTATATAAATCAACCCGACAACAGAAGGTCGCCAACTGACTGGGGCGACAACTCGTTGTTTGTATATGTACAATTAGCCGACAACACCGATATGGCTACCGTGTCTGCCAAAATAAGAAATATCAAGCTTAATAAAATGGATAAGGAAGATCGCAAATTTAACCCGCTGGCCTTTCTGCAGCCAATGGGTAAATGGCACCTGTATTCTGAATTTAAGAATGGTATTAACACAGGCGGCGCTATACAATATGTATGGCTGTTCGGTATTATTGGAACATTTGTATTGTTACTTGCCTGCATCAACTTTATGAACCTGAGCACTGCCCGCAGCGAGCGTAGAGCCAAGGAAGTTGGCATACGCAAGGCAATAGGCTCGTTAAGAAAACAATTGATCGGCCAATTTTTTTGTGAATCCTTTTTGATCGCATTTCTGTCTTTTGCTATTTCGTTGGGGTTAGTTTGGGTATCACTGCCGTGGTTTAATAACGTAGCCGGCAAAGAGATAACCATGCCTCTGAACAACCCGCTATTCTTGTCGGCAGGAATAGGTTTTACCTTTCTTACAGGGGTAATTGCAGGCAGTTACCCTGCTTTATATCTCTCTTCCTTCAATCCGGTTAGCGTTCTGAAAGGCAGCTTTAAAGCCGGACGGCTTGCTTCGATACCAAGAAAAGTGCTGGTTGTTATTCAGTTTACTGTTTCAGTAATTCTGATCATTGGCACCATCGTAGTTTTTAAACAGGTGCAATTTGCCAAGAACCGCCCGGTAGGCTATTCAAGAGCAGGGTTGATTAATATCGAAGTGACCAACGATGATCTGCACAAACATTTCGCAGCGCTACGATCTGATTTGATTAATTCAGGCGCTGTGATTGATATGGCTGAAGCAACAAGCCCTACAACCGGGGTATACAATAATCGCGGGGACGTAACATGGGAGCAAAAAGATCCATCCATGACATCCTTCTTCGGCAATATCAACGTGACTTCGGAATACGGGAAAACAGTTGGTTGGCAGTTTACCGATGGTCGGGACTTTGACAACAGTATTATGGCCGATTCATCAGCCCTTGTGCTGAACCAGGCTGCCGTAAAATACATGAACCTTAAAAATCCGTTAGGCGAAATTATCCACGTGGGTAAAAAAGACCTGACGGTAATTGGTGTAATAAAAGACATGGTGATGGAATCGCCTTATGAGCCGGTAAAACAAACCTTCTTCCGTATTGGACGCGGCGCTTTGGACAACATCATTATCCGGGTCAACCCACAAATAAGCGCACACGAAGCACTAAGCAAGATCGCAGCTGTGTGCAAAACGTATTCCCCATCCGTGCCATTTTCATACAAGTTTGCAGATGATGATTATGCCAGAAAATTTGCAAGTGAAGAACGTGTAGGTAAGCTGGCAAACTCATTCGCTTTGTTAGCGATATTCATTAGTTGCATAGGCATGTTTGGTATGGCATCTTACATGGCTGAGCAAAAGGTAAAAGAGATAGGTGTGCGAAAAGTATTAGGTGCATCTGTTTTTGGTTTATGGCGATTGATGTCGAAAGAGTTTGTTGTGCTGGTGATCATCGCCTTGCTGATTGCAATGCCTATCGCTTACAACTTTATGAATAGCTGGCTGCAGCATTACACCTACCGCACACCATTATCGTGGTGGGTATTTGCTGCTACATGTTTTGGGGCGCTGTTTATTACGCTATTAACGGTAAGCTATCAAAGTATAAAGGCGGCACTGGCTAATCCGGTGAAAAGCCTTAGGTCAGAGTAGCAGCGGTTGCAGGAGCAGTTAGATACAAATGAACAATTGAACTAATGAACTAATCATGATAAACAACTATTTTAAAGTTGCATTCAGGAATTTCTGGCGGCACAAGCTGTTTACATTTATTAATGTTCTCGGCTTATCTATAGGCATTAGCGCAGCATTGGTTATTTACCTGCTGATACATTATGACCTCACTTTTGATAAATTTCATAAGGATGGCGACCGTATTTATCGTGTGGTGACTAATTTTTCGTTTTCAGGCTCTCCTGGCAATAATCCAGGCATTTGCGGTCCGTTGCCATGGGCTGTTAAAAATGAAGTAACAGGTTTGCAGCAAGCTGCTCCTATTTTCAGGGTACCCCAGCCCAACGTAATTGTCCTGAATGGAAGTAAAGCATCATCGCGTTTCAAGATACAGGACAACGTTATAGTGGCAGACAGCGATTATTTTAAATTGTTCGAATATAAATGGCTGGCAGGTTCTGCGATGACCGCTCTTAATGCGCCATACCAGGTCGTACTTACTTCTGAGCAGGCAGAAAAATATTTCCCGGGTGTTAGTTACGATCAGATGCTTGGACGCACCGTGATCTATGATACTTTGAAAACTACGGTAACAGGCATTGTACAAACCATCAAACAAAACACTGACTTTATCTTCCATGATTTTATCTCATTCCCCACAGCTTTTTCAAACCCTTCCTTAAAAGAGCAATTGCGCATGCATAACTGGGGAGGCACTAGTCCCGAATATCAGTTCTTTATCAAATTAGCGCCGCAGGCTACAGTCGCCCATATTGAGAAACAAATAAACGACATAGAGAAGAGGAACTACAAATCCAGACCAGGCGTGACAGAAGAATTTGCGTTGCAACCACTGGCCGACATTCACTTCAATCCCCTCTATGGAACCTTTAACGGACGTATTGCAGATAAAACTACATTACTGGAGCTCTCGGGTATTGCTTTGTTCCTGTTATTGTTGGGTTGTATCAATTTTATCAACCTTACTACTGCACAATCAGCACAACGGGCCAAAGAGATCGGCATACGCAAAACAATGGGCAGCAGCCGTAAGCAGCTTCTATTTCAGTTTCTGAGTGAGACTTTCTTGCTCACATTTATCGCTGTTATTATTTCAGCAGTGATGGCTCCTGTCGTTCTTAAATTTTTTGCCGGGTTCATTCCTCCTGGCGTTCAGGCCGGTTCTATCGCACAGCCGAACATCATCCTGTTTCTTATTTTGCTGACCATCATCGTTAGCCTGTCGTCCGGGTTTTATCCAGCAATGGTACTTTCAGGGTATAAGCCCATATCGGTATTGAAAAACCAGGCACGCAAAGGGCAGGAAACACGTAAGGCATTGTTACGCAAATCGCTTACTGTAGCGCAATTTGCCATAGCACAGTTCTTCATTATGGCAACCATCGTGGTAAGCAAGCAGATCTATTATGCGTTGCATAAAGATTTAGGCTTTAAAAAAGAGGCCATCCTGATCATCAATTCACCCTGGAAAAACAGGCAGGAACGCTTAAACCAGGTGCTTCTTAATAAATTCAAAGCCATCCCGCAAGTAGATATGATAAGCATGGGGCGCGATGCACCCACTTCTGACGACTCACATAGTACCGAAGGTGCTTACAAGGCCGGAAAGAAAGAGATCAAGATGGAAAACCTGGGACTAAAGTTTGGTGACGAGAATTATATCAAGGTTTATCACATCAAATTATTAGCGGGTCGCAACCTGCAGCCCAATGATACCTCAAGAGCATTCCTGATCAACAATACACTCGCAAAGCAGATCGGCTTTAAAAACCCGCAAGATGCTGTCGGCCGGGTGATCAGTAATTTCAATGGCGATAAGGATATGCAGATCGTCGGCGTAGTATCCGATTTTAATCAGGAATCGATGCATACCGCTATTGCACCACTGGCCATACTAACCAGCACCAATTTCTATTTCAACGGTACATTTCACATTGCGCTGAAACCCCAAACTGGTAATGGCGACGAATGGAAAACAGCCATCTTATCCATGGAAAAAGCCTGGAAGCAAATTTATCCTGAAGATGATTTTGAATACCAGTTTTTTGATGAGAGCATTGCCAGGCTTTATGCTAATGAGCAAAATACAGTGTCATTGCTCAATTGGGCAACCGGTTTATCGGTACTGATTAGTTGCCTTGGACTGCTTGGGTTGACGATTTATACAACCACTCAGCGCACTAAAGAGATTGGTGTACGCAAAGTACTTGGGGCAACTGTAACGCAAATAGTTGTGCTACTGTCCACAGAGATGGTGTGGCTTGTACTGCTGGCTTTTGCGACCATAAGTCCTGTAGCCTGGTGGGTAATGAACAAATGGATGCAAAACTTTGCCGATCACACCAATATAAGCTGGTGGGTATTTGCCTTAAGCGGCGGCGGCATGCTGCTTACCGCATTACTTGCATCAGGTTTTAGAACTATTAAAGCCGCTTTGGAGAATCCTGTTAGAAGCCTAAGATCAGAGTAGCAGTAGATACTAATGACTAATGACCAATAAACTAACCCATGATAAAAAACTATCTGAAAGTTGCGTGGCGGAACCTGTTGAGGAACAAGGCGCAGTCGTTTATTAATATTGCCGGCCTATCTGTGGGGCTGGCTTGCAGTCTTTTGATCCTGTTGTGGGTGCAGAATGAGGAAAGTATTGACGGTTTTCATTCACCGCAATTATATACCGTCATCGGGATACTTCATTCCAATCATACTAACATAAGCGGAATGTATGATACTCCTGGCGTATTGTCGGACGAATTAAAAAGGGTTGTCCCAGAAATAGGATACGCTACTGGAATGGGTTTTGGCGAAACCAGCACTTTCCGCGTTGGCGAGAAGATTCTCAAAATACAGGGCAACTCTGCGGGCGCTGATTATTTCAAGATGTTTAGCTTCCCGCTTATCGAAGGAACACCTCAAAACGCACTGAATTCGCCTTCAAGCTTAGCCATATCGAGAAAAATGGCTGAGCAGTTTTTTGGAAGCGCTCATAATGCTATCGGCAAGAATATCTTATACCAAAATGCTAAAAACTTCACAATAACCGCCGTATTTGAAAACCTGCCTAAAAACGTTTCTCAAACTTTTGATTTCTTAACTAATTGGGAGGCTTTTCTGAATAACAACCCTTGGGCGCGCAGCATGGGTAATGTCGGACCACAGACCTTCGTTACGCTGAGAAAAGATGCAAACGCATCGCTGGTTGATAAAAAGCTAACCTATTTTTATGATCGTTATTTTGGCGGTATTAACAGAAAAACCAGTGCGTTTTACGTAGACCTCAGCCTGCAACCTTATGCCCAATCTTATCTGCATAATAACGTGGATCACGGTCGCCCCGATGGTGGGCGCATAGCGTATGTGCACATCTTTAGCATCGTAGCAATTTTTATTCTGCTGATCGCCTGCATCAATTTCATGAACCTCAGCACGGCGCGTTCACTCAAAAGAGCCAGGGAAGTTGGTGTTCGTAAAGCTATCGGTGCAATGCGTTCATCACTGATCGGACAGTTTATCAGTGAATCATTGCTGACAACCATTCTTGCAGTTGCAATAGCGTTGGGTATTGTTGTTGTAGTCCTTCCCGTCTTCAACCAGATCACCCAAAAGGAAATCGTCCTACCCTTTCGACAAGTTTCTTTCTGGCTACAGCTTATAGGTATTACGCTTATCACAGGGTTATTATCCGGAAGCTATCCGGCGTTATTCCTGTCTTCATTCAAGCCGGTTAAAGTATTAAAGGGTGCTCTTAAACTAGACCCAATCACTACCCTATTCCGCAAAGGCCTGGTGGTGTTTCAGTTTGTATTATCAGTGATATTGATAACCGGAACCATTATCATTTCGCGACAAATGAACTATATCGAATCGAAAAACCTGGGCTACAACAGAGAAAACCTTATCTCAGTAACGATGGAAGGTGAACTGCGGACCAAATACAATATACTCAAAGATGAGTTGCAGAAAAGCGCTGACATAAAATCGGTAAGCCGCATCAGTACCGAACCGACAGATATTTATGGCAGCACAGCCGCCGTGGGATGGATAGGTCAGGACACAACAAAAAGCATCATGTTTACCACCGTTGGCATTGGGTATGACTTTTTCCAAACTATGCAAATGAAAATGGTGGCAGGCCGTGCATTCTCAAAAGATTATCCCACAGATACCGCCAACTATATATTAAATGAAATTGCTGTCAGGGAAACTGGCTACAAAGATCCGATAGGACAACCTCTTAGGGTTTTTGGCAGGCCAGGTAAGATCATAGGTGTGGTAAAGGATTTTCATTTCCACTCCATGCATACACAGATCGGCCCGATCATCTTCCGTTCAGGAGAACATGAACAAGGCCCGATATTGATCAGGACACAACCCGGCAAGTCACGCGAAGCAGTAGCAAGCATTGAAAGATTATGCAAGCAACTAAACCCTGCGTTCCCCCCATCTTATCATTTCGTGGATGAGCAATATCAGAAACTATATCAAAACGAGCAGATCATCAACAAGTTATCTGATGTATTTGCCTTTTTGGCCGTATTCATTTCATGTCTTGGCTTATTGGGACTAGCCATGTTTACTGCAGAGCAACGCATTAAAGAAATTGGCATACGCAAGGTGCTGGGTGCAAGTATCCGCTCCCTGTTTGCATTGCTGTCAAGAGAGTTTGTAATGCTTGTAACCATCGCATTATTCATTGCAACACCTGTCACCTGGTATGTAATGGATAAATGGCTGCACAGCTTTCAATACTACGCGCCATTAAACTGGTGGGTATTTGCAATAGCGGGGGTATTGACCATATTGATCGCACTGGCAACTGTTAGTTTCCAGGCTATAAAAGCAGCACTGGTTAATCCGGTGAAAAGCCTAAGGTCGGAGTAGCAGTGGCCGTTTCAGTAGCAGTTAAATACCAATGAACTAATGACTAATAACTAATAACTAATAAACTAACCACATGATAAAGAATTTTTTCGTCATCAGCCTGCGTAATCTTTTGAAAAGGAAGGGATATACTACGCTGAATATCCTGGGGCTAACTATCGGCATCACTTGCTGTATGCTGATTTTTCAGTATGTATCCTATGAGAGAAGCTATGATACCTTTCAGAAGAATTCATCGCAGATAGTCCGTATCCGGCTCGATGAATATAAACAGGGGAAACTGCTGTGGCAGTCAGCTACATCCTACCCTGCTTTTGGGCCACTGATGAAAAAAGATTATCCGGAGGTTCAGAATTATTGCCGGCTGATAGATGATGAACTTTTGCTTAGCAATGATTCTAAAAACCTTAAGTTCTCTGAAAAGAAGGGTTATTTTGCTGATCCGTCATCCATTAGTATGCTGGGTGTCGAACTTGCCGCCGGGAATAATGCGACTGCACTAGATGCTCCTAATAAGATCATCGTTTCGCAAACCATGGCGCGCAAATATTTTGGCACCACTGATGTGATAGGCAAAATCCTGCAATCGCATGGTGATGGCAGGGCCAAACCGGATGTATACCAAATAACCGGGGTGTTTAAGGACTATCCTAAAAACTCGCATCTCATTATCGATTACCTGGTTTCGTACGAAACGCTTCGCAAAGCTTTGAAAGAACAGGGTGATAAAGAAGATTCCGCCAATACCGCCATTGGCTGGTATGATTTCTATGTTTACATTCAGCTGAAACCAGGCACAGACCTGCAGGCTTTCCAGGCTAAAATGCCGGCGTTTGCCGCTAAATATGTCAATAAGCGCAAAGGCGCAAAAGGCTCCCAATTTTCGGGCAACAAGCTCTATATTATCCCGTTTAGCGACATACATCTATACTCGAATTATAACCAGGAGGCAGAAGTGAATGGCAGCGGCAGCGCTGTAAATTTCATGTTCCTGATCGGGCTTATTATCCTCGGTATCGCATGGATCAATTATATAAATTTATCAACTGCCCGCTCGGTTGAGCGAGCGAAAGAAGTGGGTGTCCGCAAAGTTTTAGGGGCAGCCAAAGGGAATTTGGTGCGGCAGTTTATGCTCGAAAACGTTTTATTAAACTTGACAGCTATACTCCTTGCGGGCTTGGCCGTGGCTATGCTAACTCCGTGGTTCAATAACCTAATGGGCAAAGATGTTTCAACGGGCTTCTCCATGTCGGGTAAATACTGGCTGATATTCTTCGCTATCTTCTGTTCAGGAACGTTGCTTTCAGGCCTATATCCTGCTTTTGTTCTGTCGGACTATAAACCTGTGGCTGTTCTTAAAGGCGCTTTTAAAAACACTTCCGGTGGATTGATTTTAAGAAAATCGCTGATCGTTGTGCAATTCGGGATATCTGTGGTACTTATTGCAGGCACCATTATAGTTTACCAACAGGTGAACTTTATGCGTAAGCAAAAGCTTGGTGTTGATATCAATCAGACATTGGTATTAAGCGGCGTTCAGTCGATTCCCGATTCGGTATATCAGGATGCACTGCAGCCATTTAAGTCGGAATTGCTCAAAATTCCGGGTGTAAAAAGTATGACTTCGTCATCCAATGTGATGGGCCAGGAAATCTACTGGACAAACGGTTTTCAAAGCCTCGACCATAAAGAACTTGGAGGTTCAACCGTGTATCGCCTTGGTGTAGATTATGATTTTATACCCCAATTCGGCATGAAATTACTAGCGGGGAGAAATTTCTCGAAAGATTTCCCAACCGATAAAAAAGGTGCAATATTGAATGATAGGGCGCTGGCTCAAATGGGCTTCAAAGATCCCCAGGATGCTATCGGCAAAAAAATATCTAATGGCGACACGCTTACCGTTATCGGCGTGATACAAAGTTTCCATCACATGGGACTTCAAAAGCCTATTGACCCCCAACTGATCTCGTTAAGACCAAATGCCCGCAATGCCTATTCAATAAAGTTACAAACCAACGAATTGCAGGGCACCGTTGCAGCCGTAAAAGTTTTGTGGAGCAGATATTTCCCTAATGATCCTTTCAGTTATTTCTTCCTTGATGATGAGTTTAATGCCCAATATCAAAGTGATCAGCGATTTGGGGAGATGTTCACCTTATTTGCGTCACTGGCCATATTGATAGCGTGCTTTGGATTAATCGGGCTATCAGCATATAACATATTACAGCGTACAAAAGAGGTGGGTATCCGCAAAGTGCTCGGCGCGTCTGTGCAGAATGTAGTGTTCATCCTGTCAAAAGATTTTCTGTTGCTGGTTATTCTGTCGTTCGTGGTAGCAGCACCTGTTTCGTGGTTTATAATGCACCAATGGCTGCAGGATTTCGCATACCGGATAACCATCAGCTGGTGGGTATTCGGCGTAGCCGGAGCATTAGCGCTATTAATTGCATTGAGTACTATAAGCTACCAGGCGATTAAGGCGGCAATAGCGAACCCTGTGCGTAGTTTACGGAGTGAGTAGCAGTGGCAGGTGCAGTTAAATACCAATGAACTAATGACAAATGACCAAGGACTAATAAACCAACACCATGATAAAAAACTATCTGAAAGTTGCGTGGCGTAACCTTGTTAAGAACCGGGTTACCTCCCTGATCAATATCGGCGGACTTGCCGTGGGTATGGCCGTGGCAATGCTAATAGGTTTGTGGATATACGGTGAGCTATCATTTGATAAATACCATAAAAACTATGGCACGATTGCCCGCGTGATGCAAAACCAAACCCTGAACGGTGAAACAACAAGTCTTAAAGCAATGCCAATACCGGTGGCTAATAATCTTCGACAGTTCTACGCGGACAATTTTAAACAAGTGGTATTATCTTCATGGACCAATCCGCACCAGCTTACATTTAAGGACAAAAGTATATCGGCTCAGGGAAGCTATATGGAATCGGGCGCGCCAGAAATGTTAACCTTAAAAATGATAAAGGGCACCCGATCTGCGCTGAAAGATCCATCGGCTGTTATCCTTGCTGAATCAGTTGCTAAAGCAATCTTTGGGGATGCCGACCCGATAAACAAGCCGTTGAAAATAGACGACCAGAACCTTAAAGTGGCCGGGGTATATGCAGATGTGCCTGCAAATACGACTTTCAATAATCTATTGTTCATTGCATCATGGGAAACCTATGCCAGCGCCAACGAAATAAAGGAGGCTATTGGTGACTGGAATCACAATTCCTTCCAAATTTTCGTACAAGTTTCAAATTCTGCCAGTATCGCAGCGGTTTCCGACAAGATCAGGCAGATAAAATTCAATAATGTTGATGCTGGCGGAAAAAAGACCAAGCCCGAGATATTTCTATATCCGATGAACCGCTGGCATTTGTATTCTGAATTTAAAAATGGCGTAAACACAGGAGGCGATATCAAGTACGTCTGGCTTTTTGCAATAACAGGCATTTTTATATTAGCGCTCGCTTGTATCAATTTCATGAACTTAAGCACCGCACGTTCAGAAAAACGTGCCAAAGAAGTAGGTATAAGAAAAGTGATGGGCTCCATGCGCCGCCAGTTGATCATCCAGTTTTTAGGTGAATCATTATTAACAGCAACTTTAGCTTTTGCATTATCTTTATTTATAGTCCAACTATTGATTCCCTTTTTCAATGAACTAGCCGGGAAACAAATTGCCATTTTGTGGGGGCAGCCGGTGTTCTGGGTATTAGGATTGGGTTTTGCCGTGTCATGTGGTCTGTTTGCAGGCAGCTACCCTGCATTTTACCTCTCCTCATTCAGACCTGTAAAGGTATTAAAGGGCACCATTCGGGCAGGCAAATGGGCCGGTATACCTCGCAAAGCCCTGGTAGTGGTTCAATTTACCTTTTCTATCATCATGATCATCGGAACGATCGTGGTCTTCCGCCTGGTTCAGTTTGCTAAAGACCGTCCGATAGGTTATAGCCGCGCGGGCCTGGTTATCGCCAGACCTTTTACAGCAGATATCCATAATCATTTTCAAGCCTTCAGAAACGACTTACTGGAAACCGGTTTGATCTCTGAAGCTGCCGAATCTGGCAACCAGGTAACTAAGGGTAGCGGGACGAGCGGCGGCTTAAATTGGCAAGGGAAGGATCCTAACATGAATGATGAATTTGCCACGTTTGCAGTAACACCAGAATATGGCAAAACTATTGGTTGGCAATTCAGAGATGGCAGTGATTTTTCAAGTACCAGCCCATCGGTATTAAACGATATCGTTCTAAATGAGACAGCGGTGAAATATATGGGGCTTAAAAATCCGTTGGGGCAGATTCTCAGATGGAACGACAAACAATACAAAATAATCGGTGTCACTAAAAACATGATCGTCGAATCGCCTTATGAACCTGTTAAACCGACTATCTTTTATATTACTCCATATGCGGGGCCGTTAAACATCCGGATCAATCCAAAAGCAAGCGCGGCAAACGCAATGAGTGCCATCGAAACAATTTACAAGAAATATGCGCCGGGCCAGCCTTTTGATTACCAGTTTGCAGATGAGGAATATGCTAAAAAATTTAATGGCGAAGAGCGGATTGGAAAACTAGCCAGTGCATTCGCAGTACTTGCAATTTTTATCAGCTGCATGGGTTTATTCGGTATAGCCAGCTTTATAGCCGAACAGCGCACAAAGGAAGTAGGGGTACGAAAAGTACTGGGCGCTACCGTATTCAATCTATGGCAACTGCTGTCAACAGATTTTCTGGTCCTGGTAATTATTGCGCTGCTTATCGCAATCCCCGTCTCCTATTATTTTATGCACCGATGGCTACAAGGTTATCAATATCACCCGGGAATTTCCTGGTGGATATTTGCGGTTACTGCCATAACTGTGGTTGCTATCACTCTGCTAACAGTTAGCTTTCAAAGTATCAAGGCAGCTTTGGCCAACCCGGTAAAGAGCCTGAGATCAGAATAGCAGAGGCAGTTGCAGTAGCAGTAGCAGTGAAATACCAATAAACTAATGACCAATGACTAATGAACCAAGCTATGATAAAGAACTATTTAAAAATCGCGTGGAGAAATCTTCTTAAAAGCAAGGCATCGTCGGTGATCAATATCGGCGGGCTTGCCGTGGGTATGGCTGTGGCTATGCTGATAGGTTTGTGGATGTATAGTGAATTGTCGTTTGACAAGAACATACCTAATCACGACCGTATTGCGCAAGTGATGCAAAACCAATGGATAAACAATGAAACCGACACCTGGAACAGCCAGGCATATCCGATGGGTCCTATCCTTCGTGCTCAATATGGCAGCGATTTTAAACATGTGATCATGTCTTCGTGGACCAACAGTCATATCATTTCGATTAACGATAAAAACTTGAAGGTGAGCGGCAATTTTATGGAGCCGGGGGTTATGGATATGCTGTCGCTTAAAATTATCAGGGGTAGTCGTAACGGGCTAAATGAGCCTAACTCAATACTACTATCTCAAACAGCTGTTAAAGCTATTTTTGGTGATGCCGACCCGATGGATAAGGTCATCAAAATAGACCATGATGATGTGCTTACTGTTAAGGTATCCGGGGTTTACGAAGATATTCCTGAAAACTCTTCATTCGGCGACCTTGCCTTTATTTCTCCATGGCAATTGCTGGTAAAAGACCAGCATTATGATACCCGTTTTAATAATCCGTGGGGCGCAAGCTGGTTCCAGACTTTTGTTCAGATAGCTGATAACGCCGACATGAACAAGGTTTCGGACAAGATCAAAGACATCAAAATGAAGGATCTTCAGCGCACAAAAAACAGCGATGCGCGGTTCAGGCCTGTTATCTTCCTGCATCCCATGAACAACTGGCATCTGCACAGCGATTTTAAAAATGGTGTCAACATTGGCGGTGGTATCCAGTATGTGTGGCTGTTTGGGGTGATCGGTGTGTTTGTACTTTTGTTGGCCTGCATCAATTTCATGAACTTAAGCACCGCCCGTTCAGAAAAACGCGCTAAAGAAGTGGGCATACGCAAATCGGTAGGCTCAAGAAGAAATCAGTTGATCGCCCAATTCTATTGTGAATCTCTGGTCATAGCCGTTTTCTCCCTCCTGTTCGCTCTGGCATTTGTACAATTATCCCTGCCATTCTTTAATGATGTAGCAGGCAAAAAACTGACTATGCCCTGGGGTAGTCCGCTATTCTGGCTAGCTGGTATAGGTTTCACCTTGTTTACCGGACTTATCGCTGGTAGTTATCCCGCATTGTACCTTTCATCTTTCAAGCCGGTCAAAGTATTGAAAGGCACATTCCGGGCAGGACGCCTGGCCTCGATACCGCGCAAAGTGCTGGTGGTGGTACAGTTTACTGTTTCAATCATTTTGATCATCGGTACTATCGTGGTTTTCAACCAGGTGCAATACGCAAAAGACCGTCCTATTGGCTATAATGTCAATGGCCTCATGATCGTACCACTGCAAACTGACAACATTACAAAGAAATATGATGCGATAAGGAACGACCTGATAAACAGCGGTGCAGTTGCATCGGTTTCAAGATCGCAAACGCGCATAACCGACGGTAACTCTACTAATGGCGGCTTTACATGGCAAGGTAAAGATCCGGCTCTTCAGGAAAACTTCAAAAGTCTAAGTGTTTCTCCTGAATTTGGTAAAACCGTCAAATGGGAAATAACACAAGGGCGTGATTTTGATCCGGCACTCAAAAGCGACTCATCGGGCTTTATTATCAATGAAGCATGCGTAAAATACCTGGGCTTCAAAAACCCCATCGGCCAAACCATTACCTGGATCGGCAATGGAAATTATAAGATCATTGGGGTTGTAAAAGATATGGTCAGCGAATCGGCTTACCAGCCAGTACAACAGACATTCTTCTTCCTGGGTAATTGGTTGAGTAATGTAGATATCAGGCTCGGCGCCAATAGCAGTGCACATGATGCTATTGACAAGATCGGGGCTATATTTAAAAAATATGATCCTTCTACCCCATTCGAATACAGCTTTGCTGATGACGATTACGCCAAAAAGTTTGATACGGAAGTGCGCGTAGGTAAACTGGCCAGTTCATTTGCAGGCCTTGCCATTTTCATCAGTTGTCTTGGCTTGTTCGGTATGGCATCCTTCATGGCCGAGCAGCGTGTTAAAGAGATCGGCGTGCGTAAAGTACTTGGCGCTTCAGTATTCAACCTTTGGCGTTTGCTTTCAAAAGATTTTGTAGGGCTGGTAGTTATTTCCCTGTTCATCGCTTCGCCCGTAGCATACTATTTTATGCATAAATGGCTGGAAAACTACACCTACCGATCCGTTATGAGCTGGTGGATTTTTGCTATTACGGCTGCCGGAGCATTACTGATAACGGTGCTCACCGTAAGCTATCAAAGTTTGAAAGCAGCTATGGCAAACCCGGTGAGGAGCCTGAGATCGGAGTAGCAGTTGCAGTAAGACACGAATGACCAATGACTAATGAACTAAACCATGATAAAGAACTATTTCAAAATTGCCTGGAGGAATCTTATTAAGAATAAGGCTTCTTCTTTCATCAACATCAGTGGATTAGCCGTGGGTATGGCAGTAGCGATGCTGATCGGTTTATGGATATGGGATGAACTTTCATTCGATCACTACCATCAGAATTATGAAAGAATAGGAAAGATAATGACTACGCAAACATCCAATGGTCTAGTGGTAACTTTTGGGTCGACAGTAGTACCACTTAATAATGAACTGCGTAGCAGGTATGGCAATAGCATTAAAAGCACTGCCCTTATCTCAGCGGGAACACATATCCTATCGGCAGGTGAAATAAAAGTATCACAGCAAGGTATATGGGCAGAATCTGGATTGCCGGCAATGCTTTCACTGACGATGATTAAAGGCAGCTATAATGCTTTCAAAGACCCTGCATCTGTGTTTCTTTCGGCCTCTACAGCAAATGCATTATTCGGCAATGCAGACCCTATCACTAAGGTAGTTCGTGTCGATAACTTCACGGATATGAAAGTTGCGGGTATTTATCAGGATTTACCGCGAAATACGACATTAAGCCAAACTATGTTTATGCTCCCCTGGAGCAGCAAAGCAAACGTTTGGTACAGACAACCTGCCAGGTGGGACAATCATGGGGTAGAGCTTTATCTACAAATGAATCCGCATGTAGATTTTGATAAAATATCGGCTCAGATCAGAAATATCACAAAGCCCTATAATAAGAACGTTGATGAGACGATACAAGTGCTTCCCATGTCCAGATGGCATTTATACAGCGAGTTTAAAAATGGCAAATCAGTTGGTGGACGGATCCAATTTGTATGGTTGTTTGGCATCATAGGCTCATTTGTACTGTTGCTGGCTTGCATTAACTTTATGAATTTGAGTACGGCCAGGAGTGAAAAAAGAGCTAAAGAAGTAGGCATCCGCAAAGCTATTGGTTCTCTTCGTGGTCAGCTTATTGGGCAATTTTTAAGCGAGTCGATGCTTGTTGTGTTTTTAGCTTTTGCCTTAACAATGATGATAGTCTCGTTAACCATTCCATATTTTAACAGCATAGCCGATAAACAGGTAACTATTCCATGGCGCTATGCATGGTTTTGGCTGTTTGCCCTGGGCTTTACCTTTTTTACAGGATTGATAGCTGGCAGCTATCCGGCATTTTATTTATCCGGTTTTAAACCGATAAAGGTATTAAAAGGCACTTTTAAGGTTGGGCGTTTAGCGGCTATCCCACGTAAAGTATTGGTAGTTATTCAGTTTACTGTATCTATTGTTCTGATAATAGGAACTATTATCGTATTCAGACAAATACAATATGCCAGCAATCGCCCTATAGGTTATGCCCGTGAAGGATTAATTTCTGTTGAAATGAATACCCCGCAAATTTACGGACATTATGAGGTAATGCGGAATGACCTGATTGCCACAGGTGCAGTCCTGGATATGGCAGAAGCAAGCACGACCACCACCCAAATCGGGATAACCAATACCGGTTTCAACTGGGCGGGAAAAGCACCGGGTTTTGACCCCTCGTTCGGGAATGTTTTCGTTTCTCCTGATTTTGGTAAAACAATTGGGTGGACAATCATAGACGGACGCGATTTTTCAAGTAGTTTTCCGGCTGATACCGGGGCGTTTATTTTAAATGAATCGGCTGTAAAGCTTACCGGCATCAAAAACCCCGTCGGGAAAACGATGCATTGGTTTGGCAAAGATCATGTAATAACAGGAGTGGTTAAGGACATGATCATGGAGTCGCCTTATAGCCAAACAATAGCTACCGTTTTTCAAATGAAACCCGATTGGGTCAATCGCATTACTCTACGTGTTAATCCGAAAATGCTAATGCAGGAAGCATTAAGCAAAATTGAACCTGTATTTAAAAAATACAATCCGGGCAGCCCATTCGAATATAAATTCAACGATGAGGAGTATGCCAAAAAATTCTCCAATGAGCAACGGATCGGTCGTTTGGCCACGGTATTTGCGGTGTTAGCCATCTTCATTTCATGCCTCGGCCTGTTTGGTATGGCCTCCTTTGTAGCTGAACAACGGATAAAAGAAATTGGCGTTAGAAAAGTATTAGGCGCAACCGTATTCAATCTATGGGGTCTATTATCAAAAGACTTTGTGGTGCTTGTTACCATTTCTTTACTAATAGCTACACCGGCAAGCTACTATTTCATGCACCATTGGTTGCAAAGTTATCAGTACCGCGCCGAAATAGCATGGTGGATATTTGCATTAACAGGTTTTGGTACACTCACAATAACATTACTGACGGTAAGCTATCAAAGTATAAAAGCAGCTATGGCGAATCCGGTGAGAAGCCTCAGATCAGAGTAGCAGTGGCAGCTGCAGTAAGCAGTAAGGCACCAATGAACTAATGTCCAATGACTAATGAACTAAACCATGATAAAGAACTATTTTAAAATTGCCTGGAGGAATCTTGTTAAGAATAAGGTTTCCTCTTTCATCAATATCGGTGGGCTTGCTGTGGGTATGGCCGTTGTGATGTTGATCGGTTTATGGATATATGACGAGGTATCGTTTGACAGATATCACAAGAATTATGGCCGTATTGCGCAGGTAATACAGAACCTGACAAACAATGGCGAGGTGCAAACCTGGTTTTCCGAGCCTTACCCATTGGCTGCCGAGCTGCGCAAAAATTATGGCAGCGACTTTAAGGCGGTGGTCATGTCTACCGGTGTCAACGGTCATATTATTGCACTCGGAGATAAGAAATTAACAAAAAACGGCGCTTATATGGAAGCAGACGGGCCTAACTTGTTCGCGCTGAAAATGATCAAAGGCGATAAGAATGCCTTGAAAGACCCAACATCTATGTTGCTTTCGGCATCAACTGCAAAGGCCTATTTTGGTGATGCCGACCCGATGGGTAAAATGCTGAAGATCGATAACGGGGCAAGCTTAAAAGTTGCCGGTGTTTATGAAGACCTTCCTAAAAATACTACGCTCGGTGACCTCGCCTTTGTCGGTTCATGGGAGCGATTTGCCACTGACGCTCAGCTTACCCAAATGAAAGAACCCTGGAGACCAAACTTTGTAAACATCTATGTCCAGTTGGCGGATGCAGCTGATTTCCAGAAAGTATCCTTAAAGATAAAGGATGAAAAAATGCGCCATTTATCCGGCCAGGTAGCTAAAAAGAAACCGGCTTTGTTCCTGCACCCGATGAGCAAATGGCACTTGTACGATGAGTTTAAAAATGGCATTAACACTGGCGGCCGAATTCAGTATGTGTGGTTGTTTGGCATTATTGGTTTGTTTGTGCTGTTGCTGGCCTGTATCAATTTCATGAATCTAAGTACAGCCCGGTCTGAAAAACGTGCGCGTGAAGTGGGCATTCGCAAAGCCATCGGCTCCATGCGTGGGCAATTGATCTACCAGTTCTTTAGCGAATCCTTACTTTGTGTAGTATTGGCCTTTGTGCTGTCATTGCTGTTGGTTCAATTAAGCATGTCATTCTTCAATCAGATAGCTGACAAACAGATGTCTGTACCATGGTCAAATGCTGTTTTCTGGCTGGCAGCTATTGGCTTTTGTTTCTTTACCGGAGTTATCACAGGTAGTTACCCTGCATTCTACTTATCATCATTCAAACCGATTAAAGTATTAAAAGGAACCTTCCGGGTTGGTCGCCTGGCTGCACTGCCGCGTAAGGTTTTGGTAGTGGTACAGTTTACAGTTTCGGTAATGCTTATCATTGGTACCATCGTAGTATACCGCCAGATACAGTTTGCCAAGAACCGCCCTGTGGGATATGATCGAGGTGGATTGGTTTTTGTTACCATGTATTCAGACCAAATCCATAAGCATTTTGATGCCATCAAAGCGAGCCTGCTTAACACCGGGGCTATCACAGAAATGGCCGAATCTGGTGCTCCTCCTACGGGCTATTCCGGAAGCACCAGCGCCATTGAATGGGAAGGCAAAGACCCTAACCTCAGCGTTGATTTCAAGCAAAACAACGTTTCTTATGACTACGGAAAAACCATAGGCTGGCAGTTTGCCGGAGGACGCGACTTTTCAAGATCATTCCTGTCTGACTCGGCTGCAGTGGTTCTTAATGAAGCCGCAGTTCGCTTTATGGGATTGAAAAATCCGCTGAATTCAAGTGTCCGTTACTATGGCAATACCTTTAAAGTTATTGGTGTAGCCAAGAACATGGTGGTCGAGTCGCCATACACACAGGCTAACCCAACGGTTTATTTCCTGTCCAAAGACCCAAGCAGTTTTACGCTGGTAAAGATCAATCCTAAAATGAGCGCTCATGACGCCATGGCTAAGATTGGCAGCGTATTTAAAAGCTATACACCTGAATTACCATTTGATTACCAATTTGTAGACCAGGATTACGCCAAAAAATTCGGTAACGAAGAGCGTATTGGTACACTGGCTAGCTCTTTCGCGTCACTGGCAATTTTTATCAGCTGCCTGGGCCTGTTTGGTATGGCATCATTCATGGCTGAACAGCGCATTAAAGAGATCGGTGTCCGCAAGGTGTTGGGAGCTTCAGTGTTCAACTTATGGCAATTATTGTCAAAAGATTTTGTGCTGCTGGTGCTGATCTCCTTACTGATTGCGTCACCGGTAGCCTGGTACTTTATGCACGGCTGGCTGCAAAACTATGATTACCACGCCGATGTCGCCTGGTGGATATTCATCATCACTGGCGCCGGTGCAATGATCATTACTTTATTAACGGTAAGTTTTCAGAGTATTAAGGCGGCATTGGCGAATCCGGTGAAAAGCCTTCGTTCAGAGTAGCAGTGGCAGTTGCAGTAGCAGTAGCAGTCATAACCAATGAACTAATGACTAGTGACTAATGAACTAAAACCATGATAAGGAATTATTTAAAGATCGCCTGGAGAAACATCCTGGGCAGCAAAGTATATAGCGCACTGAATGTTCTTGGGCTTGCCGCAGGCATGTCTGTTGCGTTGATTATTGGTTTGTGGGTACAATTTCAATATTCATTTGACCGGGTTCTGCCTGATTACGAACAATTATACCAGGTAAGACGAAACTTTAACAGCAATGGAGAAATATTAAATTTTACCAGCACTTCATTAAAACTAGCGGATGCATTAAGAAACACCATCCCTGAGATAGAATACGTAGCCGAGTCAGATTGGGGCGAATCTCATGGACTAATGGTGGGTAATAAAAAGCTTTACCTGGCCGGTCAACAAGCAGGTGGTGATTTTTTAAAAATATTCCGATATCCTCTGATTAAAGGCAATGCCAATTCGATACTGCATGATGCCTACTCTATTGTATTGACAGAAAGTACGGCTAAGGCATTATTTGGCAATGAAAACCCGATAAATAAGACTGTCAGGGTGGATAATCAGCACGATCTGAAGGTGACGGGAGTTCTTAAAGATCTGCCGGCAAATTCTTCTTTCCAGTTTAAATATATTATTCCGTTTGCTTATATGGAGCAAACCCGCGATTATGTAAAACGGTCGCGCACAGGGAGCTTTGATAACAATTCTTTTCAGCAGTTTGTAAAGCTAAAACCAGGAATCACCTATACGCAGATTGCTGCTAAAATAAAAAACATTGAAAAGAACGGCGAACCTGATAATACCAACGCAAAAAACTCGATGGTTGTGCTTCAGCCATTGAAAGACTGGCATTTGTATGAGTATAAAAATGGTGTGGCAAATAGTGGTTTTATTGACTATGTGCACATATTTAGCCTGATCGGGGTGCTGGTTTTGGTAATTGCCTGCATCAACTTTGTTAATCTTTCTACCGCCCGGTCCGAGAAGCGCGCCAAAGAGGTGGGTGTAAGAAAAGCTATTGGCTCACAACGCAAAGACCTCATTTTTCAATTCCTTACCGAGTCCACCCTCATCACCGTAATTTCCTTTTTCTTTTGCCTTTTGTTCGTTCAATTGGCATTACCATCATTCAACTTACTGGCAGGCACTTCGGTAAGTATTCCATTTGGTAGCCCTGTTTTTTGGCTGATAATGATAGGCGGCATATTATTTACAGGGCTATTAGCCGGAGCAAAACCTGCGTTTTATCTTTCGTCATTTAATCCTGTAAAAGTTTTAAAAGGAACTATAAGCGGTGGAAAATCAAATTCATTATCGAGGAGGGTATTGGTGGTTGTGCAATTCAGCTGTTCCATCGCGCTTATCATCAGCACAGTAATTATTTACAAGCAAATTCAATATGCCAAAGACCGTCCTACGGGTTACAATATTAGTGGTCTGATGGCTACCGATATGAATGATGATCTGGGTCGGAACTACGTAGCGCTAAAAAATGAATTGCTTCGAAGTGGGCTGGTACAATCGGTCACTACCGCTTCGGCCCCGGCAACAGATGTTAATTCGCATGGCGATATTACCTACTGGCCGGGGAAATATCCGGGGGAAACGGTTGAGATGGGCTATATCGGTATATCTGATGATTATTTTAAAACGCTCGGGATGAAGATAAAAGAAGGAAGAAACTTCATTTCTAATTACAAACCCGACACCAACTATGTGATTTTTAACGAGGCGGCTATTAAACGTTTGCGATTAAAAGATCCCCTGAACCAGGTTATTACTTTTGGCAAGCAGCATATAAAGGTGATTGGAGTAGTAAAAGATGCTTTAATGCTCTCCCCTTTTGCAGCGGCCGACCCTACCGTGTTTTATGTAGGCAGCGGCGGTAATCTTATTTATCGTCTGTCGCCTAATATCAATACACATGATGCAGTAGCAAAACTTACCCCAATATTTAATAAATATAACCCTGCTTTTCCCTACACCTACCGTTTTGTTGATGATGATTACAACAGGAAATTCAACCTGGAAGTACTGATCGGCAAATTGGCCGGCATTTTTGCCGGTCTGGCCATCTTTATTTCCTGCCTTGGACTATTTGGTCTCGCCGCTTATGTTGCCGAGCAACGTACCAAAGAAATTGGCATACGTAAAGTACTCGGTGCAACAGTAAGTCAGGTTTGGGTATTGCTTTCAAAGGATTTTATTATGCTGGTAACCCTAAGCTGTGTGCTGGCATCGCCGATAGCTTTTTATTTCCTGCAAAACTGGCTGCATAAATATGATTACCATATCAACCTGGGAGTTGGGGTCTTTATCGTGTCGGCTTTGGCAGCTATATTGATCACGCTGCTTACCATCAGTTTCCAGGCCATTAAGGCGGCATTAGCAAATCCGGTGAAGAGCTTAAGGTCAGAGTAGCAGTGGCAGTTGCAGTCATACACTCATGAATTAATAACCAATGAACTAATGACCAATGATTAGTGAACTAATTAACCAACCATGATAGCTAACTATTTAAAAATTGCGTGGCGAAACATCACCAGGAATGGCGTTTATACCACTATCAATATATTGGGGCTTGCGATGGGTATTTGCGCCTGCATCTCCATCTATGTTATTACTAGTTATGAGTTGAGTTTTGACACTTTTCATCCTGATAAACAGCGTATTTACCGGATTATGGGCGATGCCACGGAGAGTACGGGCGACATATTGCACTTCGCAAGATTACCGATGGGGTTTCCTGCTGCTGTACGGCAATCGGTAACCGGAGTAGAAGCTATCGCAGGCGTAAATTTTTATAATGTAAAGTCGGCTGTCCGCGGAGATCATGGTAAACTAATTCCATTTACAGATAATTCGGGTACCGTTATTACCGACCCTCAATTCTTCGATATATTCAAGTATAACTGGCTAGCAGGAAATAGTGCATCACTAAAGGCACCATTCACCGTAGTATTGACTGAAAAGAAAGCGCACCAATATTTTGGTGGTATGCCGCTAGGCGAGATGGTGGGGAAAGAGATCATCTATGACGACTCCCTAACTGTTAAGGTGTCGGGCGTTGTGCAGGACTGGTCTCAAAGATCAGACGTGTCTTATTCCGATTTTATCTCATCAGGTACGCTCCAAAGCAGTTTTTTGAAAAAGAGTTTTAATACTGATTCATGGGGTGAGGGTGATATGTCGACCTGGGCCTTTGTAAAACTCTCTGAAGGAGTTCACCCCGCACAGGTCAATCAGCAAATGGCTGCTATTGTAAAACAACATGCGGACCCTAAAACAAAACTGGCGCCCTGGCTGGAACCATTGTCTGATATTCATTTTTATGCCAATGTGATAGAAAGCCCAATACGAACAGCGCATCTGCCGACTTTATACCTGTTAATGGGTATCGCTTTATTCATTCTGATACTTGCTGTTATCAATTTTATCAACTTGTCAACTGCACAATCCATACGCCGGGCTAAAGAAGTTGGTGTCCGGAAAGTGCTTGGCAGCAATCGATCCAGCCTGATCTTCCAGTTTTTAACGGAGACATTCGTGCTCACATTTTTTGCGGTATTGTTAGCGATAGTTATGGTACAACCTGTTCTCACAGCATTCCATTCCTTTATCCCTGACGGTGTAGCATTTTATCCGTTGAGTTTATCTACTATCGTATTCCTGGTCGCACTAACCATCATCACTTCTCTGTTGGCAGGGTTTTATCCGGCAAAGATTTTATCTTCTTATCTGCCTGTAATAAGCCTTAAAGGCTCCGGCGTATACAAAGGCAGCGATAAATGGATACTGCGAAAAGGGTTGATCGTTTTTCAGTTTACCGTTTCACTCGTTTTTATCATTGGTACAATAGTTATCGCCAGGCAGTTTAATTATATCCGTGGTAAGGATCTCGGGTTCTCAACCGATGCAATTATTACTGTTGAAACACCACGTGGTGATAGTTTGTCAAAAGCAAGGGTCGCTGCTGAAAAGATAAAACAGTTATCCGGCGTAAATAAAGTCGCGCTTGCCTGGGCAACACCGGGTGATGCCAAAGCTATGCGCATAAAATTCAGGCCCTCGGATATAAAAGACATTGGGGTTGGCCAGGTTGACGGCAATGAAGACCTGATCCCGCTTTATCATATCAAATTACTGGCAGGCAGAAATCTTACCCATTCTGATAGTGTGAATGAGTTTGTTATCAATGAGAAATTATCACGCCTGATGGGCTGCAAAACTCCATCTGACGCCATCGGTAAAACGATATACTGGTTTAATAAACCCTACCCTGTTGTAGGTGTGGTGGCTGATTTTCACTCCAGCTCCCTGCACGCTTCTATTATTCCTGTTTGTATCATTAACCGTGTAGAACGGGAAGGAACGCTCGTTATCAAACTCACAACAAAAGACAAACAGCCAGGCAGTATAAAACCTGCGCTTGCCCAGATAGAAAAAGTATGGAAATCGTTGTACCCGGCAGGCGTATTTGATTATAAATTTTATGATGACGCCCTCGCAAGAGCTTATGAACAGGATGAGCATGCAGCTACTTTGATGAATGTATCAATGAGCATTACAATTTTTATTTCTTGTATAGGTCTTTTCGGCTTAGTACTATTCATGACGGAGAGAAAAGCAAAAGAGATCAGCATAAGAAAGATCCTCGGCGCATCCGCAACAAACATAGCAACCATGCTAAGCAGGGATTTTATACAATTAGTGATTATCGCTTTATTGATTGCCTCGCCGGTTGCATGGTTTGTAATGGATAAATGGCTGCAAGGCTTTGCTTATCATACCAGCATCAGTTTATGGGTATTCACGCTCGCTGGGATTGGAGCAATTTCAATTGCGCTGATTACTGTAGGCTTTCAGGCAGTAAAGGCCGCGTTAGCTAATCCGGTAAAGAGTTTGCGGAGTGAGTGATTCGTGGTACCGGAGATCATTCAAAACCGGACATCAATTGTATCGAAAGCAGACGGTCAAAAAATCAACTGGCCTGTTATTTTACTGGTATTCAACTTTATTCGTAATGGCACAGGCTTTGGGTAACTTCAAATATCATTAAATTGATTAACTTAAACACTCAAACATCAAATGCCTTATGATACGGAATTACTTTAAAATAGCCTGGCGCAACCTGAACAAGCATAAGCTCTTTTCGCTGGTAAATATCTGCGGATTAGCTATCGGCGTGGCCACATTCTGGATCATTGCATTATATGTTACCGATGAATTGAGCTACGACCGTTACAACGAAAAAGCCGATCGTATTTTCCGTGTTGTTCAGCATGGCAAATGGGGCACAGGTAGTTTCGACCTGGCAATTACCGCGGCACCTTACGCACCGACCCTAAAGTCTGATTATCCTGAAGTAGAGGAGGCCATTCGCTTTGATATGGAGGGCGGCGGAAAGATCACTTATAACGAGAGACAGATCATGGCGCCTGATATATCGTTTACCGATAAAGGCGTATTCAATGTATTCACTTATCATTTTTTAGATGGCGACCCGCAGTCAGCTTTAGCCAAACCGCATTCTATTGTGCTGACCAAAACCCTGGCACTAAAGATATTTGGCGATATCTCGTCGGCAGCGGGTAAAACTATCTATTTTGATAAAAATGATCCAATCACAGTAACAGGTGTGATTGATGATGTGCCTGCAAATTCTCATTTTACATTCAGTGCGTTACGATCGTTCGATACTAACTACACAGGCAGATGGGGTAATGCTAACGTATTGACTTACGTACTGCTTAAGAATTCAGATGACTATAAAAAGATCGAAGCCGCATCGCCTGCATTCTATAACAAATATTTGAAGACTGACCTGGCGAACATCAATTTTCGCATGGAGTTGCAGCCGGTTACGTCCATACACTTGCACTCCAATCTGCAGTTTGAATTGGGCGGCAACAGCAACATGACCTACATTTATGTATTCAGCATTGTGGCGCTGCTGATACTAAGCATTGCTGTGATCAATTATGTGAACCTTACGACCGCTCGCTCTGTAGTGAGAATCAAAGAGATCGGCATCCGCAAAGTGATTGGCTCCGGTCGCAAGCAATTAATGTTGATGTTTTTCTCCGAGTCGGTACTATTTACCTTTCTGGCTACTACAATCGGGATCATACTTGTTCAGTTCGCCTTGCCATATTTCAACCATCTCTCGG
>Ga0207704_10000015_pt1 | contig 163572 bp, 126 predicted proteins | sample KBSMisM12_FD_184308 | JGI IMG/M metagenome (GOLD analysis project Ga0207704, IMG submission 184308) | Miscanthus rhizosphere microbial communities from Kellogg Biological Station, Michigan, USA - KBS Miscanthus M1-2 (SPAdes) (version 2) | ecosystem: Host-associated > Plants > Roots >...
TAGTGAGAATAAGAGATCGGCATCCGCAAAGTGATTGGCTCCGGTCGCAAGCAATTAATGTTGATGTTTTTCTCCGAGTCGGTACTATTTACCTTTCTGGCTACTACAACCGGGATCATACTTGTTCAGTTCGCCTTGCCATATTTCAACCATCTCTCGGGAAAATCATTGGATGTATGGCAATTGGGGGGTGCAAAATCTGTTATTTTATTTGCGGGCTTCGCTATTATTTCCGGTTTGATCAGCGGCATCTACCCTGCCCTGTTTTTATCTGGCTTTGCAACTATTCCTGCCATAAAAGGGCAGTTGGGTAACCAATCATCCACTATCCTGTTCAGGAAGTCGTTGGTAACTTTTCAGTTCATCATTACTATTGTGATGATCGTCGGCTCATGCATTATTTATCAGCAATTGCATTATGTAATGAATAAGGACCTTGGCTTCAACAAGTCGCAGATGCTTACTTTCCATATTCAGAGCAGAGATGCCCGTACAAAGATTGATGCGATGAAGGCACAGCTATTGCAAAGCCCTTTGATCAAAAGTGTTAGCGCAGCGGGTAATCCGATAGGTAATAATGATATCGGCGAAACTAATTTCAATATCGGGCCGGATGGAAATACAGCTTCCGATACTAAAATAGTAGAGCAACTGGTAATTGATGAAGATTATATTCCTGCCATGGAGATCAAAATGGCGCAGGGCCGTAATTTCCAAAAGGGGGTTACTGATTCTGCCCAAAATGCCATTATTGTAAATGAAACTTTGGTAAACGAGCTGGGTTGGAAAACCCCTGTAGGTATGCGTGTGCGGACTGGCGTAGATAAAGGGGTAATACAGTGGTCGACCATCGTAGGCGTGATAAAAGATTTTAATACATACTCACTACAGCACAAAATCGCACCAATGAAGTTGGTGCTGCCGCAATCAGCTAACGATAAGGACAATCTCTATGTTCGTTTAAGCGGTAAGAACATTCCGGCTGCGTTGGATTACTTAAACACCGTTTACAGCAAATTCGACCCCGAAAACAAAGTGGATTATCATTTCCTCGACCAGAACTTTGCTAACCAATATCAAACCGAACAAAAGCAAGGCAACTTGCTGCTCATTTTCACCATATTGGCTATCAGCATCGCGTGTCTAGGCTTGTTCGGACTGGTTACCTTCACAGCGCAACAACGTGTAAAAGAGATCGGCATCAGGAAAGTTTTGGGTGCAAGCGTAAGCAGTATAGTTACTTTACTAAGCAAAGAGATAGTTTACCTGGTATTACTCGCTACTATAATTGCAGCGCCTATAGCCTGGTTTGCCATGAACAAATGGCTACAGAGTTTTGCTTACCGTGTTGATATGCATTGGTGGATATTCATAGCTGCCGGCTTCATTGCTGTTCTGATCGCATTTTTGACTATAAGTATTCGGTCGGTAAAAGCAGCCTTAGCCAATCCCGCCAGGAGCTTGAAGGCGGAGTGATAGTGATTAGCTAACCAGTGATCCGTTAATCAGGAATTAGGGGCTTCGACCCTACCCCCTCTCCTTTTGGAGAAGGGGTAGGGTTGAAGCTATTGAACTATCAGCGTAGCAATAGAGTGCGGGTTGCTGCTCACTTTGGCGGCTTTACCTTTTATCCATAAAAAGTAATCTATCTTTTCGTCGGTTTTGTTCATTACTACAACAGCAAGTTTGCCGTCAGGGTTCATATAAGCGGTAGTCAGCAACTTATCACGGCTGGCAGCGCTGGCAATACGTCTTGCTCCTGGTTTGATGAATTTGGAGAACTGACCTATGTAATAGTAAGAATTGGTATAGATCAGATTGCCCGACTTAGTATCCGCATGAACCGGCGCGAAGCAAAAATTACCTACATGATTAGGGCCGCCCTTCTCATCCAGCAATACGTTCCAGTCTGTCCATGCTACAGTACCGTCGTTAAAGTCGTTGATCATGGATGTGCCGTATTTCTCCCCTAGCGACCAATCGTTCAACTTCGTTGCATCATATCTTTCGGCACAGCCTTCTGTAAAAATCAGGTTCTTATCAGGGAATGCCTGGTGGACAAGACTTACATTTGCAAAGTTCATTCCTGCGCCTGTCCAGGTTTCATACCAGTGGAAGCCTATACCCCACACATATTTTGCAGCGGCAGGATCTTCCAGAATGGTGCTTGCACGCTGGTAAAGTAAATCGCGGTTATGGTCCCACACAATTAATTTTTTGCTTGATAAACCCTGTTTTTGCAATGTTGGGCCTAAAAAATTCTTCACAAAATCGCGCTCTTCTTCGGCAGTATAGAGGCATGATTCCCAGGTTTGCGTAGCCATAGGTTCATTTTGCACGCTTAGGCCCCAGATAGGAATTCCTTCCTTCTCATAAGCTCTGATAAACTTCCCATAGAAGTTTGCCCAACTTTGATCATATTTCTTGTCCAGCTTTCCGCCGTGCAGTATATCATGGTTAGTCTTCATAAATCCAGGCGGGCTCCACGGACTCACGAAAATACTCAGCTTACCGCCTGCTGCTCCGATCGCTTCTTTTATGAAAGGAATACGATATTTCTTATCGTGACTGATATCAAAAGTTTTTAACGCAGCATCGGCATCTTTAACGTAACTGTAGCTATCGCTTGAGAAATCACAGCTCTGGATATTGGTGCGGCCAAAAGTATAGCCGATGCCTTTAGTTTTATCATAATAAGCTGTAATAAACTCCTTTTGCTTATCCTTTGGTAGTTTGTAAAAGGTTTCCGCAGACGCATCGGTCAACGCGCCCCCTATGCCAACCATCGTCTGAAATTTTTTGGCCGGATCAACAAATACTGCCACCTCTGTTTCAACCGGTTGCGGCTTATCCTCAAAATGCAGCGTTTCGGTATTGGTGATACGGTTGTCCGTACCTTTTTCAGTTACATAAACCTCAATCGTTTTATTTTTTGCTGAGTATTGCTGCGCATCGACTGCCAATACTCCCATTGCCGCAAAGGCAAGCAGAGCAGTAAATTTTCTTTTCATAACAGGAATTTGTAGCGGAATTGGTTTAATTCTCAAATCTATTAATTTGAAATAACAAACCCATATGGAATATCATTTCAAATTTATTGTAACCGCGTCCTGCCCTCTTAACTTTTTCCCGGGTACATCCTTTAATCCATGATCTGTATAGCTTGCGATAAGCTGATAAGTGCCTTTTTGCGCATCAGGATTAAAACGGAAATAGCCATCGATACCCACATAATAATTTACATTAGGATCAGATGCACTTTTGGCGATCCACTGCACAATATTTTTTATTTCGGTTACCGATAGTTCCTGATGCGGCGGCATTTTTTCTTTCCCCCAAATCCCGGTCGAGCCGAATTGGATACGCTTGACCAGGCTGTCAACATTGGCTTTAGTAACGGGATAGCGTTTATTTATATCAGCAAATGAAGGCCCCATGGCTTTAGTGTTGAACCCATGACAGGTAATGCAATTGGAGGTCATGATGATATTCACACCAGTATTTTGTGGATTGGCGGGTATAGCTTTCCTATTTTTCAAATAGCGCACTTCCAGCAACACTTCTTTTGTGTTGATCTCATCAAATTTGGATTCGCCGTCTTCCTTATCTGATACGCTGATCTTATAAGTTACCGATGCATCCTTTTCAAAAGAGCTATTGTTTTGAGGTGATACGATCTTCACTAATGGCGGGTGATTCTCTTGTTGAAGATCGATAAAAGAATAAAAAAACAGCCCGCAAAGTACGAAGAGAAAAGTCGGCAGCAATCTTTTGGTTGGCATCATTTAAATCAGAATTATTAAGCTTTTGTGATTTCCCCCGCTACCCTTTGCGCCGAACGCAGGCACGATTCCATTCCTCTGCTCATATTATCAGCATAAGTGCCCGCAAAATACAGCCGCCCTTCGGGTTGCAATATTTGTGGCCAAAATTTATGCATCTCACCTATCAGGAAGGGTTCCATTTCGCATACCGGGGCAAATTTATCGCGCGTCCAGTCTATGGTTAAAGCCTGCTCGATGGTATCATGCTTGCCCGGATAAACTTGCCTAAAAGCCGCAAGCACACGTTGCGGAGAAAGTCCGCCGGGTCCAAAAGCTTTCAGAATAACACGTTTGGTATCTACCTGGTTTGTTTCCAGCCAAATGGAAGATATATCTGTGTGCTCAAACTCCATATTGATGCTTTTGATACCGTCATCCAGCCAAAATTTAGTACTTGCTTCGAACACATAAAACGGATGCGAGGAGTATGCCAGGTTATCTACAATGTATTGCTTCTCAGCCGAAAGCGGTGGCGTAATCGGGATGCTTTTGAATATAGGTAAGGTAATGCAATTAACAACATAATCGGCATTCAGCTCGGTCTCCTTTTCTGCACCATATGCACGGTATACTACTGTCACACCTGTCTTACTTTGCTTGATTGAAGTTACCGGGCTATTCAGCTTCACCCGCTCACCTAGTCTTTTGGCAAATGCAATAGGTAATTGCTCATTGCCATCCTTCAGATGAAAAGTCTCACCTTCCGAATAAGGTATCTTCCTGAAATCCATGATCGCCGTTCGCCATAAATAATATAAGGCTGAAGTATCATTTCCGCCCAGCTGCTTAAGTGCCGCCGGCGAAGCACCTTCTTTTTTAAATATTTCGGAGATGGAAATTTTGTCCAGGTCGTCTAATCCTATACCAAAAGGCTGGTAAGCATCGGTAAATTTGCTGAGGTATGGCTTAACATAGTAGGGCCCCAACTCATACATCGGGTGTTCCGACAGAAATTTTACTTCCTTTTCATTGAACCCGAATTGGGTGAGCACCGCGGGATCTTTTAATTGCTCAGCCGTATAAAATTTACCGCCAATCATTTTAAGGGCATCCTTGTCGTAGTTATATTCTGAACCTTCGGCATTGGGGTAAGGAATGGCGGTCAGCTTAAATTCTTCTATATATTCAAAAAATCGCTCATAGCCTGGTTTGGTGATGTGGTCGGCGCCATAATCAGCATGCAATCCGTCAGACAAACCATCCCTACCCGTAAACACATGCCCTCCGTATCGGCCCGATGCTTCCAGTACTGTTACTTCGTGACCAGCTTTCATCAATTCATAAGCACAGCAAAGTCCGGTAATGCCCGCGCCTGCTACGATTACCTTTTTAGCCGCAGCCGATGTTCCTTTTGCCGATAAAAATTGCGGGGCCACTACTGCACCCGCGCCTACAATTAGTGCGTCTTGAATAAATTTACGCCTTTTTATTCTCCTCATAGTTTAGCTGCCGGTAAGATTTGTATAATGCAATATAAAATTATTTCCAATCTGCCCATTAAACCTTCTGAAAATAAAGCCGTTTAAGATTATTGATGAAAAGAACCATTACAAACCTTATTGTCTGCCTGCTTTTAATACTGGCAGTAGCATGTAAAAAAAGCGGCAATCCCAACCCTGGTACTGGTCCTATAGGTACAACCGGGACTACGGGCACCACTGGAACTACTAGTACTTCGGACACAGCAAAATTATATTTCCCGCCAACCACAGGAACTAACTGGCAAACTACTTCTGTTGCTTCGCTCGGCTGGGATCAAACACAACTTGATGCACTTTATCCATACCTGGAAGGTGTTGGAACAAAGGCCTTCATCATTTTGAAAGATGGTAAGATAGTTACTGAACATTACTTTGGCACATTTACAGCGGATAGCCTTTGGTATTGGGCATCGGCCGGTAAAACAGTTACCGCCATGTTGGTCGGCATTGCGCAACACGACGGACTGATCAATATCAATAGTAAAACATCTACCTACATCGGCACAGGGTGGACATCAGAACCTTTGGATAAGGAAAACCTGATCACTATCAAAAATCAGTTAACTATGACCACAGGTCTTGACGATGGTGTTCCTGATCAGGATTGCACCCAGCCTGGTTGCTTAGTTTACAAAGCTGATGCGGGCACGCGCTGGGCCTACCATAATGCCGCCTATACACTTTTAGACAGTGTGATTGAGCGTGCCAGCGGGATGTCTTTTAATGCCTATTTCCAGCAAAAGATAAGGAACAAAATAGGCATGAATGGTTTGTGGATCAAGGCGCCTCATTCAAATAATGTGTTCTACAGCCATGCACGCAGCATGGCGCGTTTTGGCTTACTGATGCTCAACAAAGGCACCTGGGACAGCACACCAATTTTGGCTGATACCAACTATTTCCATAGCCAGATCAACACTTCTCAAAACCTCAACCTGAGTTATGGTTATTTAACATGGCTCAACGGCAAAGCCAGCAATATGCTGCCACAAACCCAGATCGTATTCCCTAATTCAATTATCCCGAATGCCCCGGCTGATCTGTATGCTGCCTTAGGCAAAAATGATCAAAAGGTATATGTTGTGCCTTCGCAAAAACTGGTGGTTATACGAATGGGTAACACTGCTGGTGGCGTCAACCCGGCAGGCGATGATTTTGACAATACACTTTGGGGAAAGCTGAAGACAATCATTAAATATTAATACTGAATATACAAGGCTCAACAATTCAATACTCTGTTATAGAGCGTAATGTATTCGCTTACCATTTTTTCAAGAGAGAATTGCTGTGCACTCCACTGACGGCACTCCCGGCGGTTAAGCTTTGGTATATCAGCTACCGCTTCGGCGGCCTCATTAACGCTATTTAGCAAAAAGCCTGTTCTTCCGTGTATAATCAGTTCACCCATTGATCCCCTGTTGAATGCTATTACAGGCGTGCCAGATAGCATAGCCTCGGCGACACTTAAACCAAATGGCTCGGCAAAATTTATAGGATGCAACAATGCCAAAGCATTTTTCATCAATTCATTCCTTTTTTCAGGTCCGGCCTCACCAACATACATTATCTGATCATTTAAAAACGGTTTCACCTTGTTTTCAAAATATTGGCTATCCTGAATTATTCCGGCAATCAACAACTTCTTTTTTGCTTTGAGAGCGATTTCAACAGCTTCTGCTGTACCCTTGTCATGATGAATACGCCCGAAATAAAGCAGGTAATCTCCTGGGGTATCTTGAAACTCAAAATCGCTTACCCGGATACCATTGTAAATGGTAGCTGCGTAAGTAAGCATCGGGCTTCTATCTGCATTGCTGATGGAAACATAAGTTGAGCCCCTGTTATATTTTTGATAGACCGGTATAATATGAGGCGACGAAAAGCCATGAATAGTAGTCACCATCGGCGTTGTTATCAGTCCGGAATAGGTAAGCGGCAGAAAATCAAAGTTGTTATGTATAATGTCAAAATGTGAAGCTTTTTCCATCAGGTTGCTAATATGAAGGCACTCCACCACTTTGGCATCCTGTGAGCGGTCCTCTTCATATCCGCACTTTATCACCGCATCAAGTTTGGCGGTTGTTATAGAGTCGCCGGTTGCAAACAGCGTTACTTCTATTCCGTTAGCCACAAGTCCTTCCGTAATGTTACTGGCAATTTGCTCCCAGGGGCCATAGTGTCTCGGCGGTGTTCGCCAGGCCACGGGAGCTAAAACAGCGACCCTCATTTAAATATCCTTCCCATATTCAGATATAATAGCATTTGATAGCATATTAACACCGAAAACGGCGCCGGGTTTGAGGTTGCGGGCAATGTCGTTTATTTAACTCACCCGGTCATATTCCGCTGGCTAGCGGATCGACCACTCTCTCTTCCGCAAGCGGTAAAGAGGGGATTTTTATTTTTTTATTTTCTTTCTTCACCCTCTTTTCGCCAAAGGCGAAGAGAGGGTCGAACAGCGTAGCGCATTTGGGTGAGTCGACACGGGGGCATGATTTGACTATGGCATCAAACGGCGTGCAAATCTCTGTGCATTCCTTTATCGATCAAATTTTTGATCCGCTCTACTATATCGTCCAGGTCAAAGGGTTTGGCAATAAAATCATCGCAGCCATAATAGCCCAATGATCGTATCACTCTCGGATAAGCCGACATAATAATTACCGGCAAATCGGTGGTTTTGGGGTTTGCCTTTATCTGGTGACATATCTCGCCACCGTTTACCCCCGATAAAATATAATCGAGTATGATTAGGTCGGGATCAAAACCGTCTATTACAGGAAAGATATTATCTGTCGAGTCGATGGCTTTTATCTGAAATCCCTCGTAACTAAGGGCTTCCTGCATTACGTCAAGAACGCCTTCGTCATTGTCTAACAGCAAAACCTTTTTCATAATTGATTCAATTACCGGCCCCAGGCTTTTGGGGACGAATGTTAACACACTTACTATTCGGAAATCGGCTCAATTAAATTCACAATACCTGGTGAATTTTCATCCAAGATACGATGAAGAATTTTAACGGTTCAGGTATAAATACCTATAAATGGACTGCATTAAATACCCGATTTTAAGAGAACAAAGACTTTTTACAGGGTTAAGTAATAATTAATTAATGATACCGTGCTGCAGGGCGTATTTGATAAGGGTAATTGTATTGCGTGTGCCGGTTTTGTTGATCATGCTCTGGCGGTGCCCTTCAACCGTGCGTTTGCTGGTGAAAAGTTTATCGGCTATCTGCTGATTAGTATAACCTTCTGCAGTTAATGCCAATACCTCCAACTCTCTTTTGGTAAATTCTACTTTGGACATATCTTCTGTAGACTGCGTTGCGGGCATTTCGGCCAGCCTGTGCATAAAACGCATGGCAAGTTCCGAACAAATATAATGGCCGTCGATATGAATATGATTGATAGCGAATATGAGTTCATCGGCGCTGATATTTTTTAAAAGATAGCCGGCAATCCCGGATTTGAAAGCCTTCATCACATATTTTTCGTGATCTATCATGGTAAGCATGATGAACTTGGCCTTTGATGCGGTTTCTTTTAACTTTTCAGCCAGTTCCATCCCTCCCATAACGGGCATATTCATATCAGCCAAAATTATGTCGGCTTCAGTTCCTTCCCGCATCATACGGATCACATCGGCACCGTTTGTCGCCTCAGCTACTATTTCAAAGTTCGGCTCCTTTTCAAGCAGGTTCCTGATGCCGTCGCGCACGATGTTATGGTCCTCTGCCAGGATAATCTTGATCATGACCTGCTTTGCTTTATCATTAATACGTTTGTCCACTGTTTAAGGTATCCTCGTTATAAAAAATTTATTTATCTGATTTAAGCGGAATATTGATATTTATAATCGTTCCATTGCCTGGTTTTGATGTAATTTCAATGTTACCATTCAAAAGGCTTACATTATTGCGGATAGTTTTGAGGCCAATGCCGCCACCTTTTCCTTTTGCAATGTTAAAACCCTTACCGTTATCCTGAACTGATACCATTATCCTTGCTTGATTGGCTTCTATTGCAACAAGCGCATCTGTAGCACCAGAATGCCTGACCGCATTCACCACCAATTCCTGGATTAGACGATAAATGGCAATCTCCATATACTTATCCAGGCGTTTCATTGATCCTTTAAACTGGCATTTGAACCGGGTTTTCCCATTTAGTTGTCTGCAGATATCCTCTACGGCAGTTTTTAATCCAAAATCTTCCAGTATTACCGGCATCAGCTCATGCGATAAGCGCCTGCTTTCGGTTATGGCGTCATTTAAAAGCTTGTCTACATTTTTTATGCTTTCCTTATTTGTCTCTTCCAGTGACAACTTATCAACCGTGCCTAAACTTAACTTAGCGGCATATAATATTTGTCCGAGGCTGTTATGCAGGGTCTCAGCTATACGTTTGCGTTCAACTTCCTGTGTATCCAATATTGCCCTGAAAATCTCTTGTTGCTGACTTTCTTCCAGTTCTTTTTGTTTTAGTAAAAGTTCAGTAAGTTGGGTGGTTCGGTCTTTTACCTGCTGTTCAAGCGATTCATTAAATTCTCTCAGTTTTTGTTCGCTTTCGAGCAGGGCCTCTTCAGCACGCTTGCTGTCTTCGATGTCCCGAAAAGAAACGGACAGACCACCTTGCAAAGTGGGAGCGATTAGTACTTCAACCCGCCGGTTAAGCACCGGCGAAACTGCTTCGAATCGTTCCGAAACGCCGGTTGCCATCACTCGTTGGTGCGCCTCATATGGCATACTGTCTGCTGACTGCGGAAAACACTCCAAAAAAAGACGTCCAAACACTTCTTCGGCATCTTTGCCCCACATTTTCAATGCAGACCGGCTGGCAAAAAGGAAACGCCATTCCGGATCCAAAGCATAAAAGGCTTCACCGATCCCCTCGAGGATGATATTTAATCGCCCCTCATTTTCGCGTAAAGCTTCTTCTGCTTTTTTCCTTTCTATCAAGTCGGCAACCTGTCGCGCAACGATATCATATAAACCCAATTCGCGCTCGGAAGGCCTATGCGGTGCCTTCCAGTATATCGACATCATACCTACCTGTTTGCCTGTGCGGCCGATGAGCGGTGTTGACTGAACGGCTACGATACCCGACAGCCTATAAGCCTCGTAGTCGCCTTTGCCCATTTCGAACGGTATATGTTCAATATCTTCAATGACAACCCTGGCATTGTTCGCAAGCGCCAGTCCGCAGGTTGACGTAGAACCTGCTTTCACATATTTCCAGAACTTTACCGAATCGGGATGAAAATTTTCAGAAGCAACTAGCAGTAGTTGGTTTGTTTTGGGAATGAATACCTGAAGGCTGGCAAAATCGGCATGCATCATCTCCATTATGGAACGAAGCAGGGTATGATATACCTCTTCTATGCTACCCTCGTCATCAATAATATGATTGCTGATCTTCTGTAATTGTCTGATATCTTCCAATTCATTTTCAAGGACAGTTCTTACCTGCTCTTCTTGTTTCCGCGGATATGCGTTAATGGCACCTGTACCGTTTTGCGCAATTTTATCTTTTTGCGGAATATTTTGATGATTTCCACTTAAAGCATTGGCATCAATTGCTGAATTACTTTTAGGGTTAGTATGGCGTTGACGTTGAGGCATCAGCTTAAAATAAAACAGAAACGGCTATGTACCCTTTATATAAGTAGCGGCTCAATCAGATTGTTTAGGAAATTTACGATATAAGTGATTTATTTCCAACAGGTTTAATCACTTATAAAAATTAGGGCACGTAAACCAGCGATGAAATTAACAATCAGAGGCGATTTGAAAAAAACCGGCGAAAAAATCAGGTATTTGGCGCAGGTCAAAACACGTATTTACCACGCAAACTGTGAGGATCGATTCCTGTTGAATTATAATTATATCATAAACTACCAGGCGGAACGCATCCCGCCGTGGATTGGGAGCTTAATTCGGCAGAGCTTCCTGTTCTTTTCAATTCCCGGCACTCCCTGTAATGCCGGGAATTGATTTTTTATCTGAAATAAATACGAATACTATGGAAAATCAACCAAATCATCAACTCGAACAAACTATTCTGAACTGCGCAATGGCGTGCGAATATTGCGCAACAGCCTGTCTTAAGGAAGACGATGTAAAAAATATGACCGATTGCATTGCACTCGACAGAGATTGTGCTGATGTATGTATCCTGGCAGCAAAGCTTTTGAAACGCGACTCCTCTATCGCAAAGCAATATCTATTGCTTTGCGAGGAAATATGCCGGATGTGTGCTGATGAATGCAGTAAACACGAGCATGACCACTGCCGGCAATGTGTCGAAGCCTGCCTTACATGTGCCGAAGCATGTCATCTTCATCACGAACCTTTACACCAGGATTAATGTTTATTTATAAAAACATTTACTATGGCTACATTAACCAAAGAAAAAACACCCAAAAAACAAGATAAACAACCGGGTATCGAAGCCGAAATGCACCCGGCTCCTGAATATATTAAAGACAACTACCATGCATCCGGAAAGCTAAAAGGCAAGATAGCGCTTATAACCGGTGGTGATAGCGGCATTGGGCGGTCGGTATGTGCGCACTTTGCTGAAGAGGGCGCTGATACTGCCATCGTTTATCTTAATGAAGATCAGGATGCTGAGGATACACAAGCAATTGTTGAAGCAGCAGGCCGCAAGTGTTTGCTGATTAAAGGAGATGTTAAGGACAGTAATTTCTGTAAAGAAGCCGTAAAGAAAGTGGTTGATCAATTTGGAAAAATCAACATCCTGGTGAACAATGCCGGGATGCAGTTCCCGCAAAAAGATGTAAAAAACATTACCGACGAACAACTCAGAATAACATTCCAAACCAACATATTTGCCTATTTCTATTTTGCCGAGGCCGTATTGGAACATATGCACGAAGGCGACTGTATCATTAATACTGCCTCGGTTACGGCCTACCGTTCATCACCCAGCCTGATTGATTATTCATCTACTAAAGGCGCTATTACAACCTTTACACGTTCGCTGGCCACCAACCTTGCGGAAAAGAAAATACGGGTAAACGGCGTAGCTCCCGGCCCGGTATGGACGCCGCTGATTGTTTCGACATTTGATGAAGAAAAGATTAAAAAATTTGGCACTGAAACAGCCATGAAACGGGCGGGCCAGCCATCGGAATTAGGGCCAGCCTATGTATTTCTTGCTTCCGACGACGCCTCATTTATCACTGGTCAGGTAATTCATGTGAACGGCGGAGAAGTGGTAAATGGTTAAGATCTGCAATTTCCGGAAAGGGATAACTATCATTGCCCTCTACACTATTCAGCCGGCATTGGAATTATCTTCAACCTGGTTAGCGTAGTAAACTTTGATTTTTTGTCCGTTATCCAGTTTCACCGTGACCATCTCACCATTAATCTGTTCAACTGTACCTTCACCATCTGGTGTCAATACTTTTTGGCCCACCTGTAAATTTGTATTCATAGTTTAGTTGCATTTAATTCCGGCATTTTGCCGGGTTATCCCTTACCGTCATCATCCGCAGTGCCTTCCCGGTATTCCTCTTGCGGATTGGGCCGGTCTTTACCTGCCTCGTTTACATTCTTTTCACCTACTTTCTGCTGATCGGGCAACTCTTGCGGCCCGGGAATATTTGGCTCTGGCTTGTTACCACCCGGTTCGCCTTCCTGATCACGTGCTACAAAATTTTCATCTTCAGGATGTTCTTCCGCAGGCTGGGTACGACGGAAGTACGCATTACCCTCACCTGCATTTTGTGGCGGGTTTGCTTCATCATTCCCGGCCGGTGTCAGGTTATTTTCGCCAAAACTTTGTCCACCCATGCCCCGGCTTTCCATACCCGGGTCATCGGTGCTTTTCATTTTGGCATCGCCAAACAAGTATGTTCTTTTCAGATCTTTTTCTTCCAGGTTGTTATCGTCCTCAACCCGGTAGGCATTTGGTTTATCCGTCTTTGCCGGTTGTTCTGCCGGTTTATCCTTTTCCGCTGTTTCGTTTTCACTTACCATGATAATCGAATATTGATATAAAATATTAATGACTGAGCTGCATTAATGTTTTTAAAAATCAACCAATATTCCACTTTATTATTTAATCACTTTGCTACCGGCTCAATAAATATTTGCTTTATTCGCGGAAATTCATTCTTTATATTTTTAATTATCCGCTGAATGGCATCGGTTATTTCATGAGTGGTAAGTCCATCTTTAAAGACAGTATTTAATTGTAATAAAACCTCTTCGGGAGACAGGTAGGTTGAAAAGTGCTTTTTGACCTTAATAACAGCGATATCAGCTTCTGTTAATTTGATGATACGCTGTAATGTCTTTCTGCTCGTCGTCTCCCCCATTAATAAACTTTTACTCTCGCGTATCAGTACCGCTGAGGTTACTATAAGTATAACACCGATAATCATTGAAGCAGCACCATCGTAGTAGGGCTTATTCATCATCCGTCCTAAAAATATACCCAGGAATGCGACAATAAGCCCCAGAAGGTCGCCAAAGTCTCCCAGCAAAACGATGATGGTTGACGGATCCTTAGTTTTGATTACTGCTTCCCAAAATGGGATATCACGGCGTCGCTTGTTAAACGCTTTTAAAGCGGCGAACATCGAGATCATATTAAACACAAAAGCGAAGGCCAAAACGGCATAGTTCCAACTAACGTTCCCTTCCATTTGCGGCCTGTAAAGGCGTAAAAAACCTTCATAAAATGATATACAACCGCCCATAGTAAAAATGACAAGGGAGACGATAAAAGACCAGAAATAGAATTCCCGGCCATAACCAAATGGCCGTTTAGAATTGGGCGATTTGCGGCTGGTTTTTATTCCCCAGATCAGTAACAGCTGGCTGCTGAGATCGATCAGGGAATGTATTCCTTCCGACAACATAGAAGAACTCCTTGTGAAATATGCCGCAATAAATTTGAATATGGCGATAAGCGAGTCGACCACCAATGATACGTATATAAAAAAACGGGATTCCATATTCAGCTAATGTCTTTATATCAACATCATTTTTGATGATTTTGATTTTCCGTAGCCCTTAGTGATTATTCATATTGTAAAGTGATAACAGGCATGAGTAGCCTTCGCATAGGCCTACTTGTCACACTTGCACCAAACCGGGAAAGAAAAAATACGTAACTACCTGTCTTGCTGCGCTTTGCATTATCCTTTACAAGGGGAAAATTTAAGTTGTTGATTATCAGCGAATAATTTGTATTCACGGGTGTTCACGGCGGTGAACGTGAACGCTTGCAGCGATTGAAGGTCTTATTTATTTTTCATTGAAGATTTAGCAGATAGTTTATTAAATTGACAATTAATTAAACCAATATTGACCTAACTATTTATGGGAGTAAATGATTCATTAAAAGGCGTCAACCTTAATACACAGGCAAAGGGGAAAAATACCTATGATGCCATTGTAGTAGGCTCAGGAATAAGTGGTGGCTGGGCGGCAAAAGAGCTTTGTGAGAAAGGTTTGAAAACGTTGGTTTTAGAAAGAGGCCGGAACGTAGAACATCTGAAAGACTACCCAACAGCATTAAAAGGGCCCTGGGATTTTCCGCATCATTTGAAAATGCCATTATCTGTGACAAAAGATAATCCTGTAGTTTCCCGTTGCTATGCTTTTGATGAATCGACTGCGCATTTCTTTGTGAAGGATACCGAACACCCTTATGTACAGGAAAAACCGTTTGATTGGATACGTGGGTACCAGGTAGGCGGCAAATCACTACTGTGGTGGAGGCAAACCCAGCGATGGAGCCAGCATGATTTTGAGGGGCCGGCAAGAGATGGCTACGCGGTAGACTGGCCCATCAGATATAATGACATTGCACCCTGGTATTCTTATGTCGAGAAATTTGTTGGCATCAGCGGCAATCGCGATGGTTTAGATATACTGCCCGACGGTGAGTTTCTGCCGGCCTGGGAAATGAACTGCGTAGAGAAGGATATTGCGTCGCGTATTATGGCTAAATATCCGGGGCGCCATGTTGTTCAGGGAAGATGTGCCCACCTTACCAAGCCCAACCCCATCCATTTGCAGCAGGGTCGCGGGCAGTGCCAGGCGCGCAATCAATGCGAAAGAGGATGTCCTTTTGGAGGGTATTTCAGCTCCAATTCCTCAACCATTCCATGGGCAAAGAAAACAGGAAACCTTACCCTTAGGCCTTTTTCCGTTGTACACTCGGTGATCTATGATGATAAACTTGGAAAAGCAAGCGGGGTTAGGGTGATAGATGCGGAAACCATGCAGGAACAGGAGTTTTATGCAGACTTGATTTTCATTAACGCTGCCTGCCTGAATACTAACCTGATATTGCTGAATTCAACCTCGTCCCGATTCCCGAACGGATTAGGAAATGACAATGAGCTCCTGGGAAAATACGTCGCCTTTCAAAATTATCGCGGTAATATTTTTGCTGATTTTGACGGCCCAATGGATAAGTATTATTACGGTCGCAGACCTACCCAGCCAATGATCCCGAATTTTAGGAATATACAAAAACAGGAAATGGATTTTCAGAGGGGATACATGATGTTCTATGGTGCTGATCGTCCCCGTGCAAATGCCGAAGGAATTGGCGCCGGCTTTAAGGAAGCACTCGGCGAACCGGGAGGCTGGCGCGTGAGTATGTCGATACAGGGAGAAACTATTCCAAAAGAAACCAACCATGTCAGGTTAAGTACTGATAAGAAAGATAAGTGGGGTATTCCTTTGCTCGTTACTTCAGTTGGCTATGACGATAATGATGAAAAGCTACTAAAAGATTTCTTCCAAACCGGTACCGAAATGCTGCATGCTGCCGGTTGTACAAATATTCAAACCGTCGACACCGGTCAGGCGCCCGGGCTTGACATACATGAGGTTGGGGGTGTAAGAATGGGTAATGACCCTAAAACTTCCTTACTGAACAAATGGAACGCACTGCACCACTGCCCCAACGTGTTCGTCACTGACGGTGCTTGCATGACCTCAACCGGCGTACAAAACCCTTCTATTACCTTCATGGCGCTTACGGCACGAGCGACAAACCACGCCATAGAGCAGCTTAAAAAGGGATCTATTTAGAAAACCAATTCATGAGATGAAAAACAGGAGAGAATTCATTCAATTAGCAGGTATGGGACTAATTGCCACAGCTGTGCCCGATTTTTTAAAACTATCTGCTGCAATAGGCAAACACCGGGTGGCTGTTCAGCTCTATACTCTTCGTGATGCCATTTCTAAAGACTATAGGAATAGTTTGAAGCGTTTGGCAGATATGGGATTCAAGAATGTGGAGACTGCTTTCTGGCCGGAAAATGTAAGCGCCCTAACCGCCGCTGATACTTTAAAAGAGTTTGGGTTTAACGTAACATCCTGCCATGTGGATATGCCAACCCGTGATAACATTGCAAAACTGGTGAGTACCGCAAAAGCATACGATTGTAACAAGCTGATCTGGCACGGATGGCCTGAAGATAAGCGTTATAGTTCGTTAGCAGGTACAAAAGAGCTGGTCAAACTATATAATGAAAGCAACAGATTAGCCAAAGATTATGGGTTACATTTCGGGCTGCATAATCATTGGTGGGAATACAGAAATCACGTGGGTGGCAAATTGGTTTACGAAGTTTTGAATGAAGAACTGGCCGACGATATTTTTTTTGAAACCGACGTCTATTGGGTAAAAGTAGCAGGGCAGGATCCGGCTACGATTCTTAAAAAACTCAAAAATAGAATACGCCTGATCCATATCAAAGATGGGCCCGCTGTCTTTAATGAAAAATTGATCAAGGATACGCCTGATCCCATGACGCCTGTCGGGCAGGGTTCATTGAACATTCCGTTAATTGTGGAAGCATGTTCGGATAATGTTGAGTGGATGGTGATTGAATTAGACAAATCAGCTATTGATGTATATGATGCTTTAAAACAGAGCCGGGATTATTTAGCAAAGTTCAAGTCTGTCAGCTTAGTCTGATACCGAATATCCACACCTAAACTATTTTTTGTATTCCCGGTAGGCACCGAATCGTGCCAGCTGATCCTCTCCCAACTGCTCGGGTATATGTTTGGTGCGCGTTCACCGGCTTAAAGGAAAAACAATCAATGTAATTCGCCTGTTGCTTTAATAAACAAATATTATGGCAAAGAAAACATTCCCTGGCGAGCAGGAAGAGATGCCGGTCAATCCTGATCGGCCCGAGATCGAAAAACCGGGCGAACCAGGCCGGCCGGGTATCCCGCAGGAAGATCCTCAGCGACAGCCTGCCGAAGTACCACCAGCACCAGCACCATCATCTCCAAACCCTCCTCCATCTGCCCCGCCCGCTCCGCAGGGGTTCTGCTGAAAAGGCTTAAAAAATTACCCTGCCATAGAACTAAACAAACGATATATCACAAGGTCAGTGCATACATTTAGCGCTGATCATCTCCAAAATTTCGCGCCCCTTTTATCACATAGGAGACTGCGTTGATTTTCACTTTTTTATTAATATCTTTAAAACTTCAGTCATTATGATTTATACGTAAGAGCACACCTTTAATATCATGGCTGCGATTTGCTTGTTAAACACAAATGTTTGTATCTTTATATCACCGATGCGGATACAGCATCGTAACCAATTAGACTTAATTCTTTTAGCTATTTCCAAAATATGAGGCCGCTTAATTCATTTCGGGACGATGAATTAGTTACCCTTTTAGCCCAAGGCGATGAGGTGGCGTTCAGTGAGATGTATGAACGTTACTGGCTGAAGCTTTATAACGAAAGTTACAAAAGGTTGAAAGATGAAGCCCTGTGCGCCGACGTGATACAGGACGTTTTTGCGGATCTGTGGCTTAACAGGGAAGGCAGGGAAATTGAAAACCTTGCTGCTTATTTGTTTACTGCTGTAAGGTACCGTATCTTTTCTTTGTATAAAAAGGAAAAAAACACCGTTGCTTTTGCGGAACCCCTCGAATTTATCGTAGTTGCTGCTTCTGACCCCGACTCTCTTTTCTTTGAGAAAGAAATACGCGAGTGTATTGATGTCTGGCTGAATATGCAGCCTGAAAAAAGAAAGCAAGTTTTCGCCATGAAATTTTGCCAGGATCTGTCGACACGCGAGATCAGTGAAATACTTCACATATCGCAAAAGACCGTACAAAATCAGTTTACAATCTCGCTGAAGCAACTTCGGATTCATTTAGGAAAAATCATATCCTTAATGCTCTAAACCACCTGATTACAGGATTCAATATTTAAAAAAAATTAAAAGTGAATGGGAGGTTCGTACATGTTTTGATACATGTATAAAAAAACAAATTATGCCCCCTCGCTTAAAGCAAGATTTTTTAAAGCTGGTCGAAAAGTATTTGAATGGCAATGCATCACCTGACGAGATAGTTGCGATTGAAAACTATTACTCCCAATTTTCCGGCGACCCGGATATTACAAACAATTTAAACGAAGAGGAGATCAACTCGCTCAAAGCCAGCCTCAGGCAAAGAATTGACAATAAAATAAGCCGCACTGAAAAGCGGGCTATCCCTTTATACAAAAGAAGACCTTTCCAGGTAGCGGCCTCGATCCTGTTATTTTTAATGATAGGGTTATTTGCTGTAAATAAATTAAAGAAGGAGCCTGTAAAGGTTTTGGCAGAAAATTACGATCTGGCGCCCGGCAGCAATAAGGCAACACTCACCCTTGCAGACGGATCAAAAGTAAACTTAGCCATTGTGAAAAATGGTACGCTTAAGACACAACCTGGTAGCCGGGTTGTCAAACAAAACGAGCAATTAACCTACAGCGCCGCTACCGGCAAAACAACTGCTGAAGTAAATTATAATACACTTACAACACCTAAGGGCGGCCAATATCAACTTACCCTTGCCGACGGAACCAAGGTGTGGCTGAATGCCGCTTCTTCTTTAAAGTTTCCAACAGCATTTACAGGTGGCGAAAGAGTTGTTGAGCTGACCGGTGAGGCGTACTTTGAAGTTGTACACAATTCAAAACAGCCTTTTAAAGTAAAAACAGCCGATCAAACTGTTCAGGATATAGGTACCCAGTTTAATGTAAACTCTTATACTGACGAAGATGTAGCAGCAACCACCCTGGTTGAAGGCAGTGTGAAAATATTTGACGGCAAAGGACAAACCATGATCAAACCCGGGCAACAATACCTGCGGAAAGGTAACGGTGCTATGGATGTAAAAAGTGATGTAGACATTGATGAAGTAACTGCCTGGAAAAACGGCATGTTTCAGTTTAACAACGCGGACATTAAAACCATCATGCGGCAAATCAGCCGATGGTACAATGTGGACATCGAATACAGCGGACAGGTGCCCACATCAACCTATCATGGTCGAATATCGAGAAACTCAAATGCATCAGCCGTCTTAAAAATATTGGAACTAAGCGGCATTGACTTTACTATAGAAAGGGGGAAGATCATCGTAAAATAATTACTGGTAAAAGAAAGCTAAAAGGCCGGGCCCGATAGCTTACCAGCAAAAAAGCCGGAACGTGTTGCGAGCACTTCCCGGCAAAGCGGCTGGGCTAAACAAAATAGAGTAAGCTATAATCTATTCAAAACCCAAAACCAAACAAATGTATGGAAATTTCTACTATTAACCCGTTGAGGCATTCCTACTCACGGTTTAAAAAGATAATGTTGGTTATGAAACTAACTATTGCTCTTGTCACAATATTCTGCATTCACCTGCATGCAGCCACGTTTGGCCAGAATATTACAATAACCGATAAGAACGCAAAGCTTGAAAAAGTTTTAAACGATATCGAAAAACAAAGCGGTTACACCTTCTGGTACAAAACTGATATCGTAAAGCAGTCCTATAAAGTGACATTGAATGTAAAGGGGCTCAGCCTGGATAACACGCTTGAGCTCTGTTTTAAAAACCTGCCGATAAACTATAAAATCGTACAGAAAACAATCGTACTTACGGCAAAAACAATCACCAGCGCAGAAACGACGCCGGTAGCTCCTATTAACATAAGCGGCAAAGTGGTTGATGACCTGGGCGCTGCGCTTCCCGGGGCAACGGTGCGAGTAAAGGGCACGAATACCGTCACTTCAACTGATGTGAACGGTAGTTTTAAAATAACAGTGCCCGATAAATCGGCAGTGCTTGTCGTTTCGTTCATCGGTTATGCTGAGCAGGAAGTTCCAGTGGGAGACAGAACCAGCATTACCATCAGCTTGAAGCCTTCAGCAAGCACGTTAAACAGTGTAGAAATTGTTACGGCTTTGGGCATAAAACGCGAAGCACGATCATTAGGATATTCGGCGCAAACCATTTCAGGGGCTGACCTGGATAAAGTAAATCCACCGAATATTTCCGAAGGACTGATGGGAAAAGTAGCTGGTTTGAATATCTCTACACCCAATGGTGTTGAAGGTGGTTCGACACGCGTCGTCCTCAGAGGGAATAATAATCTTTACGGAAATAACCAGGCTTTGATCGTTGTAGATAACGTTATAATTGATAACGAGCCAGTACAGCCAAAAGGCGTTATTCAATCTTATACTGACGCGTTAAACAAAGGGAATACTGATGTATCGCAGCCACCAATAGACAACGGTTCTTTTTTAAACAGCTTAAATCCGGATGATATAGAAAGCGTTACCGTATTGAAGGGACCAACAGCAGCAGCCTTGTATGGTGCGCGTGGGGCCAATGGCGTTCTTCTTATCGTTACTAAAAAAGGCACAAAAAAGAAAGGATTCGGCGTTGATTATAGCTATACCTATCGTGCTAACGACCCATACCGTTTTATAAAATTGCAGGATGAGTACGGCAATGGCATGACCGAAGACCTTTATTCAGCCAATCCAACTTTTTATAAGGACGGCAATGGAAATAACAGGCAAGAACAAATAGGCGGCGACCCCTATGGCTCGTTAGGCAGCATACCGGGAGCTTATGTTAGTCCGGGCGTTACCAGCCCTGCAGGTGGCCCGTTCTATAACTATATCGGTTTCCCGGGCGACGGAGCATCATGGGGGCCAAAAATGGAAGGCCAGCCATTAGCGTGGTGGGATGGCACAACCAGGCCATACACGGGCAACCCTAATATTTTCAAGAGTTTTTACAGAACCGGCAATACACAAACGCATAATCTATCTATTTCAGGCGGGGGCGACCTGGGAACATTGCGCGTATCCTATACCAGGTCGACAAACGACGAAATAACTTACAATAGCCACAACGCGACAAATACTTTTAATATCGGATCGTCTATTAATATCAGCCCTAAAGTAAAAGTTGATGCGACTGCAAGCTATATTAACCTGAATAAATATAATCCGCCAAACATATACGGCGAAAGCGGAACCGGGACTGCCGGTATTGGTGTTGGTTATATGACGGTATATAATTTACCGGCCGATTATAAGCCTATTGAAAGAGGGCTAACCACTTTGCCTGACGGGTCACAAAACCCTATATTGAAACAATCACCATTTGAGTATGGGCAGCAGTATTACTGGTGGAATGTTTTTAACAATACTACCACACTCACACAAAATCAATTCATTGGGTCTATTTCGCTTAACGCTGAGATTACCCCATGGTTGAAAGCAGTAGGCAACGTTGGCCTAAATTACTACACTAACCAGTTTGTAACCAAAAACTATCCTACGGACGCCGCAGGGTTGCAAGGCGCATATGGGTATGACCTTGCAAGAACATCTACCAATAATCTGGATGGCCGTTTAGTTTTTCATAAAGATAAACTGTTAAAAGATTTTAACGCCAGTCTTTCACTTGGTGCAAGGCATTATTATACCAATATGTATGATGTTGCGACCAATAATCCGGGGCCATTCAATTATCCGTTCATTTTCAATCTTAGTAACTATAATGGTAACGCATCAACCGTGCTTAACCCTACAGAAAATAGAAACGAGATGGAAATAAACTCGGTATATGGGTTACTTAATCTCTCTTACAAAAACTATTTGTTTTTAGACTTGTCAGGAACTAATGACTGGTCGTCAACATTGCGCCCTTCACGCTGGAGCTATTTTTATCCATCAGCAAGTTTGAGTTTCGTATTTACAGACGCGTTTGATATGAGTTCAGTAAAAAACTGGTTGAGCTATGGTAAACTGAGGATAAGTGAAGCGGAAAGTGCCAATGCATACCAACCTTATCAAAACGGGCTCACTTATGTACCTGTAGCTGGTAGTACACCTGGCTTTTCAACAGGTTTGAACTTGCCAGGCATATACCCTACAAATATACAGCCACAACGTTCCAGGTCCTTTGAGATCGGGCCTGACCTTGGCTTTTTCAATGACCGTTTAAATGTAAATTTCACTTATTATAATACTTATTCAGATCACCAGATACTGACTATTAAAACGGCAGCCTCATCCGGCGTCGGCGGTGTTTTAATCAATTCAGGGGCATTGCGTAACAGAGGTATTGAATTAACAGTAAATGCTAAAATAATTAAGACGCCTGATTTTTCATGGGATGTAACCGTAAACGCGGCTCATAATCAAAATAAAGTTGTTGCATTAGAACCGGGGCTTAATTCGCTTGATTTGGGTTCCTGGTTTGGAACTAATGGTGTATTAATGAAAGTTGATGTTGGCAGCGATTATGGCAGCATTTACGGTCGTGACTACAAATATGCGCCTAACGGCCAAAAAATTGTAAACCTGATATACGATAACGGTACAAACACCGGCCATGGCCCGGTACTTGGTGCACAATATGCTACCACAGACGACTTTGTTAAAATAGGTGATGCCACACCAAAATTAACGGGTGGTATTTCTCAAAATTTCCGCTACAAGAATTTCAGTTTATATATTTTGACTGATTTTAAAATTGGCGGCCAGATCTGGTCCGGAGATTACGCAACTATTATGGGACAGGGTATGGCGCCTGAGACCGTATGGGAAAGAGATGGTCATGGATTACCCTATACTTATCCTGACGGCACCAAAGGCAATGTGGGTGTAATTTTACCAGGCGTTGTACAAGGCGCTACACCAGGCACATACGTACCAAACACCAATGTAGTAAACGCATGGTGGAAATATGCAGGCAACTATCAATCATGGGATAACGATCCTATAGTACGCACCAATTCTATATTTAATGATTCATGGGGAAAACTGCGTGAGGTATCTCTGACTTACAGGATACCAAACGAGCTCGTACAAAAAACCAAGGTATTCCAAAACCTGTCGGTTTCATTGATAGGTCGCAACCTGTTCTACCTGTTCACCACCTTACCGGATAAGATCAACCCAGAAAGTACTGTTAGCAGCGGAAATGTTCAGGGTATACAGTTCGGCGGTTTGCCAGGTGTACGTTCTTACGGTTTTACTGTAAAAGCAGGGTTTTGATATGATTTTAAAAATTAAAAAAGAAACGTTATGTTAAAGCATCATAATATAAAACATTGGATGAAAGCAATGGCCCTGACGGTCCTTATTGCTTCAATCCTTGCCTCCTGTACCAAAAATTTTCAAAAAGAAAATGCACCATACAGTGGCCCGGCATCAGCCACCTTGCCACAGCTGTATTCGGGTATTGGAGCAAATATAGATCGGGCCGCTAATATAGGCAACTGGTCTGCCGCAAGATGGTTGTATCCTATTACACAACTGGGCGCAGTATATGCAGTATCGGATTATTCTTTTGTAGAAGGGACAAATTGGAGTGAATTCTATTCAAATTTACCCGCTATGAATCAGATGCTTACCAAAATGCAATCAAGCCCTGATTCAGCAACCTACGTCAATGCCGAAGCTATGGTAAAGGTACTTAGAGCATACCAGGCTATTGAGTTGTCAAACTTATACGGCGATATGCCTTATTCAAAAGCAGGAAAGGCATTTTCGGGATCTACAGCAGACCTTGTTGTGCCTTACGATAAGCAACAGCAGGTATATCTATCCTGCTTAAGTGACCTCACCTGGGCCGTCAATCATTTTAATACTAACGGTAACCAGTTTTCATTTAGTTCGAACGAGTTCCTTTTAGCGAACGATATTGGCCAATGGAAAAAATTTGCAAACTCGCTTAGGTTGCGATATGCGTTAACCATGTATGACAAAGATAGTGCAGATGCCGGGCCGATTATTGCCGACGCGCTGACCAAGCCGTTATTAACAGACGCAGTTGCCGATGTAGTTGGTCTTAATCAAACAAATATACCAGGTATATCATTCGACATAGATGGGGCGGGCAGGGGCTTCTTTTTTCACCAGGAAAGTCGCGCGAGAATGGGCAGCACGCTATGGGATTTATTCAGCAACAATAATAACACCGATGGAAGCGGAATATTTGACCTAAGATGTAACATATTTTTTGAGGTAAACGGCAATGGTCAATGGGTGCCTTACCCACAGAACCCTATTACACCTATATCTGACAGTGGCGAACCGTATAATATCGATAGGGATAATGATTGGGCGGCCCATAAAGTCAGTAACTTGTACTCAGACTATAATTATTACTTGGGCCGTGACGGGATCATAAGCGGATCAACCGGCGCATGCCCTGAAATTTTTATTTCAGCTGCTGAAGTGCATTTTTTGGTAGCTGAAGCATATGCAAAGGGTGCAGGTGTTGCACAGAATGTTGCTTCGGCACAAGATGAATACACAAAAGGTGTAAAAGCTTCGCTTACTTTCTGGAAAAACATGGCGTTTAATTCATCGATTTGGGTGGTGAATAAGCCGGCGTCTGGTACACCAACTCAAGCAGAGATCGATGCCGTATTAACCAACCCAAAAGTTGCATTTAATGCCAACAATGCCCTTAACCTGATTTATGCCCAGGAATGGGTAGACTTGTTCCGCCAACCTTGGGTGGCCTGGACCTTAATGAGGAGAACCGGAGGTGCAACACCCGCTGATACAAATAACCCGGCAGGCTACACACAGAATTATGGCTCCCTGCAACGTTATCAGTATCCATCCGACGAATCCCAGTTCAATAACACCAATTGGAAAGCCGCTACAGGTGGAAACGATCTTACAAGCACCAAAATTTGGATAACGAAATAATTTGATTGAGATAGATAAGTTGATGCGAAAGCTCCGGAAGTTAAAAACCGGGGCTTTCTTTTTTGACTATACCCACGAGCATGGCTACCACTTACTCATTCGTCAGTTTTGAAAAGTTGAGTGTTTTAACGCTCGGACTTTAAAAGAAAAATTAGTTACATTCACTCCCATAATTAACCACTGGTTATAAATCTTAAACCTTAGCCTATGATCTCGTTCAAAAAATACGACAATGTCGATGCCTCTGTCATCAAAATTTTGAAAGCGCTGCAGTTCTCCGTTGATAGCAGGAAAATTATTACGGAGTTAGAGAAACATCCGGACTACCCCAGCTTATTGGCAATAAGCGACGTATTAAGCAATTTCAATATTGAAAACAATGCGTACCGGGTAGCAGCTGATGACCTCCCACGTGTCTCCTGCCCGTTCATCGTTCATACCCGCTCAAATGGGGGAGATTTCCTCATGGTGAACGAGATAGATGATCAAAAACTTATTGTATCAAGTGAGAAATGGAATAAACATAAGATAGACTTAAGCGAATTTAAAAAGGTGTTCGACGGCATTGTATTAACAATTGAGCCCTCATTAACGCCCCGTTCAATAGGTTCAGCCCGCGCGTCCATTTCAGAAATAAAGACTCCATTGGCGATAATCGGGTTACTGCTGATTCTGATTATCGGAGTAATTTTCGATACCAATTACGTTGAAAATTACTCATGGCAGATACTACTGCTTACCTTGTTTGCTTCCGCCGGGCTCATTACATCTATTCTGCTATTGGTTCAATCCATAGATAGTAACAATCCTCTGGTTCAGAAATTATGCTCAGGCAACAACTCCGATTGCAAGGCTATCCTTTCATCTAAAGCAGCAACAGTATTTGAAGGCTTGTCGTGGAGCGAGGTTGGCTTTTTTTATTTCAGCGGAACCTGGCTTGCATTGCTATTTGGCAATCACTCAACATCATTATCACAGGCATTGGCTATTCTGAATATCATCAGTTTGCCTTATACCATTTATTCTATTTACTACCAGGCACACATAGCAAAACAATGGTGTGTTTTGTGTTGTACGGTGCAAGCCTTATTATGGCTTCAATTTATTCCGTCTGTAACAGCATTTAATACTCCCCTCACTATGCCAGACGCTGCTGCTTGGAGTACGCTATTCATTTCTTTTTTTCTGCCCATAGTATTATGGATGCTTATAAAACCCATGCTCCTCAAAGCCCAGCAGATCAAACCATTGAAAGATCAGCTGCGTAAATTCAAATATAATTCAGAACTCTTTAACTCCATGTTGAATAATCAGCCAAGATATGCCTTGCCATCAGAAGATTGGTCAATTGTATTGGGAAATACCAATGCCCGTACAAGCATCACTATGGTTACAAATCCTTATTGTCCGCCTTGTTCAAAAACGCACAAATTACTGGATGAACTCTTAGAGCTACGGTCTGATATACAGGCCCGCATAGTGTTCACTGCTCAAAATATCGATGAAGACATCAAAACCCCGGTTAGCCGCCATCTGATGGCACTAAATCAGCTGGAGAATAAAGAGATCATTAAAAAGGCCCTAAACGACTGGTATGAACAAAAACAAAAAGACTATAAAGCATGGGCAAAAGTTTATCCGGTTGACCTTAATGAAGCTGAATACTACAAAATAGATAATCAGAAAGCCTGGTGCGAAATGGCAAAGGTGACCGCTACGCCAACATTGTTACTTAATGGTTACCGCCTGCCCGAATATTACCAGCTGCCCGACCTCAAGTACATGCTTGAATAAGCACATAAAGATACTTTGCAAAGTAAACGAGCATGCATTGTAGTAATGCATGCCGCTTGGGTGCCAGGACGTGTGGCAGTTTGATATTTAACTACTACTTAAATATGATTTTTCGCGATTTACCCCTCAAAAATAACGAGATTACCCCCTGTCGAATCATTTTTTTAATGATAGGTTTATAAAAAATCAGTAATATATAAAAATAGATCAACAGGAATTTCTTTATCCGAAAATTTAAGACCTGTTTTTAGTAATACACAAAAAACACCAGTAATACCTATTCCTTTTATGAAAGACCTTAAACCTAAAGTATTGTTCAAGCTTGTTAAAGAACTGCAGCCCATTTTCCCTGTAAAAGTTGTAACTAGTCAACAAAGTAAATTTCTGAATACCGTTTTGGAAGGAGATTATGGCGGTGGCGTACTTGGTCGTGGAATTATACTCATCTTCAACAATGAGGTACATTAATAAAGAAACTAATGCCTAATCCGGGGAATATCCTAATGAGTAGAATAACAATCCCAACTTTTATCATCAACTTAAAAAGCCGAGTCGACCGCAGGCAACACATTATAAATGAATTTGCCGAACATAATGAGTTTAGTGTAAATATTGTTGAGGCCCACGAACATCAAATAGGCGCCGTTGGCTTATGGTCCACTATAAAATACATTTTACAAAAAGCCAGTGAATATGAATATATCCTCATTTGTGAAGACGATCATCAGTTTACCCCATTTTACTCAAAGGAACTGCTTTTTAACAGTATAAGTAAGGTAAAAGAGCGAGATGCCGACATCCTGATAGGCGGTGTTAATTGGTTTGACGGCATGGCCCCCGTGAGCGACACCCTGCTTTGGGCTTATATCTTTAACGGCACACAGTTTATAATTGTGTTTAAGAAATTTTTCAACACAATATTACAGGCGGATTTTAATGATTACGATGCGGCCGATTTCAAAATATCCGCGCTTACGCAAAATAAATTTATAATTTACCCTTTTGTTTCGGTACAAAAGGATTTTGGTTATTCAGATGCTACCCCACACAACAACTTGCCGGGCCGGGCTGATGAGTTGTTTTCAAAAAGCTCCGAGTGGATGCAAAACTTAAAAAACGTTGCGTCTTATTATAACAACTTCCCTCAGGCTGATGAACCGGATGCGGAAATATACAACACATTAACCATACCTACCTATATTATTAATATACCGGAACGAACGGAAAGACTGGTTCACATAAAACAACAATTTGAAAACAAATCCGAATTTGATGTCATCATTGTGGAGGCCTGCAAACACGAAATTGATGCGGTTGGTTTATGGCAAAGCATCCGGAAAATTATTCAGATGGCTATTGACGCAGATGACGATGTTATCATTGTTTGTGAAGATAACCACGAGTTTACCGAACATTATTCAAAAGCATATTTATTAAAAAACATCATCGGCGCTCACGCAAGCGGTATAAATTACTTATCCGGAGGTACCAGTTATACCGAGAATGAAGTATTGATTACACCTAACAGGTTTTGGATTGCCCGTTGCCTGTCCACCCAATTTATTGTTTTATATAAGCCCTTATTTCAGCAAATATTAGATGAACCTTTTGATGATAATGTTATTGCCGATCTCTTGCTTTCGGAAATGACCAGCCAAAAAACAGTTTTATACCCTTTTATTTCTGTACCAAAAGATCTTGACTATTTGGATACAGTCCGCGCACGCAATGAACAAGATAGAACAGTACAAAACATGTTTGCAGTCTCGGCAAAAAAATTAGAAAGTATTAAACAGGCATATATGAGGTTCAACGTTAAGGAATATCAATAGCAAAGAAATTGTCTCGCGAACAATAAGTTGCCTGTCTTCGGTAAAACAGGATAGGGAAAGCCGCAACCCGATAATAGAGGCGCAATTTTAATAAAATTTATAATGAAAAAATTAAAGCTCAAAGCGTTTGAAATTAGCGCTACAGGGGTGCTTACCAGAGAACAGCTCAGAAATGTGATGGGAAAAGGTAGCATAGGCGCCAATTGCTATCCAGATGGCCCAAACAACCCTATTTGTGGTTCCGACATTTGCCTCAATGGTCATTGTGCTCCGGCGCCTGATAATTGCACTTACAACGGATGCCCCTGGAGTTATTATTGTCTCAATGGTGTTTGTGTAAGGTAAACTTGATGGTATTGCGATGAATAAATTCCTCGTAGAACAGTAAACACCCATACGCAACCAACGTTATTTGTGAGATGCCGGGCATTTTTATGGCTGCATTTACTTGCGAAAACGATGGTTGCGTTATCAATGTTGTTAATCTAAACGGAGAGTAACTGGCAAAACTTCGTATCAGGCCTAATTATTTTCATCGATACTTGTATTATTGACATATATAAATTATGTTTGAAATAACCAATTGGTATTCCTAAGTATCAATTTTATCAGACCTTATTATGAAAAACAACCTATCAAGTGTTTTATTCTGTCTTACATGCCAAATTGATATACTTCATGGTATTCATGCAGGATTAAAAGAAACATCCTGATCATTTAAGTTTATCCACGGGCTGATATTAAAGTGACACCCCGCCGTATTTATTATAGGGCGCGGCCCCCAAAACTATGAACCAAATATTTTAAATAAAATATTAACAGCAAAGAAATTGTCTCGCGAACAATAAGTTGCCTGTCTTCGGTAAAACAGGATAGGGAAAGCCGCAACCCGATAATAGAGGCGCAATTTAAATAAATTATAATGAAAAAATTAAAGCTCAAAGCGTTTGAAATAAGCGCTGCAGGAGTGCTTACAAGAGACCAGCTCAGAAATGTGATGGGAAAAGGTAGCATAGGCGCCAGTTGCGGCGGTGGAAATAGCTGGGTTTGCGGGACCGACTGCTGCGTCAATGGTTATTGTGCTGCTTGTGCTACTTGCCCTCCGGGTTATTTTTATGGAGGCGGTTATTGTCATCCCTGCCTCGGATCGTGTTAATAAATTCCTTGTAGAGCTGTAAACACTATGCAACCAAGGTCATTTGTGAGCCATGAAGTATTTTTATAGCTGCATTTATCTACTACAATGATGGTTGCATAACCAATGTCATTAACTTTAAGCATGGAGCGCCTGAGCAAAATTTTGTGCTGACTAAGAAATTGTTGTATTTTTTTATTTTGTTTACCTCTCTCACTAAAGTTAATGACATTTTCTTACGCTTAATTTATTATTAACTCTTTTATAACGATAGCATATGTTTAACCTTGTTGAAAGACTATTTTATCCTAAAAGCAATGGACCCGAAACCGTAAAATTGCTGGCAGATATTTTGCAGGTAAAAATAACACGGACTACGCTCACTCATGAATTAGAAACCCACCCCGACTATCCAAGCTTGCTAAGCATTAGCGACGTGTTGAATAATCATGGTATAGAAAACGTAGCCATACAATTAGACCCGTCTAAACTTACCGAAGCGCCCACTCCTTTTATCACGACAATAAAAACTGAAAATAATACTGATGAACTTTTTAGCGTAGTTAAGGAAATATCAGCAAATACTGTTTTGTTGTTTGATCCTCTTAAACATGTATGGACCACGGTCTCCAGGGAAGTTTTTTTGAACATATCTTCGGGCACCGTCCTGCTCGTCGAAGCTGAGGAACGGGCCGGTGAGAAGAATTACAATGAGATTGCTGCGCAAGAACGAAAGACACGCATAACGCGTCAACTTAGCCTGTTCTTCCTTCCGGGTGTGGCATTGGGGTCTGGTGTTCTTGCATTAATGCAAAACGGAGGTTCGTCTTTTTTGCCATTTTTATTTTTAATGCTCACACTTGCAGGGGTATTACTCGGTGTGGTTCTTATCTGGCACGAAGTAGATCAGCACAATCCTGTTTTGTCCCAGATATGCAATGCCGGAAAAAAAGTTAACTGCAATGCCATTCTCCAATCAAAAGCATCTAAAATAGCAGGGATTAGCTGGAGCGCAATTGGCTTAAGCTATTTTATGGGCCAATTGCTTTTGCTGTTGCTTACAGGTATTACAAACACCAACACGTTATTTGCCTTAAGCTGGATAAGCCTTATGGCATTGCCCTATATTTTTTACTCGTTATATTACCAATACAGCGTAGCTAAGCAGTGGTGTGTGCTGTGCCTTTGTGTTCAGGGGGTATTGTTATTACAATTTTTAACGGTGCTTGCTATTGGTGGGTTAACATCAGTTACCGTTTTATTGCACAATTTGAGTTGGGTGTTAACCACATTAATAGCCTTTATTTCGCCGCTTATTGCCATTGTATCGCTTATACCGTTGTTGCAAAAGGCAAAAGAAAGTAAGAGTTCGCAAAACAAATTGCAACAGTTAAAACACAATCCTCAGATATTCGAGGCATTACTTGGCAGGCAAAAAGCAGTTACCGAACCTGCCGACGGGCTTGGCATTACATTGGGCAATCCGGCAGCAAAATATAAACTGATAAAGGTTTGTAACCCTTATTGCGGCCCCTGCGCCAAAGCACATCTGCCAATAGAAGAATTACTGGCGAATAACCCCGACGTGCAGGTACAAATTATTTTTACAAGTACCAATAAAGACGAAGATTACAGAACGCCGCCGGTGAAACACTTAATGGCAATAGCCGAGCAAAACGATATAGAATTAACAAAACAAGCCCTGGACGATTGGTACCTTGCCGAAAAAACCGATTACGCAGTTTTCGCGGCCAAATACCCTATGAACGGCGCTTTAAAAAAACAGGACGCCAAGATAGAGGCTATGAGTAATTGGTGCCACAAAACCGGCATCAGTTTTACGCCTACATTTTTTGTATCACTTCAGGCTGCCAAAAACGGAGAACTTCAAACTATGGAAAGTGAGTTTCATCAATTGCCCGAAATGTACAGTGTAACTGATTTGAAATATTTTCTCAGTTATTAATGCTAGATCCATAAAACACATATCCTCCGCCTGTTAAAGTGCCTGCGCTTAAGCACGTTGGGTTTGAGGGCCTGCACTCGCGATTGAAACAATATTTATACGCAGTGCCGGAATTGTAATGGTTAATATTTCAAGCGGAGGATGAGAATGGATTGGAAATATAAATCAACGATTTATTGGAAGCATGCCGTTTTCGTCGGACCGAAAGAAACAGCATTTAGGTTTTATACAAGTGACATAAATGGCCCTTTCAATAATAGTGCAAGGGATTTCATCAAATGACTTAAACTACGAAAAAAAGGAATTTATAGTAAATAAAAAATGGCTTTAATGACGACCGTTAAAAGGGCGAAAAATGTAAAATTTAATTAAAGTTTGAATTGAAAAAATTTACCGTTTACAAACAATTAGATGCCATGGACTGCGGCCCCACATGTTTACGCATGGTGGCTAAACACTATGGCCGCAATTATAATTTACGCACGCTCAGCAAGCTTTGTGGATTTAACCGGGAAGGGATCTCATTATTGGGGTTAAGCGACGCCGCTGAAAAAATAGGATTCCGGTCGATAGGCGTTAAGTTAACCAGCGAACAATTGAAGGAAGTTGAGCTACCCTGTATTCTGCACTGGCGGCAATCTCATTTTGTGGTTTTATATAAGGTCAGCAAAAACAAATATTATATAGCTGACCCTGCTGCAGGCATGGTTGTTTTGGACGAACCCACTTTCAATAACAATTGGGCAAGTGATAATGGTTCAGGTATTGCGCTGCTACTAAGTCCGACACCTCAATTTTATGAACAGGACGACGAAAAGGGAAGCGAGGTTCGATGGGCGTTTCTGTTACGTTACCTTATTACGTACCGTAAACTGGTTGTCCAGCTCCTGTTGGCTTTGGGTGTAGGCAGCATTCTTCAGCTTATTACCCCATTTTTAACACAATCAGTAATTGATATCGGTATTAATACACGAAACGTGAATTTTATTTATATCATTCTTATAGCGCAGGCTATGTTGATTATTGGCCGAGTAAGTGTAGAATTTATCAGGTCCTGGATATTGTTACATATCAGCACCCGGGTCAATATTTCTATACTTACAGATTTCCTGATCAAGCTCATGAAATTACCTATAAGCTTTTTCGATACGAAAATGACCGGTGATATTATGCAGCGCATGAACGATCAAAAAAAGATCGAGAGCTTTCTGACAGGCTCCACTCTAAGCACATTATTTTCGCTGGTCAACCTCCTGGTTTTTTCCGTTGTTTTAGCCTATTACAACACTGCCATATTTTTCGTTTTTGTTGTAAGCAGCATTCTGTATACAACCTGGATAGTGGTATTTCTTAAACGGCGCCGCATACTCAATTACAAAAGCTTTGAAGTAGCATCCAAAAACCAAAGCAGCATAGTGCAACTGGTAAACGGCATGCAGGAAATTAAACTAAATAATTGTGAGCAACAAAAACGCTGGGAATGGGAACACATTCAGGCACGATTGTTTAAATTCAATGTAAAAAACCTGGCACTAAGCCAGTATCAACAGGGTGGTTCAACCTTTATAAATGAAGGCACCAATCTTTTAATTACGTTTTTAAGCGCAAAAGCTGTGATCGATGGCAATCTTACCCTCGGTGCAATGATGGCAGTGCAATATATTATAGGACAGTTAAATAGCCCCATACAGCAATTTTTAGGATTTATTCAGAATTACCAGGATGCAAAAATAAGCCTCGAGCGCCTGAACGAAATTCATCAGATGGAAGATGAAGAACCTGCAAACAGGGATTGGAACCACAGTTTGCCTCAAAACAAAAGTATCACCATTAATAATCTTACTTTCAGATACCCCGGAGCCGGAAACGAATCAGTTCTTGAGAAAATTGACCTACACATCCCACAAGGAAAAACAACAGCAATAGTGGGCATGAGCGGTAGCGGGAAAACAACAATTTTAAAGTTATTGCTCCGGTTTTATGAACCTGAGAAAGGCGAAATAAAAGTTGGCGACCAATTGCTGGATAACTTTAGCTTTAAAGCCTGGAGAAGTCAGTGTGGTGTGGTAATGCAGGATGGTTTTATATTTTCTGATACTATAGAGCGAAACATTGCAGTTGGAGACGAATATCCGGACAGAGAAAAACTAAAACATGCTATAAACGTAGCCAACATACAGGATTTTATAGATGGCTTACCGTTAGGTTTGAATACAAAAATAGGTGCAGAGGGTAATGGCATAAGCCAGGGGCAGCGCCAGCGTATGCTGATTGCCAGGGCCGTTTATAAAAACCCTCATTATATTTTCTTTGACGAGGCTACAAATGCCCTTGACGCCAACAATGAACGAGTAATAATGGACAACCTGGATGAATTTTTCGCAGGGCGGACCGTGGTAATTGTAGCTCATCGCCTGAGTACGGTTAGCAATGCAGACAATATCATAGTGCTGGACAGGGGACACATCATTGAACAGGGCACGCATTACGAATTAACTGCTTTAAAAGGAGACTATTATCGCTTGGTCAAAAATCAATTAGAACTGGGAACATGAGCATGCCTGAAATTTATATAGAACAGCCCGATGAAATTCGTCACAGTGACGAAATGCAGGATATAATAACCATTCCTCCATCGTGGATATTACGCTGGGGAATTACCCTGTTTATGGGTGTGCTGATCTTAATTATTACACTTTCTGCCTTTATAAAATACCCGGATGTTGTTGATACAACTTTGAAGATCGAGTCGCCGAATTCGCCCAAGCCAATAGTTAGCAAGGTCCCTGGCAAATTGGTTAAATTATTAGTGAAAGAAAACCAGGAAGTTGACGTAGGTCAGCCATTGGCTTATATTGAAAGCACAGCCAATCATGATGCGGTGCTGAAATTAATTAGTAAACTTAAATATCTTCAGAATGCCGTATTATTAAATAAACCAGATGGCGAGGTATTGCTTGACAAAACAAATAACACCCAATTGGGCGAACTGCAAGGCTCTTTTCAGTCTTTTTCTCAGGAATATCTATCGTATCGTTCTTCTGTCGAAAACGGCTTTTATATTAAAAAGAAGGTTTACCTGCAAAAAGACCTGGTTGATTTGACTAAGCAGGAAGCACAATTAAAAGCGCAGAAACTGATCCAGGAGAAGGATCTGGGTCTGGCGGAAGAAGAATACCGGATGCATCAGAAGCTTGCGAAGGAAAGAGTTGAAACATCAGCCGAATTAAGACAGGAGGAAAGTAAATATCTGGCCAAAAAGGCCCCATTGATACAAACAGATGCATCACTGGTTACAGCTAGCACCAATTATTCGGCGAAGGAAAAAGAAATACTGGAACTGGATAACCAGATATCTGAGGAAAAATTCAAATTTATGCAAGCACTCAATAGTTTGATCAGCCAGGCCGATGATTGGAAAAACAAGTATGTGCTTTCTGCAGGACAATCAGGCAGATTATCCTTCGCGGGTATTGTTCAGGAAAACCAGGTACTTGCACCAAACCAGGAAGTATTCTACGTTAACCCCGGAAACGAGGATTTTTTTGGAGAAATGACCATTCCTCAAAACAGTATGGGGAAAGTAAAAAAAGGCCAGCAAGTGTTAATTAAATTAAAAAGCTATCCGTTTGAAGAGTATGGTATGCTTAAGGGCCAGATAAGCTATATAGCCGATGTTCCTTATAAAGACAGTGTTTTTGTATCGAAAGTCGATTTTAAAATACAAAAAACATCGGATATGAAAAGGCCCATCCATTTAAAACAGGGCATGGCAGCTGATGCCGAAATTATAACACAGGATGCTACATTTTTAGAACGAATCGGGAGAAATATTATAAGAATCGTTAAAAATAAGTAGAGTTTGCCTTCAAGTTCCAGTGAATCTGCTTGTTAAACTACGATATATTTTTGTTGGACTCATATTAAAACTATAGGGTACTCACGTCACATTACGCCCGGGTTTATATTGAGTTTTAAAGAAAATCATATGATATAACAGTATTTAATACTTCCCCCGGTAATACAGTTTGCCTTCTTGCCATTTGAGTTTCCCTGGCAAGCCCTTCAATAATATGCAGGTCGAAATAGGGTTTTAAATAGTTTTCGGCTTCCAGTTTCCTAACTACATGCATCATGCTCTCAATCTCGCTTGGTATCTCCTGGTAATTTTTCCCTCCCGAGAATTCATCGTGCTTAAAGTTGGTTTCATCAAAGCAATAATGTTTGGTATTGGTGAAAACCATTTTATAATCCTTGTTCGCCGGTATAAATACTATTATAAACGACAGGGCTAAGCGCAGTCTTCCAGCTTTTATCAGACGCGATAGTCTGCGTCGAGCCATCACTATAAGCAATCCGCAGATCAAGACAAAATGCCGGGCGGTTGCGCCACGGTGCGCGTTCAAAATCCCACACCCCTATTGATTGAAAATTATACCAACCATTACCCAGTAATACGCCGATGGCATTTTTACTGCTTTGCAGGTTTGAGGTTAAATCGTAAGTAACATACAAGGTTAGGCTTTATTTTTCCGGGGAAATGGAAGCTGTTATATGAAAAAAGTCAAAGTCAGCCGCCCCCCCTATATTTTTTGTGGCATAATTAAACAAAGCAAAACGATAGCCCATGAAATGCGGGAAGGTATAGGCCATTTTTAATTGTGTGCCCAATGGTATCCACGTTTTCCCGTCGAGGCTGTAAAAAAAATTGGCCACGTCTTTTCTGTTCGTAAAATTGCATTCCGCCTTAAAGTATACTAGCTTTTGGTTCAAGGGGATCTTTTGTGCTTCTACAGGTTTTCCGGTGCTTGCATTGATCATTACTACAACTTTGTTATCCCCGGTTATTTTTACACCAGCCAACCCGTAATTTTTTTGCAAAAGACCCAACCCCGCAAGATCACCATCTTTCATTTTAGAAATGTCGAGCGAAACTACCCCGGAGCATACCGGGCCGATAGTACGTTGTGTCAATGAATTTCGTGCCATCAGGAAATTGGTGTCGATCCTGCCGGTGGTGAGTCGTAGATACCCTTTCCGCGCTGTAACAGACCACAAACTATTATCCGGGTTATGGTTCCATTGCCAAACCGGTGGTAGTGCACGTTCACCTTTTTTACGGGTAAACTCGTCTGAAGCCACGATACCGGGGATAAAACCTTTACCGGCCGGCAGCTCGAGTGTATCAGTCACTTTGCCGTTGATGCCCAAAACTGGCCATCCATCCACCCACTTTACAGGAACCAGATAGGGAATGCGGCCCACCGAGCCATAATCACGAAACAAATAAGAATACCAGGCCCCATTTGGCGCTTCGACCAATCCGCCTTGCGCCACACCCAGATCCTGGAGGGCAATTCGTCCTTCGTATGGGCCGGTGATCTTATCTGCCCGGTGTATTGTTACAGTGCGCACGCTACCCTTTGGCCATGTAATATTAAAAAGATAATATTTGCCTTTTATCTTAAATAGCTGAGAACCCTCCGGACCGAGACCGGTGCCGCCCGAAGGCTCGCCTGCCTTTTCAATGATAATTTTGTCCGTTCCACCAAGTTTTATACCGGAAAGATCATCCTTTAATTCAACTAACCTCAAATCTCCGCTCCCGCTGACCATATACACTTTTCCGTCATCATCAAAAAATAAGGAGTGATCACCCAGGTCGGGGGCAAATGACCTTGCTTTCCACGGGCCTTTTTCGATATCCTTTGTAGAATAAATGTGTGTTTTATTGGTATTTGCAGAAAATGTGCTTACATAATAAGTACCCTTATGGAAACGGATAGAACTTGCCCACGAACCCTCGCCATACATGTTTTTGCCATTTGTCAGATTCGTTGCGTCAACATTTGCTAAAGTATCGTATGCATAGCCCACCGTCTTCCAGGTCACCAGGTCGTTCGATCTCATGATCGGTACACCTGGACTCATGTGCATCGTTGTGCTGCTCATGTAATAGCTATTGCCTACACGTTCTATTGATATGTCCGGTACATCTGCATAAATAATGGGATTAGTGGCTTTTTGTGCGTATAAACACGGCACCATAAGCGTGATAATTAAGGCCGTCATCCATAACCTGTAGATCGCATTTCTCATATTGACAGTTGGTTTTTTTGTCCCGATAATATTCTCACCTGGTCTTAATTATTTAGTTAATGTATTTATTTGAAGTACGCTTACCGAGTAGGCATCGAATGTTTGTGTAAATTTTTTCCTGATCCCGTTTACCTTGCTTGTAACAGGAACTATTTTTTGGGGATCGCTGATCGTATTTGTATCCCCGGGCTTGTCACCTTTTATTACTACCAGGGTACCTTCTGGTGATAACGTTCCGGCGCCATTTAGATCAATGTCAACCGATTGGGGCTTGCCTGTTGCATTTACTACTTTAAGAAACAGTTTTCCCGTTTTGGTGTCCCGGGTGGCTACATAAAACATGGCTGGTATAGGTTTGGGCATTTTGTTCGCCGCGCTGTCCTGCTTGGTGGCAGGCTTGGTTTGGGTAGGGATATAGGCGCCCGATATAGGCACCACTTTATTGCCGATATAGCTATTAAACATCTTCTGCACATAATATGATGGCGAACCAAAACTTGTCAATGCATCATAACCTATCAGGTTTGATTCCCATTGCCATGCTTTCGGCGCGGTTGCGGTAGCCTTGTTTACATTTGCAAATAAAGGCGCATAGCATGAGCGGATAACCAGGTCCGAATTGCGCTCCATACCGGTCATCCAGGCTGCATCGCCAAGGGCAGCATTCAAATTGGTGGTGGGCATGCCTTCCGTTGTTGCCCATTCACCTACAAACACTTTATAGCCTTTGCGGTCGTAGTTATCATAATGTGCCGCATCCGCTTCCATTTCCCAAGCATTGCGGTAATAATGTTCATCTACAACTTCGGGCTTGCGAATTGTTAATTTACCCCTTCCTCCCAGCCAATCTTTACCGCCGATGGTAGCAATACAATGAAGGCTAGGGTATTTGGCTTTAATGCCATCATAAAACTGGGCATAACGCCCGTCGTAGCTGCCAGAATCGTCAAACCCGTCTTCGTTACCAATTTCTACATAGCTGAGTTTAAAAGGCGCCGGATGCCCATCTGCCGCGCGCTTAGCGCCCCAATACGTATGTACGTCACCGGTCAAATATTCAATTTCATCTAAGGCGTCATCTACGTAAGGCTTCAAAAGTGGACCGGCGTCCACATGGTCGCCATCAAGTGAATAGCCTGCGAAAACGGCTAACAATGGCTCCATTTTCAGGTCTTCACACCATTCTAAAAACTCGAGCAAGCCCATCCCGTCGGTAGGGCGGTAGCCCCATGAGCCGGTATGGCCGGGCCGCGCCTCAAGCGCCCCTAAAGTAGTTTTCCACGGAAATGCATCGTTCAATTTGGGGCCTTCCAGGAAATTACCTCCGGGGAACCGTAAAAAACGGGGTTTCATATCAGCCAATAACTTCATTAGATCTATCCGGTTCCCATTGGGACGGTTATGATAAGTTGGTGGAAATAAAGAAACCAGGTTAAAATAATAAACACCAGTGCGGTTAGTAGAAATAACAAAACGGGCATCAGTGGTCGGTGCAATGCCCGCCGCCGTTGTTAATTTCAATTCGTATTTTTTCCAAAAGGTGCTTTTTACCAAATTAATGGTCCCCGAAGCATATACCGTTTTACCGTCATTACTTTCTATACTTACGGTTATTGGCCCGGCTGTGTTATCAGCGATTACCGGAACAGTAACTGTAGGCTTGGGATCCCAGGGGCGGGGGGGAAACGGTTTGCTGTCTGTACCCTTAATATAAAAAGAAGCGTTATAAGTTGTATTAGGCAAAACAGGTATGCCCCAATAACCTTCATTTGCAATACCAGCCCTACCACCGCTGGTATCCACCAATAGTCTTAAACAGGTAGTTAACGCGCCGTTAATTGCCTGGCGCTGCTGATCGGTGGGTACATTGCCTGGGTTTGCGGCAACTAATTGAATTGTGGCATTCGCGCCACCTTCCTTGATCAGGCTCCATGCTTCAGGCGTATTTGGGTTGTCTTTAAATATCCTGTTTTTGATCAGCTCGGCATACAAACCCCCATCGTACGAATGGTTGATCTCTTCGGTCATCAACCCATACAGTTGCGGACTTACGTTTGCGCCGGGTTTAGTTAGATAAAGCGTAAGCTTAGGGTTTTGCGCTTTTAAGCTTGTTGCAGTGAACAGGAACAGGAACAAACCTGAAATGGGTAATAATTTTTTCATCGTGAAAGTTAATTTTATTAATTGTTTTTTTTACACTTATTTTTAAGGCCAACTTTTCATTTCCATTACTCGGAACGCACCCAAACATTGGCATGCTTTTTTTTAAAATTTATTTAGCAATATTTAAATTGGTACCAGGTTTATTAATTGAGCGGTAAAACTAAAGACGAAATAATTTAATGATGAGAGATAAAAGTTAGAAAATAGGGTGCCAAATGTTAATTTGTCAAAAAACATTGAATATGTAAAGGTTTTGTATGATTAGTCTGCTTATTTGAAATAAATTGATAAAATAGTACCGGAAATAAGTGTTTATCATTTAAAAAATTGCAACTAAGGGTGTCTCGCGTGCTTAAAACTCTCATTTATAGTTTTTTATTTGAGCGTGTATTACCGCCAAGATTACCTTAATTAAGCAACGATAGTTTTAACAAAGTGGCTCCGTGTGTATTGATCTTTTTTTTATATCCTTTTTTAAAGGTACCTACATCTTCTTTTTCCCAAAGGTCCCGAACGGCTACCTTTCCTTTAAGTCCAAGTTGGGCAAAGTTTATATCCACATCCTGCGGCTGTGCCGCCATGTTGAATAAAGCGACATAAATATCCTTGCTATCGGGCACGTGCGAATACCAAACCATTGGATCAAAAGGAATATCCACTCGGGGTTGTTATCCATAATTTTTTGTCAGGCCCTTCAAAAATATTATTTATAAAGTCATCATTAATGGAGTATTTGTTATTTACGTCGTACTTGAATACTTTAAAAGTATAACCGTCATAACGGTTAAGTCCCGAAGGCGTGCCGAACCACATGAAGCCCCTGCTAAGGTCGATTTAGGCATTGATGAAAATAAAAAAGCCGATATTTCTATCGGCTTGTCTACTAAGGCTCCTGAGGCTGGGCTCGAACCAGCGACCCTCTGATTAACAGTCAGATGCTCTAACCGGCTGAGCTACTCAGGAATCATTTTCCGGTTTGGAGTGTGCAAAAGTATGATTTCCGCCTTTAATTCACAATATTTGCCACAAAAAAAATAAAAAATATTTTGAATGAGTTTAATAGTAATTGGTTCGGTTGCCCTGGACGACATTGAAACCCCCTTCGGCAAAGCTGATAAAATAGTAGGTGGAGCTGCGCCATTTGCCTGTCTGGCAGCATCTTACTTTTATAACAAGGTAAAGCTGGTAGGTATCATCGGCAAGAATTTCCCTAAGTCTGAAATTGCTGTTTGGCATGACCATAATATCAATACAGAAGGCCTGCAGATTGATGAAAACCGTCTGAATTTTTACTGGTCGGGCAAATATCACACCGATATGAACAGTCGCGACACACTGGAAACAGGATTAAACGTACTGGAAGATTTCGATCCCATCATCCCAGAATCTTACCAGGACTGTGAATATTTAATGCTCGCCAATTTAGCTCCAATTACACAGCAAACGGCTATTAAACGATTGAAGAAACGTCCGAAGCTGATCGTCATGGATACGATGAACTTTTGGATGGATATAGCATTGAACGATCTGCTGGAAACTATCAAACTGGTGGATGTATTAACGATCAATGATGCTGAAGCACGTCAATTATCAGGTGAATATTCCCTGGTAAAAGCAGCCAACAAAATATTATCAATGGGCCCCAAATACCTGATCATCAAAAAAGGCGAGCATGGTGCCTTGCTATTTGGTGAGGAAAAAATATTTTCGGCACCTGCCCTGCCGCTTGAAGACGTTTTCGACCCGACAGGTGCTGGCGACACATTTGCAGGTGGGTTTATCGGTTATATGGCCAAGTCAGGCGAAATAAACTTTGCTAATATGAAGAATGCTATCATTTATGGTTCAGCACTAGCTTCCTTCTGCGTAGAAACCTTTGGTACGGAAAAATTAAAGAATCTGACTGATGCAGCGTTGACAGACAGGATACAGCAATTTATTAGCTTAGCTAAGTTCGAAATATTATAAGATGTCAGAAATCGGATGTCGGAAGTCTGAAAAAGCCTCTGACATCTGATCTCTGTCTTCCGACTTCATACAAGCCGGCCTATTGGGTCGAAATGCTCAAATACCCACTCATCATGCGGTGCGTCGGGTAATTCAGCAGTAAGGTCCTGTCCGGCCCAGTGCTCATAATGCTTACCGTTTCGCCATAGCCGGCTCCTGCTTACATCATAGATCAGGCCCTTGTAAGCAATCCATACCTCGGGCTTGTCTTGCCCGTTACGAAGTGCCAATTGCGAACGTGTATAAACCGGCAATTCGTTCATATCAAACCCAGTTTATGTTTTGAGATAGCTTTCAAATAAAGCAAAGTCTTATTAGCATCCGTAATTCGTATGCGTTGCCGCAGAATAACTTCTGCAGGTGTTTGGATGATCTTTTTCAGTAATTCACTATAATACATATAGGCAATGTAAACACCCAGCCTCGCTCCTTCAGGTAGGTCTTTTATTCCCCTAAAGCCTTCTGCGAGGTCCTTTTTTATATCAATTTCTATTTGCGTTTTTTCAGTATCGGTAAAGTGATTGAAATCGACACCGGGGAAGTAAATTCGCCCTCTCTCGTGAAGGTCGGCCTTAATATCTCGCAGAAAGTTTATTTTTTGTAAAGCCGAGCCCAATTTTTGAGCCGGGGATTTTAAGCGGTTATATAAACCATCATTATCCTCGCAAAATACACGCAAACACATTAATCCGATTACTTCTGCTGAGCCATATATATATGCTTCATATTCATCCTGTTCAAATGACTTCTTATCCAGATCCATTTCCATCGATCTTAAAAAAGCTTCTATCAGTTCAAAATCAATATGATATTTATTAACGACGAGTTGAAACGATTGCAATACCGGGTTCAGGCTTATCTTTTGCTCAATAGCCTTGAAAGCATCTGCCTTAAAATCATTGATCAATTGATGCTGATCGTGCCCATGAAAAGTATCTACAATTTCATCGGCATATCTCACAAATCCGTAAATGGCATAAATGGGGTACCGGAAACGCTCATCAAAAGCGTTGATACCCTTACTAAATGAGGTGCTGTACTTGTTAGTAATCAATTTACTGCTTTCAAAGCAGGTATCGTCGTACAGATTCATTTGTTTTTGCGGCAATTTCGTCCAAATCTACGAATTCAGCCGGGAAATGGATTTCAGCATAGAAAAATCTATTGTTTACTTTGCAATGGGTTAACATATGAATAAAAACAAAAAGGTAATTATAATCGGCGCAGGCTTTTCGGGGCTGGCAGCTTCGGCTTTAATGGCTAAAGAAGGATATAATGTTACCTTGCTCGAAAAAAACGACCAGTGCGGCGGCCGGGCGCGCATTTGGAAAAAAGATGGTTTTCGCTTTGATATGGGGCCAAGCTGGTACTGGATGCCTGATGTTTTTGAGAATTACTTCACTTTGTTTGGTAAAAAGGCCTTTGATTTTTATGATTTAAAAAGACTTGATCCTGGATATCGCATCTACTTTGGCAAAGGCGATTTGATGGATATTCCGGCAAGAATAGATGTGGTTGAAGCCCTATTTGAAAGCGTTGAACCGGGAAGCGCTAAAAATTTAAGATTATTTTTAGCACAGGCCGAAACCAAATATAAAATCGGAATGGGCGAATATGTTTTCAAGCCTTCACATTCAATAGCTGAGTACTTCGATGTTGACCTCATCAAAGAAAGTTTTAGTCTGCAATTGCTCACCAGTATGCATAAGCATGTCCGGAAATATTTCAGGGATCCGAAACTGATTCAACTATTAGAGTTCCCTGTATTGTTTTTAGGCGCAACACCACAAAACACTCCAGCTTTGTACAGTATGATGAATTATGCCGACCTGGTTTTAGGAACCTGGTATCCAATGGGCGGCATGTATGAAATAGTCAAAACGATGGTAAATATTGCTGAAGAGCAAGGTGTGCAAATGGCCCTAAATACAGAAGTAACTAAAATCAATGTCGAAAAAGGTTATGTTCGATCTGTCAGTACTAATAAAGGCGATTGCCCCGCAGATATTGTAATAGCCGGAGCGGATTATGAGTATATAGATCAGCATTTGATAGATGAACCATATAGAAACTATACTAAGAAATACTGGGATACACGCACTCTATCCCCCTCCTGCCTTATCTGGTATATCGGCATTAACAAAAAACTCACGGGCATACAGCATCATAATCTATTTTTTGATGAAGATTTCGAGCGACATGCAAAAGATATTTACACCGATCCGAAATGGCCAGAAAAACCGCTGTTTTATGTATGTTGTTCGTCAAAAACAGATTCGACGGTCGCACCTGAAAATTGTGAGAATTTATTTTTCTTGATGCCTGTAGCGCCTGGAATTGAGGATAACGAAGCTATCCGTCAGCAGTATCTCGATCTGATGATCTCGCGATTCGAAAAGATCACCGGAGAAAAGATCACCGAAAATATCATGCTGAAAAGAAGCTACGCCATGAATGATTTTAAAACCGATTATCATTCCTTTAAAGGCAATGCTTACGGACTGGCAAATACTTTAAAACAAACCGCTTTTTTAAAACCTGCCATGCGTGCAAAAAAGATCAAAAATCTGCTTTATACTGGTCAGCTAACCGTACCGGGGCCAGGAGTTCCACCAGCTATTATTTCGGGCCAGGTGGTTGCGAAAGAGGCAATTAAATATTTAAGCTCTTCGAATTGAAATTTCCCAGGCTAGCTGTCGGAGATGCTCCGTTGGGAGCAAAATGTTGGTAGACCGCCAAAAATCAAATAACCTGCCGTAGCAGGTTATTTGATAGTATATATGGAGTTGTCAAATACAAATCAGTCTTCGGCGTAAACAGGTTTTTTGATACCATTGTCATAAGCTTTAAGGTTCTTTTTCAAAAGCTTGCGTGCAACGTGGATACGGGTTTTTACAGTACCGATCGGAATATCCAGGTGATCGGCTATCTCGTGATATTTATGTCCTTCAAAATACATGGTGAACGGTACATAATAGTCATCAGGCAATCTGTCCAAAGCTTTTTTGATGTCGTCCATCACAAATTTTGATTCACCGTGATTTTTTGTTGAGCTGAAAACCAGGTTGGCAGAAGATATCTCTTCAGACTTGGTTACGAATGTGCTCATTTTAACAAAACGGCGATAGTTATTGATGAAGGTATTTTTCATGATGGTGTATAACCATCCTTTCAAGTTGGTTCCTTCTTTAAACTTATTGTAATAAGTTATGGCTTTCAACATTGTATCCTGAACAAGGTCGTTAGCATCATCTGCGTCGCGGGTGAAGTGAAGTGCATATGACCTCAGCGAAGTTGCCTGACCATTACCATGGTGTTAAACTCGATTGTTGTCATTCTGTTAAGTTTTGTATCGAGTATTAGACAAACATGATACCGCTTTGAAAAAAGGGCGGTATTGAACCGAATTGCATGTACCTGATTTTATGTCTGAGTTAAGCTAAGATGCAAGAAAAAAAACCAAATAAACTAACTGAAAAACAGTCATTTAATTGTAATTATATTGATAATTGTAAGGAAAAATGCAACTATGGATAGACGCTGCAAATAATAATAATTTTCTTAAAATGAAGAAATTTTAATTAATAATATTTACTTCGCGATCAAGTAAAACGCCAAATTTTCTGTACACACTGTCTATGATTTGCGACGAAAAACTGTACACTTCTTCACCTGTGGCCTCTCCATGATTCACCAAAACCAGTGCCTGATTCTTCCATGTTCCTGTGTGGCCAACTACTTTTCCCTTCCATCCGCACTGTTCAATGAGCCACCCGGCGGCTAGTTTTACCAGGTCATTTCCTGCCGGATAATTAACCACCTCAGGAAATTTTGAGCGCACGTGCTCAAATTGGTCTGCGGTAATCACCGGGTTTTTGAAGAAACTTCCCGCGTTACCAATAGTCGAAGGGTCAGGCAATTTGGATACGCGTATATGCGATACTACCTGTGATATATCTTTAATAGTAGGATTGGTGATGCCCCGGTTAGTTAGCTCCTGCTCTATCGCGCCATACTTTAGATTAAGGTTAGGAATGAGCGATAACTTAAATTTAACCGACGTAATGATATACTTCTCCTTTAATTCATTTTTAAAGATGCTATCGCGATAGCCAAAGCGGCAATCTTCATTCGTAAATTTTTTGAAAGTACCCGTAGCTATCTCAAAAGCCTGGCAGCTATAAAACACATCTTTTAGCTCCACGCCATAGGCACCGATATTTTGTATAGGTGATGCTCCCACTGAACCTGGTATCAAACTCAGGTTCTCGATACCTGCGTACTCCCTGGCTACGCAAAAATTAACCAGGTCGTTCCAAACCTCTCCCGCACCTGCTTCTACAAAAACTTCGTTATGATTAATGCGATGTTCAATCCCGCGAATATTCATCCGGATCACCAAACCATCGAAATCATTCACAAACAGCATATTACTACCGCCGCCCAGCACCAAACGCTCCATTTGCAACCACTGCGGATCCATAAACAACTCCACCAGTTCATCTTCATGGCCTATTTCGACAAAATATCTCGCCGAAACATCGATACCAAAAGTGTTAAAGTTTTTTAGGGATACGTTTTCCTGGATTTGCAGCATGATCGGATTTCGGATTTCGGATGTCAGATTTACGATTTCGGATTTGTTTTGCTGGCGAATTTCGGAATTTTAGTTGGGATTGGGACTTATTGATTATTATTGTTAAGTATGAGAAAACTGGCTGCAAAATATTTAGGCGTTTTAATAGGAGCGTTATATGGTTTGGCATTGCGTTACTTTTTTTCGGGTGGACTTGAAAATCCATTTAGTTTCGCTGATCTGTTTTCTGTCACTTTTATTTGGATCGTTCCTGTTATGATCGGCATCACACCGATGTTTTTTGCGACTAACGACCAACTGGGCTCAAGATATTATAGAGCCTTTACTCCAGTCCTCACCAATTTGGTGTTCTTTATATTTTGCTTTATTACACGGATTGAGGATCTTTTGTGTATAATCATTATGGCATTCCCGTTTATGTGTGGCGCGATGGTAGGAGGTTTTGTTTTTGGCGCTTTAATATTGACATTCCGGGAGCGAAAAGGCATAATGTATTCAGTGCTACTCGTGCCTTTTTTAGCAGGAGCTATAGAAGAACAATTCAAAGCCCCGTCAGGTATTTATGAAGTTAAAAATACGGTGATCATTAATAATAATGCAGATAGCATTTGGAATAATGTGATCCGGGTAAAAGAAATTAAAGACGGTGAGTATTCAAAGGGGATATTTAACTACGTCGGAATTCCTAGACCCCTTTATGCCGAATTAGATAAGAACGGAACAGGCGGAAACAGGGTTGGCCATTTTGAGGGCGGATTGACTTTTAAAGAAAAAGTTGATGAATGGGATCCGGGAAAAAAGGTGTCATTCGATATCGAAATGGTTCCGTCTACTATGAGACCAACTATTTTCGATCAGCATGTTCTTAGAGGCAAACATTTCAAATTCGTTGGGGCTTCCTATGAATTAATGAGAATCAACAATAACAGAACCTTGTTAACACTGACATCTTCTTATCAATTAGATACCAGAATAAATTACTACGCATCTGTTTGGGGGAATTTTCTGTTATCTGATTTCCAACAACGCTTGCTGGAGGTTATTAAGAACAGATGCGAAAACGAAAAGAAATGACTTTAATAAACAGACTTACTAAGTTTTTGAAACGTCGTAAGTCTGTCTTAGGAGCATGCTAACTGCAAACAGCCAACTGCCGAAATCAAATATGTATCGGCCTATTCTCCATAGCAGCCAAACAAGCTTCCCTGAAGGCTTCGGTGAAAGTCGGGTGTGCGTGACTCATTCTTGAAACGTCTTCTGCCGATGCACGGTATTCCATCGCAACTACGGCTTCTGCGATCATATCAGCCGCACGCGGACCGATCATGTGTACGCCTAATATTTCGTCGGTAGTGGCGTCTGCTAAAACTTTTATAAAGCCATCCAAATCACCACTTGCTACTGCACGACCGTTCGCCCTGAACGGGAACGAACCGGTTTTGTATTTCACGCCTTTTTCTTTCAGTTGCTCTTCGGTTTGTCCAACAGCAGCAACTTCAGGCCATGTATAAACTACACCCGGGATCAGGTTGTAATCGATATGCGGTTTTTGTCCGGCAATGATCTCGGCTACCATTGTGCCTTCATCTTCTGCCTTATGAGCAAGCATTGCCCCGCGAATCACATCGCCAATGGCATAAACACCCTTCACACTAGTTTCCATGTGCTCATCTACAGTGATTTTACGGCCGCGTTCTTCTACTGTCAAGCCAATCTTATCCAAACCTAAATTATCGGTATAAGCGATTCGGCCAACAGCTACCAGGCAGTAATCGCCCACTAATTCCTTTTTCTCGCCGTTAGGTGCATCAAAGGTTACGGTTACTTCTTTACCTTTCACAGTAGCCCCGGTTACTTTATGGCCGGTATAAAACTCCATGCCTTGTTTTGAAAGCACACGCTGTAGTTCCTTACCTAGTCCGCGATCCATTGTCGGAATAATGGAATCCATAAACTCGATCACTGATACTTTAGCGCCTAAACGTTTGTATACCGAACCCAGTTCCAAACCTATCACACCGCCACCGATCAGGATCAGGTGCTTTGGTACTTCGGTCAGGGTCAAAGCCTCAGTTGAGGTGATAATTCTTTTCTTATCGTTTTTGATAAAAGGCAATGCCGACGGTTTTGAGCCGGTTGCAATAATGATATTCTTCCCGGTTATCTCCTGTTCGGTGCCATCCGGCTTTTTTATGGTGATTGTATTTTTATCCTTAAACGATCCAATACCCTGTATACCATCGATCTTGTTCTTTTTAAACAGGAAGCTGATACCACTGGTATTTTTGTTTACCACATCTACCTTACGCTTCATCATCTGCTCCATATCCACCGAAAGATTATCCAGGTTGATGCCGTGCGTTTTGAAAGAATGGGCAGCATTATAATAATGCTCCGATGAATCTAACAAAGCTTTTGACGGGATACAGCCTACGTTAAGACATGTTCCGCCGTAGGTGGCATATTTCTCGATACAAGCAGTTTTTAACCCCAGCTGGGCACAGCGGATAGCAGCTACATAGCCACCAGGACCCGAGCCGATAACGATAACATCATATTGCATAGTAAATGTAATTTTTTGTGGTGCGGCAAAGGTAAGTATTTTAGAGATTAGTGATTGGTTAATTAGAGATTAGTTGACTTTCGGGTTATAATGTCGGACAGTGATCAGTTATCAGGGAATTCACAGGGCATCATAATTATGACGCCACCCGCCCTGCGCCACCCTTCTCACATTTTACCCCACTCTTATCACTTTGTAACACTTATGTGCCAAAATCAACTTATTGCTGATATAGTTGCTAAATTTAGCCAACCCCATTATGTTAGCTGAATGAAAAAACTTTTTACTGTTCTGTTCGCTATTTGCCTGATGCATAATTACGTGCATGCACAGCTTTTGGTCGACAAGGACAAATTCACCCGTGCTGATACTTTGCGGGGGGCACTCACCCCTTTGCGCACCTGCTACGATATCAATTATTATCATTTGGATGTGAAGTTCGACATTAACAACAAATTTATCAGCGGCAGCAACCTGTTTAAGTTTACTGCCACGCAAGATTTTACACAGTTGCAGTTCGACTTATTCGATAATCTTAAAATTGAAAAAATAGTTTATAAGAACCAGGAGTTACCTTACAAACGTGAGTATAATGCGGTGTTTGTTAACTTTCCGCAAACCATAAAAAAAGATAGCAAGGATGAGTTTACCGTTTATTACTCCGGTAACCCTACTATAGCTCAAAATGCGCCATGGGATGGCGGCGTAGTATATACACAGGACACCGCTGGCAAACCATGGGTAGCAACGGCCTGCGAAGGTGTAGGCGCGAGCATCTGGTGGCCGAATAAGGATCATTTGTCGGACGAAGTAGACAGCATGCTGATCAGCGTTAGTGTACCTACTGGGTTAAAAGATGTATCTAACGGTCGCCTGCATAAAGTGACTGACCTGGGCGATGGCTATACGCGCTTCGATTGGTTTGTAGTCAATCCCATCAATAACTATGATGTGACAGCCAATATCGGCGATTATACAGAGTTTACCGATGCCTATGATGGTGAAAAAGGCAAGCTCGACCTGGATTACTGGGTATTGCCAGCCGATCTGGAGAAAGCGAAGAAACAATTTGAAACCAATGTAAAACCAATGCTCAAGGCTTTTGAATATTGGTTTGGGCCTTATCCTTTTTATGAAGATGGTTACAAGTTGGTTGAGACCCCACATTTGGGCATGGAGCACCAAAGCGCTGTTGCTTATGGCAATCATTTCCTGAATGGTTACCTGGGGCACGATCTCTCACTTACCGGATGGGGGTTGAAATGGGACTACATCGTCGTTCATGAGAGCGGACATGAATGGTTTGGCAATAACATCACCGCTAAAGACCTGGCTGATATGTGGATACACGAAAGCTTTACCTGCTATTCGGAAGGCCTTTTTGTAGATCATCAGTATGGCAAGCAAGCCGGTGAAGAGTATATCCATGGTGCGCGCCAGGGAATTGAAAATAACAGTCCGATGGTAGGCGTATATGGCGTTAATAAGGAAGGCTCAGAAGATATGTATTCCAAGGGCTCTGTGCTGCTTAATACGATCAGGACCATCATTAACGATGATGAAAAATGGCGCAGTATCCTTCGTGGATTGAACAAAACGTTTTATCATCAGACCGTTACTTACAATGACATTATCGATTACATCAATAGGCAGTCGGGCATAAATCTATCGCCTGTATTCGACCAATACCTGCATTATAAAGATTTGCCTATGTTGCAGTTTACCTGGAAAGACGGCAAGCCTTACTGCAAATGGGCAGCAGATGCAAAAAACTTTGACATGCCTGTAAGGGTGCGGATTAAGGGAGGTGAATATAAATTCATCAAACCAACCACTGCTTTGGAGCCGGTTAATTTACCCGGTGCAACCAGAGCAAATTTGCAAATTGATACATTAAATTATTATATAAAAACTTCGGGGTTGTAATAAAAGCCGGGATGTCATACTGAGGCTCTAGAAGTATGGTGGGCAGGCCTCTACGCCAGACCCTTCGACAAGCTCAGGGTGACAACGCTCATTAGAAATTTAAACACAAGTAAAACATCATGATAAAGAAATCTATCCTCTTCACCATTGTAGCATCACTGATCGCGCTAAATACATTCGCGCAGTTAGGAGCCAACAAGGAAACATTTACTCGCGCCGATTCGCTCAGAGGTTACCTTACGCCTTTGCGTACCTGTTATGATATCAACTATTACCACCTCGATGTGAAATTTGATATCCCAAACAAGTTCATCAGTGGTAATGTGTTGTTCAAGTATACTGCAACACAGGATTTCACCAAACTGCAGTTTGACTTGTTTGCGAATCTGAAGGTAGAGAAGGTGGTTTACAAAGGACAGGAATTACCGTATACCCGTGAGTATAATGCTGTGTTCGTAAATTTTCCGCAAACCATCACCAAAGGCAGCAAGGAAGAGTTTACGGTTTATTATTCAGGCAACCCGACTATTGCCAAGCGAGCTCCGTGGGATGGTGGTATTGAATACAACGTAGATTCATTGGGCCACTCATGGGTATCAACAGCTTGCCAGGGTATGGGTGCCAGCGTGTGGTGGCCAAATAAAGACCATCAGTATGACGAAGTGGATAGCGCCCTGATCAGTATTAGCGTGCCAACAGGTTTGAAGGATGTATCAAACGGTCGCCTGCGTAAAGTGACTAAACTGAAAGATGGTTATACCCGCTTCGATTGGTTTGTGGCCAATCCGATCAACAATTATGATATTGAAGCTAATATTGGCGACTATACGCACTACAGTGACACCTATGATGGTGAAAAAGGCAAATTAACACTGGATTTCTGGCCGTTGAGCTATAACCTGGAGAAAGCCAAAAAGCAATGGGGCGACAATGCCAAACCAATGATAAAGGCATTTGAACACTGGTTTGGCCCATATCCTTTTTATGAGGATGGTTATAAGCTGATCGAATCGCATCACCTGGGTATGGAGCACCAGAGCGGCACGGCGTATGGTAATCATTATCAAAATGGCTATTTAGGGCGCGATCTTTCCGGCACAGGCTGGGGATTGAAATGGGACTTTATCGTGGTTCACGAAAGCGGCCATGAATGGTTTGGCAATAACATTACATCCAAAGATCTGGGCGATATGTGGATACACGAAAGCTTTACCAATTATTCCGAGTCACTATTTATCGAAACGAAATGGGGCAAACAAGCCGGGCAGGAATATGTACATGGCACACGTTTGCTGATCGCGAATGATCGCCCTATAGTAGGGCCATACAATGTAAATAAAGAAGGTTCAAGTGATATGTACTATAAAGGCGGCAACTTGTTGAACATGGTGCGAACTGTCATCAACGATGATGAGAAATGGCGCTCCGTCCTTCGCGGGCTCAACAAGACTTTCTATCACCAAACGGTTACATATGATGATATTATTAATTACATTAATGAGCAATCGGGTATAAACTTATCACCTGTATTCGATCAATATCTACACTATAAAAATCTGCCGATACTGGAGTTCATGACAAATCGGGATGGTAAACTGGCTGTTCGCTGGCAGGCTGATGCCAAAGGCTTTAATATGCCCGTGCGTGTAAAAATAAAAGGTGGTGAATATCAGTACATCAAACCAACAACACGTTTTACCCCATTAACTATCGAGGGTGCTACCAAAGACAATATCGAAGTAGATACATTTAATTACTACATCGGCGTATTGGTAGACTGATAGCCTCTTCTTGCATACGCGTCGTTGCTTTTGTCGGGCAGCGGCGCGTATTTATTTTTTTGCTATATTCATGCAACCTTTTATTTCAGCCCGCGTCTTATTTTCAAAATACAATAATAATGAGAGCACTAACCAAAATATTATTAATAGCGCTGCTTTTACCAGGATCAGCCTATGTTTATGCACGGTCCCACAATACGATTGTCGTGGATATGGGCAAAATTGAAGACCGCCACATTACCGGTTTTCATGCGGTAGACGTGGGTGGTTCTTTTGACGTATATATCACGCAAGGCTCAAGCGAGTCGGTTAAAGTTGAGGCGCCGGACGAGATTATCAGTCATATTATTACTGAAGTAGACAATGGGGTTTTGAGGATCTACAATAAAAACGACCACAATTTCCATTGGGGCGACGTATTCGGTAACCACAAAAAGATCGTAGTTTATGTTACTGCCAAAGATTTAAATGCAATCGCTGTTTCCGGTTCAGGGGATGTCTATTTTAAAGAAGGCATCCGCACAGAATCATTAAGATTACGCGTGTCCGGTTCAGGCGATATGTATGGCCGTGTAGAAGTAAAAAATCTGGAGAGTGGAGTTTCCGGCTCAGGCGATGTAAAACTCGGCGGCCATGCTGAAAACTCAGCCGTGAATGTGTCCGGTTCTGGTGATTTCGAGGCACGCGGATTAGTTACTGTAAACACCATCGTTCGGGTGTCCGGCTCAGGCGATGCATCTATTAATGCCAACGGCAGCGTATCTGCATCCATTTCCGGTTCAGGTGACGTTCGCTACACCGGCGGCGCTAAAAGCGTTTCTTCTTCTAAATCAGGAAGCGGGGATGTTTCAAGAGACTAACTGAAAGCTGAAAGTCCAAAGCTGAAAGTGATATATCATTACTTTTGGCTTTGGACTTTTTGCTTTCGGCTCTATCCTTAATTAAACGTCGCTATCTTTCTTCTTCCCAAATCATAAGTCACCCTAAATGCTTCCTGGTTGCTGGTAAAGCCGGGTGTTTTGTGCATGGTAAATACAAATTGTCCTTTTAAGCCTTTAGCCACAAATGGAGTAATGATGAAATCTGTACGGTTATAAAATTTCTTCTCGTAAAAGGAATCACCATACATAATGTGGCTGCCTTGTCCGGCATAGAATTCATTAAAGACAGCCACCCGCTTATAACTTAAGTAAGCACTTGCTACAAAACCTTTTGGACTTTGCAATTGATCTACTCCCCTGGTGCGTTCCAATGAAGTCATCGCCCCTGCTTCTATAGTTAACGAATCCAGAACAGTTTTATGACTAAAATCAAGGCCCAATCTTACCTGCGCGCCACCGTTGTCGGTAATATGGTCATCGCCGCTTAATACAGCTGCTCCGGCATCATGCAAAAGCATAAAATAATGGGAGATATAAAAAGGCCCGAATGGATTTGGTCTATACTTTCCTTCCAAACCGATCAAAAATTCTTCGCGCTGGGTATCTGTTTGACGGCTTACCCAATCGATCCACATGGTTTCAGTAAAGTTTTTCTTGTTATTCAGGAAACGTAAAAATAAGCCCTCGATATTGGGGCGATAGTATTGCAATGTATCATTCAGCAGTGCCCTGGGGTAATTGTCGATCAATCCGCTTCTGGAAAACTCTCCTGCATTGAACAGCCAGCTTTTATTATGAAAGCTGTAATATGCAATAGGGTTCACTTTTAAAAAGTAAGGCACTGCACCAAACTCGTGTATGGCATTAGCTCCCACAACAAAACTATTCAACGTATCGATATTCAAGCCGAAATCAAGTGCTGTGCGCGTGCCTGAGTAGGTGCGCGAACGCGATATAAAATCCTTGTATTCACGGTTATCGAGAAAGCCAAGGCCGTTAAAATTAACGTCCAGCGTTGTTTGCGCCATACTCACGCTGCAGGCAAAAAGGGAAAGAAAAGCTAAGAGGTAGAGTTTTTTTATCATGATTATTCAATGGTCAAATTAATTATTCTGCTGTTTTTACTGCCCAGGAAAGGATCTGTCCTCATAGAAAACATCAACGTGTAATCTCCTTTTTTTTCAGGCGCAATAAATTTGAATTTATAATGTTTGCTTTCGTGTGGATTTAATGCCAATTGGTGAAAATCATTCCCCGCTTCCTGCACCTGTATGATATTTCCCTCCTGAAACAAACACGCCTCAAAATATACGTCGTGCTGATAACCCGAATTACTGAAATTTATTGCAAACGGATACACATTTGTGATATCAAGGTCGAGCGTGAGCTGCTCACCAGACTTAGCGCTCATTTTTGGCGAAGGAACATCCACTTTTACTTTTTGATAGGTGCGCACATCATTCACCCAACCGCCATACCATTTACCGCCTGTGGTATTCAGCGTATCTGTAGTCACATTTTTTATCGGGCCTTTGGACAGCCAGTAAGCCTTTTTGTGCTGCATACCTTCCTCAATGGGCCATATATCGAACTGGGTTAAGCGGTAATAGCGTTCGTCATAAGCAAAGCCTTTGGTGGTGTTATTATAAAAATCATACTTGGCTGCGTTCTGGAAGCCATCGTTCAGTATCACATAATTATCGCCGACTTTCTGCCTGATATCATATGCCCATTGCTTAAAACCGAATAAGCTTTTCAGTTGACCGACTTTCCGTATCAGCGGAGAAGCGGTCATCAGCATTACCCGCAGACCAACAATAAATACCAGGTTGACGATAGCCACCCATTGAAACCATTGTTTCCAGTTGTTTGCTTGTTTAAACTGAATCAGCACCAGTAATACCAATGGCGCAAATGCAATCAGCGTCCATTGCGGTTGCACTTCCCCTTTAAAACTGCTCGATAGGAAGAACAGAAAAGTAAACACGGCGTTCACCATCAGCGCCCTGATAAAGGTATCTTTAATCCTCGCCTTAAACCCATAATAAAACAGGAATGCACCTATGATCGGCCCAGCCATCAACAACTGTCCAGGAAAGTAAGTTGAGGTTTGTGAGAACTGATAATGATAGGTAGATTGCTCATACAAGTGGTAATTGACGGATGGATAACCATGATCGATCTGCCATAAAATATGCGGGATATACAATATTACGGCTAACCCGGCGATCAACCAAAAAGTCCAGCGTTTTAGCAGTTTGATATTAGAAAGCACCGTAAAACCAACCAGCAATATTCCATGGTACTTACTGTAAAGCAGGCACGCAATGATGACTCCCAACCATAATGCCCACTTTAATTTGTCCTCATCAATATATTTCTGGTAGATATAATAAAACAGTGCTGTAAACAGGAACAATGGTACATCAGGCGTAGTCGTAAAGCTATACTGGTGAAAAATGAATATACCCGATACTACCAGGATGAACCATTTAGCTTCTATGGCATATTTTTTTGCGATTAGCCATAGAATGTACAGGGATAAGGTATTTGAAAGCACAGTCATCAGCCTGATGCCAAACTCACTGTGCCACAAGCTGTCACCAATGCGGATAAATATGGCCACCATGGGCGGGTGGTCGAAATAACCCCAGTCTAAAAAGCGGGAGTAAAGCCAGTAATAGGCTTCATCGGCATGTACCTCTAAAGTGTAAGCCTGGATACCATTGAAGATCGTCCACAGCAATAAAAAATACCAGATAGCTTTATCGGATCTTTCCGGCGAATTATTTGAATGGGACAACTGCATCAAGCGTAGATTGATGGCGCGAATTTAGGCAAAATTATTAGCCTTGCGCCAATCAGTATCTAAAGCACTTTTTCTAATTCAATTATAATCAATTAGGCAGAGCAAATGCCACATATGAATCGCCGGATTGTGTGCCGAGTTTCCCACCGCCACAGGCGATCACTAAATATTCCTTACCGTCCATTTCATAAACGGATGGTGTAGCAAAACCCGGAGCAGGTAATTTAGCTTCCCAAAGTAACTTGCCATTTCTTTTATCAAAAGCGCGGATCTTACCATCCTTACTGGCGGCAATAAATACCAGGCCGCCCGCAGTTACCACTGGGCCGCCATAGTTCTCTGTCCCAGTGGGTGTTTTGGCAACTTTCTCAAAAGCGGGATCATTCCCCAAAGGAATACGCCAAACCATTTTGCCGGTATTCAGGTTGATAGCATTCAAAGTACCCCAGGGCGGCGAGATAGCCGGGTAACCTTCTTTTGACAGGAACTTATTATATCCCGTCATCTGGTACGGGATATCCAGGTATGGATCGACTTGCTTATGAACAGCCACAAAAGCTTTCATTCCGTTCGTCTTGTTTTCGGTTATGTAAGAGATGATAGCCTGCCGTTCCGGGTCGCTTAATTGTTTGAAGGACGGCATCATGCGCCGACCCGACTGCAGCAGGTCGCTTATCTGCTGATCCTTATATTTTAAGCCGATATTGATGAGGGAAGGATAGTTGCCTGTCCCCTTCCTGTCTTGTCCATGGCACCCCATGCAGTTATTGGTAAACAACCTTTGCCCTGCCATATTAAAGGTTTCTGATTTCGGTATTTCCTGCTTAGCATCGATCATCGTCATCACCCAGGGCATTTCATTGGCATTAATGTAGATTATGCCAGTTGAGGGATCGAACGCAGGGCCACCCCATTCAGCCCCGCCATCAAATCCCGGGAAGATCAGCGATGGAATTTTACCCGGCGGCAGGAACATATTTCCATAACGATAGGTCTTCATCCTTTTCAGCACCTCTTCTTTTGAGTTGTCAGGCAAATATGGGTTAATATCGTTCTCAGTCAACATTTGCCTTGCAAATGGTACAGGTAAAGTTGGGATGGGCTGTGTAGGCCACGGTTCTTCGCCTGTGAGTTCTGATTTAGTGTCAACCGAAGTTTCTTTTACTGGAAACAACGGCTTGCCTGTAGTGCGATCAAGTAGAAAAACGAATCCGTGTTTAGTAGGTTGCGCCACGGCATCCACATCTTTGCCATCGTGCTTTACAGTTACCAATACCGGCGCCGTTGGTAAGTCTTTATCCCACATGTCATGATGGATCACCTGGTAATGCCATTTCAGTTTACCGGTCGATGCATCAATAGCCAACACGCAATTGGCAAATAAGCCTGCACCTTTACGCTTACCACCGTAAAAATCATAAGCTGCAGATCCGGTAGGTGCGAAAAGCACCCCTGCCTTATCGTCCAAACTGAAGCCTGTCCAACTATTTGCAGAACCGATGTGTTTATAAGCGGCAGTATCTTTCCAACTATCATAACCGATTTCACCCGGATAAGGTATAGTATGAAATATCCATTTCAGCTTACCTGTTCGCACATCATAAGCCCGTATATGTCCGGGAGCTGCATCAGCGGTTTCATTTACACGACTGCCGATGATATAAATGTCCTTATAAATAATCCCCGGCGAAGTGGCGGTTACGTACATTTCCTTAGCATCCCGGCCAAGATCACTGTGAAGATCTACTTTACCGCCGTTACCAAAACTCGTAATCAGTTCTCCCGTTTCTGCATTCACAGCATAAATATTCGATCCGGCGCAGTATAAAATGCGCTTATCATCACCTGTTTCACAATAGGTAACACCGCGGTTGTTATTCATCCCAAAGTTCGATGGTGTTGCGTTGGTATTTCCTGCCGGATTAAATATCCATTTTTGTTTCCCAGTGGCTGCATCAAGAGCGAATAAGCGCAACTTGGGTGTAGTGCCATAAAGCAGGCCGTTAACCATAATAGGATTACACTGTATCTGTGAATGCGCCTTAATATCCGCATCATTGGTATGGTAAACCCAGGCCACTTGCAATTGCTTTACATTGCTGGTATCGATCTGTGTAAGTGATGAATACCGCTGTGACTTTTTTGATCCACCATAAACCCTCCACCCCGTATCATCCCCGGCAGAGTGATTTTTACAGGAGCTAAACAGCACAGCAGAAGCGAATAAACAGGAAATTGCTTTTGTATAGGTTGTCATAGGAAATGGTCAGGCGAATTGGTTGATGGCTAATTTATTGATAATAATTAGAATTGAACCTATATTTACACATATGACCGAACAAATCGAAATTGTCAGGGAAACCAGATCTTTCCTGCTTGAAAACCTAAAAGAACTAACCGCCGAGCAATACAACAAAACCCCGGACGGCTTTAACAACAACATCATATGGAACCTGGGGCACATGCTTTATGGAATGCAGGGCATTTGCTATACACGAGCTGGTTTAAGTCCATTTATTGACGAGAAATACATAGCGCTTTATAAATCCGGCACCAAGCCAGGGGAGTTTGTTGATGAAACAGAAATAGAAAACATTAAACAATTATTGTTCACTTCTTTGGATCAACTTAAAGCAGATTATCACAACAATATTTTTGGCAATTATACTACATGGACCACCCGTTACGGTGTTGCACTTGCCAGTATTGATGATGCTCTTAATTTCCTGCCATTTCATGAGGGGCTGCACTCGGGGTGCATCAATGCGCTGAAGAGATTGGTAGCTTAAATCTTAAATAATTCAAATCATGGTTCAAACAAAAAACCCGGCATAACCGGGTTTTTTGTTTTATATAAGGTTGTTTTATTTAAACTCCTAACAATAGTCTTGACGGATCTTCCAGTAACTGTTTTACACGTACCAGGAAACTTACCGATTCACGTCCATCGATAATACGGTGGTCATAAGATAATGCCACGTACATCATAGGCCTGATTACCACTTGCCCGTTCACTGCAACCGGGCGCTCAATAATATTGTGCATACCCAAAATGGCTGATTGCGGAGAATTAATGATTGGTGTCGACATCATTGAACCGAACACTCCTCCATTAGTAATGGTGAATGTGCCGCCGGTCATTTCTTCCAGGCTTAACTTGTTGTCACGAGCTTTTACAGCAAGAGCTACAACCGCCTTCTCTATTTCAGCAAGGCTCATGCGGTCAGCGCTACGGATAATCGGCACAACCAATCCTTTTGGTGCAGATACAGCGATCGATATATCTGCGAAATCGCTGTACACTACTTCTTCGCCTTCTATACGTGCGCCTACAGCAGGCCATTCTTTTAACGCTTCGCAAACCGCTTTGGTAAAGAACGACATAAAGCCTAAGCCTACGCCATGTTTTTCTTTGAATTTATCTTTGTATTTAGCACGCAGCTCCATAATCGGCGCCATATCCACTTCATTAAAAGTGGTTAGCATCGCAGTTTCATTTTTTACAGATACCAATCTGCGGGCAACAGTTTTGCGCAATGAGGACATTTTTTCGCGGCGCTCGCCTCTCGGATCAAGAGACTTAACCGGCTCTGGCGACTTCACCTCTACTTTAGGTGCAGAAGCAGCTGCTTTAGCGCCACCCTGTGGATTTTCAGAAATCAAGTCTGCGTTAACAGCGGTCAACGCATCATTTTTAGTGATCCTTCCGCCAACTCCATTACCAGGAACGCTTGCCGGATTGATGCCTTTTTCGGCCAATATTTTAGCAGCAGCAGGCGACGGAGTGCCTGATGCGTAAGTTTTTTCAATTGCAGATGCAGTCGCAGCAACAGGCTCAGCCGCTTTGGGTTGAGCAGACACAGCAGCGCCCGCACCTTCAATGGTGCAAACTACCGCACCAATTGTTAATACGTCGCCTTCTTTAGCTATGGTTTTCAAAACACCTGCTTTTTCGGCGGTAAGCTCAAAAGTTGCTTTATCTGATTCCAGTTCAGCAATAGCCTCATCCATCGCAACAGTGTCGCCATCTTTTTTGATCCAGCGTGATAACGTTACTTCAGTAATAGATTCACCTACTGCAGGGACTTTTACCTGTAGTGAACCACCTCCGTTAGTGGCAGTTGCAGGAGCAGTAGCAGCAGGTTCTTGAGTTGGAATGCTGGCAGCGGCTTCAGGTTGAGCTTTAGGTGCAGATGGTGCAGCGCCTTCTTCAATGCTTGCAACGGCTGCGCCAATTGCCAGGGTGTCACCTTCTTTCGCTATTGTTTTTAAAGTCCCGGCTTTTTCGGCAGTAAGCTCAAAAGTAGCCTTGTCCGACTCTAATTCAGCAATTACTTCATCCATCGTAACAGCATCGCCGTCTTTTTTTATCCAGCGTGACAATGTTACTTCAGTAATCGATTCGCCAACCGGCGGAACTTTTATTTCTAAACTCATATTTTCTATAGGTTGTACGTTTTACGCTTTTATCAAAAGTCAAAAATCTAACGTATAACGTACAACGTTATACGTATAACAATTAATTCTCAGCTACGACTTTTTCTGTCGCTTTCTTTACAGGTTTACCCGTCGGCACATCGAATGCTTTATTGATGATATGCAACTGTTGTGCCTGGTGTTGTTTTGCAAAACCGGTAGCTGTACTGCTGCCTTCGTTACGCGAAATAACATCCAGTTGTAGTTCGCTCTTGCGGAATTTGCGGCACATATAAGGCCATGCACCCATATTCTCAGGTTCTTCCTGTGTCCAGATAAAATCGGTAGCCTTATTGTACTTAGCCTTGATCTTCATCAACTGCTGATCTGGAGTAGGATATAATTGCTCTACACGAACAATTGCCACATCCTTACGCTGATCCGTTTGTTGTTTTTCTAATAATTCGTAATAGAGTTTACCTGAGCAGAACAATACGCGTTTTACTTTTTTAGCATCTGCATAAGTATCGTCGATCACTTTCTGGAACTTGCCTTCGGTGAATTCTTCCAATGGCGATACGCATTTCGGTGCGCGCAACAAACTCTTTGGTGTAAACACGATCAACGGCTTACGGAACTCCCGGTGTAACTGACGGCGTAACACGTGGAAGAAGTTTGCTGGTGTTGTACAGTTAACGACCTGGATATTATCATCAGCACAAAGCTCCATAAAACGCTCAATACGCGCTGATGAGTGCTCTGGACCCTGGCCTTCATAACCGTGAGGCAGCAGCATTACCAAACCATTACCACGCTGCCATTTGGTTTCGGCACTGGCTATATATTGGTCAACGATGATCTGCGCTCCATTGAAAAAGTCGCCGAACTGTGCTTCCCAGATGGTCAATGCATTAGGGTTTGCCAGGGCGTAACCATATTCAAAACCTAAAACACCATATTCTGATAGCAGGGAGTTATATATGCTGAATTTTGCTTCAGTATCTAAAGTCTCAAGCGGTGTATATTCATCTTCCGAATCAACCAGCGTTAACACGGCGTGACGGTGCGAGAATGTACCGCGTTTAACATCTTCTCCACTTAAACGTACCGGGTGACCTTCTTTTAGCAAAGTACCATAAGCCAGCAACTCGCCCATTGCCCAATCGAACATGTGAGTATCCTTCACCATCTTGCTGCGCTCTTCAAATAGCTTTTCTATCTTTTTGAAGAATTCTTTGCCTTTTGGAAGTTCTGTTATCTTTTTGCCGATGTTCAATAGCTCATCTTTCGGGACACCTGTATTTACTGGCGCCGAGAAATCGGTATCCGTAGCCAGGTGTAACCCTTCCCATGCTCCTGCGAACATCGGGATGGTATCTGTAAACCGGTCTGCGGCTTTTGCCTCATTTAGTTTTTCCTGCAATACATCACGGAAGCTTTTCTCCATCGCAGCGCCTTGTTTGGCATCAATAGTTCCGTGAGCCAGCAACTGCTGATAATATATATCGCGCGGGTTAGGGTGCGCCTCTATCGCTTTGTATAATAAAGGCTGAGTGAATTTAGGCTCATCCGACTCGTTGTGACCATAACGACGATAGCATAAAATGTCGATAAAAACGTCGTCGTGAAAAGTCTGCCTGAACTCCATCGCCAGGTTGACCACGTAAACCAGCGCTTCCACATCGTCACCATTTACATGGAATACAGGTGATAAAACTGTTTTAGCGATATCGGTACAATAGGTGCTTGAACGTGCATCCTTGAAATTAGTGGTAAAACCGATCTGGTTATTGATCACTAAATGGATGGTACCACCTGTGCGGTAGCCTTCCAGTTTTTCCATTTGCAGCACCTCATACACGATACCCTGGCCTGCTACAGAAGCATCGCCGTGTATCAATATAGGAGCTATTTTGGTATGGTCATCACCATATTTAAAATCTATTTTTGAGCGGGTTAGTCCTTCTACTACCGGGTCAACCGCTTCCAGGTGAGACGGGTTAGGACAAAGGCTTAAGTGAACCTTCTTACCGCTATTAGTTATTACGTCGGTTGAGAAGCCCAGGTGATACTTTACGTCGCCACCAAAACCAGCCTCCGAATCATAGTTTTTACCTTCAAACTCAGAGAATATCTCTTTGTAGGTTTTTTCCATGATGTTGGCCAGCACGTTCAAGCGACCGCGGTGCGCCATGCCGATCACAAACTCCTGTATGCCCAGTTCGGCGCCTTTTTGTATAACAGAATCCATTGCCGGGATCAATGACTCTGCCCCTTCTAACGAAAATCGTTTTTGACCCAGGAACTTTGTACCAAGAAAGCTCTCGAAAATCACTGCCTGGTTCAATTTGTCCAGCATTTTCAGCTTTTCTTCTCTATTAAAAGAAGGCGTATTGCGCTTGCTTTCCATGCGGTCCTGGAACCATTTGATCTTTATCGGATTGCGGATGTATTTATATTCGGCACCAATCGACTGGCAATAGGTTTGCTCCAGCACGTCGCGAATATCGCGCAATTTCGCAGGACCAAGTCCCAACTCTACACCGGCGTTAAATACGGTGTCCAGGTCAGCATCACTTAATCCAAAAGTTTCAAGCTCCTTGCCGGGGAAGTATTTACGGCGTTCGCGAACAGGATTTGTTTTGGTGAACAGATGCCCGCGTGAGCGGTAACCATCGATCATGTTCAGGACGTTGATCTCTTTTAAAAAGTGTTCAGGAGTTTCTTCTCCCAAAGCTGCCTGAACAGGCATTTCACGACCAAAATCGAACCCTTCAAAAAATTTTTGCCAACCGAAATCTATCGATTCAGGGTCTTGTTTGTATGTTTCGTATAGAGAATTAATGTAGGCAGCGTTGGCGCTGTTAATATAATTTAGGCGATCCATTTGAATACCAATCTTAAAGATGGTACAAATCTAAGCATATCGCTTTAGAAACTTGGTAATTTATTTATAAAACTTAACTATTAGTAAGTAAAAAAGATGGATTTTTAGTAAAAAGCACATTCTGAGTGCCGAAAAGCACTTTTATAATATACCGATTGGTATTAAATTACTCATTTTTTAAATGATTTTCATTACCTTTCTGAAGATAAAATCAAACTTGTTCTGCAAATACCTCTGGGAGCCAGGTACTGATATATTGGGTTTGCAATTCGAGCTCGCCTATTTGTTTTGGCGACAAAAAATAGCGGGTGTCTTTTGGATCATGTTCAACTCCGGCCACGAATGCCCAGTTGCCCAGGTTACTGGCAGGCGAATAATCGATCAGCTTTTCTTCAAAATAAGCGGCGCCTTTTCTCCAGTCTACCGTTAGTTCATGGGCAAGATAAACAGCTACAGCTTGTCGATTATCATTGGGGATATATCCTGTTGCGTTTAGCTGGCGCATACTGGCGTCGACAAAAGAAATACCTGTATTGCCTGTTTTCCATTTCTCAAAAAGCTCTTCCTGGTTCGAAGCCAGATCGTCAGTTGTTTCTTTAAATCTTTCGGCGCTATAAAACTGTTTGCCGTGCTTCTTAAACATAAAGCGGAAATAATCGCGCCAAAGTAACTCGAGCACTAAGGGCGAATTGGAGCTATGACTTCCGTGAGTTACTTCGCGGTACACCCAGCGCATGGAAAGGCAGCCTAGTGATATCCAGGCTGATAAACGTGAGGGATGTTCACTATGTTTTGCACCTTTTCCAGCGCCATTTATTGGCTGACTGGATACATATTGTTTAAGGTGAAGCAAGCCCGTTGATTCGCCACCCTCATAATGAAAATCGCTCCGCGAATCGTCAACTGGTTCGGTTAACCCTAAATCAGTAAGGGTTGGAATATTGCCCGCATCTACGATCTCAGGCATATAAATATGCTCCGGCGTCTCAATACATGGGCGAACCTGGCTATCGCGTTCTACTTTCTTTTTAAATATGGAGAAGCTGTCGGGGATATCTTTAATCGGGAATGGCAGGTCTTCCTTATGATATAAAGTGTGGCCGATGAAATGTTTCAAATTAAGCTTTATCTTCCACAAAGCTGCTTCCACCTCTTCAGATATCTGGGTTTCCTCAAATGCTACCTCGCGATGATGATAAACTTCCGATACTTCGTATTGCTGCGCCAGTTGCGGGATGATCTCGGCCGGGTTACCCATTTCGACGATCAGTTCGCCACCCAATTTTTGTAAGTTGCTACGCAGATTATTCACAGATTCCAGTAAAAACTTAGCCCTTATATTGCCGGTTTTTAATAAATCTGACTCAGTGGTTTTGAAATAAAATGGATCGAAAATATATACCGGGAGCACTTTATCGGCCTTGCGGGTAGCCTCAAACAATATTTCGTTATCGTGAACGCGAAGATCGTTTCTAAACCAAACTAATATTGTCTTTTCACTCATTGTACACTCCCTGTCGGTTAGCGTGGACTAACTAACCTACAAATTTGCAATAATTTACGGCTTTAACCTAATAAACACAAATTATTTGACGTCAGGCAAACATTTACTCCGTCAAAACTATCTGGCCAAATCATCGTTATTTGTAGATAATTATGACAGTTTTATCAAATCCGATATCCTATTTTTACGCGATAAATTATTCATAATAAATTCATCATGACTACCACTGAAAGCATCAAAAAAAGCGAGACGTGGTATCATAGAAAAGACAGAATTGGAGTATAACGAAAAATACAATTGGGCTGCTATTTTCGATATGGATGGCACCCTGATAGACAATACGCCGTTTCATTTTATATCGTGGCAGGCGCTTTTCAGAAAATACAACAAAGGTGAATTAAGCAGGCAAACCTATTATACCGAAATAAGTGGCGTCCCGATCATGCAAACGATGAAAAGGATTTTCGGAGCTGATCATAACAATGCGTATTTAAAAGAGTTGCTTCGCGAGAAAGAGGAATTCTACCGCAAAGAATACGCACCTCATTTGGTTGCTATTAAAGGTCTTGAAAATTTTCTTGCCGGACTAAAAAGTGATGGTGTAAAAATGGCCATGGCCACTTCCGCAACGGTAGAAGACATTGAGTTCATATTAAACAAAATACCGATTCGCAATGATTTCAACGAGATCGTTAACTCATCGATGGTTAAAAAACCAAAGCCCGACCCGCAGATTTTTTTAAAAGCTGCTGAGTTACTAAACACACCTCCTGAAAGATGTGTAGTGTTTGAGGATTCGCTAGCCGGTATTACTGCAGCAAATGCGGCAGGCATGAAGGTCGTCGGGATCACTACAGGACATCCTGCTAATGACATAAGTTCGGTGGTAGACCTGGTGATAGATGACTACACTAGGCTTACTTCCACAGAGCTGGCAGCACTATTTAAACAAGAGGAAGAGAATGAACGGGAATCGGCTTAAAAAACAGCAAGTATTGATCTCACATTTGGTTTAACAACTTTTTGAAAACTCTCAAATCTTAAGTAATTTATTCTCATCTTTCGGCATTAAAACTGATACGTATGTTTCTTCACAACACCTTCGTTCATCACGTACATTTCTGGCTAAAAAATAAGGAAGATAAAGCAAAGCTTATCGAGGGCCTCGAAATCCTTATTCCTATTACTCATATCCGCGATATGCATATCGGTGTGCCTGCTGATACCAATCGCGATGTGATCGATCGCTCCTATGACGTTTCCCTGCTATTGCTATTTGATGATTTGGAAGCAGAAGAAGCCTACCAACACGATCCTATACATTTGGTCTTTGTTGAGCAATATGCTAAACCGCTATGCTCAAAAGTCGTGGTATCGGACAGTATAAATACGTGATTGCGTATTTTACGTACAAATCTTAATCAGAAAAAACACCTTTTAGGTTTTATTGTTGCATTAGCATGAAAGTGTTGCTTGCAGGTGCTAACAGTTACATCGGCACACATTTGATCCCTCTACTGCTCGAAAAGGGACATCAGGTGGTGTGCCTTGTGCGTGACAAAAATCATTTTCTGAATCATCATCCCAATGCGTATGAAGTAAGTGTACTGGGGGGAGATCTTTTGCGCCGCCAGAGTATTGATCCCTTACCGGATGATATTGATGCAGCCTGCTATCTTATCAACACCTATACCCAAACTTTTGAATTCAGCGCGTTAGCCGCTCTATCTGCCCAAAACTTTATCGAAGTGATCGCCCAAACAAGATGCAAACAGGTAATCACACTAAGCGACATTAATGATAAAGCATGTAGCAATTCCCGGTTGAATGTAGAGGACATTTTACAAAGCGGCAAACCAGCCTTAACTGTTTTGAACACATCTATGATAGTGGGTCAGGGCAGTGCCGCTTTGGAAATGTTTAATACCCTAATCTCCAAGACACCGCTCGTAATCCCCCGCACCTGGATAAAAACTCATGTTCAGCCGATCGCTACTTGCAATGTGTTGCAATATATCGAACGATGCCTGTTAAATGAGAGCACCTTCAACAGGAAATTTGATATTGGCGGTCCGGAGATACTCACCTTCAAGCAAATGATACTGATTTTTGTGGCTATGCATGCCAAATCAAAACCCGATATTGTTATTCTTCCCTTTTTAACCTCTCATTTGTCGTCCAATCTGCGTAATACGCTAACGCCATTAAGCTTTCCCGAGGCTCAACGCCTGATTGAAAACCTTAAGCATGATTGCGTATGCCGCGAAAATTCTATCAGTGAACTAATCAAAGTGCCGTACCTTACTTTTAAGCAAGCAGCAAAAACCGGCTATGAAACACCCGGCGCCGGAAGTTTGCAAAACTTACCCCTGTTAAAATCCAACTAAATAATAATTAAGTATTTTGCAGGGAGCATTTATGAGCGGACGCGCACGAAACAACAATCACATTCTTATAACAGGCGGCACAGGCCTGATCGGCCGGCTAATTACCGACGAGTTATTAAACCGGGGATATTCAGTAAGTCACCTGAGCCGCAAACCCGGCAATATTCCCAAAGTGAAAACCTTTTTGTGGGATGTCCATAAAGGTGATATCGACGAACATTGCCTGGAAGATGTGGGCACCGTAATACATTTAGCAGGGGAAAACATTGCCGATAAACGGTGGACGGATAAACGCAAAAAAGAGATAATTGATAGCCGTACCAGGTCTATTAATTTGATCTATCAGTTAATACAAAGTAAACCCAACCAGGTAAATACGATTATTTCTGCATCAGCTATAGGTTATTATAGCGACAGGGGTGATGAACTGTTAACTGAAGACAGTTTGCCAAATAATGATTTTATGGCAGAATGCTGTATTGAATGGGAAAAGGCTGTAGACAAGGGGAAAGAGCTAGGGTTGCGTATACTGAAATTTCGCACCGGGGTTGTGCTGAATAAAAATGAAGGTGCACTTTTGGAAATGGCCAAACCGATAAAGCTCGGATTTGGCGCGCCATTAGGTAGTGGCAGGCAATGGATACCCTGGGTACACTGGCAAGACGTGGTTAACATGTACCTTCAGGCCATCGAAAAGATCAATCTGTCGGGCGTCTATAATATGGTAGCACCCAATCCTGTTACCAACAAACAGTTTACCAAAGCATTAGCCAAGCAATTGCACCGGTCGGTATGGCCGATAAATATTCCCGCATTTGTGTTTAGATTATTAATGGGCGAAATGAGTACAATCGTATTAGGGAGCACGCGTGTTTCAGCGGAGAAGATAGAAAAGGATGGATTTGTTTTTAAATATCCTGAGTTAACTGATGCTCTAATGGCGATCTATGGATAAGCCCAACATTAACATCTTCTGGTTTCGACGAGACTTGCGCCTGGATGATAATGCAGGGTTATATCATGCGTTGAAAGGTAAAAATCCGGTATTATGCCTTTTTGTTTTTGACCGCGATATATTGGATAAACTACAGGACAAAAACGACGCCCGTGTTACTTTCATTTATCAGACTATTGCAGAATTAAATAAGGAGTTAAAGAAACATGGCAGTACGTTGCTCGTAAAATACGACAAGGCTGAAAAGGCCTGGGATGAGGTTTTAAAAGAGCACATCATTGAAACGGTTTATGCTAATCATGATTACGAGCCTTATGCCAAACAGCGCGACGAAGCCATCCATGAGAAATTAAGAAAGCATCATATCGAGTTTAAAACTTATAAGGACCAGGTAATTTTTGAGAAAGACGAGGTCGTCAAAGACAACGGCGAACCTTATACTGTTTACACACCTTATAAAAACAAATGGTATCAGAAGCTGATTGATTTCTACTTAAAATCTTATCCTGCCGAAAAATATCTGACGAATCTTTATAAGCATTCTGACTTTGTTGTTCCCTCGTTAAAATCAATAGGGTTTGAAAAGAGTGATAGAGAATTTCCGGACAAGGATTACGAGGAAATAATAAAAGATTACGCCAAAACACGTGACTTCCCGGCCATACAGAAAGGCACTACCCATATCGGTTTACATTTAAGGTTCGGCACAGTAAGCATCCGTGAACTCGCACGTAAAGCCAATGCCCATCATGACAAAACCTGGCTAAATGAGTTGATATGGCGCGAGTTTTATATGATGATATTGTATTATTTTCCGCATACGATGAATCATGCCTTTCGTCCGGAATATGACAGGATAGCATGGGTGAACAATGAAGAGCAGTTTAAAGCCTGGTGCAATGGCAAAACTGGCTACCCATTGGTAGATGCCGGCATGCGCGAGCTAAATACTGCCGGCTATATGCACAATCGTGTGCGAATGGTTGTCGCCAGTTTTTTAAGCAAGGATCTGCTGATCGATTGGCGCTGGGGCGAACATTACTTTGCCCAAAAACTCTTGGATTATGAAATGGCAAGTAACGTTGGCGGGTGGCAATGGGCAGCAGGATGTGGTACAGATGCAGCACCATATTTCCGCATATTTAACCCTGATTCGCAGTTGAAGAAATTTGACCCGGAACTAGAGTACATAAAAAAATGGGTTCCGGAGTATGCTGATCTCAGCAAATATCCAAAACCCATCATTGATCACAGCTTTGCCCGCGAACGCTGCCTAAAGACTTTCAAAAAGGCATTAGCAGAATAGTTTACGGATTTGTAACCGTCACATTACTTATATCCCAGCGTAAACAACCATTTGCAGGTATGCCCCCAGTGCCGCCAGCGCCGTAAGCAAGAGCTGACGGTACAATTATAGAAATTGCGCCCCCTCCGCCTCCTTTACCAAGTAGCCTCAACCCTTCAACGAATCCGGCAACTGTGTTGCCAGAGGCTAAGTCACTCATAGCCGCAGTGTTACTTGTGTAGGCATTATTATCAGGATTTGTATTATCCATCAGGTATAGCTTATAATTCAATGTGATTGATGAATTATCTGTGATAGCATTGTTTGTTCCGGGTGTCGTTATTTTATACCATAGGCTGTCGCTGGTCATCGTATATCCCGTTAGATTGTTGGCAGCCATGTAATTTTTAATTACCATCTGATCATAAATACCCTGATTTGCTATCACATTAACGGTTATATCCAGACATTGATTACCTGCTATTCGCCCAGTTGTCAGCGTGATACTGCCTGTACCGTAGCCATTTTTCCCCCAAGCCAGTCGTGACGGCACCAATACACGCATCTTTCCACCAGCATATTTCAGGTTATTCCGGATAGCGATTACTAAACCAGTAGGCAGTGGAGCTGCCGGATGCCCCAGCACACCATAAAAATGATTTGTGACTGTATCTGAAAGAGTATATTTCCCGTCGAATGAGCGGATAGTAAAAACATAAGATACATAGGTCGAATAATCAAGTTTTTGAGTACTTATGCCCGGAGTAAGAATTTGATAATAGGTTCCGGTAGTATCGCCATTTGTGGTATCCCTTACCATGCCGGTTAACCCATTAGCAGCTATATAGCTCTCCATTTGTTGCTGATCATATTGTTTGATATCAGGATCGCTATTGATTTTACGGCACGATACAAAGCATGCAGCTGACAGTAACAAAAGAGTAAAGAATTTAAGTTTCATCTATATATTTTAGTTCGTTATATTATAAACCCGGATATTAAAATCGAGTATGCTGTTCTTGAGTAATTTGTAATCATCTTGCGGATATGGCCCGTAAGCATAGCGCGACGGTACAAGCAATCGTATTAGCCCACCTTTTTGAACTTTAGGAAGGCCTAATCTCCAACCCAATATCACCTGGCTCAATTGATAAGAAGGGTGAAAATTATCAGTCACATAAAATGGCGTTGTTTGTCCAAGCACTTTCGCTGTATCTCCTACTGTCACATATGTCGATGTTGTATAAAGATCGTTCCCTTGTCCAGGTTCTAACAAAATGTAATAAACGCCACATGTATCTGAAACCTTTTGTGCTACACCTTTTAAACCATTCGCCTCTATATAATCAGCCACGATCTTATCATCAATAGCAGCCTGCTTTTTATATTGTGCCAAACCAGTTTCTTCTTTCGAACATCCCGCCATTACACAGCAAATACATATTATTGATAACAGCCACTTACTCATTTGATTTCAATCGGCAAATTTATTGTTTTATTATTCAAAAACGACTGCTTAACACTTTTTAACAATTAGCGTACCCGGGATTGTGCAAACCGGTACTGATTAACGTTATTTTTTGAATTTAATTTTAGAAGAAGAGGCACTCTCTAAGAAGTTATTCAGGCTTGTAATTAATAGTAAGCTGATTAATCTTTTTAAGCAGTTGGGTAAGATACTCCCTGTCATGCTCATTGATATGTTTGTTCAGGTAGTTGTTAAACTGCTTTACTACCACGCGGGCCAAGTGGCGTTTTTCTTTGCCCAACTCAGTAAGGTAAATCTTTACCGACCGCTTATCGCCCTGATTCGACTCACGATAGATCAAACCGGATTTTTCAAGCTGGTTTAACATTCGGGATAAACTGGTTGACTTTAATCCTAAAAGGGCAGCGGCCTGCGAAACGGTAGTACCCTCCTTTTCATCAATATTGATCAACAGGTAACCTATAGATTGCGTTATACCAAACTCAGTAACTAGTTGGTTATAACGGTTGGCCATAGTTTGCCAAACTATTTTTAGAAAATAGTCTATCGTTTCCTGGTGTTTTATATGTTGGGGCATGGCCGACAAACATAAACTACGTGAGGGGATTATGCAAATTTAGTTCTCAGTTGGTCAATTTGCAGTTGGCCGTGAGCTTGGCAGCAGGCCGTTAATTTAATCCGAAACTCTCATGCCAACTGCATACCGCAAACTAACTCACCAGCCAAGTTTGGTATCATCCCCGCGCGGATCTGCACCACCTTCGTAGTAATTCCATTTTGTTTTAAGGATGGCGTCTACTCGTCCGCTTGGCCCATGGTCAACTATTTTATATCCTTTTTGCTGTAATTTATTACGGCTTATAGTATCAATAGCATCTTTCTCAATATCAACTTCATCAGGCAACCACTGGTCATGAAACCGTTTTGAACTAACAGCCTGCTGCATTGTCTGGTTAAATTCAATCACATTTAAAATAGTTTGAAAAACAGAGGTGATAATAGTCGATCCTCCCGGGGTTCCGACTACCATAAATAGTTTTCCATCCTTCTCAATAATAGTAGGTGTCATTGACGATAACATCCTTTTGTTGGGTTGAATGCTGTTAGCCTTTCCCCCAACCAGGCCAAACATATTCGGAACTCCCGGTTTCGAGCTGAAGTCATCCATCTCATCATTCAGCAAAAATCCGGCCCCTTTTACAAAAATCTTTGATCCAAACGAGTTATTTAAAGTAGTAGTAATCGCAACAGCATTCCCGTCCCTGTCAACTATTGAATAATGTGTAGTTTGATCACTTTCGTAACCTGTTATTTTCCCCGGTTGGATGACAGCGCTTGGGGTAGCCTTATCCCATGTGAAGTTGCTCATCCGCATGGTATTATATTCCGGTCTCAGTAAACTATCAACAGGTACTTTATAAAAGTCCGGATCACCCAGGTATTTGGAGCGATCAGCATATACCCGACGCTCGGCCTCAACTATTAATTGCACTGTTGAGTCACGGTTAAAACCCCATTTGTTTAAAGGGTATTTTTCTACTATTTGAAGCAACTGCAATAAAGCTACGCCACCGCTTGATGGCGGTGGCATTGTAATCACTTTGTATCCTTTATACTTCCCTATCAATGCACTGCGCCAAACCGAATGATAATTTTGAAGATCAGCTTTAGTGATCAGCCCATTGCCTTTTTTCATCTCATCTACTATCTGATCAGCCACCGCTCCGTCATAAAAACCGGCACGGCCTTTATCACGTATTTGTTCCAGTGTTTTTGCCAGATCTTCCTGCACCAGCAAATCACCTTCTTGCCATCCACCGGCCTTAAGCAAGTAATTTGCATCCGGGTTTAGCTTTTTAAACTCATCACTTGTATGATTGAGATCATTAGCCAGGCGTTTAGTTATTTTGAACCCTTTACGAGCAAGATCAATAGCCGGCTGCACCAGATCTGCCCATTTCAAATAACCATACTTACGATGCGCCTCAACCATGCCATCAACAGACCCGGGAACACCGGACGATGCACGAGATGAAAGGCTCATTCCCGAAATGACATTACCTGCAGAGTCCAGGTACATATTTTGGCTGGCGCCTGCCGGGGCCTTTTCCCTAAAATCCAGTGTATTGGTTTCGCCTTTGGCGGATCTGAATACCATAAAACCACCTCCGCCAATATTACCAGCTTCAGGATGGGTAACTTCCAACGCGAACTGGACAGCCACCGCAGCATCTACCGCACTCCCGCCCCGCCTTAATATATTCAGACCTGCCTGAGCAGCATCAGGGTAAGCGCAAACCACCATGCCATTGTGGTACTCATCGCTTCCATTCTGCCCCAGGGCTCCCTGTATACAGCTTGAAGAAATGAAAAAGATAGCCACCAGAGTAAAAAGAATAGTGAACCTTTTTGGGGTTTTGAGGAAGTAATGCATAACTGAATATTGAGTTGCCTAATTTACCCGATTTAATACAAAAACCAATTGAGTAAAAGTTGAGTAAAACCACCTGTCAACAAGCCAATTGTAGCAAGAAAGTTACAAATTAATATCATTATTGCAATTTTTATGATTGATACTCAAACAAATACAAAACAACTGGTGTTTGTGCAGAAAATAAACATAAAAAACTCACGTTCTTTGCAAGAAACTTCTATGAAAAAAACTATCTACTTTTTATTTGCCCTTACAATATTTGTATTTATTGGCACAAGTTCAAAGGCACAACAATACAAAACTAATTATGAATTTGCGTTAGGGTTAAAGTTTGGCGGGTATGAAAATGGCATTTCCGGAAAATATTTTCTGGACAATACCACATCTTTGGAAGGTGTACTCGGTTTCCGTTCTCATGGACTGGTAGTTACCGGTTTATATGAGTTAAATGTAAATGTATTTAACACTCCGGGTCTTCAGTTTTATTATGGTCTTGGTGCGCATGTTGGCGCAGTAGGGGCCGGTATATATAAAAGATTTGGAGGAGACAATGAGTACTACGATAATGGCCAGGTATTGTTGGGCGCCGATGGTGTGGTTGGATTAGAATATGTGATCCCTAATTCGCCAATTGCGGTTAGCCTGGATCTCAATCCGAGGATAGAACTTACAGGAGGTCCTTTTGTTGACCTCGCTCCCGGACTTGGGATAAAATATACTTTCTAATAGCTACTAATTAATTTAACTGCAGAAGGCCGGCTTTAACAACCGGCTTTTCTGTTTTATCCACAATTATTTTATGATAACAATTTTTCGTGTATATAGCTTGGAATTATACAACAGCTTTAATATGTAATTACCAGGGTCAAGCTTGCTTACGTCAATCAGTGTACTAAAATTTCCTCCACTTAAGACCGTTTTGTCCGTATATTCATTCTTTCCTATAGCATTGATCAATGATAAATTTACATTGGTAGTCGATTTCGCAGCGAATAAAACATACAGCTGTGTGCTGGCCGGGTTAGGAAATACGGTTAAACCGATATCATTTTCTCCCGGATTAGCTGGTAATATAACATAGGCAAAATTATCCGACTGTGCAATACATCCGTTAGCCAGTGAAACATCAACCTGGTAGTTTCCGCTCAGCGTTGGCAAATAGGTTTGCCCGGTAGCTCCGGGTATCAGCGTGCCATTTAGATACCATTGATTATTGGCTGCCGCACTCGAACTAAGCGTTGTGCCATTTTGTATAATTACAGGCTTGGTAACAGGTATTGCCTGTCTTGAAGCTGATGCACAACCGGGGCTTTTTAATTGAATATCATAAAAATAGTAGTAGAAATTTTTGTAATAGGTAGTATCGCCGGGTGATGTTGCTGTGTTTCCGGTGATGCCAAATATATCCCCTATTTTAAATGGATAACCGCTTACTCCACCATTGCTCCGGTAGATAGTAGCCGTATTATCGTACGTGGCACTAATACTGTAATTACCTGCAGATGGTAACAACAGATTAAGATTGTAAACTTGCCCCTGATCAGTCGGGTCATCGCTTTTTGCACCGGGCGACGGGTTGGATGCTGTGGCTACAGCGTTAATTGAAGTAGTCGATACAATTTCACCACTCGAGTTTGATACATTAAAGGTTATCCTGCCAGAGTTGCCGATATATAGACGTGCACTCTCTATTAATATAGGTATTCGGGTAAATACATTCACTTCGGGTGTAAACTGATTATAGCCTCCGGCAGTAAATACATTTTTGGTGGCAGGCCCAATTGTTCCGCTAAAATCATTTAACCCAACATAATAGGTATTGTTAACCGGCGCGTCCGAAGTAAGTACCGTTGAGCCGTACGCAAAAGGATACGCATCATTGCTGTTTTTATACCATAGGAGTTCACCATCACCGCCGCCGGTCAACAAATAAGCATTGGCTACATTGCAATAGTTTGCTGAAAGATCCGTAGCTGTTGGGGGGCTGTCTATCACTACAGTATCTGTAATTCCGTTATTTGACGGTACAAGATCAGCCGTAAGATTGGCTGTTGCCGTAATGATATAAGTTGACCCTGAAGTAATGTTAAATACATTATCGAAGGTGAAGTTATCCTGCATCAAAGGGGCGAGAGAAGCGGTATATACCTGGTTAAAGGTCGTAACTGTATTATCCGGAGCAGTGATAGTTACAGTAATAGGAATATTGGTGATTGTTTGGCTGCCAAAGTTCTTAATGGTGACCGTTACAGGTGTCGATCCAGAACAATTGCCCCCGGATGAAGGGTTAACAACAGCAATAATTCCGGCATCAAGGCTCGTTTGCAAGAATTGTACGCGGTAATCCTGCGTTTCTCCTTTAGCATAGCTTCCGCAGGGTTTTATAGTTGATGTATCGGTAGTTTCTGTCAATACCACCCGCATCAGGCTAAAATTTCCGGGAATAACAGTAGAAGGCACTGCAATATTTGTTGCATAAATACCTGTCCCGCTGATGACATTGGTTGCTGCGACCAGCTCATTCGCATCAAATACACCATTACCATTCCAATCGATATACACTTTGGCTGCCTTATTAAAATTGGCGCCGCACGTGCCTAGCGAAAGGCTTAACGGATAGGTTTTATTCTGCTCCAGTTGAACAGTTAGATTGGTGTAATCTGAATAAGCAGTACAGCCTGAAGAAGAGGAATTATTAATATTGGATAGCGTCACATTATCGATACGTGAATCAGCGCTTGATAGCGGCGCGGATGCACAATATGCTGTACCACCTATCCCTGTAATAATTAACGAATAAGCCTGCGAACCCGACATCAAAGTACCCTTGTGTGATACCTTTACAGTGTACGATTTACCGGGAATTGCTCCGGCTATATACACTTGTTCCACATTATCCCTGATATTATCGCCTGTTGTGGCAGCAGCAGAAGGATTATTCGGATCAAGTACCCAGGGCATATATGTATCAGTTCCGTCGCTAATTCTTATATCCAGGTCGTTCACCAGTTTTGGCGTGCGGTCATTTATTGTACCGTCCGGTGTTATGCTACTTGCGGGATCTGTCCACGATATAGTGGCCACAAGCGGACCATTACCTGAGGCAACAACATTAACTGTTTGGATTGCTCCCTGCGATAAAGTATTTTCTTTGATCTGGCTTTTCGTACCATTATCTGTAATAGCTTGTGCAGCTTTCTTCATATCCAGCAAACCCCATCCGAATATATAATCCGGGCCAATATTTCCTGCATCAAATGTTGTATGGCAAGCCAACCCTTTTAAGGTCGCAGCCCGCATAAAGGCGCCTGAATTTCTTTGAGCATAATATTCCTGCAACAAGTACAATGACCCGGTAATATTGGGTGAAGCCTGTGAGGTACCGGATAAGGTGATATAACTTGTTGTACTATTGCTGCCGGTTGACAATACATTCAAACCATTGCCTATAATATCCGGCTTTACCCGTCCGTCATCCGTTGGGCCCCAGCTGCTGAAATAAGCCGCAGTAATACTCTGCGAATTGGCGGGCCCATAAGGCAAAGGATTTACAGCCCCAACTGTCAATATGTTCTTGGCGTTGGCCGTACTGCTGATGCAATCATATGCGTTATTACTGCTAATGCTATCCGGGCGGGGCCCCTTATCTACGAATGTTTGGTCGCTGGCACTTTTATACCCATAATAATCCTGGCCAACTGCCGGCCCTATACTCCCATGCGCATTTCCGGCTGCCTCAACAATAAGATAATACGGTGCATTATAAGCCACCTGGTCAAATGCCCGGGTGTGATCGCCATAAAAACCGAAAGTATAATCAACTGTATCTCCCGGAATACCGTACCACTCCCACCGGTTGAAACCATCATCAAAAACCCACCCACCTAATTCTCCATAAGAGTGATTCGAAAGTAATAAACCGTGTGCAGCAGCACTCATTTCAGCGACGTCGTTATTAAAATCGTATGATAAAAGTGTGGAAGCATTGAAAGCCATACCTTTTACAGGAGGGTATACCCCTTTTGCCAGCATCGTTCCGGCAACGTGCGTGGCGTGGTCGATAATAGAAGAAGTATCCGCAATGGTAATAGTTTTACCGCTAAATTCCTGGTGAAACCTGTATACGGCCCCTCCATCCCATATAGCTAGTTTATTGTTTAGAAGCGAACTTGATCCGGATAAATTGAGCCCAAGGATACCGCCCGGTTGCACTGTATTAGTATTGGTAGTTGCTGCTGAAATTACATTGTCATCGGTAGCGAAATAGATAGGGAAGCCGCGTTTGCTTATACCCTGTATAACCTGTATCCCGCCCTTTTTCGTTTTCCTGCGTATTACCCAGCCTTTACTTTTGGCAAGCGAAAGCGCTTCCTGCTGGCTTTTAGCAAATGATGAATTCGCCCTTAATGAAATCGCATCTAGCTCCTTTTTTTTGTCGGCAGATACAAGGGGCTGCTGACATAAAGCTGCGTTGGCAGAAATCAGTGCTAATATACCAGTAAGCAATAATGAGTAAAGTTTCTTCATTTGCCTCCTGTAAAAAAATATGCCATGGTGGCTAAAATTATGTTTTTTAAACTTAATGTGGCAGAATAGTTATTAACCACCTGGTGTGTATATCGTCGGGATTACCTGTCGAGGTAAACGAAACTCAGGCCCGCAGAAGCATATTGTGCTTCTAACTTCTTTTGCATAATATGGTAAGTTCTGCTTTGGGAGTAGGCAGCCACACCTGTCTCTGAAATTGCCCAATACTGTATATCTATTTTCCCCTGGCCATGGCATACATTTGCAATATCTTTTTTACTGCAAAACCTTTGCAGTGGTTTACATTTGCTGGTATCCCGGATGCAAATGATCATTCTGGGCACATTCCCCGACCACAAATTTGATGATAAATTATTGTCCCAATACCCCCAATAACTGAAAACGGGTAATATTATCCAGCAAAGCACTATCAATTTTCCCCACCCTTTAGTTACTTGCGGAAAAACAACAACCGCTTCTTTTTTCTTCAGAAAAATCAAATACAAGAAAAAGATCATGGCTATATTCCACGGCCAAAGGGTCATATATCCCTTCAGCCCAAAAGGGCCAAGAAAAACAAGAATAAACAAATGCATAATGATTAGTGATTGGGCCGACCTGCGTTGTGTTTTAGCAAACAACAACCCTATACCCCCCAGCAATTCGGCAATACCTAATAAATACCCGCTATAATATACCCAGTTTTGAGCAACAATATCCGCAGGGACTTTCAAAAATAACCGAAGGAACATTTTGCTCCAGATCAATTGTAAAAATCCCTCATTTAACTTGCAAAGGCCACCGTAGAAATAGGTCGACACTAATAAAACACCAATTGATGCAGGTATGAGTTCAGGACGGTTGGAATGGATAGTGTAAATGAATATGATAAAGCAGTAAAGGTACTCTGGTGGGGTTAATCTGTTTTGATCAAGTATGCATGAACAAATTTCTATTATCAGTAATCCGGTCAGAATGTATTTATTGTTCTTAATAGTCAGCCATATCATAGCTGTTATTGACAATACAAATAAAATAAGATGTATTATGGCCGGCACATGATCGAAATACTCACTAAGGGGAGCTGTAGGCAATAATCTATTGACGGTCCAAATCCGCCTGGTTATCAATTTGGTAAGCAACCAGGACAAACAGGTTACCTTTAGTATCAGAATGTTTATGTTTTTACTATCGGTAAAGAGTTTAAAAGCCATTATGTTATTCTAATAATCGACTGATGAACCTAAGAAATAATTTCAACATTCAGGAACACCAGGATGGACAATAATTTAATTATTGTATCCTAGTTGGAAAAATAAACGTATACAGGTTTGTTTACCCGGCATGGTCCGATGTTTGACGAATAATAAAATAAATTCCTTACATTTGAAGTAAATGTTATTCTGGCATGAAAATTAAAATCATTTTCAGCGTATTTGTATTGTTACTAGTTAGCACGGTTGTTGTATTTGCTCAGCCTGTTCAGCCTTGTGTTGGCGATGATATTGACAACGCCTGCCCATTGGACACCTGGGTGATTGCCCTGGCTTTAGCAGCTTCGTTCTTTACCGCTATAAAACTTTATCGTAGTAAAAAGCCCGTTCTTTAATTCTCCTCTCTGCTATTTACTTATCTATATTAAAACCTACTCTTAAGTAAACCGCTATACGCCATTTTCTATTCAGCTCACGGGATACAAGTAAACTGTATATCAACCTGCTATCTAAAAAGCAATTTCTTTTCTCTATACGATCTTTGATAGACCTGCGAGAACAATTATTCATAATTAATAATTATTATCTAAACTATTTATTAACATAAAATTCCTTTTAAGCAACCGTATTTCACTCAAAACTAAACGGTTGTGGGGAATGCTCCACAAAATGCGGCATTTCAGTTCCCATTATTCCCCAATAATTAAAGAGCTTTTCTACTGACTTAAAATGAGTTACAAGAAATTTTATTTGCGCTAACAGCATCAAAAACGCTGAAAACAGGCACATACAGGCCGATGAAAGCAAGTTGGTGCATGGTTATTGTATGTGGGTAAATCACTAAGTTAATTATAAGTTATTGATGTTAACCCCAATTGCCGTGAAAAGAAAATTACCTACCTCCGTCTTATCGATTGAACCAGTCGGCTCATCAGCTGCCTGCATCAGAAAAGCAATAGCGTTTGTTTCATTTATATTATTTTTTGCAACAGCAGCCTTTAGCCAAACAAAAATTACCGGGCTCACAGTGAGCGCTTCGCAAACGGGCTCTCTAATTTATGGCACAGGCGCCAGTGTTACATATACTGTTAATATAACCAGTAGTACAGGGAGTGGCAACGGCAGTGAAGCTCTTTCATTCAACTGGATTGGCAATACGCCTACTGGCGTCACCCTATCGCCGTCCTCTTTGAATCCAAAAAACACCACTACGTTTACTCTTACTGTAACTACCAGCAATACAACTTCGGCCGGAACTTATAATTTCACGATTACCAGCACGCACACAGGAGGCACTGCGACTTCACCGGCGTCTTCATCATTGGTTATTGGCACCAAGGCATTAACCATTACCGGTCTGGGTGTAAGCAATAAAGTTTATAATGGAAATACAACAGGTACCTTAACAGGCACCGCTACATTGAGTGGGGTGATCAATGGCGATAACGTGATATTAGGCGGAACACCATCTGCCACATTTGCAAATGCCAATATTGGTACGGGTAAGGCAGTAACTGTTAGCGGTTATACGATAAGCGGAACCGGGGCCGGAAATTATACATTAACACAGCCTGCCGGTTTCACAGCAAACATAACAGCTGCACCGTTAACCATATCAGGTCTTGCTGCAAACAATAAAACCTATGACGGAACAACTGCTGCCAGTTTTACCAGCGGCTCATTGGTTGGAGTTGTATCCGGCGACAATGTTTCGTTTTCGGTAAGTGGTGCATTTGCCAGTAAAAATGTTGCGAATAACATTGCCGTTAGCTCAACCGCTACCTTAAGTGGCACATCTGCAGGAAACTATACTTTAACTCAACCATCAGGTTTAACTGCCAATATTACTCAGGCAGCATTGACCATCACAGCAAATAACGTTTCCAAAACTTATGGAAGCTCCTTAACCGGAGCAGCTGGTTCCACCGCTTTCACTTCATCCGGATTGAAAAATAGTGAAACTATAGGTACCGTCACCATAGCATATGGCACGGGCGGAGCATCCACTGATCCTGTTGGTACCAATACCGGAACCGTGACTCCATCAGCAGCTACGGGCGGAACATTTACTGCCAGCAACTATAGTATTACTTATACAGGTGGGAATATCACTGTGAACCCTGCAACCTTAACAATTACCGCCAGTGCGGCAAGTAAACCTTATAATACTACTTTAACTACCGGACCAGCATCAAGCGGATTTACTTCTTCGGGCCTTGTTGCCGGCGAAACGCTTAACACTGTATATTTAACTTACAGTGCGGGTTATAATGCAACCGATGCAATTGGAACAACAGGCACTATAACTCCGTCATTACCTGTTACCGGAAGTGCTACATTTAATACAAGCAACTATAACATCTCCTTTGTAGCCGGCACTTTAACAGTTACTGCAGCTACATTTGCCTGGACAGGCGCCGTTAGCAGTGATTGGGCAACCCCAGGCAACTGGAGCGTAAACGGTGTGCAACAAACTACGACCTATCCAGGCCTGAATGAGGCTACAGATGTGGTACAAATAGGTGTAAGTGCGTATACTAACAATGCTAACCAGCCTGCTATTTCGGCCAATCTGCCAAATTCTATAGCCACGCTTACTTTCGGCAGCGCAACAACGCCTATTACACTGAACCTTGCTTCTAATATCACCCTGAATATCAGCGGCACTACCACCTTAAACGCAGGTTCGGAAGTAGTTAACTTAAACGGTGCCAGCGGATCTTCATTAGTTATCGGTGGTGATTATGTGAACAACACAGGTGCTACTTTTAATAATAATTCAAGTGCAACCATCACCGTTTCGGGGGTATTCACCAGCAGTGGCACCAATAATTTCGGATCAGCATTGCTTACATTTAATAACCCCGGTAACCCGATCACTTTCACACTTTCAGGCACACAGATATTTACCAACGTGGTATTTGCAAACGGCCATTACCTTTTAAAGAAACCAGGCGGCCCGGGTTCAGCTAAATTTTATATCGCTTCAAACGGCACACTTACTTTACAAGGCAACGTGAACCTAACTATTGCGAGCGCTACCTTAACTTTGCTATCTGACGCTACAGGTTCTGCTTCGGTAGCCCCTATCACTGATAATAGTATAGTAAGTGGAACTGTCGGTGTTCAGCGTTATATGCAAGCTCAGAGAGGTTATCGCTTAATGGCCTCCCCTGTTAATGGTGGCAGCGATGCTAATGGCAACTATGTATACAGCTTAAATTATTTAAAGAACTCAACATACCTGACGGGCTCAACAGGAACCAGTGGCTTGTTCGATAAAGCAGGGAACCCAACTTTATATATCTACCGCGAAGATATTATCCCTAATAACAGCAGCTTTATTACCGGCAATTTCAGAGGAATAAGTGATATGCTGTTAGGCAATAATACGCCTCCGACTTATTCACTTAATATAGATGGTTCAGGATTTAGTATTCCTGTAAGCAACGGATATCTGTTTTATTACCGCGGCAGCAGAAATCAGAAAACGCTTGCCCAGCTTACCGTAGCAGGCGCTGCCGCTACAACTGATACGCTGACAGCTTCGGGTACTTTAAATACAGGACAGATTATTTTTAGAGACTGGTATACTCCGTCTTCTACCGCGTTGGGTTATTCAAATCCAGATCCAACCTTAGTCGGGTTCAACCTGGCCGGCAACCCTTATGCAAGCTCAATTGACTGGGAAACCTACAACACCAGCACACCAACCAGCGGGATATATGCCCAGAATGTTTCTGATTTCGTGTACGAGCTAAATCCGGTAACTAACAACTATGATGTATACGAAGCAGGGACTGGTGGTACTGTATTTACAAATAATGCCACTCGCACCATTGTAAGCGGACAAGGATTTTTCGTGTTGGCCAAGAGCACAGGCGCTCAATTGATCTTCAATGAATCAGCAAAAAATACTGCATTACAAAATACCGGCCCTAATTTATACATGGGCAGACCAGCGGGCCTGGCCACAAACGGTAAATATCTGAAGCTTCAGATGGCTATGGACAATACAAATAAAGATGATATTGTGATCGCCTTTAATAACAGTGCAAAACCTTCATTTGACATGAAAGAGGACGCACTATACAAATCAGGTTCTGGTAAAGTGAGTCTGGCCAGTTTGTCAAGTGATCAAAAACTATTAGCAATAAATTATACGCCCCTTAGTCAAAAATCGGTAATGATCCCATTAAAGGTAGGAGCAACTACTAATGGTACTTATTCATTAAACATGAATTCAATCCAGGGTGTGCCTGAACTGTATGACATATGGTTAATGGATGCTTACAAACAAGACTCTGTGGATATGCGTCACAATAAAACTTACTTGTTTGATGTAATTAAAACTGATACTGCCAGCTATGGTGCTTACCGCTTCAAACTGATTATGCGCCAAAATCCGGCACTGGCCTATCATCTGCTTAACTTTACAGCAACCAAAGCAACCGGAAGAGAAGTTCAGGTAGCCTGGGTGGCTGAGCACGAAGCCAACTACACCCACTTTACCGTAGAAAGAAGCACCGACGGCGGTACTACATACGATGTAGTAGGCGGGGTTCCTTCAACAGGCGCTGGCAAATACAGCCTGCTCGATAAAACTCCGGGTGAAAACAACTTGTACCGTCTAAAACAAGAAGATATAAATAATAATATAACCTACTCTCATATTATTCCGGTAGGTTTTGCAAACCAAAGCAATAACCTGGCTAATAGCAACATCAACATCTATCCTAATCCGGCGAGCAGCACTGTATACATGGCTGTAAACACTGCCGTTAAAAGTAACTCCACTACTTATAATTTTACCATCACAAACAGTTACGGCCTGGTGATTAAACAAGGTACATCAGCACAAGCAAACTGGCAAGCCAACATAAACGATCTGCTTCCGGGCACCTATGTTATCCAAGTAGTTAATAATAAAGACAAATCCTTTATCGGCAAGTCGAAGCTTGTAAAACTATAAGCCGATTCCTGAATTGAACTCATAAAAGGTTGCCATTAAATATGGCAACCTTTTATATTTTTATCCCAATAGTTATTTTTTGGGGTTCTTAATATCAATTAGTTTTCAACATATTCTCAACAAAATATATTATAATTAATTATAAGTTAATTTTAATATTTGCCAATCTGAGCCAAAAAAAACGCTTTACATAGCGATCAATGATGATCTGCAAATCAATAAGTTATAGCGAATGACGCACATTTAACTTAAAATAAAAAGAAAATTCCTTACCAATTAACACACCTTATTAACCCTTAGGAAATGTGTAACTAAAATTAATTACATTCGTATAGCCGAATCAAATTGTTGTTATTGTGAAAAAATATCTACCATTTTTATTACCCGCACCCTTATTATTTCTGACTATTATAAATGCTTTGGCTCAGGCGCCAAACATCAGCTATAGTCCCTCAACAAGTGTTTTTACAAAAAACACCTCAATTGGAACCCTATCTCCAAACACTGCCGGCGGCGGAGCAGTGCCCGCTACAGTCTACGGTACTGTTACTACATTTGTACAGGCATCGTCACCAATAAACAATCCAAGAGGAGTAGTTTCCGATGGAGCCGGGAATATTTACGAAGCTGATATAGCTGGAAATGCTATTTATAAAATTGACGCAAGTGGCACGGCTACACTAATAGCCGGTAACGGAACAGCCGCTGAAAGCGATAATGCCACAGGTACCTCAGCCAGCTTTAATCAACCGTGGGGTATTGCTTATAATTCCGCAGGATTCATATATGTGTCCGATTTTTCTGGCGCTAACATCAGAAAGATAAGTACTACTGCTCCATATGCAGTTACTACGCTTGCCGGATCGGGCATAAATCAGGAAGTAAACGGAACTGGATCTGGCGCGTCCTTCAGATATCCTACAGGGATGGTATTCGACGGATCGACCAGTCTTTATGTATGTGATTATAATGGTAATACCATTAGACAAGTTAATGTAAATACAGGTGCCGTTACTACCATTGCGGGATCAAGCGGGGCAGGCGCAGAAACGGACAATGCTAATGGCACTTTGGCCAAATTTAATAACCCCATTGGCATTACTTATGATGGATCTGCTTCTTTATATGTTACTGACAAGACAGGGAACACAATAAGGAAAGTAAGTACTGCAGGTTTACATCCTGTTACCACAATTGTTAGCTCCGGTCTCTCTTCGCCAGTAAGTATAACAATGGCCGGGGGCAATTTGTATGTGGCCGATCTGGGTAATAGTGTAATTAAAAGTGTTACAACTTCTGGAGCGGTTGCAGTTATTGCGGGTGATGGCATCAATCGTCAGAGGGATGGCATAGGTACTTTAGCCGAATTTTATGGCCCTTATGCGGTTACAAATGATAATTCAGGTAATTTATTTATAGGTGATAACCAGAATGCGAGCTCGACTATACGGAAGATATTGATAACAGGTTATACAATTAGCCCGGCCTTATCAAATGGCATCGGCTTTAATGTTACAACAGGTGTAATTTCGGGCATACCAATAGCAACTTTTGCCTCCACCGCTTATACCATTACCGGGTACAATGCATCCGGGTCAAGTTCAACAACGGTAACGTTGTCTTGCCAGTCTGGTAATGCCCCTAGTATTAATTATAGCCCATCCGTTTATTCCCTCACTATCAATACGGCTATAACACCGATAGTCCCTACTAATTCGGGTGGTGCTGTACCGTCAACCGTTTACGGCACAGTCACTACTTTTGTGCCCGCATCATCGGCCATTAATAATCCGAGAGGCATGACTGTAGATGGCCTAGGGAATATATATGAAGCAGACTTAGGAGGAAATGCAATTTATAAAATCAATTCAAGCGGCACTGCCACATTAATAGCGGGCAATGGGTCTGCTAGTGAAAGTGATAACACTACAGGTACATCGGCTTCATTTAATCAGCCATGGGGGATTGCATATAATCCAGCAGGATATATATATGTGGCCGATTTGGCGGGAAGCACAATCAGAAAAATAAGCTCTACAGCTCCGTATACCGTTACGACACTTGCCGCCGGATTTCAAAATCCTGCGGGTATAGTATTCGATGGAGCAAATTATTTATATGTATGTAGTTACGGTAGCAATACCATCAGAAGAGTTGACATTAATACAGGCGCAACTGTTATAATAGCAGGCACTGCAGGCTCTGCCGGAGAGGCTGATAGCGGCACCGGCACCTCCGCCAAATTCAATGGACCCGCTGGCATCGCATATGACGGGACGGGGTATTTATATGTTGCAGACGCATTAGGTAAAACAATTAGAAAAGTTAGCACAACATCTCCTTATGCGGTATCAACATTTGTTGCATCAACTGCCGGCCTTTCTAACCCAACTGGCATTGCAATTGACCAGTCAGGATACCTTGAAGTGGCTGACGCAGGCAATAGCCTGGTGAGAACGATTGCCCCTAACGGAGCTGTCTTTACGCTGGCCGGAGATGGCACAGCAAATGAGAAGGACGCTATAGGTATCAATGCAGAGTTTAACGGATGCTATAGTATAGCTTACGATTATGCAGGCAACTTATATGTAGGGGACAGTATGGCTGGTAGCTCTACCATTCGTAAGATTGTACTAACAGGCTTTACAATAGTTCCTATTTTACATCTTAATTTAACTTTTGATACAAGCACCGGCACTATTGCTGGTACTCCTATTAATTACTTTGCAGCTACCCAGTATACAATCTCAGCATTCAATAACTGGGGTAGCAGTAGTTCAGTTGTAACTTTGTCATGTGGTAATTCTAATGATTGGCTGGGTACAACAAGCAGTGTGTGGGGCGTTGCGTCAAATTGGAGCACGGGCACTGTTCCAGTTTCTACTGATGACGTACAAATTGGCGTGGTAAGTTTTACCAATCAACCAACAATCGATGCAACCACAGGCAATGTAAGCGTCAACTCTATAACTTTCGGTTCGGCAAAGGCGGCAACATTAACAGTTAATAACCCGGAAACCTTAACAGTTAAGGGTTCTATGGTAGTTAATACCAATTCTTCGGCCACTATGAGTGGAACCGGCCTGGTGAACCTGGCTCCTGCTTCAACGTTAAATGTAAATGGTAGCGGCACACTTGCTCTCACAATGTCCGGAGGAGGTTTGTTCACGCTGCAATCAAATTCGACAGGTGATGCTTCGGTGGGGCAGATTACCTCTGCATCAATTACAGGAACAGTTACTGTTGAACGCTACCTAACTGGCGGCAGTCTTTCTTATAGGGGTTACCGTTTATTATCTTCTCCGGTTTATAATGCAACAGATGGAAATGGCAATCATATTTATAGTATAAATTACCTCAAAAATTCAATGTACCTTACTGGTACAACCACAAATGGAGGATTTGACAATACTGTGGCTGCAAATCCGACGTTATATATATATCGTGAAAACCTGATACCAGATAATAGCACATTTACCGGTGGCAACTTCAGGGGGATCAATAATATTCTATCCTCTCCAAATTACACATTGGATATTGATGGCGGGCCATTTAATATTTTAGCCAGCGATGGTTACATGTGCTTTTTCAGAGGGAACAGGGCGTCTGCTTCGTTCGCTACCGAAACAACTTCAAGTTATGTTCCTCAAACAGCTACATTAAGCACAAGCGGCACGTTAAATGCAGGTCAAATTGTTTTCCGTAATTGGTTTACACCAACAACAACAGCTCTAAGTTACTCTGCGTCTTCACCTTCCGGGGTGAGGGGTTATCAGTTAGTTGGAAATCCATATGCAAGTGCGATTGATTGGGATACATTTCAAACCACCACCTCAACGCAAGGTATGTATGGCGTGAATGTAACTAATACGATGTATGTGCTTGATGACGTAACAAAAACTTACGGTTCATACGTAGCTGGTTCGGGCGGGGTAGGCAGTGCCGCCTATGTCAGCAACGTGATATCCAGCGGGCAGGCATTCTTTATTGTAGCTACCACAACCGGTGGGCAATTTGTCATCAACGAGTCAGCCAAAACAACAAAATTGAATACCGGAGTTAAATTATTGGAAAGCACACAACCCATAGCTATGATTAATAATCAATTTATCAGGCTGCAATTGATGGGCAAAGACTCTACCATAGGCGATCAGACCATGATCAGATTTAATAATATGGCCACAGGGAAATTTACCAGGGGTGTAGACGCTGCCTTTATGCCGGGTTTCGGCGAAGCCAGCTTATCAAGCAAATCATCTGATATGGTGGACCTTTCGATAAACAATATCCCATTCCCTAAACAGAACGGTGAGGCTGTGAAACTTAACTTCAATGCTACAAATAGTGGCAGGTACACCCTTACATTGAGAGACGTAGTACAAGTTCCCCAGTTGTATGACATATGGTTAAAAGATGCTTACAAAGCTGATTCAGTTAATTTAAGGCTTAATAAAACTTACAGCTTTAATGTTAACAAGACAGACAGTACTTCTTTTGGCGCCAAACGGTTCACACTGGTAATTCGCCAGAATCAATTATTGGCATATCAACTGATAAATTTTGCGGCTAACAAAGTAACCACCTCGCGCCAGGTTGAAGTAACATGGGCCACGGTAAACGAAGGGAACTACACCAATTTTACTGTTGAGCGCAGCATAGACAATGGCAAAACTTACCAGATAATTGGAGGTGTGAAAGCATCCGGTCAGGGCAACTACAGTTTCATTGACAAAGCACCAGTTAACGGCACAAGTTTGTATCGGTTACAACAGGAGGATATTAACAATACTATATCTTACTCAAAAATAGTTACTATTCAATATTCGAACCTGAGCAATCAACTGACAGGAGGGAAAATTAATGTTTATCCTAATCCGGCAAATAATACTATAAATCTTGCGATATCAACAGCGACTTCGGCCCCTTCTGCCTATCGCATCAGGGTTATGAGTACTTCTGGCTTAGTGGTAAAAGACATTACATCGTCTCAGTCTACATGGCAAGGTAACATAAGCGATTTGAAGCCGGGCACCTATATGATAAGGGTTATCAATAACAGCACACAAGACCTGGTAGGCGAAAATAAGTTCGTAAAATTATAACCCATCTTTTCCAAACACAGATTGTATGAATAATTTCCCATCATACAATCTGTGTTTTTATTTTTATTCTCCCCCTATTAAGTCGGAATATTTCTGTATAAATACCTGAAAACATTTGCAGGCGAGTAAAGTTCGGTTAACTATTTTTCAACATTTCCACATTTTTTAACAATTTAGTTAATTCCTGATTAATTAGCTCATGTTGCCCATTAAGCAATATGCGCTCAATTTGTTAACTATTATTTCTCATGTTAATTATTATTACAATAAAAGTTGTCGTAATTAACGAATAAGCAAATATACTATTGATAATCAATAACTTACAACAAATCATCCCAAATCCTCGTATAAAAAAGGATGTCAAAAAGTCTTAGTTTTGAGTTAATATTCCCTAACTAACTTATTGTTGTGAAAAAACAATTCAGGTACTCGTTTGCAGCACTATTACTATTCATACTATCGGTAAACGCCAGAGCTCAGGCTCCCAACATTTCTTATAGTCCATCAACAAATTCCTACACAACAGGCACAGCAATAACTGCTTTGAACCCCACCAACTCCGGGGGAGCGGTAACTGCTTTTGCTTATAGTTCAGCCACTGCGTTTGGAGGCAGCTATAGCGGTCCCTCAAATTTAAATGTGGATGCATCTGGAAATGTTTATGTTCCGAATTACAGCAATAATACAGTTAAGAAATATAGTTCGACAGGAACATTAATTACAGCCACATTTGGCAGCGGATATAACAGGCCTGAGACGATAGTTGCTGACGCGTCTGGCAACATTTATGTATTGAATACAGGTGCCAATAACATTACTAAATTTAATTCAAGCGGAACCTCGCTGGGCACTTTTGCTTCGGGTTTTAGCTCACCCTACGGTATGGCTATTGACTCCTCAGGCAATATTTATATAGCTGACTACGGTAACAACGCTGTGAAAAAATACAATAGTGGCGGTACATTACAATTAACAATCACATCCAATATCAGCGGCCCGAGTAACGTAGCCATTGATGCTTCCGGAAACGTTTTTGTATTAAATCTGACAGCCAGAACTGTAACAAAATATAATTCATCAGGTACATTTCAATCTACTTTCAAAAGTGGTCTATCTAGCACCTCGTACGGTTTTTGGGTCGACGGGGCAAATAACGTTTATGTAGGAGATAGCGGAAATAATAAAGTAACCATTTATGGCCCGACTGGTACTACATTGAGCACAATAACTGTTACTGACCCGGAGGGAATTGTAACCGATACCAAAGGTAATCTCTATGTCGCTTCTTATTCAGGTAATGCGGTCTATAAATATACCCTTACCGGCGGCTATTTTATAAGTCCTCAATTGCCACCGGGCTTAAGCTTTAGTAACAGTACCGGTAGCATAACGGGGACCCCCACCACCTCATTTTCTCCTACTACATATACTATAACAGCCTATAATGCAAGCGGCAACGGAAGTACTACCGTTAGCCTGGAATGCAGACAGACACTATACTGGACAGGTGGAAGCAACACGACGGCCTGGGCAACTGCCGGAAACTGGAGTACTGGAGTTGCTCCTATTACTAACGACGATGTAGAAATTGGCACACATGCTTATACAAATAATAAGGAACCCTCGATTACTGCAGGAAATGTTACTGTACGTTCTATTACATTTGGTTCAGCTCGAACTACTCCGACTTTAACGGTTGGGACAGGCATGACATTAACTGTAAATAATAACCTAATTGACAATAGCGGTGCTACAGGAACAGTTACCGGTAGTGGGGCCTTCGTCATGGCTCCCGCTTCACTGATTTCTGTTAACGGTACCAAACTTACCATATCAACCAATAGTTTTACTTTGCAATCCGACGCTACAGGGTCTGCCTCTGTTGGACAGGTAACTGCTTCAAATTTTATTACCTCGGGTACAACCGTCAACGTTCAGCGCTATGTTACTGGTGGTACTTCAACCTATCGTGGCTATCGTTTAATGTCATCACCTGTGTATGCAGCTACAGTTGGCAGTAACAAAGCTTATAACCTGGATTATATAAAAGCCTCCGCTTTATTAACAGGTGCTTCAGGAACAACCAATGGATTTGATAAAGCCGGCAACCCAACAATATATTTCTTCCGTGAGGATGCGGCACCGAATAATACGGCATTCGGTGCGGGGAATTTTCCTGGTGTAAGTAAAATCAACAATAGCCCAACATATAATGTTCAGCTCAATAGTGTTGCAACAAATTATTACCTAATGCCCGGAAGCGGGTTCCTGTTTTTCTTCAGAGGCGACAGGACTACCAACCTGGCCAATAAATACACTGCCGGAACGAGCGCCGAGGCGGTAACATTCAGTGCATCGGGCACATTAAATGTAGGCCAAATAACCGCAAAAGATTGGTACAATTCAGGATCGTCTAATTTGGGTTATACGTCGGCTACTGCAAACAGTGCTGTAAGAGGTTTTAACCTTGTTGGTAATCCGTACCCAAGCAATATAGACTGGGATACGTTTCAGACAACTACAAGCACGTCCGGGATCTATGGCGTAAGCATTGACAATACGATATATATGTTTGACCCTATTAGTAAAAACTATGGTGCTTACATTGCAGGCAACAATCAAATAGGTACCAATAATGCAACTAACGTTATACCTAGTGGTGAAGGATTTTTTGTAAGGGCTACTACCTCCGGTGCGCAACTCATATTTAATGAAAGTGCGAAAACATCAACGCAGGTAACGGGCGCTAACCTGATGCTTGGCAAACCTGTAGCTAGTGCACCTTTGCAGTATTTTCGCATTAAAATGATTAAAGACAACCTGAGCACAGATGAAACGATGATACGGGTAAAAAATGATGGCTCGCTGAATTTTATTAATAATGTTGACGCTCCTTATAAGCAGGGAAGTGGCGCTGTATCATTAGCAGGTTATACAAATGACAAAATTGACGTTGCCATAAAATCGATCGCTTTGCCCCACTTACAAGCGGAAAGCTATGGTTTGAATGTAAATGCTAACGCAACCGGTATATATAAACTAACATTGAAGGATATTGTTGCTATACCGCGCCTTTATGATGTGTGGCTGATGGACAATTACAAAAAGGACTCGCTGGATATGAGACAGAATATTACCTATCAGTTTTATCTCGACCGAGCCGATACCTCAAGCTATGGCAACAAGCGTTTTACGCTGATCATTCGTCAAAATCCAGCCTATGCTTATCGCCTGGTTAACTTCAATGCTACAAAAATGCTGGAAGCGCGACAGGTTCAGGTTGTTTGGAATTCGGTGAATGAAGAGAACTATACCAATTTCTCGGTTGAACGCAGCACGGATAATGGCAATACCTTTGCTATACTGGGAGGTGTGGATGCAACGGGAGCAGGGACTTACAGTTTTATGGATACAAACCCTGTAAATGGAAATAACTTATATCGCCTGAAACAGGAAGATATTAACAATACAATCAGCTATTCTAAAATTGTAACCATACAATACTCCAACTTAAGTAACAGAATTGTTGGTAATAACCTTAGCATTTATCCAAACCCGGTAAGCAATAACATCAATTTATCTTTTACCTCGCAAACCACATCAGGTAATTCATATAAGATCAGGTTTACGAGTAGTGCTGGTCGCCTGGTAAAGGAAGCAACATCTTCCCAACCTAACTGGACAGGATCTACTGAAAATTTACAACCTGGTACTTACATTATTCAGGTATTCGACAATAAGACACAGAACCTTGTAGGCGAAAATAAGTTCGTAAAATTGTAAAAAAGCACATAACCTTTTGTTGCTTCAATTATTAATAAGAGCTTCATGAAAATGAGGCTCTTATTAATTATCCCCTTTAATATTTTATCCATTAGTTAACAAAACTGACCCTAAATCAGCAAAAAGCGAGTGAAAATACCGTGTTTTAACGGTATAAAATCCGGTGTTTGAGGCTAAACTTTTTCCCAAAACGCAACGTAAACTTAAATTATTAGGTAACCATATTGTAAAATACTCGTTACAGGGAGTATAGAACGTTCTTTTAGTTACCTCATTAATTAGCCGTTCCTATGACACCATTTTACAAGACCATTTTCATTGCCTGCATTTTACAGTGTTTATTAATACCCGAAGCACATAGTGCCACCACCTACGACTGGACCGGTGCAACAAGTAGTAGCTGGACCACACCCGGCAACTGGAAAGTTGGAGGTGTAACCCAAACAACGAATTATCCCGGAGTGTCATCAACAGATATAGCCCAAATCGGGGTATCTAATACAATCTCTAACCAACCGACAATATCAGGTGCTGTAAGTATTGCAACACTCATCATTGGTACCAAAACTGCTTCAGTTACTTTAACAATAAATGCGGCGCTGTCTGTAAGCGGAGATTTTACACAAAAAAACGATGGGAGCGGAAATGGCGTAACCACCAGTATAACAGGCACCGGTAGTATGCTATGTACTAACTTTTATTTGGGCGATAGCACTACGCCCCCTACTCCGATACTTAGCTTAGCTAATGTGACTGCTAAGACTACCCTAAATTTTTCACTATCAGGATTAACTGTTGTTCAAAATGTAGTCTTAACCACAACGTCAAGCTCCGCGGTGGTTAATATTTTCCCGTCGGCCAATGTAAATAACCCTATTTTCAATCTGAACAGTGGGTGGGTAAGTGTTGGTAACGTTATTCAAACCGTGGATGCTAATGATGTTAATTTATCAGGATTTACAATTATCGTAGTCACATACGCGTCCATCTCAAGCAGCGCGCAATTTTTGATGAACCCAACTACAGGTAATTCGAGTATCTTATATTTTAACGGATCAAATCCTTTAAGCCTGGATGGCAATGCCGGCTATGTCGATTTTTATGGCACCGCTGGAGGCACCTCTCAGGTAAATTATAGCGCAAGTGGTAATCAGGAGGTTTATACTACATCATCAGCTTATACTGCTGCGGGTACAAGGCAGTACGCAAAGGGCCTCGACAGATCGCCATCTGTTTATCAAAACCTGGTTTTCTCAGGCACGTCAACCAAAAAGGCTGATGCTGGGAATCTTACAGTAGGTAATAATTTTATCCTTTCTGTTTCCAGCACACCCACAGCTGATTTTGCAACCAACAGCCCTATAGTTACCGTGGGAGGTACATATACCGCAAATATCAATACTATACTTAACCAGGGCGGGACCGGTACTATGTCTGTTACCGGTACTTCGAGCAATGCAGGTACATTGAACCAAACCGGAAGCGGCAATATTACCTTTACAGGTGCGCTAACGAATGTAGCTACGACAGGTGTTATATCGCAAACAAGCACGGGAGCTATCACTGCATCAGCTGGATTTACCAATGCCGGAACTTACACTCAGGGTAGCGGTTCAACAGGCGGGATGTCTGTTACAGGAGCCTTAGGCAATAGCGGCACGATAACTCAAACTGCGGGGAATATTACAGTAAGCGGGGCACTGACTAATACATCAACAACCAGCACTATATCACAAACTGGCAGCGGAGCCATAACGGCGTCCGGCGGCGTTACCAACTCGGGCATTATTAGCCAGGGAAGCAGTGCGACGGGTGGTATAACCATCACGGGAACTTTTAACAATATTGATTCCCTGAAACAAACCGGCGGAGCTATAACTGTGAACGGAGCTCTTACAAACTCGGGGAAATTGATTTTGGGTACGGCCAACCTCTCAATAAGCGGAAATTACACTAATAGCGGAACCTATACCCAAAGTACAGGAACCACATTGTTCAACGGGTCATCGGCAGAAACATTGCAGGATGCCAGCGTTGCGGGTACTAATTTTAATAATGTCAGCTTCAGCGGTGCCGGGGTCAAGACGATGTCATCCGGAGCATTCTCGGTATCCAGCACATCTGTTTTGACGATGATTGGCGGCAGTTCGTTGGCAGCAAGCGGCAATCTGACATTAAACTCTGATACTCTGGGATCGGCAACTGTAGCTGCTTTATCCGGCGGAGCCAAAATTACCGGGAATGTCAGCGTGCAACGGTTCCTTTCGGGTGGATCGTTATCACGCAGGGGCTATAGGCTGATGTCATCCCCTGTTAACCAGGGAAGTGGTATTTACAGCATTAATTACCTCAGTAGCTCTTGTTTCCTCTCCGGGACAAATGGCACATCAGGTGGCTTTGATAAAACGGGCAATCCTACAATATATCTTTTTCGCGAAAATATTGCCCCGATGTACACAACCTTTCTTAATAGTGCCTTCAGGGGTATTAACAATATTTCTACTGCGCCGCTTTACGGGATGGATGATACAAGCTATCCAACCACCAACATACCGGTTGGCAATGGCTACCTTTTCTTTTTTAGGGGCGACCGGAGCGCTGCCTCGCTTTCCGCAGAGACAACCGCCACTTACGTTCCCGTACACGCTACATTAACGGCCACCGGCACTTTAAATACCGACTCCATTACCGTAAAGGATTGGTATACGCCTTCATCTCCTAACCTTGGCTATACCAGCACAACCGGCAACAGTAGTATACAGGGATATAACCTGGTAGGTAATCCTTATGCCAGTTCAATTAACTGGGATAAGTTTCAAACAAGCTCTGGCTCGGGAATCTATGGATATCAAATCCTCAGTACTATGTATGTATTGGACGAAGTGACCAAAACGTATGGTTCATATATAGCAGGATCAGGGGGTGTAGGCAGCCAGTCATTTGTGAGTAATCTGATAGCCAGCGGGCAAGGGTTTTTTGTTATGGCAAAATGCTCTTGTGCTACATTAACTTTTTACGAGTCGGCCAAAACAACCTCTTTACCAACTGATGCCCATCTGTTAATGGGTATTCCTCTGATAACCATCAACAATCAATATTTTCGATTACAATTGACGGGCCGGGATTCGACTATAAGTGAACAGACATTGATCCGTTTTAAAGATCAGGCATCCCTGACTTATGCTGATGACGTAGATGCGCTATATAAAGCTGGACCGGGAGCCGCAAGCTTATCAACCCGATCGCAAGATAATGTGGCCCTTTGCATTAATACAATTCCATTGCCCGGCTCTGATAATGAGGTGATTAAGCTAAATATTAATACCACAGCCAGCGGCTTATACACACTGCGCTTACGGGATTTGGTGGCTGTGCCGCAATTATATGATGTATGGCTTATGGATGCTCATAAAAAAGATTCGCTGGACATGCGTCAAAATAAGGCCTATAGCTTTAATATCGACAAAAATGACACCACAAGTTTTGGGAGCAACAGGTTTAGCGTGATAATTCGTCAAAACCCTGCTTATGCTTATAAACTTCGTAATTTTGAGGCTTCTAAAGTGATAAGCACAAACCGGCAGGTCCGGGTAAACTGGTCAGCAATAAATGAGGGAAATTATACAGCTTTTACGGTTGAGCGCAGTACCGACGGCGGAAACACTTACCAAATACTTGGGGGTGTAAAAGCCGCCGGGCAAGGAACCTATAGTTTCCTGGATAACACACCTGCCATTGGAGCAAACCTTTACAGGTTAAAGCAGGAAGATATTAATAACACTATTTCCTACTCCAAAATTGTCACCATACAATATGCCGATCTCAGTGGTGAGCAATTGGGGAATAATATCAACATATACCCCAACCCCGCGAGCGATAATATTAGCCTTGCTATCGCTCTTACATCCTCAAATTCCGAAATTTACGACATAAAAGTCATCAACACTTTAGGCCTTATTATACAGGAAAAAACCACCTCCGGCCCGCTCTGGCACGGAAATACAGCCAATTTACAGCCGGGATCCTATATATTACGGGTATTTAACCACGACACTCAAAATCTGGTAGGTGAAAGCAAGTTTGTAAAACTGTAATAAAGTTTCAGGCAATTTATTTCTCATAGATTAATATGGCATACGGTTTGTCTTAATGTTATGGGGGTAATGTACTTACCGCATTTCCCATAAGTTGTTAAGAATTAAATCTATCCGAAATTGAAACAGTTATTACATACCCTAATAGTCTTGATTTTATTGAGCAGCTTCGCGAAAGCTCAGGTTCCAAATATTACCTACTCATCATCATCCGCAACGCTATCGGTAGGAAGCCCTTTTACTGCAACTATTACTAACACTGGCGGTGCTGTTCCTGCAACTGTTTATGGACAAGTAACAACCCTTGCAGGAAATACCAATAGCGCTGGCTATTCAGGTCATATTGATGCAAACGGTACTAGTGCCCGTTTCCACGATATGGAAGCCATAGTCGGTGACGTCAACGGAAATATATATGTTGCCGAGTATTACAATAACGATATACGCAAAATTACAGCGGCTGGTGTAGTAACTACCATTGCTGGCAGTTTGACTGGTGCAAGTGGCAACCAGGATGGAATAGGTACTGCTGCTTTGTTTAACGGCCCTGACGGCATTGCGATTGATGCAGCAGGTACGACACTATACATCGGCGACTATAAAAACAACTCTATACGGAAAATGAATTTGAGTACCGGTGCTATTACAACCTGGGTAACTTTGGTTGCTGGCGCATCCTGCTTAAGTTTTGACAATTCGGGGAATTTATATTGTGCTGAGCAAGATGCCAACCAAATCCAGGCGATAAGTCCATCAGGTGTAGTAACGACCATTGCCGGTAACGTCACTCCACAATATATTAATGGAACAGGTTCTGCAGCGCGCTTTTATATGCCGAATGACGTACAAGTAGATGTTAGTAATGGCGATGTTTATGTGGCTGACTACTTGAATAATGCAATTAGAAAAATCACAGCAGCCGGGGTGGTAACCACATTTGCCGGCACTACAGATTACCAATACACCCTACCTGAATCTGTAACATATGCAGATGGCGTAGGTACAGCCGCGCGCTTTAATAACCCTACCGGTGTAGCTATGCTGGGTAACGTTGTTTACGTTGCTGACCTTTTAAACTTCTGTTTAAGAAGCATATTACCGAATCAAACTGTAGCAACGATGGCAGGTAGCCCCTCTCAATATGGCTGTGCCGATGGTACAGGTACAGCGGCAAAATTCGGCCACCCTGTGGATCTGTGGATCGATAATACAGGGATAGGCTATGTAATTGATGGCGCCATGAACAATATCAGGAAAGTCCTACTTACCGGTTATACGATTACTCCATCAGCGCTTCCTGCCGGCTTAACTTTCGATTCAACATCCGGAAAGATCAGCGGAACACCAACCGGGGGGTTTCTTCCAACAACTTATACTATCTCCGGCTTCAATATCTCAGGAGCCTCAACTACAACAATTACCTTGTCATGCCTGAATAATTGGAGCGGTAATACTTCAGCCGACTGGAGTACCACAAGCAACTGGAGCGCAGGCCACGTACCCGTAAGTGGTGAAACTATTCAAATCGGTGTTGCTGCTTATAGTGGCAGCGCTTATCAACCAACAATCAGCAGCAATGTTTCGGTTACCTCAATCCAATTTGGAGCGAATAACTCTCCTATTTTAACAATAAACTCAGGTAAAACTTTAACTGTTTCAAGCGGCATCACTGGTAATGCCTCATGCTCAGCTACAATCGCAGGGCCGGGTAATCTTACACTTGGCGGAAGCTCGGTAATTAATGCCAACGGTTTTATCACCGCTTCATCGAACCTGGTTATTACATTATCCGCATCATCAACATTAACCAATAATGGCACATTCACGCTTGCATCTGATGCAAATGGCTCAGCCTCAATAGCTGCCATTCCTTCAACATCAAGTGTTATAGGAAATATATCGGTACAACGCTACATAAGCGGAATCCGCGGCTACAGGCTAATGTCATCTTCCGTATCTAATGGTACAGCAAATGGCAATAATATTTATTCGATTAATTACCTCGCTAACTCATCTTACCTTTCAGGTACAAGCTTTCCTACTACAGCTACAACAAAAGCCGGAAATCCCTCATTGTACCTCTATCGTGAGAATATGGCGCCGGCTTATACTACATTCTTAAATAGTAACTTTAGAGGCATTGCAGATATTAGCACTGCTCCTGATTATACGATAAACATCGATGGCGGTCCTTTTAATATCCCTGTTGCAAACGGTTATTTATCCTACTTCCGTGGCGGCATTGGTACGGCTACTCCATATACTGCCGGCTCAGTAGCCGCAGCTACCGCAGTTACTGGCGTAGGAACATTAAACCAGGGAACAATCACTTTTAAGGATTGGTTTACACCTGCCAGCGGCAATTTAAGCTATACATCATCAAGTCCAATAGGTACCATCGGTTTCAACTTAATTGGCAATCCTTATCCTAGTTCAATTGATTGGGATCAATTCAGCCAAACTTCCAGCACTAGTGGCATTTACGGTCCTAATGTGGCTATTTACATCGAGGTGCTTAATCCAAACACCGGATCTTATGGCGTTTATTACGCTGGCTCAGGTGCTGCAGGCCCACTTAACACCAATGGTGCTACCAATGTTATACCAAGCGGTTCAGGTTTCTTTGTGGTTGCTTTAAATACCTCGGCAGCATTGACCTTTAATGAGAGTGCTAAGACCAGTGCACAGGTTACCGGTGCAAGCCTGCTAATGAGTACAACTGCTCAAAATAAAGTGAACAACCAATACCTGAAATTACAGATGACAAAGGACAGTACCCACAACGAAAATATTGTGATCTGTTTTAATGACAACGCTAAAACTACATTTGATTTTGGCACTGATGCACTATATATCAAAGGTTTCGCGCCTGTAAGCTTGTCGAGCTCATCAAGTGACCATATCGCTTTAGCTATTAACCAGCAGCCATTGCCAAAGCAAACCGCAAGCAGAATAGGTTTAAATGTAGCAGCCACAGCATCAGGAACATATACTATGAGCCTAAAATCTTTTGCCGGCCTGCCAAAACTTTATGATATCTGGTTAATGGATAATTACAGAAAAGACTCTGTGGATATGAGAGTAAATCCTTCTTACCTATTCGATATCAACACTATGGACACTGCAAGCTTCGGCAGCAATCGTTTTACCGTGGTTATACGCCAGAATCCTGCATATGCCTATAAGCTGATCAACTTTGCAGCGAATAAAGTAAATAATGTTCGCCAGGTAAATGTGGTTTGGGACACCAGGAATGAAGGCAACTATACCCGCTTTACTGTTGAAAGAAGTATAGACAATGGTGCAACTTACCAAATACTTGGTGGAGTAACCGCAGCTGACCAAAACACTTACAGTTTTCTTGATAAGAACCCGGCTAATGGCACCAATCTTTACCGTTTGAAACAAGAGGATATCAACAACAATATTTCCTACTCAGGAATTGTGACTATTCAGTATGCTAACATTAACAGTATCATTAACCACAACCTGAGCGTATATCCTAATCCTGCTGGCAGTACCGTTAATCTGGCCATCTCGTCGCAAAGTTCAGATGCAAGTATTTATAATATCAGATTTGTAAACAGTACCGGACTAGTGGTGAAAGAAGTGATTTCATCACAAGCTTCATGGACGGGAAATATCAGCAGCCTGATGCCAGGTACTTATGTTGTGAGAGTAATGAACAATAAAACCCAAAGCTTTGTAGGTGAAAGCAAACTTATCAAACTATAACATACCACATATTAACCATTCACGAATGCTGCAGCGAGAATATCGTTGCAGCATTTTTATTGCACAATTATTGGATTATAGGGATTTTAAAAGATGAGGCATTATCATATCAGCCTCATCTGTACTTTTATTATTAATGCCCCATAGGGTCTACCGCTTTGTAGTGACCTAAAACAAAAAATCCCTGCCGCACCACACAGCAGGGATAATTAAAACAATAAATATTACGGGGGGATTAAGATGCTCTGGTTCCGGTTACTACGACTCCTCCGGTATTTAATTGATTGATTATGCCTTCAACAATCTTTGGTATATCATCAATATTCTTCTGAACATCGTGATGTACTTCTCCTACTCCAAATCCACGCCAAACCACTTTACGGCTGCGGGTATCAATCAGGTCGATAATAATAGTGCCTTCTTTATAATGTTCTTTGTCAACGGCTGTCATACCACCATAATAAACAAATGGCGAACCACCCCAACCCCAGTAATAAGGACGATAACCCCATCCATAACCAATACCAAAACCAGGATAGAAACCTGTGCCATAATAAGTGGGGTAATAAACTGTTTTGGAACCTAAACCAACTTTAGCGGTGTAGGTAACCAACAAATCAGGATTGTTTTTTTGCATTCTTAATCCTTTGCTTGTAAGTGAGGTCACAGCGGCATCTTTAATTTTCAAATCAGCGACAGCGCTTGCCGTTGGACGGTCTTCCATTTTTCCTTGCGGAGAGAGCCATGCAAAAGACCGGTACTGGCTCATGTTGGTTTTATTGAGGCCAGCTGTGTAATAATTATAACGATTACATGCGGATAGTGTAACAATGGCCACAAGGCCAATTGCGCGGTAGAGTGACGTTTTCATGGCTATAAGTTCCTTAATATTCGATTAGACTAATTTAAGCTGAAATGGTTTAACCTATAAATTAGATTTTCATTAGTTTTTTAAGATAAATATTTCCCTACTATTGGCATTCGGCGTCCCATACCGAAAGCTTTGGGCGATACGCGCAAAATTGGCGGCGTTTGGTAACGTTTATGCTCAGCTAAATTCACCAATCTTAACACTCTTCGCACAGTCTGCTCGTCATAACCCATTTTGATGATCTCGCCGGATGAACAGCGGTTTTCGATATATTCTGTCAGTATCGGATCAAGAATATCATATTCGGGAAGGGAGTCGGTATCTTTCTGGTCAGGGCGAAGCTCTGCAGAAGGGGGTTTCACGATAGTATTGACAGGGATGATCTCGCGCTCGCGGTTCAAATAACGGGCAAGCTCGAATACCTGGGTTTTATAAACATCACCTATTACGGATATACCGCCGCACATATCGCCATACAAAGTACCATACCCTACTGCGGCCTCGCTTTTGTTAGAGGTGTTCAGCAGAATATAACCAAACTTATTGCACATGGCCATTAGAATAACCGCACGGCTGCGCGACTGGATGTTCTCTTCAGCAATATTAAATGGCAGGTTATTGAACTGCGGATGCAGCGTATTTTCGAACGCCTCAGTTACATGTCTTATCGGGATGATTTCATGCTTGCAGCCAATGTTTTTAACCAGGTCTTCTGCGTCTTTTATAGAGTGATCGCTCGAAAAGCGCGAAGGCAGTAATACAGCCATCACATTTTGTGGACCAAGTGCTTCGGCAGCAAGCGCACAAACTACAGCTGAATCGATGCCACCTGATAAGCCTAAAATCGCGCTCTTAAATCCTGATTTATAAAAATAATCGCGAATGCCCAATATCAGTGCCTGGTGGATCTGCTCAATATCACTTTGTCGTGCCTCACGCTTGGTTGACGGCTGCAGCAGTTTTACCTCTGATTTATTTGTCATTTCGTAATAAGATAAAGTCTCTCCAAAATAAGGCAACTCATCCACCAATTCGCCTTTGTTATTAAAGATCAATGAGCCACCATCGAATATCAGTTCTGTTTGGGCACCTACGTGATTTACATAGAACAATGGCAGCTGATATCTTAAAGCGTTATCCTTCAGGATAGCGATGCGTTCTTCATCATGATTATACGAAAATGGAGAGGCCGCTATATTGATCATTACATCGGGCTGTTCTTTAATAAGCATATCCATTGGCCGTGTCACATACAGGGGATTTTCGATGGTGTTCCACAAATCCTCGCATATCGTCAATGCTAAACGATGCCCTTTAAAATCGATACAGCTAAATTGGGTTGATGGTTCAAAATAGCGGTACTCGTCAAAAATATCATAGTTGGGCAGCAAGGCTTTATTTACGATGGCTTTTACTTCGCCGTTCTCAATAAAATAAGCTGAGTTATTCAGATCCTTGCCTTCGGCATTATTATTAAAAGTTGGCAAGCCGATAATACAGGCAATATCCTGGCAGGCTGCGGCGATCTGTTTTGCAGCTATTTCGCATAATTCGATAAATTCTTTGAACTCCAGGAAGTCGCGTGAAGGGTAGCCGCATACGCACAATTCTGCAAACACTACCAGGTCGGCGCCCTGTTGTTTTGCCATATGTATATGGTCGATAATTTTGGCAGTATTCGATTCAAAATTACCAACGTGATAGTTCAATTGTGCAAGCGCGATTTTCATACGGGTATAGATATCAATTTACTTAGGTTAATGCAAGTGAAAAATATATTTTTGCTAAAACGACAAAAGATGGCCTTCAATTACATCAGGGTAAAGCAAATTTACCTAATTTTTATCAGCTGTTTACTATTAAGCGCCTGCGGCCGGTCTAAAAAGGTTGATGTAAGCAATATTGACGTAAATGTGAAGATCGAAAGGTTTGACCATGACCTTGACGAAATGCGTTCAAAGCCGATGGATATGCAGGCTGTTGATATGTTCAAGAAATATGGCCCGTTTTATGCCGACTACATCCAACGCGTTATGCAATATGGTTCTATTGGCGACACCGGGTACTTTAAGCAGTTGCATGAAATGTTTGCCGGTAGTGGCTACCGCGATCTGAAACATGATGTCGACTCCGTTTTCCCGAATATGGATAAGACCAGTGCACAGGTAACCGATGCCTTCCGCCATATTAAATACTATTTTCCACAAAAGAAGCTGCCAAAGGTGTATGCCTATATTTCTGGTTTCCAGGCACAAACTTCCATCGGCGATGGGTATGTTGCTGTAGGGTTGGATATGTTTTTGGGTGCCGATTCAAGATTCTATCCGGCATTGACAGAAACTCTACCGCATTACATTACCCGTCGCTTCACTCCGGACAATATTGCGCCACGCATTGTTGAAGTAATGGCACGCGAAGATATGTACCCCGAAAATGAACAGGACAAAACACTACTCTCAAAGATGATCTATAATGGCAAGGTACTATATTTTATGGATATGATGTTGCCTGAGGTAGCCGATTCTACCAAAATAGGGTACACTGCTAAACAGGTGAAATGGTGCGAGGATTTTAAGTCGCAGATATGGGGCTATTTCCTGGAGGAAAACCTGCTTTATGAGAGTGATTTTGCAAAAATACAGAAGTACCTCGGTGAAGCGCCATTCACGCCTGGTCTGGGCGAGAAAAACGAAGCTGCACCTAAATTGGCTTTATGGACCGGCTGGCAAATCGTCCGTCAGTATATGGATAAGCATCCGGAAGTGAGTTTGCCGCAGTTGATGGCTGATAAAGATTATCAGAAGATCTTAAATGATTCGAAGTATAGGCCTAAGTAGAGATTAGTTGATTGGAGATTAGTTAATCAGTGACGTATAATCGTAGTTATCAAAAAATCAATCCAATCATAGTTCAGACAAATGAAAAGCGCTCGGGATATCCTGAGCGCTTTTCATTTTTATAAAGTTGTAAGTTTCTTACTTCAGAATGGCAAACACACCCTTCAATGCGATACCAACGCCAATGATCAGGATGATATTAGCTATCCAATTGAAATAAGGCGCATCGCCGGCAAAGCGAAGAAATACGCCAACCAATCCAACAGCAATAGCTATGATTATCAAAATGTAGTGGCGTTCGTCGTTAGCGTTCTCTACTGAACTCATAATCTTAAGGGTTATTGTTTTTTGACAAAAATAGAAATGTTTACCGAAAAACGGGCAATTGTTTTAATATTTTATACTAAAGAACGGCCAGCTAAACGCGATCTTTTCCTATAATATCTATATGTAGTCCAGATGGCGAATCCTAACACTATAAATGCCCATAAATTAATAATACCAATGATCAAATCAACAAAAACTGACCACCCCGAGGCGAGGGCCAAACCCATACGCTGAAATACCGGAATATTATATACTGATGGATCGTCGTTTGCGATAGTCTCCTTTAAGATCGCGTCGCTCTGATAAAAATTCAGACTAATGGTGCAAAATTTCACCTTATCATCAGTTCTTAGATTATCGATATGCTTATCCACCATATTATCTTTTAATGACAAGACATCGTTGGGGTTCTTTATCCTGATCTTGCCCTGTTTCTGTTGGCTCACAAGTTCCTGTCTGTCCTTCAATTTAAGCCGGGAAGAAAGATAATCCAATGTCCTATCCTCAATATCCATTATGCTAGTATTTACATAAATACCCATATGACTAACTTTAGTCAAAAAATCTTCCAGTTTATCGGATGGCACTTTTACAATCATTTCGGCCGAGGTATTATAACTTGCTATCCGCATAAGCGAGTCGTTACTTATATGTACATCCCTGCTTTGCATAGCGGAAGATTTCGTTTTATGATGCATTACCATTCCACCATAAGCTTTGGTCAATGCCGCAATATCTTCACTGCTTTGCTGTACATTTTTAACTTTAAAATTTATTTGAGCCGTTTTTACCAGCTTGGTCGCAAGTTTTGTTGTGTCGACCTGAGCACTGTCAGCTTCGGACAGTGAACTTTTATAATTATTGATAAATTCATACTCACCTCTTGATGATTTTCCTTTACATGCTGCGAAGAGGGCAATAGCAGCCACTACAACGATTAACACCCTTGTTTTCATAATTGTAAGATTTAAATGATTTACAATTGATACCGCTTAGTGGCAAATGGTAACCCACGATGATGATGATGTTACAAATTATACTTGTCATTCTGAGTGATAGCGAAGAATCTACAACTACATATCTTGGGCTCCCGACAGATTCACGGAATACATGCTTCACTTTGTTCAGCATGACAAGGTTGGCGGAAAAACGAAAAGGCCTCTCTTGCGAGAAGCCTTTCGATATAGAATGATATTCTTTTTTAGTTTGATGACAACGCTGCCGCACCGCTCACAATTTCGGTCAGCTCGGTGGTAATCGCTGCCTGGCGTGCCTGGTTGTATGACAATTTTAATTGTTTCAACAACTCACCTGCATTATCGGTTGCTTTATCCATTGCGGTCATACGCGCACCGTGCTCTGAAGCGTGTGAATCTAATACGGCCTTGTATAACTGGATCTTGATATTCTTAGGGATCAATTGCTCAACAATTGCTTCCTGCGAAGGCTCAAGAATGTAATCAACCTGCGATGTGCTTGCATTTTGCTGTTTTTCAGCTTTTGGAACCGGTAACAATTGCTCAACAGTAAGGAATTGTACGGCAGCATTTTTAAATCGGTTATAAACAACCTCAACGCGGTCGAATTCACCTTTCAAAAAGCCATCCATAATAGCTTCGGTTACTTTTGAAACATTCAGGAAAGTAAGATCGCTGAACAACTCATTGTTATTACCAATTACGTTGTATTTACGACGCTGATAAAACTCCTGTCCTTTTTTTCCAATACCTATAATCGAAACATTACCGGCTTTTAATTGATCGCTGTATTTTTCAGCTATTAAGTTGTTAGCAGTTTTGATCACGTTTGTATTGAATGCACCAGCCAAACCACGGTTTGATGATACTACTACGATCAGTACACGTTTTGGCGCACGTTCTTCCAAAAATGGAGACGAACCGTCTTCCAGGCTTGCTGAAAGGTTAGCCAGCATTTCCTTTAGCTTATCAGCATAAGGACGTAACTGTATAATAGCATTGGTGGCACGTTTCAATTTAGCAGCCGAAACCATTTTCATAGCCTTGGTGATCTGCTGTGTTGAACTTACCGACGCGATCCTGTTTCTTACTTCTTTTAAATTAGCCATTTATTGAATGTGCAAATTTTTTGATGTGCAGATGTGCAAATTGCTTTGCTTAAAAATTAGTTATTGAAATGTACGGTTATGCAATCATCTGCACATTTACATATCCGCACATTCGCACATTAGTATTTTCCTGCCAGTTCTTTAGCTACTGTTTCCAGTACGCTTGTGATCTGGTCATCCAGTTTACCGGCTTTCAAAGCAGCCAATGTTTCCGGGTGACGCATTTCCAACTGGGTAGTATATTCACTTTCGAATTCTTTGATCTTGTTTATCGGCACGTTACGCATCAGGTTTTTAGTACCCGCATAAACGATAGCCACTTGTTTTTCAACTGTTACTGGTGAATATTGGCCTTGTTTCAATACCTCCACGTTGCGTGCACCTTTATCAATTACGTTTTTAGTAGCAGCGTCAAGGTCTGAACCGAATTTTGAGAAAGCTTCCAGTTCACGATACTGTGCCTGGTCCAGTTTTAATGTACCGGCAACTTTCTTCATTGATTTGATCTGCGCGTTACCACCTACACGTGATACAGAGATACCTACGTTGATGGCAGGACGAACACCAGCATTGAACAGATTCGATTCAAGGAATATCTGACCGTCGGTAATTGAAATTACGTTGGTTGGGATATACGCTGATACGTCACCTGCCTGGGTTTCGATGATGGGAAGTGCGGTTAGTGAACCGCCACCTTTTACGATACCTTTGATAGACTCAGGAAGGTCGTTCATTGATTTCGCGATATCATCGTTCTGACTGATCTTAGCAGCACGCTCTAGCAGACGGCTGTGCAGGTAGAATACGTCACCCGGATAAGCCTCACGGCCCGGCGGACGACGCAATAACAATGATACTTCACGGTAAGCAACAGCCTGTTTTGACAAGTCATCATAGATGATCAGAGCAGGACGTCCGGTATCGCGGAAATACTCACCGATAGCAGCACCGGCAAATGGCGCGAAGAACTGCATTGGAGCAGGGTCGGCAGCACTTGCTGATACAACGATAGTATATGCCATAGCGCCGTTTTCTTCTAGCGTACGTACGATGTTAGCAACGGTAGAAGCTTTCTGACCGCAGGCAACATAGATACATATTACCGGCTGACCAGCAGCATAAAATTCTTTTTGATTGATAATGGTATCGATACAAACAGCAGTTTTACCAGTCTGACGGTCGCCGATCACCAACTCACGCTGACCGCGGCCGATTGGGATCATCGCGTCGATAGCTTTGATACCTGTTTGCAAAGGCTCGGTCACTGGCTGACGGTAAATTACACCCGGAGCTTTACGCTCTAAAGGCATTTCGTAAGTTTTACCTGTTATAGCACCTTTACCATCAATTGGCTGACCTAATGTGTTTACCACACGGCCAAGCATGCCTTCACCTGCGTTAAGTGAAGCGATCTTGTTGGTACGTTTAATAGTATCCCCTTCTTTCACCTCATCTGAAGCACCCAACAGTACCACACCCACGTTATCTTCTTCAAGGTTCAATACGATACCCTGTAAACCATTTTCAAATTCAACCAACTCACCTGATTGAACTTTTGTTAATCCGTAAACGCGGGCAATACCATCACCCACCTGAAGTACAGTTCCTACTTCTTCTAATTCAGATTCTGATTTGAAGCCCGATAATTGCTGGCGCAATATTGCTGATACTTCGTCTGGTCTAACCTCTACCATTTTTTATCTATTTAGAGTTTTGTTTTTAAATTATTGATTTACCCCGCGGGCAAAATCCTGTTTCAATTTATTCAAGCTGGTTGATATACTGGTATCTACCTGCATATCGCCCACTGTAAGTACAAATCCACCTATTAGTTTCGGATCCACTTTGGTATGCAGTTCAATAGTACCTTTAGTTGCTGCTTCCAGTTCGGCAACGATTTTCTTTTTATTTTCTTCAGACAATGCAGTGGCTGACGTCACATAAGCCCTGATAATGTGTTGGATCACATTATACTGGTTAATAAATTCCTTTGAAGCAGGATACAAAATAGCTGAGCGGCTTTTGTTGATCATGATCTTAAAGAAAGAATCTGTCACCTTGCTTACTTTACCACCGAATATCGCTTCCAATATTTTGATTTTTTTGCCATGCGAAACTATAGGGTTTGCCAAAACAGCCTGAAGCTGTGAATTGGCCCTTAGGGTTTGCGAAAAAAACAACATATCCTTCTTCGTCTCTTCGAGTGATTTTTGTTCCACCGCAAGATCGATTAATGATTTGGCGTACCTGGTTGCTACTGTTAATTCAGACATATCTTCTTATTTCGAATTTCGGAATTACGATTTCGAATTTGTTTTTACTCTTCATTCTGACCTCAATCCGGCTAAATCCGAAATTGAAAATCCGAAATCCGACATTATTTCAATTTCACTTCCTTTAAAAGTTCGGCTACTAATTGATCTTGTTTTTTCTGATCTTCAAATTGCTTGCGCAATATTTTCTCAGCGATATCTATTGATAAAGAAGCTACCTGGTTTTTAACGTCAGCCATAGCTATTGCTTTTTGATTATCAATTTCAATACGTGCACGTTCTATAATGCGGCTGCCTTCTGCATTGGCGGCATCTTTAGCTTCGGCAATAATCTGGTCCTTAACCTTTTTAGCTTCACGCAGGATGTTATCGCGCTCGATGCGTGTTTGCTTTAAAAGCTCATCGTTTTCGTTAGTAAGGCGTGCCATTTCTTCTTTGGCAGCTTCGGCCATCGAAAGGGCGCTTTCAATTGATTTTTCACGTTCGCTGATAGCAGCCAGGATCGGTTTCCAGGCAAACTTTCCTAAAATAAATAACAGGATAGCGAAACAAAGTGTGGTCCAAACAACTAAACCAATATTGGGGGTTACTAAATCCATAGTATATTATGATATAAATTAATTTCTGCTCAAGTGTTAAAAAAAAGCCCGGAGCCAAACGCTCCGGGTATCTTTTTAGCCAATCATGGCTACAACCACCGCGAACAGGGCAACACCTTCAACAAGTGCCGCAGCGATGATCATGTTAGTTTGGATTTTAGAGATAGCTTCAGGCTGACGAGCAATCGCTTCAACAGCTTTGCCACCAATTTGGCCGATACCGATACCAGCACCAATAGCAGCTAAACCTGCTCCAAGCGCAGCAATGTTTCCGTACATTGTTGTAGCCGCAGCTAAAGTTCCAATCATTCCAGTCATTGTTTGATAATTTAAACGTGTATATTAATAAAGATTAATTCAAATTAATGGTGCTCCTCGATAGCCATCCCGATAAACAGGGATGAAAGAAGCGTAAAAATATAAGCCTGAAGGAATGCCACCAGCAACTCGATGCAATCCATAAATACCACAAACACAATCGAAACAGGCGAAACTGCCAGCGATTTAAAAATAAAGATCAGCGATATTAAGCTCAGGATCACGATGTGACCGGCGGTAATGTTTGCGAACAAACGTATCATCAACGCGATGGGCTTTGAGAATATCGACACAATCTCAACAGGTATCATAATAGGGAACAACCACCATGGATTTGGCACAAAAATGTGTTTCCAGTAATGTTTGTTACCATTCAGGTTCACTACAAATAATATAATAACAGATAAAGTAAGTGTTACCGCAATGTTACCTGTAAGATTATAACCGCCCGGGAAAAATGGAATCATTCCGAACAGATTATTGATCAGGATAAAGAAGAAAAGGGTAAGCAGCAAAGGCATAAACCTTACATACTTGTGGCCCATGTTAGGGATAGCTATATCATCACGTACAAAAACGATCAAAGGCTCCAGCCATGATTGTAATCCTTTTGGCGCTTTGCCTGCACGCTTGGTATAAGCTGAAGACACGCTTAAGAATACAACCAGCAATAAAGTGATGGCCATAAACATACTTACCACGTTGCGGGTGATCGAGAAATCTAAAATGGTTTTGCTGCCCGCCTCATCAATAGTACCTGAAGCATCCACTACTTTAATCTTATTACCTTCAAGTTTGTAGCTGTTTTTACCGCTATTATATACTGTACCTTCTGGATAAAGATTACCCGATGAAAAAACATCAACACCTTTACCAGTATAAAGTATAACCGGAAGCGGAATATGTTTTTCTTCTACGAAAGGAAAAGCTAACGGCCAGGAGTGAGAATCGCCGATGTGTTCTAAAATTACGTCTTTGGGATCAAACTTCTTTTCTTTGCTTTCTGAGGCACTTTCCTGGCTCAATGCTGACTTTGGAAATCCGCCCAGAATCAAAAAAAACGCGCAAATCAGGGAAATTCTAAAAATTTTTGAGTTCAAAATCGTGCCGTTTATCATCTAATTGAAGTTTTCTAGCTTAAATTTTTGTGCCGCAAGTTACGCAACAAAACATAAACTTCAAAGACCATATTTAATAAATATACATAAAAAAAATCGGCCAGAAAAACGTACTTATTTACCTTATTTTTTGCCAAAAAGAAGAATATGAAAAACAAACAGGCTAATATTTTTACCGTTGTGCATACAAGGAAGGCCTGGATGTAATTATCCTTGTTTTTTTGCTGTACGATAAGGATAGTTGTAATCACAAAAAAGGTAAGCCCCGAGAGGAAAAAGAATATCAGCCAAAAATTAGGCACCAGCCAATCAGCATAGCCATTATGTTGCGCGGTAACAGGCATTATGGCCAGTAACAGCGCAAATACGAGGTAAGCAATCATTGATGGAAGGGCCTTCATTGTGATAACAGTTTTGAAATTATTTTTTCAAAGATACGATAACTATATATAACGAGACAAAAACACCGACAAGGGATAGTACCGCAGTCACCCATCTTACCTGGTGATGGGCCGACTCATCGATCTTATATCCTGCAAAAGCGAACACACCGATGATGGCAATCATCTGGAAACCAAGTCCGCTGTATTTTACATACGCATTTAGCGGGCGCTCGTTATTATCATCTGGTTCATTTTTAGCCATCTGCAAATTTATTAATCCTATTCCATACAATTTAGTAAATTAGCAAGGCTTTTTCTTAACCTGGGTTGTATTTTGAAGCATATTTCTAAAACGTCTGTATCACAACGAGTCATCTTAATAGTTTTTGTGCTTTTGGCTGCCGGATGCGCGCTTCAAAAACAAACTGCGGTTAACCGCGGCCTCCAAAACCTGACGGCTCATTATAATATCCTTTTTAATGCGAATGAAATACTAAGGCAAAAACAGGAAGGTTATGCTTTATCATTTGTCGACTCGTATAACGAGATATTAAGCGTATATCAGGATACCACCGCACAATCCTCAACACCGGATAAGGATCTTGCCGAAGCAAAAGCAAAGGCCAACAAGATCATCAACATAAAAGAGCAAAGCCATTATATAGGCGATGCATACCTGGTTTTAGGCAAAGCCAGCTATTTGGGCGGCGATTATTTTTCGGCGCTGGAATACTTCCACTATGTTACCCGCTCGTTCCCTGATAAATCCAAACTGGTACAACAGGCTTTATTTTGGAAAGCACGGTCATTGATGTACATGAACCAAATGCCTCAGGCCAAGCTGGAGATTGACACTGTCATACAAAGCATCAAGCCTAAAAAAAAAACTTACCTGGCTGATATTTATGCGACCAAACTGCAATACGATATCAACGTACAGGAATATGCCGATGCCGAAGAGTCAGCTAAGCAGGCAATTCATTATTGCCATACAAAAGAGCAACGCCTTCGCTGGACATTCATACTGGCGCAGATACAGGAGTTGAACAACAAAAATGCCGATGCAATAAAAAACTATACCCGGGTAGCAAACAGTAATGCCTCTTTTGAAATGGCATTTAATGCTAACCTGAACCGTATCCGAATTGAGGATATGGCCAATGGCGTTAAGGTAAACCGTATCGACAGATTGAGGGCCTTAATTAAAAACGATAACAATAAAGATTTTATCGACCAGATCTATTACCAGATAGCCGAATTGTACTTTGCTAATAAGGATATCGATAATGCCATCAAAAACTATAAGCTATCCGTACGCAACAGCAGGAAAAATCAAAATCAGAAAGGTCTCTCCTACCTGCGTATAGCAGATATTAATTTTAAGAATAAAGCAGACTATATTGGTGCAAAAAGATATTATGACAGTACTTTAATGAGCTTGGCGCCTAATTATCCGGGGTACCAATCGGTACAGAAGAAAAGGGACAACCTGCAGGTATTAGCCGATAAGTATGGTATTATAGACCGGGAAGACACCTTGCAAATGCTTGCTCAACTGGACGAAAAGGCCAGAACAGCCAAAATAGATGCAATGGTGCAAAAACATATTTTGCAATTACAGTCCGAATCTGCTGCTCCTGCTCAGAATCAAACCAATAGTGGCCCCTCTTCAGGATCATCGGGCAACAGCAGCTTTTATTTCTATAATTCAAATGCCCTAAGCATTGGCGTAAATGATTTCAAACGACAATGGGGCAACCGCAAACTGGAAGATAACTGGCGGCGGAGTAATAAAGGCATAGTTGGCGGCAGTAACTTGGGGAACACGCAAAGTGTCGATCCGGATGCGCCGTCTGACCAGGTGGCTGCAAACGGAGGTAAAACCCCTGTTTCTGCAGGGAATTATCGCCAACAGTTAATTAAAGATTTGCCGCTTACGCCTGAGCTAATGGCACAATCAAATATGCGTATCTACAATGCTTATTTCGATATTGCCAATTTTTACCGTGATATTTTGGGCGATAAGAAGGAAGCGATAGCCATCTATGAACTATTGCTGACCCGTTTCCCTAACTCATCTGATAAAGCAGCTATTTATTATAACCTGTACCGTTTATATACCGACCTGCCTAATATTCCCAAAGCAGATGAATACAAAAGCCTGCTGCTCAAAAATTACCCGGAAACAGCATTTGCAAAAACCATCATAGACCCCGAATATGGCAAGAAGATAACCGATGCCGACGCCGGGCTTGATGGTATGTATAATGATGTATACGATAATTATTCGAAGAAGAAATTTAAGGAAGTAATTAAAGGCGTAGACTCGTTAATGGGCGTATACCCTAATAATAAGCTGTCGTCACAACTGGCTTATTTGCGGGCTATATCATCGGGCCATTTGGAGCGTTTTGCACCATTCAGGGAAGAAATGGTTCAGATAATTAATAAATACCCAGATGATAAATTAATTACTCCGTTGGTGAAACAGCACCTGGTTTATATGGATGCGCACATCGCCGAGATGACAACTTACCCATTCGCACTAACCAATAATGACACCACAGAGGTTCCGTTTAAACAAGAACCTACCATACAGGATAAGATAGCAGCATACAATAACTCCCAATTGGTGCAGCAGACAGCTCAAAAACGAATAGAGCCAAAACAGGCGGCAAAAAAACCGGATAGCACAGCTATGAAACCTCCGGTTACTACTTCTGCTCAGGAAAACAAACCTGTAACAGCAGCGACTAATCCACCGGCAAATAACCAACCTGCGGCAGAGACTGTGAAACCAAAGCCCAAGCCGTCTATCTTCTCGATGAGCGATAGTACCAATTACTACTTTGTGGTGAATGTGGGTACGGCCACTACCAACCTGGCTTCATCGCGTTTTGGTATCGGGCAGTTTAACCGGGCCAACTTCCAGGAAGGTGCAATAGCACATCAGCTAAAAGCCGTCGGAGATGACAACCAATTGATTTATGTGGGTAGATTCGGCAGCCTGGATGCGGTTAAGGCATATGCGCGCGCTATTATTCCGCTGATGCCGGACATTATGAAGGTGCCGAAGGATAAATACAGCTTTTTCATCATTACCAAACAAAATTTAGACAAGCTGAACAATAAAAATTTGCTGGATAGTTACATAGAATATTATCAAAGCAATTATTGAAATAGTTAATATTGACCCCTGAATTAAGATCAAGAAAATGATAGTTAAATTAACTCAAGAGGATATAAAAAGATACAACGGCTATATATGGAAATTCGTTGCCGGTTGTTTTTTGCTGATAACATTGATTATTGTAGCTACTTACCTTGGCGTGTTTGGCTCGTTACCGACCTTCCGCGACCTCGAAAATCCAAAAAGCAACCAGGCATCAGAGATCATCTCATCAGATAAACAAGTATTAGGTACTTATTATATAGAAAACCGGTCGAATGTAACTTACCAGCAGATATCGCCCAATGTGATCAACGCGCTTATTGCTACCGAGGACGAACGATTTAAGGAACATTCGGGTATCGACTTTCGACGAATGTTCAGCATTGTGTTTCTGAATATCTTTAAAAAGCAGGGAGGCAGTACCATTACCCAGCAATTGGCTAAACTTATTTTTACCGAGCAGCCATCCCACAATAAAATTGTCCGTATTACGCAAAAGTTCAAAGAGTGGATCACGGCGGTACAGTTGGAAAAGCATTACACCAAGGAAGAGATCATTACCATGTACTTGAACAAGGTTGATTTTGGTGCGTATAATACTTTTGGCATTAAATCGGCAGCGCGTACTTATTTCAGTACTACACCTGATAAGTTAACTCCCGATCAGGCGGCACTATTAATGGGTATGATAAACGCCCCAAGTACCTATTCGCCTATAAAACATCCTGACAGGGCCTTGGGCCGTCGCAACAACGTTGTACTTCCTCTAATGGCTAAACAAGGCTTTATAGACGAGGGCGATTTAGAAAAATACAGAAGCATGCCGCTTGGTCTGAAGTTTAACCCAATAAACCATACAGACGGCCCAGCTCCATATTTCAGAGCCGTGCTTAAGAAAGAGATACAGAAGATATTCGACCAGGAATCCATCACGCAGGCCGACGGCAGGCCTTATGATTTAGACAGGGACGGCCTTAAAATTTATACCACTATTAACTATACCATGCAGCAATATGCTGAAGAGGCGCAGGAAGAATATATGAGAAAGCTGCAGGTACAATTTAACGATCACTGGCATGGGTATAAATTATCAAAAAGTGTCGCAAACTTCAAACTTTTGGTCGATCAGGGTATGCACAGGTCTGACAGATATAAGGCAGACACAATCCAGGGCATGTCTCCGGAAGAAATCAGGAAAGATTTTAATACGCCAACAAAAGTTGAGTTGTTTACATGGAAAGGCGACACCACCATGACAATGAAACCGATCGATTCTATCGTATACTCAAAAATGTTGCTTCGCAATTCTTTGATGAGTATGGATCCCAAAACAGGTTATATCAAAGCCTGGGTGGGTGGCATTAGTTTTGAACATTTTAAGTACGACCAGGTTAAAGACGGCACCCGCCAGGTGGGATCAACTGCCAAGCCATTTACTTATGCTGTGGCTATAGATAACGGATATTCGCCTTGTATGAAGGTAGATAACGTGCCGGTTGAAATTGATATACCCGGTCAAGCGCCCTGGGTTCCGAGACAATCTCAATATGATTTGCAGGCAGGAATGATCACCTTGCGTACTGCACTGGCTTATTCACAAAACTATGTAACCGCCTACTTAATGAAACAGGTTGGACCGGTTCCAGTAGTGAGCCTGATCAAGAAAATGGGTGTAACATCACCGACAGTACAACCCTATCCTTCTATTTGTTTAGGGGTGTTTAATGCTTCGGTGTATGATATGGTTGGTGCTTACTCCGTATTTGCCAATCACGGTATATGGACCGAGCCGACCTTTATTACACGTATCGAGGATAAGAAAGGGAACGTGCTTTATACACACAAGCCAAGAATAAGCCAGGCTATGAACGAGCAGACAGCTTATGTGATGACCTACATGATGAAAGGGGTAATTGAAAATGGCACTGGTTCGAGATTACGATATACTTATCATATTAACAACCCTGTTGCCGGGAAAACCGGGACTCCCCAGGATAACTCCGATGGTTGGTTCATGGGCATGGTGCCGCAGCTAGTGACCGGTGTGTGGACAGGCTGTGAGGATCGCGATTTCCACTTCAGATCAACACGGCTTGGTGAGGGTGCCAACACTGCTTTGCCTATATTTGCGCTGTTCATGCAAAAAGTATATGCCAATCCGGAGCTGGGCATCAAGAAGGATATGGACTTCGATGCGCCTAAAACTCCGTTAACGATCACCATTGATTGCGGCGCTTACGATCAGCAGGAACAGGGCACACCGAATGAGGTGGACAAAAAATTAGACTTTTAGGGTTGCATTATTTGAAGTGGTTGTAATGGTTGTAGTAGTTTGGAGTGGATTATTCACTATTCACCGATGACTAATGACCAATGACAAAATCTATGGAGAAGTTCGACTACAGGGCGGCATTAAAAAAGATACCTCATAAACCGGGCGTATACCAGTATTGGGATTCGGAAAACGAATTGATATATATTGGTAAGGCTAAAGACCTGCGTAACCGTGTTAACTCGTATTTCAATAAGGATCTTAATGTAAATGCGAAGACGCGGGTTTTGGTATCCAAGATTCGCAACATCACTTTTACCATTGTTGATTCCGAGGTAGATGCGTGGCTGCTGGAAAATGCCATGATCAAAAAGCATCAGCCGAGATATAACGTGCTGCTGAAGGATGATAAGACCTACCCGTGGATCATCATCAAAAACGAAAACTTTCCCCGGATATTCTGGACACGGCGTATCATTAAGGATGGTTCTAAATATTTAGGACCGTACGCGTCTATAAGCATGATGCACGCCATACTCGATCTGATTAAAGAGACCTATCCCCTGCGCACCTGCAACCTGGCTTTAACACGTCAGAACATTGATGCGGGAAAGTTTAAAGTTTGCCTCGAATATCAACTGGGTAACTGCAAAGGTCCCTGCCAAAATTTTCAGACTGAGGATGACTATGCCCGTAATATTGAAGAGATAACAGACATACTGAATGGTAAGATCGGCACAGTAGTACGCGCTCTTAAATCAGATATGGACAGGGCCGCCTCTGATCTCAACTTTGAATTGGCACATCGCCTGAAAAGGAAATTCGATCTGCTGGAGAAATACCAGAGTAAATCTACGGTGGTTAATTCGTCCATTACAGATGTGGATGTATTCAGCATTGCTTCGGACGAGAAGTATGCCTTTGTTAACTTCCTTAAGGTGATGAATGGCACCATTATCCAGACGCAAACCATCGAGCTAAAAAAACGGTTGGATGAGGACGAAGAAGAGCTGCTATCATTGGCTATTTCAGAATTCAGAACAAGATACAACAGTCATTCTAAAGAGGTCATAGTACCTTTTGATATTCATATTGATGATCCTTCAATAAAATTCACCGTACCAAAGCTTGGGGAGAAAAAGAAGCTGCTTGATCTTTCGCATAAGAATGTACAGTTCTTTAAGAGAGAAAAGATCGATCAGTATGAAAAACTAAACCCGGAGGTTCGCACGGAACGTTTGCTAACTCAGATGATGAAAGATCTGCGCATGAACCAACTACCGCGGCACATCGAGTGTTTTGATAACTCCAACTTCCAGGGTAAGTACCCTGTATCGGCAATTGTAGTATTTAAAGATGCGAAGCCTTCCAAAAAAGATTACCGGCATTTTAATGTAAAAACGGTAGAAGGACCGAATGACTTTGCCACAATGGAAGAAGCTGTACACCGTCGTTACCGCCGTATGCTTGACGAAGGAACAGAGTTACCTCAGCTGATAATAATAGACGGCGGTAAAGGACAATTATCCGCGGCATTAAAAAGCCTTAAGTTATTAGGTATAGATAAACAGGTAACGGTTATCGGTATAGCAAAGCGCCTGGAGGAATTGTATTACCCGGGAGATCAGTATCCGCTATACCTCGATAAAAAATCGGAGACATTAAAGATCATCCAGCAACTGCGCGACGAAGCTCATCGTTTCGGCATTACCTTCCACCGCAAAAAACGCGATAAGGGCACGCTTGCTACGGAGCTGGAACTGATAGAAGGTATTGGCAGGACCTCTGCCGAAAAGCTTTTGAAATACTTCAAATCCGTAAAGAAGATCCGCGAAGCATCCGGCGAAGAATTGCAGGAGGTGGTGAATACTAAGCAGGCGAATGCGATTTTGAGCTATTTTAAGGAGAAGGCGGTTGGCGCGGAGTCGTAAGTCTTGAGTCTAAAGTCGAAACTCATAGGACACGTTAGTGCCTGGGTGTCATGCTGAGGCACTCGAAGCATAGTGCCCCGGGGGGGAGAGGAGCAAAACCATTAAATGAACCAATACTTTGTCTACATATTACTTTGCAGTGATAGTTCTTACTATACCGGTGTAACCAATAATTTAGACCGGCGTTTGTACGAACATGAAGCCAGCTTCGATCCCAAATCTTATACTTTTAAAAGAAGACCTTTAAAATTGGTATTCAAAAAATATTTGCGGAAGTAACCCAAGCAATAGCTTTTGAGAAACAGGTTAAAGGATGGAGCAGAAAGAAAAAAGAAGCATTGACTGAGGGGTGATGGGATTTACTGCCGGAATTGTCAAAACGAAAACAGTCCTCTTAATTAAGCATTATCGCAGAGGCCTTTGCCCACTATGCTTCGAGTGCCTCAGCATAACACCCATTTATACGCAAAAAGTCCCGGGCGCAAACCCAGGACTTTTCTTATAACTTCAGACTCTCGACTTACCTTAGTATGACCATAGGTTAAGCTCCCAGTCCATTAATTGTTTCTTTACACGCTCAGCTTCATAAAGCTTGTCGATACCCTGAGCATAATCTTTAATACGCTCATCCTTATCGTTAGATACTTTTACGATATAACTGGTAAATATTCTCTTCATAAATACGTCGTCGAAGCTCAAGCCGGTTGCATCACTGTTTCTGCTGATAACCTCTTTGGTAGCAAGGAGCTGACGAGCATCAGGGAAGTATATCCAGAATGCAGGCTGATAATCGCCTTCAACACCACCTACTTTGATCCTGATCATCGGTGCAATACCTACGATGCGTGGCTCAAAAATTGAACGCTGCCTGTCAAATATCCAGTCTTCCTTGATACGGAATTTTATCACGCTATCCGCGTTAAATTCACCTGCCTTCAGGGTGGAACCTACCTTATCACCGTTTTTATCAAATTTATCTACCACAACACTATCCGCCATTTTGTTCCGGGCTTGTGCGGCAGTTAACGGTTTTGCAAATTCGTCGCCATTCACATCTTCTTTCGAGCCGGGAGTAGCATCATAGGCAGTCAACTCACCCGCCTGAATAGCGTCCATGAACACTTCGATCAAACGCCTTTTTGGTGACGAAAAGAACTGGTTCATTTTCTCGCGGGTATCGATTTCGCGCCACACGCGTTTAGCATAAGCTACATCCGATTCACGCAGATTCGGGTACGGAGTAACCTTCGCGCTCAGGATGTTGGTCTTTTTGTAGTAACCGTCAAGCGGCCTGTCAAATGGTTTGGCAGGTTTGCTGCTTGCCACCTGTTGCTTTTGGGTGGTGTCAACAACAGCTTGTGTGCCTGCATTAGAAGCTGCTGTTTGTGCAGGTTTCTTGGTTGCAGTCCTCTTCTTACGCTTTTGCGCATATCCTGCTATACAAGCCAGGCACAACACAATTACTAAAATCTTCTTTTTCATATGCGATTAATTTGCACTTAATATAATATCATCCAATCCGCGCTGACCGCCAGGGCCTGTCGCCATAATATTACCGAATATCACTTTTGTACCAGGGCTGATCGTACCTAACGCTTGTTTCATCTGCGTGGTTAATTCGCTGCCAGAGCTGTTTAATATGATCGCATCCTGGCGTGGTTTCATGATATACATAGTAAATCTAGTCACTGTAAAATTGATATCGAAATAAAAATTCTCCAATTTGGCAAAAAGTCTATCCTGTGCCTTTAAGTTAGCTGCACTGGTTGCACCGCTGCTCTTACCGGCGAACTGTGCTTTAGGGTCAGGAATGCGCTTTATCCTGAACATGGTTGAACCTAAAACCTGTGTTTTACCACCCAATTCACCTGATACAGTGATTGTAGCTTCACCCGGTGCACCTACTGTAGCTTGATATTTTCCATTTGATCCACTTAATGAACCATTTGATATGCTCACGTGCAGCTTTTCTTTGGGAACACCTGGTGCTGATACCGATACAGGGTTAGCCACACCAATGAACAATACATTCATCTTATCCGGTGATACCACAGCCGATGGGCGTGCTACCTGGTAAGTTTGTGGATCCGTCTTATATTCCTTAAAAGTACCGTCATTTTGCCTTACCCTTATGGTACCTACCCAGGTGTGCATCCCTTCGCTACCAGTCCCCCCTGAATATTTACCTACACCTTCACTGGTTGGAAGTTTTGATCCCTCCACGGTAATATCCGGATTTGATTTTGAATCAGACGCTGTCAGGAAAACCTGTGCGGTATAAGGCTGCCCAACCAACACATAGCTGGTAGGTGCTACTGCAACAGCTTTGAATTTATCCAGGTTAACAACCGCCTGGTCAACCTTACCTAATATCTTTTTAACAACTTCGTTTTCAGAGTTTTTTACGTCTGATTGTATTTTGATCAAAGACGTCATTGCAGCGCCCATTGGGATACCTTCACCAAAATTTGCTTGTTCCCAATCTTTGGTAGGGAAACCTGCACGCGGTTTTGGCGGTGTAGTATTTAATGACAGATTTACGCCTACACGATCTTTTGCATCTAACAACGCTAAAAGCTGGCTTTTTGTTGAATCGATTCTTTTAGCTAGTTCATAACCGTTTTTCCTTCTCTCTACCATCAGGTCAACGGCAAAGTCCATGCCTTCACGACCAGCATAGTCACCGGTTGCTTCACTCATACCGCCTGACTCTTTGATCAAGGTGGTTTTTAAACTTTCGATATAAGAGTCCAGGTCATCTGCTAATTTCTTAGCTTTTTGAGCCTTCTCATATATTGGCTGTGCTCTTTCTTTTTGTTCGACTAGCTTGGTTTTTTCAAATGCTGTAAAAGTATTATCTATACCAACCTGAACATTCTTCTTTGAAGAGTTCATGCTATCGCTTATATTTTTAAATGCATCCAGCAAATTCTCCGGCACCTCTAAGGCAATCAAGCCTAAAAGTACCAGGTATAGGATACCTATCATTCGCTGTCTAGGGGTTTCTTTACCTCCGGCCATTTTGCTTTATATCTATATATACTATTAGTATCTTTTTGTTAATTATTATACACGTGGCTGGCTCATTGCCGACAACATGTTACCATAAATTGAGTTCAGTGAGCTCAGGTTCTTAGCCAAACGTGCAACTTCACTCTTAAACTGTTGTGAATCTTCCAGCGACTCGTTAAAGTTCTGCATGGTGCTTGCCATACTGTGGTAGAACTTGTTCATCGATTTCAAATGCGCGCTTGAATCCTGCAATTCCAGTTCGTAAACCGCATTTAAAGCAGATAGGTTCTTCGCCAGGTTTGTCACCTGGTCATGATATGCTTTTGAGTCGATGTTTGAGTTTGCCATTTCCTGCAGATTTGCAGAAGCCTGGTCAAATGCAGAGCTTAATTTATCGTAGCTTGCACTTGCAGTTTTTACTTTCGAAGTAAACTCGTTGGTAGCAGCGCCTGCGTCAGCAACTTTAGAAATGTTCGCCACTTTATCGCCGAAGGTCCTTAAACCTTCTCCAAGGCTTCCGATCAACTCAGGACCGATCTTGGCATCTTCGAGCATTTTATCTAATGCTGCAGTATTTGATGATCCGCTGCCTACGCCACGTACAGTAGCTTTTGGCAGTTCGCCTTTAAATTCTTCGCTTAATTCTGGGTAAACACGTGTCCAGTCAATATGCGCTTCTTCGTTTTCTCTTTGGAAACCCAAAAGGAAGAACAATGCAGCTTCGGTTACAAGCCCGGCAGAGATAAATAAGCCGCCATAAGGCCAGTGCTGAATTTTAAATAATAGACCGATGATTACAACGGTTGCGCCCCAGGATACAATATTGGTAATACCGTAAGGTTTTTTCTTCCCAGCCATAATAGTTTTTTAATAAAATGAGTGTAATGATTGTTGTTAATTAAATTAGTGTTTGTCTTTTATATCTCGTCCTAAATAGTGTGTTACACAGCGAAACCCGATGTATGATTTAGCAGTATCCTGATATTCATACGTACGTGTTGAGTTTTGAAGGAAGTAGCCAACGTCTTTCCATGAACCGCCCCGTACCACTTTACGTTTTAGCACCGGAGGATCACTAGCTTTGGCTTCATAATCAAAACTGGGGGCAAGATCATGAACAAATGTAGAGGCAGATTCGTCGAACGCTGAAGCAGTCCATTCAGCTACGTTTCCAGCCATATTATAAAGCCCATAGTCGTTAGGGAAATATGAGCGGACATTTACAGTATAAGCGCCACCGTCATCGGCATAGTTACCGCGACCTGGTTTAAAGTTTGCCATCAGACAACCTTTTGCATTTTTGATATACGGACCGCCCCATGGGTAATCTGTACCTACTCTGCCACCGCGGGCAGCATATTCAAATTCTGATTCGGTAGGCAATGCGTAACGGCCACGTGGAGGTAAACCGCGGGATTCTTTGTAAGCATCGTTATAACGTGTACGCCATACCGTGAAAGCCCTCGCCTGGCGCCAGGTCACACCTACCACCGGATAGTTGCGGTATGCAGGGTGTGAGAAATAACTTTCAACCATTGGTTCGTTGGCTGCATATGAAAAATCGCTCAGCCAAACTAAAGTATCCGGGTAAACAGGAACTGTATCGCGATAGATGAAATCGGATCTCTTTTTGTTTTTATCGTTTTTGTAGTCAGATGCATCACGCAGCTTGTACAAAGCATAATTATATTTCAAAAGGCGCACATCCAGCTCGTTTTTATCAAAAACCCTGTCATCGCCCTGGTAATACATGCCCTGCAATTTAGCGGCATGAGCAGCATTGCCTTTTTTGCTGGCGTTAAATGACAGCGGGTAGTGTTTTACATAATTCCAGTTGATATATTTTTTACCGTTAGCGGCTTTCTGGCCCTTTGCAGGTTTAATATAATACTTATCGTCGTGAAGGTAGTTGGTGATTGCGATCGAGTCGCGGACCCAGTTTACAAATTGTCTGTATTTCGAGTTGGTAATCTCGGTTTCATCCATAAAGAATGCATTCACAGTAACTTGTTTGGTTTGGGCAATTTGAGCAAATGTAACGTCCTGGTCTGTTTGACCCATCAAAAATGAGCCTGCTGGAATGTAAACCATGCCATACGGGACCTCAGCTCTGAATGACCTTTGCGCTACACCGGTTACCTCACCTCTGTCGCCCCCTCTGCTACAGCTGCTTAGCAGCATAACTCCACCGGCCAAAACTGTTAATAAATAGTATATCTGCTTCATTTTTAATTTCAAAATCAGTTGTCTGGATATAACGAAATTATGCCCGTTTATATATAAAATCAGTTTAAGTTAATTAGAACACAAATATGTTGTTTTAGTTGTAAAAACAACAAGCTAATCATAACAAAAGTATAAATTAATAGTTTAATCCCACAAAACATATCAACTTATAAATTAACCAGTTACTACTCGCAGCTAATTTAATACAAGGCATTATACGTCCTGCAGCTATAAAATGTTGCAGGACGATATGATAAAATCTGTAAAATTTATTTGTTGACGATCTTGACATATTGCTCTAAAGCCATAGTCATAGATGGAGCCCCCGGAGTTGGGGCAGGGATATCTAATATTAAGCCTGCATCTAACACTGCTTTGTGTGTAGTAGCGCCAAATGCTGCAATACGGGTGTTATTCTGCTTAAAATCAGGGAAGTTTTTGTAAAGTGACTGTATACTCGACGGGCTAAAGAAAGCCAGCACATCGTAAAATACCTCAGCAAGGTCTGAAAGGTCGCTGCATACTGTGCGAAACAGTACTGCAGGTGTAAAGTTATAGCCGTTATCCAGCAAGAATTTTTGGGTTTCTTCGGCAGCAACATCCGAGCAAGGATAAAGGAATTTTTCGCCTGAGTGTTTTTTCAATACCTCAGCGAGGTCGGCTGCGGTTTGTTTGCCAAAGAATATTTTTCTTTTACGATACTGAATATATTTTTGAAGGTACAGAGCAATCGTCTCAGAAAGGCAGAAATATTTCATTTCAACCGGCACCTCAAAACGCATTTCTTCACAAATGCGGAAAAAATGATCAGCTGAATTGCGGCTTGTAAAAATTACAGCGGTAAAGTCAGGCAAATTGATCTTTTCTTTTCGGAAATCTTTCGCCGGCACCCCTTCAACATGAATAAAAGACCGGAAGTCGATCTTCAAATTATACTTCTTAGCCAGTTCGGCATAGGGGTTTTTATCATTCTCGGGCTTTGGCAAGGTAACCAGTATGCTTTTAACCTTTTTCTTTCTTTCTTCCAAAATCTGTAAAATATAAAAAACTAATACCTATATATTTAGCGCCTTTATCAAAATTAAAATAGGGCAAATTTCGAGGGCACAAAGATACACAATTAAATAGAACTTATGAAATAGAATGTTAGAAACAATATTCACGCTGCTGCGCAAATACTGCCATATAAATATTACCACAGCTAAAACCAGTGCCGTCCATAAAACGTAATTGATCAGTTCGGCCGCCAACAGACAAAAACACACAGTAACCGGCAAAAAAACAAAGCCTATGTTAAAATAGGTGAGGTATAATGTCGACAAATATTCGGTAACCAGTTTGTTTATATTGAAAACAAAGCCCAGGAATTTTACGATTAAAAACTTAATAGCAAGTGCTACAAGAATGATAAGCGCGAACGACACAAAAAGTCTTACCCCGTTAATACTATAGTAAACCCCTTTATATTGCGCCAGCTGATATAGGAATAAACCGAATATCAATCCAAAAAGCAGGAATAAAGCGATAAAGGTCCACGCATTGATGATGCTGTCCTCTTTCCCTGCCGCCGATAACACACGTTTGCTATAGAACGACTGCCATACGCTTTCAACATCCTTGCTCATGATACGGTTTAAAAGTCCTGTGTATAGCAGCAGCCCAATAATAGTAACAATCACCCACTGATCACGGGTTTTTCGCGAGTGGCCCTCTTTTAGCAGGTTTTTTGATATATGGGGGATATCAAGAAAATTATTATGCCCCTTGTATAAATTAGTCTTTAGTAAAGTATCAACCAGCAAATTTCGGCGCAACGGGTTGCCCGGGCGGATGTAAATAGTAGCCAGCGAATCGGAAACGAACTGATCCCTTTGCTGCATGGCTAACGCTACTGAATCAAGAAACGGAAGGCGGTTAGCGTTACCTTGTGATATAGATGTATCATTACCTTGCTGAGATAATGAATCCTTTTTCGCATACGTATTACCAGCCAGAAAAGTAAAAAACAACAAGGCTACGGTAATAATACGCATATGATATATTGGGGCGAATCAAAATCCTGCCGCAAAGTTACCTGAATATTTGGTTGTTTCATAAATGGATATTTACTTTAGTGTTAAACAAAATATATTATTTACCTGATGAACACCAACCCAGTAAACCTTAGCGTACGATTTTTATTAGAAGTAGCAATGCTGATTATACTAGGCTATTGGGGCTGGCGCCTAAGCGGCACATCGCGATACATTGGAGTACTTGGCTTACCGGCGACTGCTGCCGCTTTGTGGGGAATATTCCGCATCCCTAATGATCCCAAACCAGCGCCTGTCGCTATTCCCGGAATCCTTCGTTTATTACTGGAATTGGGTTTGTTTGGATTCGCAAGTTGGGCTTTGTATGATGTTGGCTATTCCGCATTAGGTTTGATAATGGCAGCTATCGTTACAATACATTATATTGTGTCCTATGATCGCACATGGGTTATGCTTAAAAACAAGCCTTACAGCGGCTTTATAAACAAAAAAAGCAGCCGTTAACTGCTGCTTATTAATCTTCCGGAATCGAGCTTAATTATTTATGGGCTCCTTTCAACTTGTGCAAAGTAAGCACCAGCGTATCAATATCGGCACAGGTATTATAAAAAGCTAAGGATGGCCTTACTGTACTTTCCAATCCAAATCTTCTTAATATAGGTTGCGCACAATGATGACCGGATCGAACCGCAATTCCCTCCTGATTGAGGGCATGGCCTACCTGTTCTGTGCTATATCCGTCTAAAACGAACGACATGACACTGGCTTTTTCTGCGGCTGTTCCAACCGGGCGTAAACCGGGAACTTCTTTTAAAAGCCGGGTAGCATACTCCAACAGGTAATGTTCATACTGTGCTATCAGATCGATTCCGATACGGCTTACGTAATCCAAGGCTGCACCCAAACCTACTGCATCGGCTATATTACCTGTACCAGCTTCAAAACGTAAGGGCGCATTGTGATATTGGGTATACTCAAAGGTCACATCCTTTATCATATTGCCTCCACCCTGCCAGGGTTCGGTTTCATTCAGCAGTTCCTCTTTACCATACAGTACCCCAATACCTGTGGGCCCAAATATCTTATGCCCTGAGAAAACGAACCAATCTGCATCCAGTGCCTGTACATCTGCCCGCATATGTGAAACGGACTGTGCACCATCTACAAGAACTTTTGCTCCGGCCTGATGCGCCATATCGATAATTTGTTTTGCAGGGGTAATTGTACCCAAAGCGTTAGATACCTGGGAAAAAGATACCAGCCTTGTTTTAGGACCAAGGAGCTTGGAATATTCGCCCAATATTACCTGTCCGCTATCATCAACAGGGATCACTTTTATCTTTAACCCTTTTTTAGCTGCTAGTTGCTGCCAGGGAACAATATTGGCATGATGTTCCAAATGACTCAGGATGATCTCATCGCCCGCTTTCAAATATTGTTCGCCCCAGCTTTTGGCTACCAGGTTAATGGCCTCGGTAGTGCCGCGCACAAAAACAATCTCATTTGCCGAATTGGCATTCAGGAACGTTTTTACTTTTTTCCGCGCTTCTTCATAAGCATCAGTAGCCCGTGCAGCCAGTTCATGCGCGGCACGGTGAATGTTTGAGTTTTCGTGCTCATAAAAATAGCTGATACGGTCTATCACCTGCCTCGGCTTTTGAGTGGTTGCTGCGTTGTCCAGCCATATCAACGGCTTGCCATTCACCCTCTCCTGTAAAATGGGGAAGTCCAATTTTATGCGGTTGACATCAAACGAATGCCCGGCATTGCCTTTAGCTTCCTCCTGAGCGGGTTGGATAGACTCCAGAGCCGTCCGGATATGATTCCTTTCATTCAGAAAATAAAACCCAGAAGCTGCCGGGGTATAGTGTGATTGCTGGTCAGGGACAGAGGTATCTATACCTTTTAGCAATTGCAGTAATTCCGTTTCAAATGGCTGCTCAGTATAGTACGGCAAGCTTTGCAGCGAGGATGGCAAAGTATATTTATTGGTAGATTGAAGCGGGGTCTTCAAATCAAACTGGGTAAAATCATTTACATTCTCCAGGTAAGAGGAATATTGATTACCTGATGGCTGGCGTGTTACGGTCTTGCTTGCAGTCTGTTTATTTGGATCATGAAAGCTGGTTTGCGGATTTTTCAGATCAACCGCATTATGCTGCTCGATAGCTGAAGGAGATATGCCACTGCCTGCTACAGATTCAGGAACATTGCCTAAACCTGTTGTATTAGGATCAAGTAAACTCGTCTGTGGATTTTTTACATCTACCGAATTCCCGTGTTCAAACCCGGATGGAGAGATACCACTACCGGCTACTGATTGCGGCACATTACCCAGACCAGTACTATTTGGATCGGGCAGACTTGTTTGTGGGTTTTTAATATCAACCTCGTTACCATGGTGAATAGCTGACGGCGATTTACCACTGCCCGCTACCGATTGCGGCACATTACCCAAACCTGTAACATTCGGATCGGGCAAGGCGGTCTGCGGATTCTTTACATCAAACATATTGGCCTGGTTAATTGCCGATGGCGATACTCCGCTGCCTGCTACCGATTGCGGTATGGATCCCAAACCGATCATGTGAGAACCCGGAAAAACCGGCTGCGGGTTTCTCAGGTCGATGGAGTTTGGATTGCTGATGGTTGAAGATGATACTTCTGCTCCACCTGCGGAAAACGGTACTTGTCCCATGCCTATAGATTGAGGCGATGGCAAGAACGGTTGGGCATGCGGCACATCCACACCATTTATTACATTGGTGTATGAGGGTGATATTCCGCTCCCGGCAATAGAATTCGGAATACCGCCAAGTCCCTGCGAGCCAACGCCAGGCAGATCAACCGGGATATTGCCCTGCCCCAGATTGCCATATTGCTGTACTGCACGGGGATCGAGAGACGGTTGTGTAAATTGCTGCGCGTTCAATCCTTCAGGAACAGTACCGGGCAAGGCCGCGAAAAACTGGTTAGCCAGTTTCTCTAAGGCCGCAATGTCGGGCAATCCTTCAGGATATTCATTGGTATTCATAGTAATTTCCTATTTCAACATCCTCTAATACTGCGATGGCATCATCAACCAAAACAGCTAACGAACAATATAATGAAACAAGATAAGAAGCAATAGCCTTGCTGTTGATCCCCATAAAACGAACCGAAAGGCCCGGTGACTGCTCGCCCGGCAAACCCGGTTGATACAGACCAACTACTCCCTGTCTGCTTTCGCCGGTACGCAGTAATATAATCTTGGTCTTTCCATTTACAATTGGCACTTTGTCCGAAGGGATTAGCGGTAAACCTCGCCAGGTTAAAAATTGTGAGCCAAATAACGATACCGTTGGCGGAGGAACGCCTCTGCGGGTACATTCGCGACCAAACGCGGCTATAGCTTTAGGATGCAGCAGGAAAAATCCCGGTTCCTTCCAAACTTTGGCAATCAGGTCGTCAAAATCATCCGGCGTCGGCGAACCTTTGCGTGTTTTGATATGTTGGGACGGTGCAATGCTATTTAACAACCCGTAATCCTTGTTGTTGATTAGCTCACTTTCCTGTCTTTCTTTTACAATTTCAATAGTAAGGCGCAACTGTTCGCTGATCTGGTTATAGGGCTTGCTATACAGATCAGATACACGGGTATGCACATCCAATACCGTGTTTACAGCGCTCAGGTTATACTCGCGCGGATTTTCAACATAGTCAACGAAAGTTGAGGGCAAAGCGCGCTCATCACGGGCAGAGCAATCCACTTCCACATTTTCGGCATCTTTAACTTTATTCAAACGGTAAACACCTGATTCCACTGGTATCCAACTCATTAAATGGGTGAGCCATCTTGGGCTAATAGAGGATAACTGCGGTACTGTTCTGGTAGCAATCGCCAACTGTCTCGCGGCGACGTCGCCAAGGGCGGTTTGCTTAAGTTTTTCTTCGGCCATAAAATTAAATTTTAATTATTAGTAGATATCTATTTTCTTTCAAGGTACAGCAAAGCCGATAGAATTAATCAACAGTAACTGTTTAGTTTTTAACAAATTAAGTCTACAACCCCTGCACTACAAGTATACTATATAAAATCCATAGATTTTATAGATAAATAAGATTTATTTTTTCAACAGGATTAAAATAATTCACGTTAGTTGGTTTACAACCGACCCTTATCCTACTTTTGCAGCATAAACTATGGCAGGTATTTATATTCATATCCCTTTTTGCAAACAGGCTTGCCATTACTGTGATTTTCATTTTAGTACCTCGCTGACTTATAAAGCTGAGCTGCTAAACGCGTTGACCCAGGAAATCCGTCTTCAAAACGGTTTTCTGAATGGCGAAACTATCGAAACCATTTATCTTGGAGGAGGAACGCCGTCAATATTAGAAGGAGAAGAAATAAGTCAGCTGATCAATACCATTACTGATCTGCATTCTGTATCATCCGGCGCTGAGATCACTTTGGAAGCTAATCCTGATGACCTTGACTTAAAAAAGCTAAAGGAGTTAAAACAAACGCCTGTTAATCGTTTCAGTATAGGCATACAATCTTTTTTTGATGATGATTTGATATGGATGAACCGGGCGCATCGTTCGAACCAGGCAGAATCATCAGTAAAAAGGGCGCAGGACTCGGGCTTTGAAAATATAACGGTCGATCTGATCTATGGTTATCCCTTGCTCACCGATCAAAAATGGAAACACAATCTTGATAAAGTTTTCGATCTGCAGGTTCCGCATGTATCGGCATACTCAATGACCGTTGAACCACGCACCGCTTTGGCATCATTCATCAAGAACAAAAAACAAGCTCCGATGAATGAAGAGCAAAGTTCAGAGCAATTTATCCAACTGATGGAAGCTATGCAGGTAAATGGTTTCGAGCATTATGAAATATCTAATTTCTGCAAACCAGGGCATTATTCAAGACACAATACGAATTACTGGAAAGGCGTAAAATACCTGGGAATAGGTCCTTCGGCGCATTCTTATGATGGTGAAAAACGTCAGTGGAATATTGCCAATAATGCCAAATATATCCAGGCTATCGAGAAAAAAACTATCCCCGCCGAGATCGAAATTCTGACCGAAGAAAATCGCCTGAACGAATACATTATGACCTCGCTCCGCACACAATGGGGACTGAAACTAGGGGAATTAAACGCAATTGCAAAAGGCGCATCGGAGCCATTACTAAAGGAAGCAGAAGAGTTCCTGGAGAAAGGGTGGATTAACCAAAAAGATCAGGTTATTTACCTCACGCAAACCGGTAAGCTGTATGCTGATCACATTGCGTCCGAGTTGTTTTTCTAAGAGAGCGTTAAATAATCTAAATCGTCATTGCGAGGAGTGAGCGACGAAGCAATCCCAAACCATACAGAGCAAATAGAATGGAGCAGAACTTGCATAGCCGATCTGCTAATCGGGGATTGCTTCGTTCCTCGCAATGACGTCGTTCTTATTTCTAATTATATTTAATTGTATATCAACACTATATACAATATTTTACTTTATTTAAAATCCGTCCCTTCTCAAGCCCCGTATCTTCCATCAAATAACCTACAAACAAAAAATAAATGAGCCTGCCTTTTAGCTGCAGCACAAGAAATTTCTCCTGGCAGGATCATTTAACAATTTAAAAACCAAACAATTGAAATGAAAAAAATCATTATCGCAGTCATTGCAATGGCAGCTGTTGCAATCGCTCCTAAAACTCACGCTCAAACCAAAATGGTTGGCGGCGCGGCTATGTATCCTACAAAAAACATTGTAGAAAATGCTGTCAACTCGAAAGATCATACCACACTGGTTGCAGCGGTGAAAGCTGCTGGATTAGTAGAAACCCTGGAATCAACCGGACCATTCACTGTATTTGCCCCTACCAATGAAGCTTTTAATAAACTACCGGCCGGAGCAGTTGATAACCTGGTAAAGCCAGAAAACAAAGAAATGCTGACCAAGATTTTAACTTACCACGTAGTTGCTGGTCGCTTAAGCTCTGAAGATCTTTGGGCCAAAGTAAAAGCTGGCAACGGCAAAGCTGAACTGACCACCGTTCAAGGAGGCAAGCTTACTGTGATGGCAAAAGGCAAAAAACTATACTTGGTCGACGAAAAAGGCGGTCAATCCTGGATAACTATCGCGGATGTGAATCAAAGCAATGGCGTTATCCACGTGGTAAACACGGTACTGATGCCGAATTAATCAAGTTGGCAGTTAGCATTTATTTAATTCAATTCTGCAAACTGCTAACCGCCCACTGCAAACTGAATAAAAGCCCGGAGCACAAGCCATCCGGGCTTTTTATGCATAAAACCACCCCGCTGATATAAATGACGAAAATATTGATGTCTATAAATCGTTATCTTGCTATCTTTGACGAATATTGCCTAAAAGGACCCTTTCCCGGCGGCTAATATTAAAAGTGATTTGAGACAATTCATATGAGTTTTATCCTCCGCCCTATTGATACTGTAGATACGATCAGTCCTGCAGATTTCACCGAAAACTATTTAAAACCCCGTCGCCCGTTAGTTATAAAAGGCCTGACCAAAGACTGGCCTGCCCGTGAGAAATGGACGCCGGAGTATTTGAAACAGGTGGTAGGGAACAAAGTGGTGCCGCTATATGATAACTCAAAAGCTGATCCTTCAAAACCTATCAATGCAAAGGCTGCGGAGATGCCTTTTAATGAATATATCGATCTGATCAGGAGTCAGCCGACTGAACTTCGTATATTCTTTTTTAACATCTTCAAACAGGCTCCGGAATTAATAAATGATATTATTTTACCAAAAGACTTGATGGGTGGCTTTCTTGAAAGCATGCCTGCCATGTTTTTCGGAGGATCAAACTCAGTTACTTTTCTGCATTACGATATTGACCTTCCGCATATTTTCCATACGCATTTTGTGGGCCGCAAGCATGTCATATTGTTTGAGAATAAATGGAAACGACGTTTATATTGTTTACCAAATGCCACTTATGCTCTGGAGGATTATGATGTATTGAACCCAGATACAAAAAAATTTCCTGCATTAGAGGGTGTTGAGGGCATAGAAGCTTTCCTGGAGCATGGCGACACCTTATTTATGCCTACAGGTTGGTGGCATTGGATGAAATATCTTGAAGGTTCTTATTCGTTAAGCCTTCGCGCATGGGATGCTTCGCTTACACGAAAAGCTGCGAGTTTGTACAACCTCGCTGTTAAAGGTGGCGTAGATAGCTTGCTTAAAATGACCTTTAAAGCTGATTATGCACGCTATCGCGAAAAGGTAGCTATCAAATGGGCGGACAGGGCATTGGCTGCGGGGAAACCTTACTAACAGCACAGAGACGCAATGCATTGCGTCTCTACAATAATATTTCTCTTTCCCAACGCCATTACTTCTTCAAATCATTAAGCTTCTTCTTTGTATCCTCAACTTCCTGGATGCTTAATGCCTTGGTAAAAGCTTCAACGGCCTTTTGCTTATCCCCGGCTGCTACATAGTAATCGCCCAGGCTATCATAGGCGTTAGAGCTGTGAGGATAGTACTCGGTGTTTCTTTTGAACAGCTTATAAGCCATGGCCATTTTGTGGTTGCCCATGCAGCTATAAGCCAATTCGTTTACTGAATTTTCTGTTGGCAGTACAGTATAGCCCAATTTTTCGGAAACCATTTTATAGTGAGCTGCCAAAACAGAATCCTCATTTAATTCCGGGTGCCCGCTAAACTGACTGGTTCTGAACTGGTAAAAAGCAAATAAAAATCGAAGAGCATCGTATTCCGAGATCAATTCAACCGTACCGTGCCGTTCGTTAGGGTAAAACTTTGATGACCAATTCAACCCAACCGGCTTCCTATCTCTTAAAAAATGCACAAAAGGCAATACAGCTTGTGTAACTGGTGCTATCATACCTGTATCTTTTAAAATGGATATGGTATCCATACCCTGCGGAATATTATTGGCGATGCCTAAAAACAGTGACTTATTTTTAAGATCGAGCTTTGATATTTCGCCCTCCTGCTTTTTTATCCACTTTTGTTGATCCCACCATAAACCAGGGTCTAAAGCGATATAAGAATTGAACAAATTGGTATGATTGAAAAAAGCATTTACAACAGCTAATCCGCCTAAAGAATGCCCACTAAATATCCGGTAGCTGGTGGTGGGATATTTTGACTCGATATAAGGCATTAGTTCTTTTTCTATAAAACTGAAAAAGGTTTCACCTCCTCCTGATAACCTTGCGTCGCCGGCGTTTACTAATACACCGGGGTTAACTTTGGTTGGCGTCAGATCGCGTTCACGGAAGCTATGGCCCATATTATCAATTCCGACAACAATCATTGGCGGTATTAAACCACTCAATTGTTCGGATATAGCTACTGCAGATTGAAAATGCTCTTCACCGTCAAGTATGTACAATACCGGGTAGCGTTGATCTTTGTCACCGTCCGGAACGTGAACCCGGATGGTTCTCTTTTCATTCAGAATTTCCGAATAGATCGTATCAACCGTACCAATAATAATGCGGTTATCTTTTTGAGCATAGGTAGATAGTCCAGCCAGTAATAATACAAAGAGAAGTATTCTTTTCATTTCAATAGGCTTTAACTTTTTTACCATCAGCAACTACCGGACTAAATGGATGCGCTAAAAATGTGGCAAGTAACTCATCACCTTCCCTGGTATTTAGCAGCGGTGCATGTGTTTTATCTGTAAACAGCAACCTCTGGCTGTTGGGCATATAATGGTGAATCAGGTCGTTGTAATAAGGGCGACAATAAGGGTCTGTATCACCTGAACTAAGAAGAACTGGCAAGTGTGAGTATACTGGGGTTTTCACTATCGGATCGATTGACTTGACCTTCCAGCAATCGCATATGGGGTGATTGGCATCGTTAAAATGATACCCAGCAAAGTACGGGAACATGATATTTTGTTTATCGATTACCTTCTGATCGGCATAATTGATCTGCTCCGAACAATACATCGAAAATCGCATACCTTGAGTAGAAGTTCCGGAACCAAATACACCGTCGAAATATTCTGTCATATAGCCCTTTAGGTTCCCAGCCATTAATTGCGTAATAACATAAGGCACATTTTTCAACTCCCGGTTGGCTTGAAGTTTATTCATCAAAACATCGATCAATTCATCCCGGGTATATTTGATGCGGATGCTGTCCGGCTTGTCCTTTTCCTTATAATTTAAGTAGAAGGTTTTACTGGCAATTGAATTCAGGAATTCATGAAAACGTTCACGGAGATTTCCGTACTTCGCTTTATCTGTCGAATCCCGGTCGCAATTACTGAATATTTTATCAAATGATTCGTTGATGCTGAAAATTGCATCTTCCTCATAATTGACAAATCCCGGCAAAGCAGAATCTAACACTACCGAGCGGATATGCTGCGGAAAGTTGCGCATCACGGTCATCATTAATCCTCCACTATAGGATATGCCGACAAGGTTTATAGAATCGATGTTTAATGCCCGGCGCAGATCTTCAATATCTGCTGCGTTTTCAATGGTATTATAAGCATCCAGGTCGATGCCTTCACTTACTAATCTTTTACGGCACGCTTTTACTGCCAGCAGTATCATGCTATCCCGGTTCAATCCTTTGCGGTAGGATTCTTTGATCGCTTCAGGTATTTCGGTACAGTTTAACCAGGGTTTGGCATTATAAGTGCCGCGCTGTTCAAAAGCGATATAATCGCGATCCTTTATAAAAGCACGGTTATGAATAAATGTTATGCCACGTAGTGAGCTTGCCCCCGGACCGCCTGCAGTATATAGTACCGGATCGTTATGCTTGTTAGGGTTTTTGCTTTCAACATAAATAAATGGCAGCTTGATGGTTTTTCCGTTTGACTTGCTTCTGTTTTCAGGGACGATGAGGTAAGAACAGCGGGTTTTCAAACTTGTGTCGGCTTTAAAGGCACATTCGCAGGGTTCAATTTTAGGCGTATATCCTTTTTGCTGCGCGGAGACTGTTTGCTGAAAGAGAATAAAAACTCCAATTAATGATATAAGATATTTCATTGCGTACAATTCTTTCCAACAAAATAAAGGGTTTGCAATAATGGAATTTAGTAAAAAACGGACAATATTAAGCCGTCGCGTGCTCAACAAGCTTCTTACCTGTGAATCGCACAACTTCCTTGTAAAAATGGCTCATATCGTAATAGCCAAAATCATAAGGTGTAAAGTCCGCTTTGCGATTCACATAATGCGTTAAAGCAGTTCGGGCTCGCATAACGGAGAAATAACTTTTAGGCGAAATGCCCACTATCCTATTGAAATAACGATTGATCGTTTTAGAAGTTACAAACATCCTTTCAGCGATTTCTCTGGTATTCATTTGCATACCAGAGATGTCATAGTTATCGATGCAATCGCGTACAAAGCACAGGTAATAATCCTTTTGCTGACGCTCTTTGAATGAGTTCAGCAGATAATTCTGCATCAATTCACACCGCTCGGGAAATGTTATTGGTTTTTTGATCTGAGCAAGGAGTTTTGCAGGCAAAATAGCTCCCAGGTCAACCATACGGTCGATGCATTTGAGCTGACTGATCCCTAAAATTGCTTCCAGCCCACCAGGATAAAACTTAACGGTGAAAATATTATCCGATGGTGTATTAAACCGCTCAACAATACAATCACGAAGGATCAAAATATCCTGTTTAGCATCTATGCTGTGTTGCTGCCTGCCAACGGTTATCATATAAGGTGCTCCTAGATTGACATAAAAAGTCGGTGTCCAGCTTGGGAACATCTTTACCGAAAAGCTGGAATTTCCAATATATTTTTGAGTGGATTCAATAGACGATTCAGAGAAAAACTCGATATGCTCAGCCAGCTCAGGATAGGCCTCAGTAAAGGTGTATATCTTGCGTATGTTATCGAATATCTCAACCATTGCTTATAAGACGTGAGCTACTGCAATACGTTACATGAATGTTGCTATTGGGATAATATCCATCCGTAAACATTCTATCAAACACTTAACGTACAATCCACCATTATATAGCAAAAGAGGCTGCCTAAAGTTTAGACAGCCTCTTTATTATGCGGGTACCTGCTCTTTAAAGAAAGAAGTCAGGATTTAAAAACTATATCTGGCACCAAATTGAATAGAGTAATAATTGCCCGTATACACTTTAGCACCTGCATTTGTATTCACCGAATAAATGTACGAGTTGGTTGATGAATCAAATCCTTTCACGTTGTATAGCGTAGTATTAACGATTTGATTATAACCTCCCCATTTATAATTAAATAAATTCAACATATTGAAAACGTCAACACGGAAAGTTATTTTGTTGGTTTTGGTTATCTTTAAATCATAGGAAGCGCTTGTATTCCATTGCGTGTTCCATGGCTGCATTCCACCATTGTAGGCTGCAAATTTTCCGTAATTGCTCTCCAAATATTTTCTAAACTCGGGGCTGGTTTTGCCCAACAAAGTTTTCATGTCTGTAGCAATGTTTGCAGGAGTTTTCGGGTCATTCGGATCAAAAATATACGCAAGATCTTGTCCGTCGTTTCCTTCGCCTATGATATCTTTATTTACGTTAACAGTATAGTGTCCATTTTGATATGCCTGAAAAGAAGAGCTAACGCTGAACCCGTGAAACACAGGGCTGAGAAACAGTACTACCAGCTTGTGCCTTTGGTCGCCATCGCTTAACCAGTTCTTCCCATAAGATGCATAGTTCCAATAAGAGCTACCTACGCTGAAGTTGGCATTGCGGGGGTCGCCGCTATCATATGGCGGTGTACCTGTTGCTTTACCATAAGCATACGATACACTAACTGAGCCCCCCTTACCATACTGTGCGGCCACATCAGCAACTGCGCCCCAGAATTTAGATGCCCATTTGGCATTGGTAAAGTAGCGCACCTGGTTAAAGTCTGATGATATTCTTGAGTTAGCAATAGGAAGGCCGTTGGAATTGTTTGCCGCTATGGTGCTAGCCGGAACGTACACCTCACGTCCTTCATTGGTTACAAATTCAGGATTGCGTTTAAGGTTTAAATCATAGAGATAAAAATTATCCCAGGTATTGTCAAAATACAAATTGCCACCGGCGCGCAACCAATCATTGAAGTAGTGGTAATAGCTAAGACTTGTTTTGAAGGTAAGCGGTGATTTTAAATTTTTGTCCAATACCAGCACCGTGGCAGGTTGCTTTGTTCCAAGTGAGTTATAATAAGCAACTCCCGGTACTTTATTAAAGTCTTTTTGATATGCTTGCCAATCCGGAACAGGCACGTTAGTACGGATGTCTACCTGGCGAAAATCAACACCATTATCAATATGAGAAAAAGTGATCGGCTGTGTAGTCAGTTCTGAAGCAAAGAGGCCAGCACCAAACTTCACTATATCCCGCCCATCGCTGTTCACATCCCAGATAATATTTAAACGCGGTTGGATATTTTTTGCGTCAAATGGCACTACGTGTGTATTCACGCCCAGTTCTTGATAAAGTAACGGATTATAGGTTGGCGCACTACCGATTATCTGTCCGTCCCAACGAAGACCAAAGCTAAAGTCGACATTCGGCCGAAGCTTTGTTTCCATTTGTGCAAACACTCCAAGTTCAAGCAGCGGGACGTGTACTTCGGGATTCTCACCGTCCAATGGAATTTTTCTATTAAAACGGTATGGATTATTAGCTTGCATATCAGCAATGCTGTTGTAATAAAACTGCCCCTGCTGATCATGAGACAGCCGGTCTGAAATAAAATTGAGGTTATTGTCTGTTCCGAATATATAATTGATACTTCCTTTTTTAAAGCGAAAATAATCTACTAATTGTATTACATCAGAGGCATCTCTCTCGGGCACCCAGTTTTGATCCCCAAATGCCACTGTCGTAGTGCCGGTACTTCCATCAGCAAATGTTGATTGTACGTTTACAAATCCTTCCGGCACGTGATTGCCCACAAAACCCAATTTCTTACGATAGGTACTGTATTGTAATTTTAGCTCATTGGTAGTTGTTGTATTTATTTCGGAGCGAAGGCTTAGCATAGCCGAATGATCTATTTCATGGCCAATGTATTCTGTGCTGAGCAGGCCATTACTTTTAAGTTTATTAGGATCAGTAAAATACAGGAAGTTGTATTTAAAGGTTAGTAAATTCTTCTTGTTAATGTTCCAGTCAAGCTTAACAAATGCATTCTGCGTTTTTTGAGTGATGTTGATGGCACCATATTGCTGCATAACAGGAAATCCAAACTGATTTTCCATGATGTCCACTACTTGCTTAAGATTAGCTTCTGTAATGCCTAAGTTTTTTTCCGCCTGGTCGTGGGTAGGTCCGGCGAAACTAAAATCATAAGCACGGAAAGGCATAGTTTTAGTATACTGATCATAAGAAACCAGGAACAATAACTTGTCTTTAATAATAGGCCCGCTCAGTAAAAGGCCCTCTTGGTTCATGTTATACTTTGTTGTAATAGGGTGACCAAATACATCTTTTTTTGCTGCCAGCGAATTGGCCCCATAGTAGGTCCACGCCGAACCTGAAAATGTGTTCGTTCCCGATTTGGTAATGGCTTTTACCAGTCCGCCCGAACCTCTACCAGAGGTAACATCGTAGTCGTTTGTTGAGATTTCAAACTCACGTATAGTTTCAGACGAAATAGAAAATGCACCGTCTGTAACGCCGCCAAATGTGGCGCGTCTGTTGCTTACGCCATCCAGCATGTAGCCTGTACCTCCGCTTTTGGCACCGGCAAGCGAACTGCCATTTGCTAAAGGAGACAGAAACATCAGGTCGGTATAATTCCTGGTAGCAATCGGTAATTTTTGCATCGTGCGGTTCGTAATAGCGGTGCCTCTTCCAAGACGATCTATACTATTGGTGAAACTGTTTGATTTTACTACGACTTCCGACAGTTCAGTGCTTTTATTAGTCATTACAATTTGTTGCAATACCAAATGGTCACCGAAATTTAATGTATTCTCTTTTAAAACCTGTGTAGCCATATTTATTTCGGTAACCTGTACGGTATATACACCGACAGGCAACTCGCTGAGAATAAAATACCCTTTCTTATCAGCAATGGTTTTTGCTGTAAATCCGGTGTTCGTATTGGTTACAGTTATCGTAGCAAGTTCGGCTGCTTTTTTATCATCGTGGTAAACAAACCCACTAATACTGGATCCGCTACCTTGAGCAAAAGATTGTTCTGTTGATAAAAATAAAACTGAGAGAAATAAAACGAGAAATCGGACAAATGTCCCTTTTTTTATACGTTGATGGCCCATACTGTTAGTTAATATATTGTTTTCGCGTTAATTATGGCGGCGAAAATAGTACGAGTTTATCAATAAAAATGGGGCGAAACAATAAGTAACAATATCATAATATACAGGTAACTGTCCCTGCTTACAATAGAGAATGTTGCATAAAAAAATTAAAATCCAGGTAAAAATGAAATAATAAATAGATAACAATACCGGCCACTGCACGATAAAATTAAAATCTAATTTTGCACTTCTTAAACAGGTGTGTCGAGAGAATTTAATAAATGATTGTATATGAGAATTATTCTATCCGGTATTTTCTTGGTGATTATTGCATTGGCTAAGCTTCAAGCCCAGGTGCCGGCCAGGCATTCACATAACGATTACGAACAACCATTTCCATTTTATACAGCATACCGGTATCAATTCGAATCGATTGAAGCAGATATCTTTTTAATAAACGGACAGCTTTTGGTGGCTCATACAGAGAAAGAATTAGAATCAGAACGAACACTTGACAAACTATATCTGCGCCCTGTTGATTCTATTCTTAAAAAGAACAATGGCCTTATTTACCCAGGACAAAATAAAACACTGCAACTCCTTATCGACTGTAAAACCGAGGCCTACAGCACACTTAATGCTTTAATCAATCTTTTGAAAAAATACCCGGGTATAACATCCGGCACTAATATCAAACTTGTCATCACCGGTGAAAGACCGGCAGAAGAAGACTACAGCAAATATCCATCGTATATTTTTTTCGACGGACGTCTGGACGAACAGTACAGCAAAGCAGCACTGCAAAAAATAGCACTTATCAGCGTTAGTTTTACTCAATACTCACAATGGAACGGCTACTCCATATTAGCCCCACAAGAACAGGAAAACATACAGCAGCTAGTTGCAGATGCCGGGAAACTGAATAAGCCCTTTCGCTTTTGGGGATGCCCGGATACTGTAGTTGCCTGGGAAGTATTCATGAAAATGGGAATAGCATTTATTAATACCGACCACATTGAACAGTTGTCTGGTTTCCTGAAAGAAAAAACATTGAAGACTGCACAGCTTCAACAACAGGAGATTACAAATCAGGCCGTTAAATAAACACGAAGACAAAGTTTATTAGGAAGTATGATCGCAAACTATTTTCCACTCACCATTGATCTTTCTAAACCAAAGTGTAAAGTAACCACCGGGGGTATCTTTTTCACGTTTTAAACGCCATCCGCCCAAAACAAAGGCATTGTTGCTATCGAGCACTTTCACTTGTATAATATCAAAAATAAGCTCACCCATCGCAGCCTTATCCGGATACCCCTTCTTATAATGATCAATAGTCGTTTGCCAGCCATATGCCGGTGCACCTTTGCTAACAAAAACAAGCGAATCGGACTTCCAGTAGCCTTGCATAAAGCCATCGATATCGCCCCGGTTCCAGGACAGACGCTGATCTTCCAGTACTTTGGCTATAGCTTCTTTATCCTGCGCAAATAAGGAGCAGGAAAACAGAAACAGCGCGAAAAAGGTTATTATTGTTTTCATATCCGAAAATAATCAAAATTGAAACAAAAGCTTTTAGCTTTGTGATAAACCCCCCATACCTATGAACACTGTATTATGCTTTGGCGAGATCCTTTGGGATACTTTTGAAGACGGCAAAAAAGCCGGTGGCGCTCCTATGAATGTTGCCATGCACCTGAAACAGCAAAAGGTTGATGTTGGCTTTGCCAGCAGCGTAGGCAGTGACAGATCAGGTGATGAACTAGTGGAGTTTTTAAAACAAAATGATCTGTTCTCCGACAGTCTGATCCAACATGATGACAGGTATCCAACTTGTGAGGTAACCGTCGAACTGGACGAAAATCAGCATGCAACCTATATCATTCCTCAACCCGTTTCGTGGGACGATATTGAATTGAGTTCTTTTTTGGAACACGCTGCTGTTCATGCTTCGGCAATAATTTTTGGCAGTCTTGCCTGCCGCAGTGAAGTTACCCGTGATACCTTGTTAAACCTGCTGGACGAAACCCATGCATTAAAAGTATTTGATGTAAACCTGCGGGCACCACACTTTACCTTGTCTACTATTGAAACACTAACGGCAAGGGCTGATGTAGTAAAAATGAATGAAGACGAAGCCAGCCTGCTAATAGGCGGCAGTAATGGCAACCTGCGCGAAAAGATAGAAGAATTCCGCTCAAAATATCACCCTAAAACCATTTGCGTTACCCGTGGCGAACATGGCGCCATTGTATGGCACGATCATGAATTTTATGAAAGTCCGGGCTGCCCTGTGCAAGTAGGTGATACCGTTGGCGCGGGCGACTCCTTCCTGGCAACTTTTGTAGCCGGATTACTGAAAAATGAGCCCATGCAGCAATTAGTTGATAAAGCATGTTCCGTTGGTTCGTTCGTAGCCAGCAAACGCGGAGCTAATCCGCCGTATGATGAACATGTCAAAAAACTGTTGGGTCTGGCTTGAGTTGCAGTGGCAGAAGCAGTAGCAGTTTAGTCTTTTATCATTATAATGCTGTCACTGACGAGTGCAACTGCTACTTCACAGATTGTCATCCTTCCCTAACATTTCATGTTTGCGGACGCTATCTCTAAACTTTTAACAGAATTAATCCGTTATTTTATATTCGAAAGGATAATTATGCGTGGCTACGGATTTTCCAAGTTTACACCCAGGCAAATCCCACAGGGCGGATTTGACGAATTACTAAAGCTTTTCCTCGAGCTGCTAAATTATACAGCCGGTGATGCGGGCGAAGCTTTGGCATGGATGAACGAACTGGACAAACAATATAATGTCACCAATGACGAATATGGCATGGGTGATTTTATCGATGAGCTAAAACAAAAAGGCTATTTAGACGAAGATAAAGGTAATGGCGAGTTTAAGATCACTGCCAAAACGGAACAGGGTATCCGGCAATCGGCTCTTGAAGAGATATTCGGGAAACTGAAGAAGTCGGGCAAAGGCAATCACCGTTCACCACAATCAGGTCAGGGTGATGAAAAGAATGCCGAAAGACGTGAATATGAGTTTGGAGATAGCCTTGACCAGATCGACATGACCCAGTCGATCCATAATGCGCAGATCAATCATGGCATCGGCGATTTTACCATGACCGAGCGTGATCTTGAAGTGGAGGAAATGGACTATAAAACGCTTACCTCTACTGTGTTGATGATTGATATTTCGCACTCAATGATCTTATATGGTGAGGATCGCATTACTCCGGCCAAAAAGGTGGCAATGGCGCTAGCTGAATTGATCAGGACAAAGTATCCAAAGGATACACTGGATATCGTGGTATTTGGTAATGATGCCTGGCCAATAACTTTAAAGGATCTGCCTTATCTGCAGGTTGGCCCGTATCATACCAATACTTATGCCGGGCTTGAGCTGGCTACCGACCTGCTTCGTCGCCGTAAAACGCATAATAAGCAGATATTTATGATCACCGATGGCAAGCCTACCTGCCTTAAGGAAGGAAATCGTTATTATAAAAACAGCATCGGGCTTGATCGCAAAGTGGTAAATAAAACGTTGAATATGGCCGCACAATGCAAGAGGCTGAAGATACCGATCACCACATTTATGATCGCGCGCGACCCATACTTGCAACAGTTTGTACGTAAATTTACAGAAACTAACGGAGGCAAAGCGTTCTATAGCTCGCTAACAGGTTTAGGTGAATATATTTTTGAAGACTACATCCGCAACCGGAGAAGAACAGTTAGATGATGTGCAAATTTGTGGATGTGCAGATGTGCAAATCCTTTACCTTATCAAATGACTAATGACAATTGACAAATGACTAAAACAACAGATATAAAAACTTTAGGCGAGTTAAAAAAATCGGCATACAAAAGCCGCTCCGTTAAAGATGAGTTAAGACAAAACCTTATCCTGCAACTGCAAAAAAAAGAAGGCGGCTTTGAGGGTATTATTGGGTTTGAGGACACTGTAATCCCTGATCTGCAAACCGCTATTTTATCGCGCCATAATATATTATTGCTGGGTTTACGTGGTCAGGCTAAAACACGCATTGCACGCCTGATGGTGAACTTACTGGATGAATACGTACCTTATATAGAAGGATCGGAATTATTTGATGATCCTTTCAACCCTATCTCATGGTACGCACATAATGAACTAAATACCAAGGGTGATGCTACGCCAATAGCCTGGCTGCACCGCTCTGAAAGGTATACTGAAAAACTGGCTACGCCGGATGTCACCGTGGCCGACTTGATTGGCGATGTTGATCCGATCAAGGCTGCTACGATGAAGCTGCATTATTCAGATGAAAGGGTGATCCACTTTGGATTGATCCCACGTGCTCATCGTGGCATTTTCGTCATAAACGAATTGCCTGATTTGCAGGCGCGCATCCAGGTATCATTATTCAATATCCTCCAGGAAAAAGACATCCAGATACGCGGATTTAAACTACGTTTGCCTTTGGATATTCAGTTTGTGTTTACCGCCAACCCTGAGGATTATACCAACCGAGGTTCTATCGTTACGCCATTAAAGGACCGTATCGAAAGCCAGATCTTAACCCACTACCCTCGCTCTATCGAGATTTCGCGCAAGATTACCCAACAGGAAGCTTTGTTATCGCCTGAGCAAAAGACAGCCATTGAGGTAGATGGATTGGTTAAAGACCTGGTCGAACAAATTGCTTTTGAAGCGCGAAACTCGGAATACATCGATAAAAAATCTGGAGTATCCGCTCGTTTAACCATCTCCGCCTTTGAGAATCTGGTAAGCAATGCTGAAAGACGTATGATCATCAATAACGAATCATCTACATCTGTCCGCATCACTGACTTTTTAGGTGTGATCCCTGCCATAACTGGCAAGATAGAACTGGTATACGAAGGTGAACAGGAAGGCCCTGCTAAAGTTGCCAATATGATCATCGGCAAGGCGATAAAAACCATGATGCTCCAGTTTTTCCCTGATCCGGAAAAGGTGAAGAAATCAAAAGCGCCAAACCCATACGCAGAAATAATCAACTGGTTCAGCGATAGCAATACCATATTGCTAAATGATGATTTGCCGTTGGCTGAGTATAAAAAGTCGCTTGAATCGGTAGCTGGACTAAAAGATCTGGTTAAGAAGATCCACCCAAAACTGAGCGAAAACCAGCAACTATTGCTGATGGAATTCGTACTACATGGCCTTGCTGAGTTTTCTCAGCTCAATAAAGGCTTTCTTGATAATGGCTTTGCATTTTCAGACATGTTCAACAGCCTGTTCAACCTCGAACCTGATGACGATGACCTGGATTTAGATGACGACCGTTATTAATTATTTCTGATTCAATGGAGCAACAAGCCCCTTCTGTATTTCTCATATGCCTCGGCTTTTTATTGGCCGATTTTTACCTTATTGGCGGTGTTCGCGCCGGACTTAAAAAATGGAAATTTATCCAGTCGTGCACTTTTACCAGGCTGTATTGGTTAGTTTCAGCAGGACTTATAGCCGGGGTGTTCTTAAGTATTTTCCGGCATATGGGACTTGGCGTACGGTCTGTTTTCCTGTTCGGCTTTTTCCTGATGGCAATAAGCAAGCTGATGTTCCTGCCATTTGTATTGATTGATGATATCCGCAGATTAGTCACCTGGTACAAAAAGAAAACCAAAAAGGAAGAAAAACCCGCGCGCCAACCCGGGCCAAATGATATTCCACGGTCAGAATTCCTGATGAAGGCAGGTTTGCTGGCAGGTTCCATTCCATTGGGTGGTATTGTTTACGGAACAATTTCAGGTGTATATGATTACCATGTAAAACACCGCACGCTGTATTTACCCAACCTTCCTAAATCATTTGACGGTATAAAACTTGGCCAGATATCTGATATCCATTCCGGCAGCTTTTATAACAAAAGAGCGGTTGCTGGTGGCGTAGAAATGTTAATGAAGGAAAAACCAGATTTCATTTTTTTCACAGGAGATTTGGTGAACACTCAAACAGATGAAATGAATGGGTACCAGGACATTTTCAGTAAAGTAAAAGCGCCACTAGGTGTTTATTCGACCCTGGGTAACCATGACTACGGTGATTACGGCAGCTGGCCGACAGAACAAGCCTGGGAGAAAAACTTCCAGGACATGTTAGATACTCACAAAAATATGGGCTGGGATCTACTAATGAACGAGAACCGCAGGTTGAAAGTTAATGGTGAAGAGATCGGTATTTTAGGCGTAGAAAACTGGGGTTCATTAAGTCGTTTCCCTAAGCGCGGCAGATTGGATCTGGCTACAAAAAATACAGATGACCTGCCTGTAAAACTACTGCTCTCACATGACCCATCGCACTGGCGGGCACAAGTATTGGATTACCCTGACATTGACGTAATGTTTGCGGGCCATACGCACGGCATGCAATTCGGAGTCCAGACAAAGCATTTTCAATGGAGCCCCATCCAGTATATCTATAAAGAATGGGCCGGACTTTACCGCGAAGGCAAGCAGCAATTATATGTAAATGTTGGCTACGGATTTTTAGGTTATCCTGGAAGGCTTGGAATGTTGCCGGAGATTACGATATTTGAACTGAAAGCAGCCGCTGACCCTTCATTATCAAACAAAGCATAAGAGCAGCGGGCTTTTTCATTTGCCGATGAAAAAACTATTGCAGCCCGTTATTGATTTCGTGCTCTTCAGTAACGTCTTCATGTCATTATGTGCCGTAGCACAAGGGCTGCTCACTTTTTATCTCATCGGTTCAAAGCCTATATATCCTGTTCTGGGTTTATTATTCACTTCAACTTTAGGTATCTATAACTTTTGCATCCTCATTAGTAAGCCCAAAAATCCGGAGCAATCACCTTACAGGCGTATCCGCTGGTTTTTTGCGCACTACCGGTTGATGGTTACACTCACCATTGTGTCGATGTTGTCATTGATACCTCTTTTTTTCCTGATCGCTACTGCTTCAAAAATATTAATGATTTTCCTGGCCGTACTGTCGTTTGCCTATGGGCTGCCGTTATTTTCAATCGGCGAGCAGAAATTCAGCTTGCGCAATATTCCCGGATTAAAGTTGGTCATGATTACCCTGGTATGGACGATGAGTTGTGTATTACTGCCTATACTGGAGGCGCAGGCAGCTCACATTACTACCATCTCCATGCGGGATACCACTATCCTTATTGCTAAGCGCTTTCTGTTTATTGCTGCCTTAGCTATTCCATTTGATATACGAGATTTGTTCCAGGACAAACAATTAGGCCTCAAAACCATCCCCGTTGCATGGGGCGAGAAAAACGCCTACCTGTTTTGCCAGGTTTTGCTGGTAGGGTATCTGGTGTTGCTATTCCTTTTCCGGGACATGGGTTTCACGACAGATTTCTGGGCATTAACGCTGAGCGTAGTACTCACCGGATGGCTCATCTTTAAATCCAAATGGGAAAAGAACGAATATTACTACTTCTTTTATCTGGATGGGGTATTGATCCTCCAATATTTTTTTGTAATGGTCTTTAAGGAGGTAAGCCGCTTGATCTCATGATACCAGGTGTTCACGCTCACAATGTCGTGAACGCTTGTGAGCACTTTATTACATTCTGTATATCACATTTTAACATTGCATAAACCCTGCGAGAGACCTGCAAAAACAAAAAATCACAGAAGTATGTTTAGTGCTATTGCTTCAGTGTATTTATCAGGACCACCATTATGATAATCTAATATGGCCGCCAATTATGATAACTCTGCCTGGTTTTACGACCGTCTTTCGAGACTGGTATATGGCAAAGCATTGGTCAGGTCACAGGTATACTTGCTAACACATATTCCGGAAAATTCGAACATCTTAATTGCCGGCGGCGGAACTGGATGGATACTGGAAGAAATAGCCAAAGTGCATCCTTCAGGTTTAACAATCATTTATGCCGAGATATCATCCAATATGATGGAGCTGTCTAAGAAGCGAAATCTGGGGAACAATAAAGTGATCTTCATCAATGAAGCGGTTGAGAATATGGAGATAGATCAGCATTATGACGTAGTCTTCACTCCTTTTCTGTTCGACAATTTTACCGAGCAAACTCTACAAAATGTGTTCACTCATATCCATAGCAGATTAAAACCAGGCGGTATCTGGCTCAATACCGATTTCAGGCCGACGGGCAAATGGTGGCACACGTTCCTGCTTAAGTCAATGATCGTATTTTTCAGGTTGATCTGCGGCATCGAGGCGAAACAACTACCTGATATTGAGAAGCAATTTGAGTTGCATCATTATCAGGCGATTGACCAAAAGTCGTTTTTTGGAGGGTTTATTTTATCAACTGCGTATCGGAAATTGTCTGAACTATGATTAGAATGATTTTTTGATGGGCTATGATTTTTATTGAACCTCACTACTCATAGTTTTCATTCAATCATTCTAATCATAGTTCAGGTTCCACCTTCCACCCCGCAAAAGGCTTAACCGTAGCGCAAGTAGGCGAACCATCTTTTGCAGTTCCGGGAACATGAGTTACTAAAACAAGCCTTGGATTTGCGGTGAGTTGATCAACAATTTCCCAAGTGATTCCAGAAAGAGGAATTTTGAGCCTGCGCGACCATACATCTTCCTTTCCGGCATAAGTGCCGATATCGATATAAATAAAATTATCAGGGTACGAACCCTGTGCAAATGGGCTACCGAATCTTGGTGTCTGATCTTTAGCCCGGTCGCCACGTATGATGACGGTCAAATCAAATTGCAAATCTCCGGAACTTGACTTTTGTAGCTGCACCGTCTCGTACTTACTTCCCGAACCTTTTTGCAGGGCGAAATAAACGCCCGGAGGCGGTGATTGCAGTACGATATGCAAAGGGAGTTCCATAATCTACTAACAAACTCTACGACAGGCTAAATCCGAAATCGTAAATCTTAAATCTTAAATCAAACTACCCTTCGTAAACAAACTTATAACCGATTCCTCTCACAGTCTGTAGGTAAGTCGGCGAATCCGGGTTGTTTTCAATCTTTTTGCGTAATCGTACAATATGCATATCCAGCGTGCGGGTATTCACATCAGCATTGTAGCCCCATACTTCCATCATCAGCTCCTCGCGATTGATCACTTTATTTTTATTCTTCAGGAAATAAAGCAATATGCGGTTTTCCAATATGGTTAGCTCCACTTTACGGCCATCCCTTATCAGCAGGTGTGTGTTAGGCTGGTGTTCCATATTGGCAAACTTGTACGATTCAGGCTTTTCGCTATTGAGTGAAAACTTGATCTTATTATCGATCAGGGCCACCAAAACATCCATATTAAATGGCTTAGTGATATAATCTGAAACACCAAAATTGTAGGCCTCGATCTTATCCACATCCTGTGCCTTAGCCGTCATCATGATCACCAGTTTATCAAAGCCTTGTTCCCTTATTGCGCTGCATACTTCACCACCCTGTTTTCCTGGCAACATCCAGTCCAACAATACAATGTGGGGTTGTTCCTCCAGTATCATCATCTCGGCATCATCGCCATTATCGGCTTCCAGTACTTTATAGCCTTCAGATTGCAAACGCTCGGCTACCAGGAAACGCAGGTTTTCGTCATCTTCAACCAGCGCTATTTTTATTTCTTTTTCCATAATTCAATTTTGATCATTATTCGGCACTTGCATAAGGCAGGGTGACAGTAAATTCCGAGCCTTCATTAACTTTTGAGTTGACTGTTATTTCTCCGTTCATAAAATTAACCAGTTCCTTACAGAATGCCAAGCCCAGCCCCACACTCCCATCCTGATTATATTGGTTTTCTATCCGGTAGAACTTCTTAAATATATTTTCCATCTCATCACGGGCTATTCCAATGCCTTTATCTTTAAAAGAGAAGAGGATATTATTCCTTTTTCCGGAGGCTATTTTGATATGCATCTCCCTTTGTTTAGGATTGGAATATTTATAGGCATTCTCCATCATATTTTGAAATATACTGCCCAACAACACCGGATCAGTATAAAAGTTGTTTACCTTATCAATTCTGTAATCCAGTTTAAAATCAGGGTATTTTATTTTGAAGGTATCGATATACCCTTTTGTAAAATCTTCCAGGTTTATCTTTTCTTTTTTTAGAATGATAGATTTGTTTTCAAGCTGTGTAAACGACAATAATTTATTCATCAGCTCATTCAGCTTATCAGCCTCTTCGTCCAATATCTTCCCATAATGTTTTCGTTGACGCTCGCTCAGGTCACTATCCCCCCGCAAATTCGAACCTGCTATTTTTATGACACTAATGGGAGTTTTAAACTCATGAGTGAAGTTATTGATGAAATCGTATTGCAGCTTAAAAAGCTTCATGTTCACACTCAGGTTACGATAAATCAGCCAGCCGATCAATACCAGGAAAATATAGATCAGCAATACCATCGCAGCAATCGGCATAAACCGCCGGTTTGTTTCCGCAGTAAGGTAATCCCTGGGAGAGCTGAAATATAATTTATAATCTGCAAAGCCTCCTGTGAGGGGAACTTCTGTTGTGATTTTATTGATCGAGTTATCCAGAGGATCATACACCACAGGCCGCAGATAAATATTTTTATACAGTTCGGGGTGAGTGTTTACTACTTTAAGTGCATGCTGGTTCAAAAGAAAAGTCAGCATATTCTGTTTGTACTCCGAAGGCTGGGTCATTCCTTTTTGTATCTCGCGATAACGTTTCACCTCCTCGCGCCGCGGAATGTTCAGGTAAGTAATTTTCTCCGGTTGGATGTCATAAAATGTCCTGAACTTTTCGTCTTGTGTGGGCTCCCTGGACGTATCAGCAAACGTAACAAAGCTATTTAGTTTTGCCGACATAGAAGTAAAATCGGCATTGCTTTCAGGAATCGTTCTTTTTGCCCCGGCCATCGTATTGTCTTTCCGCCGCCAATATTCGTAAATGGAATTGATATTGACATCCAGACCGTTCTGGGGCGGTTTATTACTGCCAATACTGACATTATAAAATATAATACGCCGCACAAAAGGATAATCCCTGAAAACTGTCCCTGAATACTTGGCTGCCGATGTTGAGTCCAGGTAACCCTGGTAATAAGTAATCTCAGGGATACGATTAGAAAAAAAATCGTTATAAGGCTTCATCGTTTGCTCCAGCACGTCTATCTTTTTTGATGAAAACTCATTTTCAACATAGGTGGAGGTAAGCCCATAAGCTATAAAAAGCGCAACGATAAACGTCACTGATATCAATATCAGGAAAGAAATAATTAATGAGAAGTTTTTGCGGTAAATACTCTGCTGCGCGGCCATTACAAACGTCTTTAGTTCCTTACATGCATATTAGCATCCAGAAACTTTTCAATTTCAGTATACATTTCCATACGGTTACGTTCATTTCTGAAAGGCTTACGTTCATTTGGTTTCAGGAAATAGGTTACACTAACCCCTTGTTTTTTTAGTTCGCGCACAAACTGGTTCATCTCGCTTATGTTGGCAGATTCATCCTTTGCCCCCTGAAAAATAAGTAAAGGTGCTTTGATCTTATCCGTATGGAAAACGGGAGAAATGGCCCTTAATTGTTCTGCATCCGTCTCGGGGTTTCCTATCATTTCATACATCATCTGCAAACGGGGTTTCACATAAGGCGGTACATCTTTTATATACGTGAAAAAATTGATCAGCCCGTACTGAACTACAGCGCAGTTATACATTTCAGGATGGAAGGATACGCCATATAACCCACAAAATCCCCCAAATCCACCTCCAAGTAAGGCTATCTTTTTAGGATCAGCGGTGCCTCTTTTAATTAACCAGTTAACACCATCCGTTATATCATCCTGTATTTTTCCGCCCACCTGCTTAAAACCTGCACTGTAAAACGCCTTGCCATACCCGGTGGACCCCCTGTAATTCACCTGGAATACCGCATATCCCCGGTTTGCAAGGAATTGCACTTCGTCGCTATAGCGCCAATTGTCCCGGTTACGCCATGGGCCATCATGCGGCAATACTACAACAGGCAGATCAGTAGTCTTCGTTCCTTTTGGTAAAGTAAGGTATCCATTGATTTCCAACCCATCCCTTGACTTAAAGCTGATAGGCTCCATAGCGCAAAGGTCTTCTGCTTTAATAGACGAGTTGATATTCCCGAGGCTGGTTATTTTACCTGAACTACGTTGATACAGGTAATATGTACCGGGGTTACGGTCAGTATAACTAAAGAAAATGAATTTATTTTCAGCACTATCCCGGCTCAAAATATCTATCTGTGTACCATGCAGGTATTTGGATAATGTATCATAAATAAGTTTGATGCCCGAGTCAAGGAAATGTTTCTTAGGCTTTTCTTCCTCGCAACCGGCAATTTCAAGGCGATGCAGATCCTTTGAATAGTCAACTCTGCCAACATCGGTTTTTTCACAGGCAAAAACTATCCTTTGTTCTTTACCAGTTTGCGCGTCTATCTCCACCAATGTTGATTTATCACGGTCAATATTGGACAAAGCATAAAAATTACTTTTTTCCCCAGTAAAGGCTATCGGTTGTACCCTGTTCACAAAGTTGTTTTTGATGATCGGCTTAAACGGCTCGTTATCATTGGCCCGGTAAAGTATAGTTTCATCCACGCCATCCGACGATTTTACTAACCTGATTTTGCCATCATCATCCGGAAACCACTCCGTTATATTGCCCGGGTTGATCAGATAGGGTTTTAATTCGCCTGTTTTTACATTAAGCTGGTAGATATCAAAATTGGCCGGGTCGCGCTTATTCATGCTAATAGTAACCATATCCGGTTCGCCTTTGATCCGGTTGTTCAATATGTTTATGCGGCCCTTATCCAAAGTTAGTATATCGCGCAGCTTTAGTTCGGGTACATCCAACGCATACATTTTGTATTGGTCAATGGAGATCACGTCCTGTATCAAAACGATCTGATTATTGTAGGTCCAGGAGTAGTTGCGCACAGAGTAATCGCTAAATGAAGTGGCCATTTGCTCTTGCCCGTCGGCTAATGACTGTATGAACAAATTTTGCCGGCCCTGGTAAGGCTTTAGATAAGACACATATTTCCCATCTGGCGATAATCTAAAAAAGCTCTTCTCAGCTGTTTTAAAAAAATCGCTAATGGGTATTTGCTTTATATACTCTTCTTTACATGTTGTAAATAAGCATATAATCAAAACAGACAATAAAATTCGCAGCCTGGTCAGCATCATCAACAATAGTTTCGGAACCTTATATTAGGTTAAACTTAGTTAAATTACTCTATGGTTTCAAAATGTCACTACAATTTTACCGCATTCTGCCGTTACATTAAGTGGCTGCTTCATCTGTGCCAAATTGGCTTTATTTTGACTATTTTTGATTAATGAAGAGGGCTTTCCTATTTTTCTTCCTGTTTTTCTGCGGATCAATAGCTTTTGCGCAAGGTAACGACCTGCAATTAGCACGACAATATTCCGCCAGCGGCGAACCCCAAAAAGCCTTGGACATCTACCAGAAACTATATAAAGAGGATAATGATGCCTACTTTATTTACTATCTGAACGGGTTGCTAAGTCTGAAGAAGTTCGACGAGGCCGAATCTGTTGCAAAAAAAATGCTGCGCAAACACCCCAGCGAATATCAATACAGTATTTGGCTTGGTCGCGTGTATACACAAAAAGGAGATAACGATAAGGCAAATGCGATTTATGACGACCTCATCAAAAATCTCCCTGCCGATGCCGGGGCTGTTACCAACCTGGCCACGCAATTTTACCAGGCCGAAAATGTAGACTATGCTATCAAGATATTTCTGCAGGGTCGTAAGTTACTACATAATGATAACCTGTATGCCTTTGAGCTGATTAACCTCTACCGTTTTAAAAGAGACAAAACTGCACTTACTGAAGAATACCTTAATTTTTTACCCACAAACCCTGCATTTATTACACAGGCAGAAAATACGATCTCTTCGGTGTATGATGGTGAGGATGACTACAACATGCTCAAAATTGCTTTATTCAAACTGATTCAGAAGGATCCGCAACAAGTTGTTTACGTCAATTTGCTTACCTGGCAATTTTTGCAGCAGAAACAATTTGATCAGGCTTTAGACCAGTCGCTTGCATTGAGCAGGCGACAAAATGATGATGGAAACAGCATTTTTGAATTATGTCAAACCCTTATTTCGAACGAGGCTTACGATGCCGCCATCCGCGGCTATCAATACGTCATTAGCAAAGGGCGGGATAATCCGCTTTATATCCCTTCAAAAATCGAGCAGATCAATACCAAAAACTTATTGGTAACCGCCGGCAAATATATCCAGGCTGATCTGCTGGGGCTAGAGAAAGACTACCTCGATTTAATCGGAGAATTCGGCAAAAACAGCAACACCGCGTTCGCCATGCAGAAACTGGCTAACCTGGAAGCTTTTAAACTGCACAAACTGGATGACGCCCAAAAGCTGCTTGAAGAGACTATTAAAATACCCGGTATTAAAGCTAATCTGTTGAATAGCTGCAAGCTAGACTTGGGTGATGTGTACTTATTGAACAAACAACAATGGGAAGCTACATTACTTTACAGCCAGGTGGAGACTGCGTATCCAAATACTTCTATTGGCCAGGATGCGAAATTCAGGAACGCAAAGCTGGCCTATTATACCGGCGATCTGGAGTTTGCAAAAAGAGAGTTGGACGTATTAAAGGCTGCAACGTCTCAACTTATAGCCAATGACGCATTAAATCTATCGCTGCTTATAACCGATAATCTATTTGCCGATACATCAGGCAAGGCCCTGAAAATGTATGCCCGCGCCGACCTGCAAATATTTGCTGAACAGCCCGAAAAAGCGGTAGCAGTACTGGATAGCATTGATGTAAAATATCCGGGCAATAACCTGAGCGATGATATCCTGATGGCCAAAGCCCGCATCCTGATACAGCAGAAAAATTATACTGATGCAGTTGTGCCATTAAAAAAGATCGTTGACGAACATCCGAATAATCTCTGGGCTGACGATGCAGTTTTTATGCTGGGTGACCTCTATGAAAACCACCTGAATAACAAAGAACAAGCAAAAACTTTCTATCAAAAAGTGATCACCGATTATCCCGGCAGCTTATGGATCAATGAAGCCAGGAAACGGTTCAGGTTATTGAGAGGTGACAAACCGGACGCTTCTTGAACTAATTAGTGAATGAGTGAGTTAGTGAATGAATGACTTATTTAATTTCTGATTTGATGAATTATTGAATTAGTGATTTCTTATCCTGGTTCTTGATTCTTGGCTCTTTTATCTTGACTCTTGGTTCTTGACTTTTGACTCTATTATCTTTTATCTTGACTCTTGGCTCTAAATCCCTACATTTACCGCATGTTAGTTTACAACGAGACCTTTATTGTTGACGATGCCATTGTAACCGAATGGCTCGAATGGATAAAAATCAATCATATACCTTCTATACTGGCTACAGGCGCATTTGATGGCTATAAAGCATTAACCGTGCTGGATTCGCCAAACGAGGGGATCACTTATTGCATTCAATACCATTCTGATTCTGTCGAGCGTTATAGCGATTTCTACTACAAACACATGGAAGATATCCACAAGGCACATAATGCCCAGTTTGAGGAGCGCTTTGCGTTGTTCCATACTTTGATGGAAGAGATTGATTTGTAGTCCGAAAGTCGGAAAGACCGCGAGTTCGTAAGTAGAGTTTTTATAAAAATCGCCGTCTTTCGGGCTTGCGGTCTTTCCGGCTTCCGGACTATCCTATCCTCAATTCCTTCGGCATCCTTCCCTGCAATAAAAATTGCGCCCATTTTTCGTTGCCGTTCTTGCGAGCTGCTTCAGAGGCTTTATGCCAGTCGTATACGCAGAGCACTTGTTCTATGCTGATGTTTTCGCCATCGGCTATTACAATGGCATATTTGGCGTGAGGCGTCATGGACTCCATAGCAAAACGGTGTTGCCCTGTACTGAGATAGGCAGGTAAGCCTATGCTGCCTGGGTTGAGTATTATCTTATCATTTGACAAACAGATCACCCTGTTTACATGCGAGTGCCCGCAAAGGATGATGCGTTCTTTTATATTGGCTGTTTTAGCTATTAGTTCCTCATCGTTGTAAACAAACACACCATGCTGGGTTACTTTTTCCAGCAGGTATTCGTCGTCACTTTCAGGGGTACCGTGGCAAACGAAAAACAGCCCGTCACAAGTGGAGGTCTTTGGTAAAGTGCGCAGCCATTGTATACTTTGTTCCGACAGATCAGCTTTTATCCTATCCATACCATCTTTGGTAAAGTCGCTATCAATAGCCTGCAATATCTCACGGTCAGTATTGCCGCTAATACAAAGCATTTTGTTCCCGCGCAACATCCCGGCAACTATCTCCGGTTCCAGTGCGCCAAAGAAATGGTCGCCCAGGTTGATTACTGTCTCTATTCCCCGAGACTTAATATCCTTTAAAACAGCGGTAAATGCAAGCGAGTTGCCATGTATATCGGATATGATAGCGTATGTTTTCATAGTGATTTTAACAAAAAAAGAAAGCCCCTTGTTCAGGGGCTCTGTATTATTGTTTTATCAAATTATAAATCTCATCCAGTTTTGGCGACAGCACAATCTCTATACGTCTGTTCTTTGCCAATGCATCAGGAGTTACTCCGGGGTCGATAGGCTGGTACTGGCTTTTCCCGGTAGCAGTTAATCGTTTAGGGTCGATCTTTTCTACATCGGTCAGGTAGCGGGTTACTGAGGTAGCACGCAATACGCTCAAATCCCAGTTATCTTTTATCTGGCCAAGATTGATCACCTTTTTAATATCAGTATGTCCCTCCACAGCTACATTGATATCAGTCTCTTTATTTAGCACGTCAGCCAATTGGTTTAGGGCCAGTTTACCATGCTCATCGATCACAATGCTGCCTGATGGGAAAAGCAATTTATCTGCCAATGATACATATACTTTTCCGTTACGGATATCTACAGTTAGTCCACTGTTCTGGAAGCCCAGCAATGCCGCCTGCAATTTATCCTTTAGCGCGTTAGCTGCTTCATCACGTTTCCTTAACGCTTCTTCTACTTCTTTTAAACGAGCCTCTCGCTTTTTCAGGTCGCCTGATAATTCATTAACCTTAGAAGAGCTGCTGCTATAGTTATCGTTCAGCTTATTATAGTTGCTGGCCAAATCGCTGTATTTATTCTGCAGCTCAGCTATCTGTCGGTGCAGGTGCATTGTATCTGCTTGCAGGCTCGAAACCTGTGACTCCAGACTAGTCGTACGATTTTGAAGCGAATCGCGCTGACCTAACGCCATTTTATATTTTTTTGTTGGAACGCAGGAATGCAAAGTTGCGCATACAACAATGGCCAATAAATAATATTTAGTTTTCATGATGAGAATGATTATAGAGAGTTAAGCAAGTGCATTTCTTAAAAATACATTAAGTGGATATATTTTGCTGCATATATCTGCTAATTGTTTCGGCGCGTCATCCTTCATTAAAAACTTATCTGTCACGTTATACATCACGATAAAGCTTTTTAACCGCAGCAGGTCGATATTTTCATTATCAGCAGCATATCCCTGTGGCGCAGTTTTTAACTGTTCCTGGTCGCGGAAATTGCCGAACATCTTCCTGAATTCAGGATCATCGATGATCTTCTTTAAGTCAGCAGCGTTGTAATCTATCTCCTGGCGTATCTTCTTCAACAAATCACCTTCCGGCATCCAGTATCCACCGGCAATCATGGCTTTACCGGGTTGAATATGGAAATAGTACTCCACGCCACCAGGCTTTGAACTCATGGTAGGCAAACTTACACCAAAATTGTTTTTATATGGAGTTTTATCTTGCCTGAAACGGATATCGCGGTAAATCCTCATGACACACTTTTTAGGGTCCGCTTCATCATTTACCAATGGGTCAACCTTATGCAGTTGTTTTAACAACTCAACGGTAAATTCGATCACATTTTGGCGGGCTTTGTCGTGTTCATCTTTATGGGCCTGAAACCATTCACGGTTATTATTTTCTACCAGATTTTTTAAAAAACTGAATGTTTCCGGGTTGATCCTCATAGATTAAAACAGCAAGATAGGGATGATAAAATGACAAAAGAATCAAGTGTGAATATCTGAAATTTATTCACGAAAGCAAAAGGGTAAGTGAGTCTTAGTTCAGATTTAATTTCTCGTGGGGAACGTTCATTTCAATGTTTTTGCGGCGGTATTTTTTATACCAGATATAGCCAACAACAGCCACTGCCAGGTAAGGCGCAGCCAGTAAATAAACGATGCCATTATTGAGTCCGTGAGTAGCGTTGCTTCCGCTTTTGTTGTTTGATTCCACCGCGGTGGTACACATAGCGCACTGGGCGTTCACGCCAACGGAGCCTAAAATCATCAGGCCAAAAGCAACTGAAACCAGGAAAATTCTAATGCCTTTCATCCCTGCAAAAATACATATTAATTTCGAATGTCGGATTTTCAATTTCGAATTTTACTAATAACACCCGAGAGCTTTTATTGTTCGAGAAGGTCCGAAATAGTGTCTATCTAAAAGGGTAATACGGCGCTATCATAAAGTATACGATCACACCAGTTATAGTCACATATAACCAAATCGGGAACGTCCATCTTACCAGCTTTTTGTGCTTCTCTACCTGCATCTGTAAGCCTCGATAAAAGCTTAGTAATACCAATGGCAATACGGTGGCAGCTAATATTATATGTGAAGTTAAGATCACGTAATACACATACCTGACATTTCCAATTGCTGCTTTTTCTTCAGGTGATAAAATACCATCACCGTTCAAGTCACCAAAGCGGGTTTCTGGATTCAGATAATGAAACAAGATGTACGAAACAAGAAACAAGGATGACAAACAAAAAGTAATGATATTGATCCTTTTATGAACTGTAATATTCCCCTGTTTGATGAAGTAAAACGAGGTAAGCAGCAAGATGCTACAGGTGCCATTTAATATTGCATTCAGCTTAGGCAGATAAACAATGAATGGCGGAATAGTTGCCGGTCCGGGTATCAAATGGCGGTTCAAAATAACCACTACTAAAAACACAAAAACGGATACGGCTGCAACGAAACGGAATATGAATTTATCGGTCATGTTTTTTTAATTAGTGAGTTAGTGAATTAGTGAATGGGGTTGATCGAAAATTAAATAAAATCACTAACTCACTAATTCACTCATTATTTAATACAGTGGCTTATCCCTTTCCAGCAATTCTTCTGAGATAAGCACTTTGATCTCATCATTCAGACGTATCACATCAGGCATTGACGCTCCGGAATAATATCCTCTTATTCTTTTATGCGAATCTATCAGAATCAGTTTATCTGAATAGATGAAATTATCCTTATCAACCTTTAATGCATTTACCAAAAAACCGGTTCGGGCCAACGGATAGATAGTACTGGTATCTCCCGTAAGAAAAAACCATTTGGCTGAACCGGGGAATTTTTTTGAATATTCCTTCAACACCGGCGCCGTATCCCTATCCGGGTCGACAGTTATTGAAGCGAAATATACCATTTTATTTTTCGCCCAGGCCCTTGAGAGGCTATCCATATTGGCATTCATCGTGGTGCAAATATTGGGGCAATGCGTATAAAAGAAATTCGCTATAAATATCTTCCCGTCGAATGCTTTGAGCGATGCAGAATTTCCATCCTGATCAGTCAATTTGAAATCACTCAACGTATGATAAATGGTGTCCGGTACATCCTTCCCTTTAACGCGATGAGTTGTTTTGGCTATCTCCTTCGGACCGAACTTTGCCAGCGCATGATAGCGGTTTTTACCTTTTACAGTTAGTAAATAATATAAAAATCCCGGTAGAGCTAAGATCAATACCAGGATTAATATTTTTTTTATTAAGCTTAATTTGCCCATTACATTCTCAGATCGATCCAGTGGTGGCTTTCATTTGTAAGCACCAGGATCAAACCGATGATAAACAAAACAGGGACTATAATTGCAAACACTAAACCAATCTTTTCGAATTTTAAGTGCATAAAATAAGCAACGATAAAGAATGCCTTAAACAAAGTAAGCACAATATAAATTGGGTTTGCTGCGCTAACCGGAATATGGTGCTGAGGTACAAGCCACAAAGCTATAATGAACTCAACTACTGTTATGCCCAGTAAGATGAAAAATACATTCCAAATTCTTTTTTTGGTCATGGTGTCATGCTCGGCATGATCATCATGATGTTCTGTATGGATAGTTTCTGATGACATACAATAATTTTTAAACTAGGTAAAAGAAAGTAAATACGAATACCCAAACCAGGTCTACAAAGTGCCAGTAAAGGCCCACTTTCTCTACCATCAGGTAACTGCCGCGTTTTTCATAAGTACCCTTCAAAACGTTGATAGTAATAATGATATTGATCACCACACCACTAAATACGTGGAAACCGTGGAAACCTGTTATGGTAAAGAATAGGTTTGCAAACTGATGTGCGTACGTGGTTGACGGTGCCCCATGGAAAAGCTCTTCCAGCGTCTTCATATCCGGTATCGCGCCCCACCAAAAGCCTTCACTATGTAAGTGTGACCATTCCAGCGCCTGGCAACCCAGAAACATTAAACCGCCGATTATGGTTCCGATCATCCACCAGATCACTTCTTTTTTAGCATTGCGGTGACCGGCTTCAACCGCCAGTACCATGGTAACAGAGCTCATGATCAGGATAAAGGTCATTAAACCCACAAACACCAATGGTGCGCCATGCTCAATCATTCCCGGTACCGACTGGAAAACCAGGTCCGGTGCAGGCCATGCATTTGAACTGAAACGTAACGCTCCGTAAGAGATCAGTAATGAAGAAAAAGTAAAGGCATCCGATAGAAGGAAAAACCACATCATCATTTTGCCGTACTCTACTGCGAACGGCGATCTGCCACCTGCCCAGGGCGTTGTTTTAACTTCGTCTATTTGTGATACAGTTGTACTCATTTGTACTTAATTGTTGGGTTATTAATGTTGGTTCAAAAGTAAAAAAACATATAGATATATCCATATAATATCAAGAAAATGCCAAAATATTGAGGTCATTTGCATTTTATATAGATTGATTACCTGCGATGAATTGCGATAACTATTTATTAAAGCGTTAAGTAACACCATTAAGCCAGCTATAATGTGTATTAAATGTACGCCGGTAATCACGTAAACAAATGATCTGGATGCATTGGGGTCAATAAAAAACACCTGCATTTTATACGCGAGAATATACCATCCATCTATTTGCAAGCAACAGAAAACAACCCCTAAAGCAAATGTCAACCACAAAAAAAGGCGTTGTTTCCCAAATTGCAACCTTTTTGCTGCTCTTGACGCCAGAAATAACGTAACGCTGCTAACAACGATAACGCCGGTACTATACTTAAATACATCCGGCAATATTACATTTAATGCATGTCCGCCTTTACCGCCGACGTAAACAATGAATCCGCTGGTGAACGCGGCAAAAAGCATAAATGAGGTAAAAATAAACAACCACATATTAAACTTTTTCGGTGCCAGGTCTAACCTGTCTTTCTCTTGTTGTATCTGAGCCATCATCTCACTTTCCTAAAAAATCAAACAAAAACATTAATTGTACTATCGGTAAATAAAAAAACGAACCGAACATCAGCCTTTGTGCTGATTTGATGTCGCGTTTAATTAAAAGCATAAAACCGAGGTACAAAAATACTAAACTACAAACTAATGATACGCCGAAAACCCAACTTCCGCCGTAACCATAAATACTTGGCAGTAAACTAACCGGCAGCATGATCACCGTACTAATAAAAGTAACAATGGCGCTTCCCAGGTCACGTTTACCCGTAGGCAATAATCTAAAACCTGCCAATTTGTAATCATCATCCAATACCCAGGCAATGGCCCAAAAATGCGGGAACTGCCATACGAACTGGATACCAAAAACAATCAGAGCAATCTGATCCACCGTACCATAACCCGCTACATAACCGATAAATGGTGCAAGTGCACCTGGTATCGCCCCCACAAACACAGCTATAGGCGAAACACGTTTTAACGGCGTATATGCAAAGGCGTAGAATAAAATAGAGAAAACTGATAGTAAACCCGTCGGCAAGTTCAGGCTGCCTAATAAATAGGTGCCAGCTAATGCCATGCCCAAACCAAGGATCAACGCTTGCCCGGTAGTCATATGGCC